>Ga0210395_10004742_pt1 | contig 10433 bp, 10 predicted proteins | sample IncBWH4OmetaG_FD_150861 | JGI IMG/M metagenome (GOLD analysis project Ga0210395, IMG submission 150861) | Forest soil microbial communities from Barre Woods Harvard Forest LTER site, Petersham, Massachusetts, United States - Inc-BW-H-4-O ...
TCCCAAAGACGACAAGTTTCTCGAAGTCGCTCTGAACGGCACGGCCGACCTGATCCTCACCGGCGACACGGATCTGCTGGCCCTGCACCCGTGGCAGGGCATCGCGATTCTGTCCCCGGCGCACTATCTGAAGCGCTGAAAGTACTGGCAAGCTCGGCGACTCGGCCCCGCCCCAAGGAGTTCCCGAGAGTGCTTGAACAGGCCGTAAGTGGTACGAAGCGCGTCCAAATGGCTCGAATCGGGCGCGGTGGCACAGAATCTGAAACGACTGGTGCGGTTCCTCAACCGGAGAGCGCAATCAGCGATCGCGACCGCGTAAGCAACGGACTACCGTAAGAAAAACACGATATCGGAAGAAACTCCCCTGAGGGAAAACGCGTCTCCGCGAACCGAGTTTTTCAACATCAACTCTGTTCGCAACAGTTATCGTCTTAAGTTAGGGACTTCCCTCGCCGATTACCGTTCCAGTGGGATGCATGTCGGGTTGCTGTGGCTATACGCGGCTGTCCGTACGCGGACGGAATACAGCAATCCTCGAAACCGCGTTAGCTGGGTCGCGGATTGGGTTGCGCCGGCTGCGTCTTGCGCCGCTTGCCGTGTCCTCCGCGACTAGTTCGTAACTTTTTGTTTGGGCGTGACCCTGTTCAAGACGAACTCCCGTAGCAGGCCGCTGAGCATGCGCTCGCCGGTGGAGAGAAAGAAATTCTGGAACACTAGCCGCGTGCCGCGGTTCGCTGCCGGATAGTAGAGGTTGGAGAGAGCAGACGAGCTCAGATCGCCACCTATGCTCGAGTAGTTGGGTTGCAACCGTCCGTTGTCTCCCCTGCAGACGAATGGGCTGGAGAGGGCATGGAAAGCGCGAGACTTATTTGTCCCCGTCCCCTGGTAGTAGTAGCGGGGGTCCTGGCGCAGCAGCGAGGGCAGCATCGCGCCACCGATCATGATGTCGGAAAAGCCATCGGCAGCCGCAGCGCCATAGCGCTCGAAGTAACCCCTCGCACCCTGAACGTAATCGGGAACATCCCCCGCCTGGTTGATGCCAGCTAGCACACCTACCCCGAGAACGGTGACAACGTCGGTGGAGGTTCTCAGGGCGAGGTGGAACTTCAGCTTGGTGGTAAGCCGCGCGGGGGCGGGATCATAGACGACGTAGAAATTGGGGATGATGCCGAAGACGCGCTGCGTCTCCTCGATCTTGAGCTGCTCGATGGCGACCTGTTCGGGGGAATCAACCACAGATACCGTGGTCGTCACCTCCGCGATATGGAGCTTGCTGTCGGTGAGGATCAGGTACTGGCCCGGATTGAGGACTAAGTCGGGCGAGGTCCAGTCGGCAAACTCTTGGGCGGTGATGGTGATGCGATAGGTTCCGGAATCGAGCTGCTTGAACTCAAAGAATCCGTTGTCGTCCGACACGACCGTGCGGGGATCTCCGAGGACAGGGCCTTCGAGAATGACGGTCGCGCCGGAAAGGGTGTCGCCGTTCACATCGGTTACCGTGCCGGTAATATGTCCTGTCCCCGGCTTCGGCGTGTTTGTGTCCTGTGCCGCCAAAGGCGCGGCTATCGCAACGGCCGCCAAAATCAGCAGCCAAATTCGTTGGGTTCTCACAGCAAAAGCTCCAATGCACCAGCGTGGGTTAAGGCTTCACTTTACCGTACCAGTCCCGGTCGTCCGCAACTTCCGGAAGTTCAATAGGCAGGTGGGAATTGGATTTATTAAGGGTTAGTCAGCGGGGTGGGCAACAAACACGGTTTGGTACTGCAATTCAAAGCCAATGGCGGATAACTATTGAAAAGTTAGTTTCGATTCGCGAAGGCCCTCAAAGCTGCGGCCACCTGCGTGACGCGTGCACCCTGATGCCTTGCGACCTCAAGATCATCAGGTGTCGGCGGGGCGCTGTTCTGTCCAGAAATCGATGACGCGCCGTACGGTGTTCCGTGGCCCTGAACAAGCTTTTCGTGAGTGTAGCCGGTCGGCACAATGATGAACCCCAAGTGCGCCATCGGGATGTACAGCGTGACCACCGTGGTCTCGTTTCCGCCGTGCGGTCCCGCACTGGAGGTAAAGGCACCAGCCGCCTTTCCATTTAGTTTACCTTGAAACCACAGGCCACCAAGGCTGTCGATGAATGCCTTCAACTCCGCTGACGTATTACCAAAACGCGTCGGGGTGCCAAATATGATTCCGTCAGCCCACTCTACATCGGCTAGGGTTGGGGCTCCGTACTCGGCGAGCATTCTCTTGCTCCGCTCCTCCCACCCGGGAACCTTGGCCATCACCGCCGGAGAAACGAGATCGGGCACCCGGCGGAGCCGGACTTCTGCTCCGGCATCATGGGCTCCTTCACCGACGGCCTTCGCAAGTGCTTCTACCGCGCCGTCACGAGAGTAAAACACAACGAGGATGTTTGCTTTAGTCTCTGGCATTGACAGCTCCTTGAGGTGTGAGCACAACCGCCCTGAAACGGCGCGCCGGTTCGGATGCAGAGCTAAGTATACTAGCCCACCGTGGAGGGTTGTTTACGTAGAGGAGCAAGGAGCTAAGAGAGAGCCCGTGGGGGGCGATGTCAAATGACGAAAACTGCGATTTTAAGTCAACTATCGAAGCTAAGAGTCTCACATACCTTGCACGCTCTCCGGGTGCGGAAATACGCATCTCACTCAACGGGTGATGCCTGCCTATTGCAGACATTAGCCGAAGGAGTAAACTTATTCGCGACTAATCGCCTTGCCTCTCCGAAGAGCAGTCCTCACCCGCTGAGACGCAGCACCCCCTGAGGCGAATAACCCGAATTTTCGTCACAAAGGTTTTTGTGGGAGGTTCGTGATGAAACGCATCAGCATCGTGGTTTTGATTTTATGTGCGCGCTTCGTGTCCGTGGCATGGGGCCAGCAGACAGCGGGCACGTGCGTCAGCAAATGGGCCCAGTTCCACAAGTACAACATGAGGCGCTCGAACCCCTGTGAGAAGGTGCTTAAGGTTAACAATGTTGGCGAGCTCCGATTGAAGTGGAGCTACGCCACCGCCGACCAGGTGGACCCCTCGCCCGCCGTGGCAAATGGAGTGGTTTATGTCGGCTCGGAGGACAGCAAAGTGTATGCGCTGAAGGCCAGCACCGGCGCCAAGCTGTGGAGCTACACCACCGAGAACGGCGTGTATTCCTCGCCCGCCGTGGCGAATGGGGTGGTGTATATAGGCTCGCGGGACGGCAACGTCTACGCGCTAAACGCCGGCACCGGCGCCAAGCTGTGGATCTTCACCACCGGCGGCGAGGTGAATCCCTCTCCCGTCGTGGCAAATGGGGTAGTTTATGTCGGCTCCTACGACGGCAACGTGTACGCGCTGAACGCCAGCACCGGCGCCCTGCTGTGGAGGAGTCACGCCGGCTACGAACAGTGGTCCTCGCCTGCTGTAGCGAGTGGGGTAGTTTATGTCGGCGAGGTGGACGGCAAGGTGTACGCGCTAGACGCCAGCACCGGCGTCCTGCTGTGGACTCACAACACGGGCGACGCTGTGTATTCCTCGCCCGCCGTGGCGAATGGGGTGGTGTATGTTGGCTCCAACAAGGTGCACGCGCTGAACGCCAGCACTGGCGCCCTACTGTGGAGCTACAACAACAACACCTGTGTGTGGGGTTCGCCCGCGGTGGCGAAAGGAGTAGTTTATGTCGGCTGCTTGGACGGTAATATTTACGCGCTAAACGCCAGCACCGGCGCCAAGCTGTGGAGCTACAGGACCGGAAGCTCGGTGTATTCCTCGCCCGCCGTGGCGAATGGGGTGGTTTATGTCGGCTCGGAAGACCGCAAAGTGTACGCACTGAAGGCCAGCACTGGCGCCAAGCTGTGGAGCTACACCGCTGGCAGTTATGTGAATTCCTCGCCCGCGGTGGCGAATGGGGTGGTTTATGTCGGCTCATCGGACGGCAAAGTTTACGCCTTCGGCCTGAAGTGAAGGACGCTCGGGGCAGGCAAGGGCAGCTTCAAAACGCCCCAGCCTGAAGATGCTTCGCCCCGATTTCAACCTCACGTTGTTCGAGCGGGTCGCAACAGTGTCAGGCGCGAAGACTCTGAGGCTTATAGCGATAACTGTCGTTAGCAGGACACAGCAGTCATTGAGGCCGTGGTTTACCGTTCCAAGGTAGCAGTCGTCGCTTGGGCTTCACGCTTCGTCGGGACAAGCGTGGATTTTTGCAGGAGGGTCTTTTTGGTTTCGCGGTACGGCGCGAAAAGAAGGGATGCTTTCTTGTAGCCCCAAACTATAGCGGAATCAGATCCCCAGAAAATTTGCGATCAGTTTCTTGCCCTCACCCGTCAACACGCTTTCGGGGTGGAATTGCACGCCTTCCACCGGAAACCGTTTATGCCGAAGGCCCATAATCACGCGGGAGTTGCCATTCTCGGTGACGTAGGCGCTGATTTCGAGATCTCTTGGCAGGCTTCGTTCTTGCACGATCAGGGAGTGGTAGCGCGTGGCTGTCATGGGCGAGCGGAGATCCTTGAAAATGGTTCGGCCATCGTGTTGGACTTCGCTGGTTTTGCCATGCATCAGTCTGGGCGCGCGTACGATTTCGCCGCCGAAGGCCGCGCCGATGGCTTGATGTCCCAGGCACACTCCCAGCACAGGGACTTTACCCGCAAAATGGCGCACGAGTTCAATGCTGATTCCGGCCTCCTGCGGCGTGCATGGTCCGGGCGAGAGCAGGATGCGCTCCGGATGCATGGCTTCTACCTCTGCCACGCTAATCTGGTCATTCCGGCAAACTACAACCTCGGCTCCGAGTTCGCCCAGATATTGGACCAGGTTGTAGGTGAATGAATCGTAGTTGTCAAGGACGAAGACCATGGCTCATCCAGATTACCCCAAAATCTTGGAACGCAGAGGGCGCTGAGAAGGTCCGCGGAGGGCGCCGAGTACGGTTGCCTCGATCCTCCACGGGTAGCCATCAATTCGATAAGGAAGCGAGAGTATTGCGTCGCAAAGTACGCGACGCGTCGCACGGCTCGCCCAGATCCCTCGCTGCGCAAAGAACGCTTGCTCGGGATGACAAATCGACTCGCCAACCAAGCCAAAAGTACAGTCTTGACAGGGTGAACACAAAACGCCATGCTTTACAGGCTTTACTGGAGGGCTCATGGCCGAGGCCGAACAGGATAATAAGCGGGCAACCCGCCGCTTCGCATTGCGGTTGCCCGTTTCGGTGACCTACACCGAGGGTGGAGTGCAGGAAAAGGCTGCGCAGACGCGAGATGTAAGCGCGCGTGGCATTTGCTTCTTTGTGGATTCGGCAATTGCCGCCGGATCGAACATTGAATTTACCCTGACTCTTCCCCCGGAAATCACTTTGACCGAAAGCATTCGGGTACGGTGCAAAGGCAAAGTGGTGCGCGTGGACGATGGCGGCAACGAAGGTCGAGTTGCGGTTGCCGCGGTCATTGACGAGTACGAATTCCTGTCTGAACCATGAACCCGGTTTCTTGCTCTCCTGCGCAGACACCAAATTGGGTTGGCCTTCTCCGCCAAGGTGTCCCTGATGACTTTGGTGCTTTCTCGAAGACTTCTCTCTAGCGCAGGCCAGTGGTATCGTTGGAGTAAGTACCCTATTCTGCGATGAAGTTCCAGCCATGCGTTCGGAGCGCGCTCGTTGCGCTTGCAGTGCTCACAGGACTGCTGATTGCCTCGAGCGTTGCCCAATCGACTCCAAAATTGCTGGCAACTACGGACACTCCGATCTTCGTTCGCAGCGTGCGCGTGTTGCCTGGGCCGGCGGTCGAGATTCTGTCCAGCCGCCCGCTCGTGCCCGCGATCAGCACGCTGGATAATCCGCCGCGGCTCGTCATTGATCTTCCGAATGCTGATGTGCCTGCAAACTTGTCCGGGAACAACACTCGGATCGATTCGCCCGCTCAGGAGATTCGCCGCGTCCGCGTCAACCAATATCAGAATGCTCCTCCGGTCACGCGCGTGGTGGTTGATCTGGTTAACCCGGTTGGGCACACCTGGGACGCGGCCGGTAATCGCTTAATGGTTCGCCTGCGCGCGTCTCCAAGCCAGGTGACGGCTAAGCCGCCTTCTATTCCGGCGTTTACGCAAGGGATCCAGCCGGCCGCAGTTCCGCTTGGACCCGGCTCGTCCGGTACGGTGGTTCTGGCAGGAAGCCGAGCCGCTGCGGGTTCTTCGGTGACGGCCGGTTCGGGTACGTCTGTGCTGCGTTTGCAACGAGGTGGCGAAGTGCTGGTCTGCCCGGGTACTACGGTCTCGGTTACGTCCGCGCAAAGCGGGCAAGGTCTGATGCTTGGGATGAACACGGGTGCGCTCGAAGCTCATTACAAGCTGGATGCATCGGCGGATTCGATTCTGACGCCTGATTTCCGTATCCTGCTGGCGGGTCCGGGCGAGTTCCACTACGCCGTCAGCGCCGACTCGCGGGGCAATACCTGTGTACGCGCTCTGCCCGGGAACACTGCGTCTGTCATCGTTTCCGAATTGTTAGGAGAAGGGAATTATCAGGTCAAGCCCACCGAGCAGATTGTGTTTCACTCCGGGCGCCTGAATCTCGTGGACGCCGCCGTGCCTGCCAGTTGTGGCTGCCCGCCGCCAGAGATCCCCGTGAATCTAGCGTCAGCCGCGCCGACCGCGGCGGTCTCCGATGCGAAGCAACCTTCATCAATGGACTTGGGGCGAGACGGATCCAAGCCGGTTACGCCTCCTGCTTCCGCCAAGCCGTCAGGTGCGACGTTGCCCGGCGAGGCGGCGGCGCTGCCACCGGAGACGGCTGCTTTGCCACCGTCCAAGCCCAACGACGTTCATGTGCAGGTGGAAGCTCCGTTTGTCTTTCGTGCGACAGATATGCCTGCAAACAATCCCCCCGCCCCGAAACCGGCTCCAATCCCCGATGTGCAGTCGCTGCGTGACTTGCCGCGTCCGGCAACCTTCGAGACCGAGGTTCTGCCTCCAGCTGAAACTCAGGGCAAGACGGCGCACCATGGAGCATTCGCCAAAATCAAGGGTTTCTTTTCGGCGATCTTTGGCTAGATCGTGAACCGTGGGCTGAAGCCCGTTACCGCCGTTTCATGGCAGCGGCCAATGGCGCTACGCGGTCGCGCAGTTCGTCGGCGATTTCCTGGCCACGTTCCAAAGCGTCTTCGGCAACTTCTTTTGCGTCGTCTTTCCAGTCGTCCAGGGTTTCGCGGGCGTCCTGGTATCGTCGGCCCAGCTCTTTTCGCATTTGCTTGCCTGATTTCGGCGCAAACAAAAGTCCAATCAGCGTCCCGGCTCCCAAGCCGATCAGCAGGAATGTGATCGCGGTTGCGGCGGTGTTTCCTTCCGAAGACTCATATTTTCCTACACGCATAAAAGCTCCTCTCTTGTCATGAAAATCTCGTGATGAAGCTGGCAACTTGGATTTGCCAAACATCATTCTAGCTGCCGGATGCGGCGAGTGCCGTGGATTCGTAATTTGTAACCCGCCGACGATTTCCCATATTGGCTCAAGTCCTGTAAAATAAGCACTTTGAGCCTTGTGTCTGGCGGAGAATGTGGACTGCCCGCGTCCGCCGGCTACCCGCAATTAAAGGAGATTCATTCGGTAATGTCTATTCCCGCCACCCAACTTCGTCCCGGCATGATCATTAAACACAATAACGATCTGCACTCCGTTTTCAGCGTCGAGCATCGCACGCCCGGCAATTTGCGCGCCTTCATTCAGGCGAAACTGCGGAACCTGCGGACGGGTGCCATGTTCGAACACCGTTTTCGCTCGCCTGATCCGATCGAAAAGATCACGGTGGACGAGCAGGAGATGGAGTACTTGTACGCCGACGGCGACAGTTACTACTTCATGGACACGACGAACTTCGAGCAAACCCATCTGACTCGCGACATCCTCGGCGACGCAGTGGATTATCTGATTCCTAACTTGCAGATCAAAGTAGAATTCTTCGACGGCAAGGCGGTGGGAATCGAACTGCCGCAGACAGTCGAACTGACTGTGGTTGAGACTGAACCGGGGATGAGAAGCGCTACCGCGTCCAGCGTGACCAAGGCCGCGAAAACCGAGACTGGCCTCGTGGTGCAGGTGCCGCCCTTCATCAACGAAGGCGAGAAGATTCGCGTGGATACTGCCGAGGGGGTTTACCTCTCGCGGGCGTAGAATTGGCGCGCGCGTGCGTGCAACTTTTCGGCGCGGCATTACAAAATCAAGCTGTACAGCCTGAGCGGTTGGTTCGCGAAGCGAATCGGCTGCGGAGTCGAAGGATCCCTACATCCCAGGTGCGACTTCAGCCGTTGCACGGAGTTCTCACCATGCTCGTCCGACCAGCACGGTGAGAATTCCTTGAAGTAGCTCTGGCAGTGCTCGACAGGTAGGGTCCCTTCGACTGCGTAGCTGCTACGCTTGACAGGGCACAGCGTCGTTAGAGACAGGATGACAGAGGTTGGGTACGTAAATGGTCAAGCAGCCAAGTCGCGCTACGCTTTCTTGCCTCGCTCTTTGCTTTCTGTTCACGTCGGCCAGCGCGCAGCAGAATGCGCCTTCGAAAATCATTGCACTGCGCGCATCCCGCATGCTGGATGTGAAAAGCGGCAGCATCGTTCGTGATCCGGTGATTCTGATTCAGGATGAGAAGATTACGGCCGTCGGAGCTTCCCTGAAGGTTCCAGCTGGGGCGGAAGTCGTGGATTTGGGCGATGCGACGCTGTTGCCCGGGCTCATCGACTGCCACACCCATCTGATGGCCCGTATTTCCGACGATCCCCAAGGCTATGGGTTGACCTTGCTCACCAAGTCGCAGGCTTTTCGCGCGCTGGAAGGCGCAGCCGATGCCCGGGTCACATTACGCGGCGGTTTTACGGCTGTGCGCGATGTCGAAAGCGAAGGCTCTGGTTATGCCGACGTCGCACTGCGGGATGCGATCAATCAGGGCCTCGTGGACGGTCCGCGTATGCAGGTGGCAACCCGTGGGATCGCCGCGGTCGGAAAATACTTCCCCTTCGACATCTCTCCCGATCTGGTGGATTTTCCTACCGGAGCCCAGATGATCAGCGGACCTGAGGAAGCGCGCCGGGCCGCTCGCGAGCAGATCGGGCATGGCGCGAATCTGCTGAAGGTTTATGCCGATTGGGGTTTTCCTACACTGACTATCGAGGAGATTCGGCCAATAGTCGAAGAGGCGCACAAGTCCAAATTAAAAGTGGCCGCTCACGCCGACAGCCCGGACGGCATTCGCAACGCACTGACCGCGGGCGTGGACTCAATCGAACATGGACACCAGGCCGACCGCAGTTCTTTCGAGTTGATAAAGCAGAAGAATGTTTTCTGGGTACCGACGATAGGCTATTACTTCTATGCTGTGGACACCGCGAAGTCTCCGCAACCACGCAAACACATGGAAGAAGCTCTCGAGCGCGCCCGACAGAATATGTCAATCGCCCGCGAGTTGGGAGTGAAGATCGCCAACGGTTTCGATCCCGCCAGCGCCGAGGAGCACGGCGAGAACGCCCGCGAAATCATTGCCATGACTAAGCTTGGATTGTCACCGCTTGAAGCAATTCGTGCGGCGACCACGAATGCGTCTGAATTGATGGGATGGCAGGAGAAGATTGGATCAATCGAGACAGGGAAATATGCCGACGTCATCGCTGTTTCTGGAGATCCTATCGCCGACATTGGCGAACTCGAGCACGTCAAGTTCGTCATGAAAGGCGGAGTGGTCGTCAAGAACGAGTTCGGCGCTACCCATTAGGTTATTCCTGGTAGTGGCGCAGTTCGATAAGGAAGCGAGCCAAACGCGCGATTATTGGGTCGCAAAGAACGCGACCCTTCGCGCGGGCTCGCCCAGATTCCTCACGGCGCAAAGAACGCTTGTTTGGAATGACAATCGTTATTGCACCGCCCGATTCCTGCATGGCGCGACAATCTGGTATTTTTGATGGTCGGGGTGTTATGTCTAAGGACACACAGGCCCGCCGCTTTCTGGTTCGCGGCCGCGTGCAAGGCGTAGGTTTCCGCTGGTTTGTGGAACGCGAGGCGCACATCCTCGGCATTGCCGGTTGGGTGCGCAATAATGCGGACAGCAGCGTGGAAGTGCTGGCCATGGGCACCCGTGATCAACTGGTGGGATTGCGTTCGCGGCTGCGCGAGGGTCCGCGTGCCGCCCGCGTGGACGATGTTGAGGAATCTGAAGCCAAGCCTGTAGCTGGACTTACAAGTTTTCGTATCGAAGGAGCCTGGTAAATGCCGAGTAACGTAGCGCCCATTAAAGCTAGCGTAAACTGCGAACCGCTGAAGAAGTTGATCCGCGAAGTCCCCGATTTTCCCAAGAAAGGGATTCTCTTTTACGACATCACGACGGTGTTGAAAGACAAACTGGGATTCGCGATGCTGATCGACGCCCTCTCCGAGCACTATCTGGATCAGAAGATCGACCTAGTGC
>Ga0210395_10004743_pt1 | contig 10430 bp, 10 predicted proteins | sample IncBWH4OmetaG_FD_150861 | JGI IMG/M metagenome (GOLD analysis project Ga0210395, IMG submission 150861) | Forest soil microbial communities from Barre Woods Harvard Forest LTER site, Petersham, Massachusetts, United States - Inc-BW-H-4-O ...
AGGGGATCTGCATAGTGCGATTCCCCCAGGCGGGGTCGGCAAGCAGCACGCGGTCACCCTGGACGCCGCGAAACACGACGAAGTGGTTGTACCCGCGCAATACTACGGGAACGATCGCCGGGCCGGTCTCGACCAGGTCACGCAGGGTCATGTTGCCGTAGCCGTCTGCGGTGAAGCCGCGGCTCTCGGCGAAATGCTTCAGATCCAGCAATGAGAAACCGAGCTGCGCGCGAACACGATTCACGGTGGTGAAGTGCAGCATCCCCGCTGCGACCTCGCGCTCAGTCACCTGATACCCCTGATCGTACGTGAGCAATGTCGCAAGGGCTGCCGCACCGCAACTGATGTCCCACTTCTGGATCACCACGTCGTCCCGACGCTCTTCCAGCATGCTACGCACGACACGCGGGCTTGGATTGGGGGTGGGGTCGCACCCCGGAAGCGCGAGCAATGAGACGCAAACCAGCAAGAGCTGGCGGCAGCCTCTGTTCATCGCGGAGCCTGTCATGCGGATCGCCGTCCCTCCCACACCTGCCGGCCCGACGCGGCATCATCCCCATCGGGGCCGCGATCGGCCACTTGTACGAAAGGATTAGATGACAGTCGGCGGGCCCATGGTGCTTGCACGCCATGGATTGCTCACAAATCGCCGGGATTTCTGATTGCGTGAGGCTGCGTCGGACGGAGCTCGGCAATCATGGCCCTAATGTGTCGTTCCGCATGCCTGCGAGTACTACTACTTAGGCCGAATAAGAATTGCGAACAGTCAGAATTACGCAACCGTTTTGACATTTGGCTCAGCGCCACCTCTACGGCTAATAGGCAATTTACGCGGCGCGCTCATTACACTTCACTCCCGCCGCGTTACGCCTATCACCGCGGACCCTGGGGCGTGCGATGCCAGCTTGGCGTAATGCACGGCGGCATGCCCACTTCATTGGAGGAATACTAAAAGATGCGCACACTCCTGTTTGCGGCTGCTGGTCTGATGGCACTGGCAACCGTAGCGTCCGCCGCCCCCGTCCAGATGAGCAACGGCCAGTTGGACCAGACCGCTGCCGGCATTAGCATCGGGAGCGGCAACGGCAACGGCAATGGCAACGTCGGGTTCGGCAACGGCAACGGCAACGGCAACGGCAACACCGGGTTCGCAAATGGTAACGGCAACGGCAACTTCAACTTCGGAGCTCTGAACGGCAATCTGAACGGCAATGGAAATGCCGGGGCGTTTAACGGCAACCTCAACGGCAACCTCAATTTCGGGATCGGGGAAGGCAACCTGAACGGCAACCTGAACCGCTGATCGCGGTCGGCGACCGCGGGGTCGTCTGCTCACTGGCAGACGACCCCGCGGTCACCTGTCCCATCTACTGCCAACGGCGCGGTCCTTGCGGTTCTGTCTGCGCCATATAATCCGCTGCTTCACCCGTATTGTGGGGCGTCAAAAACGAACACCGTCGAGGGGGATATCCACGATGCGACAAGGTCGACCAATCTTCCTATCAATTGCTGCCGTCGGCATCGGCGCCGCTGTGGCCAGCGCGGAACCAATAACACTGAGCAATTCCCAACTCGAACGCAGCGCGGCCGGCGTAACCATCAGCGTCACCAGCGGGAGCGGCAGCGTCTCGGTCGGCAACGGCAACGGCAACGGCAACGGCAACGTGGGAAGCCTGAACGGCAACCTGAACGGCAACCTGAATTCCGGAGCCGGCAATGGCAATGGCAATGGCAATGGCAACACCGGTACGGCAAGCGGCAATGCAAACGGGAACCTGAACGTTGGCATCGCGAGCGGCAACGGCAACGGCAACGGCAATACGGGCTCGGCCAATGGAAATGTTAACGGCAACCTGAACGTTGGGATTGCGAATGGCAACAACAACGGCAATACCTACAATGCGAGCGGCAATGCCGGGTTTATGAACGGTGGAACCAACAACGTCGGCGCGTTCAACGGCAACAACAGCACGCCAACTAGTGGCAATGGCAATGTCGGTGCGTTGAACGGCAACAACAACGGTGGCACCAACAACGGCAACGGGAATATCGGCGCCCTCAACGGGAATAACAACGGCAACGGAAACGTGGGAGTGCTCAACGGGAGCAACAACGGCAACGGAAACCTGGGAGCGCTAAACGGGAATAACAACGGCAACAACAACCGTTAGATGTTGGGGGCTGCCCCTGCACGACCAGGGGCAGCAACGCGTTAACGGAGGAGGTCTCGCAACCATGACGAAATCGCCCCGAATGACTCTCCTCATCGCCTCGCTCACAGTTGGCACCGCCCCCGGCATAGCATCGGCCGCCGCTCACCTGACGGACCAGCAACTGGCCGCAATGTACGCCGGGGCAGGCAATGGCAACGGAAACGGAAACGTCGGAAACAACAATGGCAACGGCAATTCCGGGAACAACAACGGCAACGGCAACGTCGGAAACAACAGCGGAAACGGCAACGCCAACGACAACAATGGCAACAACGACGGCAGCAACAAGGGGAATGGAAACTCCACCGTTGCGGGCACCAGCATTGCGGCCGTGACGCCTGTTGCTCCAGGCATCCCCCCCAAGACGGCTAACGTGTCGAACGTCAGCGGCGTCCAGCCCTTGGCAACGTCTCAAGGCGCGATGGTTTCTCCGCTGCCGATCGGCCTGGCACTGCAGAGTGGCGTGGCCCCACCCCTGGCCGTCCTGAACGGCGTGTCGCTAAATGGCATAGTTATAACGGGAGGGTTGTTTTCGGCCGCGATGGCCATACCGTCCGTCCGCTAGGGGCCGCCAGCGGGGGCGCCGCATGCATACCGACGAATCGGCTCGTGGCAAGGCCACCGGGTCTTCCGCCCATCAGGCAGACGGGCTGAATTCTGCGGCCGGCCTTCCCCGATCACCGCTCGTGATCCTGATCGATCCGGCAAGGCTGACCCGCGAATCGCTCGGCCACCTCCTGCACGAGAAGGCGCCCGATCTTAGGATCGAGACGCTCTCCGATTGCAGCGAGACAATGGCGCATCAGCCTGAAGTTCCGGCAATAGTCCTGGTCAATGCGAAGATGGCCGAGATTACCGACCCGGTCCTGAAGTCGGCGACTGTTCGGCTGACGGAAATTTGGCCTGGCGTCCCACGTCTCCTGATCTCAGATCGGGCCGACGAGCCGGTCGCCGCGCTGGCGGCAATCCAGGATGGCTGGAGAGGGTTTTTCCCAGCCACTCTGGAAGTGGATCTGCTGCTAGCGGCGGTTCGCCTCGTGATTTCTCGGGGCATCTTCCTGCCGCCTGAGGTAGCGCAGCACTGTGCGGCCTTGCTCTCGTCCAGTGAATTTTGGCCACATCAGCCGCCACCTTAGCGAAGTGCGCGCGAATCCTTTCGCCGCGGAATGCAACCCAGTATAAGAATGTGCAATCCGCTGCACTTAGCTCATTTCTATAAGCACCTCCGACCCTAGACTTATAGGCTGCACCCTTGGATGCAGCATTGGCAGCGCGCACAGCACTCCGGTCCAACGCGGCACTGCTCATGAAACTTTTGCATTGGCTCTTTTTGCTTGCGTTTTCCATTGATTAACGTACTATTGACGCAGACATAACAATATGTCACGAAATCGTGAGTTTGTTGGGGTTGGTGGCCGTTCAAATTCCGCCGGGCAGCTCCGCGACTGACGCGTCTGGCCTTGGCGTGCCTAGGGGGAAGCAATGAGCCGCCTACAAAAACCGGGCTCTCCATACAACGATCTACCCGTCCAGAGTTCGTGGTACGTTCCCTCCGATGCACCGGAGGAGGATAATCAGCCCGACGGCCATTCAGGCCGCATTCTGCTGGTTGATGCCAGCGCAGTAACCCGAGAGAGCCTCGTGCACATGATGCGGTCGCGCGCCGCAGACATTGAGGTGGCGAGTGTACCCGACTGCTACACGCCCACAGCGCACGTACCAGACCTGATCCTGGTCAATATCCATGACGCAACGATCGACGATCCCGAGATCCAGAGGGGAATTGCGGAGCTGAAGTGGACCTTTGGCGCATCTCGCCCGACCGCAGTTATTGCCGATCGGAATGAATGGCAGCCTGCGATCAGTGCGATACGTGACCACGCTCTAAGAGGTTATATCCCTACCAGCCTCAGCCCACGTATCGCCACCGCCGCGGTTCGACTGATGCTGGCCGGCGGCACGTTCGCGCCGGTTACCTTGACCGCAGGGCTTCCGCAGGCCATCGACCGCAATGACCTGCCTGCCCCCGCCGATGGCCAGGCGGCGCAAGATTACCGGCTGACCTACCGCGAATCAGAAGTATTGCGGCTGCTTCAACTGGGCAAGCCGAACAAGATCATTGCATTCGAGCTCGCAATATCGGAGAGCACTGTCAAGGTGCACGTAAGGAACATAATGAAAAAATTGCATGCGACCAATCGTACGCAGGTTGCTCTGCTGCTGCGGGGCGCAATCTCTGCTATTGCAGCGGTAGAACCCGCCCTGTAGCGAAGAGCAGTCGTCCGCGACCGTGAATCGGCGCGGTCATCCCCAGTTCGCACGTGACGCCACCCTTCACTAAGGCCTGCTGCGCGCTTAGCATCGGGCACAAGGCGTTACCCGCCCAACCTTGCGGGCACGTCGGCGACCGGGAAGAAGCGTCGTCTTCAGGAACGCTCAACAGGCTGGGGGGCTTCAACAATGAATCCTGCTACCGTGCATCGGCGCCTGACGCGCGCCATCCTCGTCGGCGCCATGCTGTTGTTGGCACATCCGCTGCTTGCCAAAGCGCAGGCTCCGGTGACCGACCCGATGGGTGTGGTGCGCATCCCAAAAGGCGCGCCGATCCAGATTGGCGCCTACTGGGTCATGTCCGGCGCTGACACCGCAATGGGTATCGATTCCAAACGCGGCGCCGAACTCGCCTTTCGCGCTATCGGCAACAAGCTGCTCGGGCATCCGATCAAGTTCACGGTCGAGGATGATCAGTGCAACGCCGAGGGCGGCCAGACCGCAGCGACCAAGTTGGCTGCGAACCCGCAGAACCTGATCGTGCTGGGCGGCGCCTGTTCGTCTGCCGCCACGCCCGCCGCGCCGATCCTCTGGCAGCAGGGCATCACCAACATCTGCAACGCATGCTCGGCGCCGTCGCTGACCGCACCGGACCGCGGGCCGCAATACGCCGGCTTCGGCCGCACCATCGCCAGCGACATCGACCAGGGCGCCTCTGACGCGAAATACGTCTTCACCGTTCTGAAGGCGAAGACCGTCGTCGCCGTCCACGACGGCAGCCCCTATGCCCAGCAGCTCGCCGCCGTTATGGCGAAAAGCTTCGAGGGCCTGGGCGGCAAGATCATGTCGACGGAAGCGATCGCGCCAACCGACGTGGACATGCATCCAGTGCTGACCAAGATCGCTGCCGAGAAGCCGGATGTGATCTACATGCCGATCTTCGTCGCCGCAGCAGCGCAGATGCTGCGCCAGTCCAAGGAGATCCCAGGGCTGGAACACACCACGTTGGTCGGCGGCGGCTCGCTCGCGGCAGCGGAGTTCATCGAGGCTGCCGGCCCGTCAGTCGTCGGCTTCCACATCTGCTATCCCGACGTCTCGGTCGACACGATGGGCAAGGCCTATCCGTCGTTCGTCGAGGAATACAAGAAAGTGTATGGCGAGGCACCGATCTCGGGCTACCATTCCAATGCCTACGATGCCGCGGGGATGGCGATCAAGGCGATCCCCAAAGTGGCCAAGACCGACAAGGAAGGCAATCTGTACATTGGCCGCAAGGCCCTGCGGGACGCCGTGTTCGCCGAAAAATTCGACGGCATGAGCGGGCCGATCGCCTGCGACGCGTACGGCCAGTGCGCGAAGTTCAAGCCTGCAGTCTACGAGTTCATCTCGGACGACCCGAAGACATTCTCGATGGGCAAGAACCCCAAGAAGGTCTGGCCATAAAATCTGTCGAACGACCTGTCATTGCGAGCGGAGCGAAGCAATCCCCATCGTGCCATGGATCGCTTCGCCTCACGCCTTCACAAACAACCGCCGGGGTACGTCCGCCAGGCATTCCACGCCGGTCTCGGTGATCACGATACTTTCCGTGATCTCCAGGCCCATCGTCTCCAGCCACAGGCCGGTCATGAAGTGGAACGTCATGCCGGGTTGCAACTCGGTCGTGTCGCCGGGTCGCAGGCTCATGGTGCGTTCGCCCCAGTCAGGCGGATAGCTGAGGCCGATCGAATAGCCAGTGCGATTGTCCTTGATGATGTTGTATTTCCTCAGCACCGTGAAGAACGCATTGGCGATATCCTCACAGACATTTCCAGGTCTTGCCGCGGCGAGTCCGGCCTCCATGCCCTCCAACGTCGCCTTCTCCGCATCGAGAAACTGCTGCGTGGGTCTGCCGAGAAACACCGTGCGCGACAACGGACAATGGTATCGCCTGTAACATCCGGCCAGCTCGAAAAACGTTCCCTCCCCCGCGCGCATGGGCCGGTCGTCCCAGGTCAGATGCGGAGCCGAGGCTTCGATACCTGAAGGCAGCAGCGGCACGACCGCGGCGTAGTCACCACCGTACCCGTCCACGCCACGGATGGCCGCATCGTATATTTCTGCGACCAGATCGCACTTGCGCATCCCCGGCTCGACTTTGTCGACGATCCTCTGATGCATGGCCGCCACAATACGCCCGGCGCGTCGCATGTACTCCAGCTCCGTCGGGCTCTTGACCGCCCGCTGCCAATTCACCAGCGAACGCGAGTCAGTAAAGCGGGCGCTTGGCAGGTGCGCGACGAGCGACGCGTAGGCAGCGGCAGTGAACCAGTAATTGTCCATCTCCACTCCGATCGAAGCGCGCTCCCACCCACGGTCCTTGATGACGCCGGACAGAAAATCCATCGGGTGTCGCTCGACGGACTGCACGTAGTGATCGGGATAACCCACGATGCTGTCGTGACGCAGCCACGTCGTGCGCCGGGCGCCATTCGCGTCCTGCCCGCGCCCATACCAGACAGGGTCACCCTCGGCTGGCATCAGCACGCACTGATGAACGTAGAACGACCAGCCGTCATAGCCGGTCAGCCAATGCATGTTGGACGGATCGGTCACGATCAGCAGTTCGATGCCCGCGCTCGCCATGGCGGTCCGTGTCCTGGTGAGACGCGCGTCATATTCCGAGGGCGAAAAATTGAGTTGGGGTGAACTCACACCGTCCCTCCCGGCTCACTGGCCTGATGCCGACGAACCAGATGGGCGCCCAGCAACAGCATCGCGCTCAGCGCAATCGTCAGCGTCGAAACCGCGGCAATGGTTGGATCGATGGCGAAGCGGAGATCGTCCCACATCCGCCGCGGTAGAGTGATCGCGCCCGAGCCAGACAGGAACAACGCAACGATCAATTCGTCGAACGAGGTGATGAAGGCGAACAGCGCTCCGACGAGGACGCCGGGACGGATGAGCGGCAACGTCACCTGACGGAACGCGCCCCATGGCGTCGCGCCGAGACTGAGTGCCGCCTGTTCCAATCGGCGATCTAGACCCGCCAGGCTGGCGCTGACGCTGGTAACGACGAACGGCACGGCAAGGCAGGTGTGCGCCAACACAAGACCCGCCGGCGTTCCGACCAACCGATAGCGCGCGAACACGTAGTAGATGCCGATGGCCACCACGATACCGGGCACGATCAGCGGCGACAGGATCAGCGCGCCCATGATGGTACGCATGGCGGGCGGCAGTCGTGCCAGTCCAAGTGAGGCTAGCGTTCCGAGTATGGTCGACAACACAACAACGCACCCAGCAACGCCGAGGCTGAGCCATGTCGATGCAAGCCATTCGCCGCTGCCCAGATAGGCGCGATACCAGCGGATGCCCAGACCAGGCGGAGGAAAGGTCAAATAGCTTGCCGAAGAGAACGACAGCACGACAACGATCAGAATCGGCAGCACCAGGAACATCAGCACGACGATCCAGAGAACGCGGAACGCCGCGCGCCCGATCATCGCGTGGCCGTCCGAAGCAGGTCCCGCATGCCCGGCAGGCGCTGAAACGCCGCGATCAGCAGCAGGGTGACGGCGAGCAGCGCGGCGGACAGGCAAGCAGCGTACGGCCAGTTCAGCAGATCGACCTGCTGCGCGATAAGCATCGACAGCATGAGATCGCGCGGCCCCCCGACCAGCGCCGGCGTGATATAGAAGCCAAGCGACAGCACGAACACAAGCAAGCTGCCTGCGGCAACTCCCGGAAGTGACAGCGGCAGCACGACGTGCAGGAACACCCGCCACGGAGGTGCGCCCAGCCCCGCCGCCGCGCGTGGCAAAGCGCCGTCGATCTGGCGCAGCACGCTGGCGATCGGCAGGATCATGTAAGGCAGCAGGATATGGATCATCGCAATATGCACGGCGAATGACGTATTCAACAGGCGAAGCGGCGCACCGATCAGGCCGACGCCGATCAGCAGTTCGTTGATCACGCCGTGCCGTCCCAGCAGCACCATCCACGCGTAGCTGCGCACCAGGACGCTGGTCCAGAACGGCAGCAGGACCACGATCAGCACCATGGTCGCCGCTCCGCGCCGCAGCCGCGACAGCGCGAGCGCCACGGGGTAGCCCAGCAAAATAGTGCCAAGCGTGACGACGCAAGCAGTGCGCAGCGTTGTCCAGAACACCTCCAGGAAGACGCTGTCCGCAGCCAGCCTGCGGTAATTGTCCAGTGTCCAGCTCGGTTCCGCGAGGCTGCGCAGCAACATGGACGCAAGCGGCACCAGGTAGAATGCCAGCATGTAGAGTGCCAGCGGCAATACCAGCAGGATCGGGCCAATGCGCTGCCAGGACACGCGTGGCAATCGCACGGGCGCTATCGCAACAGTGGCCATATGTCAGACGACGACCGTATCGGCGATCGACCACGCAAGCTCCACGCTTTCACCGACAACCCGACGGCGGACAGTCGCGCTGGAGGGCTCTTTGAGAACAATCGAAACGCCGCCCGCGCAATGGCAAAGATAGCGGCAGTGTTCGCCGGCAAACACCGTCTCTGCGATGGTCCCCGCCATGCGGTTCTGGCGCGTCGCACATTGCGGCGTATCGGCGAACCCCAGTCGCTCCGGGCGTGTCGCCAGCGTGACGGTTTCGCCAACCGTCGCAATCCGCCCACCAATCGCCCGGACTGTCGCATCTCCGCAATCCGCAACCACCATGCCATCTTCCAAACCTCGGACGACCCCCTGCATAAAGTTCGATTCGCCGATGAACGAAGCGACAAAGCGGTCGCACGGGCGATCGTAGAGGTCCTCCGGCGTGCCGATCTGCGCGATCAGGCCTTCGTTCATCACCGCAACCCGGTCGGACATTGTCAGTGCTTCCGCCTGATCGTGCGTGACATAGATGAAGGTGATACCCAGTTCGGCGTGCAGACGCCGCATCTCAAGCTGCAGACTCTCGCGCAACTGCTTGTCGAGTGCCCCGAGCGGCTCGTCCATCAACAGCAGGCGCGGGCGGAACACGATCGCGCGGGCAAGCGCGACACGCTGCTGCTGACCGCCGGAAAGCTGCCGAGGATAGCGCGATTGATAGCCAGGGAGCCGCACCAGCTCCAGGCTCTCCGCCACCAGTCGCGCTCGCGTCGCTCGATCCACGCCGCGCTGCTTGAGCGGAAAGCCGATATTCTCCGCCACCGTCATATGCGGGAACAACGCATAGTTCTGGAACACCATGCCGATGTTGCGCCTGTGCGGCGGCAGCGCGACCACTGAATTTCCATCGATCGCGATGTCGCCGACGGTCGGTGTCTCGAACCCCGCGATCATCAGCAGCGTGGTGGTCTTGCCCGATCCGCTCGGCCCCAGCAACGTCAGGAACTCGCCCGAACGGATATCGAGTGTGACGCCCCGCACCGCGCCGACGCTGTCGAACCGCTTTTCGATGTTGCTCAGGACAACGGAGGCGCCATGGCCCGCCGTCGGCCGTCCGACAGCCAGCGTGATGGTCCCATCCATCACCTCCGCTCCCGTCAGGCCAGTATCCACTTGTTCCAGCGCCCGATGACGGTATCGCGGTTGTCGGCCCACCATTCGTAATTGTACGGCACCAACTGCGATTTGATTGCTGGTGCACTCGGCAATGCCTCCAGTTGCTTCTCGCTCAGGTATTCCGCCGACTTGTTGTTGACCGAGCCATACGGGATCAGCATCGACAGTCGCGCCTGAGAGACCGCCAGCGTACTGAACGCGATGAACTTCATCGCGTTGGCCTTGTTGGGCGAGTTCTTCGGCACGGCCCAGCAGTCGCGCTTCAGCAGCCCCTGGTTCCAGCTTATCGCAGCCGGCACGCCAGCCGCCTGGATCGCGGCCATGCGACCATTCCAGACCGAGGTCAGCACCACCTCGCGATCTGTAAGCATTTGCACCGGCACAGCGCCGGTCTCCCACCATTTCACCACGCTCGCCTTGATCTTGTCGTAGCT
>Ga0210395_10004744_pt1 | contig 10430 bp, 10 predicted proteins | sample IncBWH4OmetaG_FD_150861 | JGI IMG/M metagenome (GOLD analysis project Ga0210395, IMG submission 150861) | Forest soil microbial communities from Barre Woods Harvard Forest LTER site, Petersham, Massachusetts, United States - Inc-BW-H-4-O ...
CGCGGCGGGTTCGACCATGGTGGTCCCGGTGACCACGGTGGGTTCGACCATGGTGGTCCCGGTGACCACGGTGGGTTCGGCGGGCCTGGTGACCACGGTGGTCCCGGTGACCACGGTGGCCCCGGCGGCCCCGGCGGCCATCGCTAAAACCACTGTCAGCGCAGGTGACGGTCGCGGCGGCCCCACGACCGGCGCTTCTGTGCGTCATGCCCCGGAACGAGCCCGTCCGGTCAGTGCTTCTTGACCCCGAGTACCGCGTAGATCTCGTCACTGAGCGCGTGGTCGAGGACGTCAAAATTGAGGGCGTCGGTAACCGGGCTAAGAAGCACTGGCGTCTCCGACGTGCGAAAGAAACGCCGTCCGGACGGGTCCGGCCGGTCGGGTCACCTCGGCGCCGTCGCCCAGTAGACCCTGCCGGGCCAGGATCGGGCGAACCCCCTCCCCGAAGATGTAGGCCTCTTCGAGGTGCGGGTAGCCGGACAAGATGAAGTGGTCCAAACCCAGCTCGGCATACTGGGTGATCCGGTCGGCGACCTCCTCATGCGAACCGACCAGGGCGGTGCCCGCGCCGCCGCGGACCAAGCCGACGCCGGACCACAGGTTTGGGTAGATCTCCAGCCGTCGGGCGTCCACCCCTTGCGCGAAATCATCACCGCCGCCATGCAATTCACGCATTCGACGTTGCCCTTCGGACTCCGAGCGGGCGAGCGACTGTTGCGCCGCGGCCACGGTCTCCGGGTTCAGCGCGCTCAGCAGCCGCTGCGCCTCGGACCAGGCCTGCTCGCTGGTGTCGCGCGAGATGACGTGTAAGCGGATGCCGTAGCTGAGTTTCCGGCCCCGCGCCTTGGCCAGACCGCGGATCCAGGTGAGCTTCTCGCTGACCTGCGCGGGCGGCTCGCCCCAGGTCAAGTACGTGTCGGCGTACCTCGCCGCGACCTGGCCGGCCTCCGGCGAGGACCCGCCGAAAAAGACGGCAGGCAGCGGATCGGGCCGGCGCCCCAGCGATGCCTGCTCGACGCGCAGATGTTCGCCGGCCACGGTAACCGGATCGTCGGACGTCCACAGCGTGCGGACGATGTCGAGGAACTCGCCACATCGCGCGTAACGGTCCCGCTTCTCCAGGAAGTCGCCGAACGCCCGCTGCTCGATGCTTTCGCCGCCGGTGACCACGTTCAGCAACAACCTGCCCTGGGAGTGCCATTGATAGGTCGACGCCATCTGCGCTGCCAGCGTGGGACTGATCAGCCCTGGACGGAACGCCACCAGGTACTTCAGCGACTCGGTGCTGTTGATCAGCATGGCCGTGGTCAGCCAGGCGTCTTCGCACCACAACCCGGTGGGTGTGAGCACCGCCTCGAAGCCGTTGATCTCGGCGGCCTGGGCGAGCTGGATCAGGTATTTCAGATCGGCCGGCCGGTCGCCGCGCATATTGCTGCCGTGACCACCGGCGATGAGGTCGCGAGAATCTCCGTACGTGGGCAGGAACCAATGAAGATGTATCGACACGCTATTTGTTTATGCCTGCTGGCGACCGCCGCCAACAGGCTTGCAACCACGGTGATTACAACCCGCCGCAGACCATGGCACCGTCGAGCGAGTCACCCCTCCTGACGGCCCGGAAAAAGCGGCTGAACAGAGCGAGAACTTCAGCTGGAGTGGCGGCGAATATATCGAGTCGATACTATGACGCGAGACAGCTACCCGACATAAACTGTCGCACCGGACCGAGCAAAGGAGGTGACTCGATGCTGGAGCTCGCCATCCTGGGACTCTTGCTCGAGTCACCGATGCACGGCTACGAGCTGCGCAAACGGTTGACCGGTCTGCTCGGGGCGTTCCGGGCGTTTTCCTATGGTTCGCTCTACCCCGCGCTGCGACGGATGCAGGCGGACGGGCTGATCGCCGAGAACGCCGCCCCCGCCGGGACGCCTGTGCGGCGTGCCCGGCGCGTCTACGAATTGACCGATGACGGCCGCAAGCGCTTCACCGAGCTGGTGGCCGACACGGGTCCGGTTAACTACACCGACGACGGCTTCGGCGTGCACCTGGCATTTTTCAACCGCACGCCGGCCGCGGCGCGGATGCGCATCCTGGAAGGCCGTCGTCGCCAGGTCGAAGAACGCCGGGAAGGTCTGCGTGAAGCAGTGGCGCGGGCCAGTAACTCGTTAGACCGCTACACCCGCCAGTTACATCAACTCGGGTTGGAGTCCAGCGAGCGCGAAGTCAATTGGCTCAACGAGCTGATCGCGGCAGAACTATTAGCGCAACGCCGCGCTGAGCAGTCCTAGAGCCGGTAAACCACACCATCCACGACACAGATATGAGTTAAGGAGAACGCGGTATGAGTGAGCACAAGCCGCTAGGGGCGTCCGGGGCGCGGCCCGAGGTCCGGGTCGCTATTGTCGGCGTCGGCAACTGCGCGTCCTCGCTGGTCCAGGGCGTGCAGTATTACTACGACGCCGACGAGAACAGCACTGTGCCCGGCTTGATGCACGTGACGTTCGGCCAGTACCACGTTCGCGACGTCAAGTTCGTCGCGGCCTTCGACGTGGACGCCAAGAAGGTCGGATTCGACTTGTCCGAGGCGATTTTCGCGTCGGAGAACAACACCATCAAGATCGCCGACGTGCCCCCCACCAACGTGACGGTGCAACGCGGCCCGACTCTCGACGGCATCGGCAAGTACTACGCCGAGACCATCGAGATCTCTGATGCCGAGGCCGTCGACGTGGTCAAGGTGCTGCGCGACGCCCAGGCCGACGTGCTGGTCTCCTACCTGCCGGTGGGCTCCGAAGAAGCCGACAAGTTCTACGCCCAGTGCGCGATCGACGCCGGCGTTGCGTTCGTCAACGCGCTGCCGGTGTTCATCGCGTCCGACCCGGTGTGGGCCAAGAAGTTCACCGACGCCGGCGTGCCGATCGTCGGCGACGACATCAAGAGCCAGGTCGGTGCCACGATCACGCACCGCGTGATGGCCAAGCTGTTCGAGGACCGCGGCGTGCAACTCGACCGCACCATGCAGCTCAACGTCGGCGGCAACATGGACTTCCTGAACATGCTCGAGCGTGAGCGGCTGGAGTCGAAGAAGATCTCCAAGACGCAGGCCGTCACATCGAATCTGCAGCGGGAGTTCAAGACCAAAGACGTCCACATCGGCCCGTCCGACCACGTCGGCTGGCTCGACGACCGCAAGTGGGCTTACGTCCGGCTGGAGGGCCGTGCCTTCGGCGACGTGCCGCTGAACCTGGAGTACAAGCTCGAGGTGTGGGACTCGCCGAACTCAGCCGGCGTGATCATCGACGCGGTGCGGGCGGCCAAGATCGCCAAGGACCGCGGCATCGGTGGACCGGTGATCCCGGCATCGGCTTACCTGATGAAGAGCCCGCCGCAGCAGCTGCCCGACGACGTTGCGCGCACCCAGCTCGAAGAGTTCATCATCGGCGCCGACTAGCGTCTCTCGACAACCGGCCCGCTACCGAGGTAGCGGGCCGGTTTGCGTTGCGGATAAACGCCCTCAGAAATGTGGGGTTCGTCTGCCCGCTGATAGGCGTCGGTGAAGCCGTGGACGTTCAGCACGTCCTTGCCAGGGGATGACTTGTGCCTCGATCCGGCAGAGAGAGCAGACGCTGGACCTGCTGTTCCGATCGATCCGGGCCGCAATCCACATCGGTAAGTCTAGACTTACCATCCGTGGTCACTTACGAAGCCGCTGACGCTTGGGCGGCTCTCGCCGACGGAACCCGACGCGCCATTTTCAAGCGCCTGGCCGCTGGGCCGATGGCGGTTGGCGCGCTTGCCCATGGCCTGCCCGTTAGCAGGCCAGCAGCCGTGTCGCAGCATCTCAAAGTGCTCAAACGCGCCGGGCTGGTTGCAGATCGCGCAGTCGGCACGCGGCGCATCTATCGGGTGAACCCGGAGGGCGTTGAGGCGCTGCGGTCGGAACTAGACGTGTTCTGGGGCAAGGCTCTGGACGCATACAGATTGATCGCCGATGAGGAAGGGGAAGGCAAATGACGTCACCAGCGGTCGAGCCGATACGGAAAAGTGTCGTCGTTAACACTGGCGTGGAGCGTGCATTCGCATTGTTCACAGACAGATTCGACGCGATCAAGCCGCGCGAACACAATCTGCTGGCGGTCCCGATTGCCGAAACAGTCTTTGAGCCGAAGGTGGGCGGACACATCTATGACGTCGGGACCGACGGCAGTCGGTGCGAATGGTCTCGCGTCCTCGTCTTCGATCCGCCGCACCGCGTTGTCTTCTCATGGGACATCGGACCGACCTGGCAACTGGAAGCCGACCCTAGCAAGACGAGCGAAGTCGAGGTGCGTTTCATCGCCGAGTCCGGTGATCGCACTCGGGTGGAGTTGGAGCATCGACACATTGATCGCCACGGCCTTGGCTGGCGAGCCGTCGCCGACGGAGTTGACGGCGACGCGGGTTGGCCTTTATACCTGCGCCGCTACGTCGAGATGACGACGGACGTGTCACGATGAGCGCGGGCGAGAAGTCCCTCATGGACTTGGCGGTTGAAGAGCGCACCGACCTGGCCGCGTTCCTTGAAACGCTGAGACCGCAGGAGTGGCATGCGCCGAGCCTGTGCAAAGGATGGACGGTGAAAGACGTCGTCGCCCACATGGTCAGCTACGAAGATTTGACCCTTTTCGGCTTGATGAAGCGTTTCGCGAAGGGGCGGGTTGTGCATGCTAACGAGGTTGGTGTCGAGGAGTTCGCGCCAATGTCTCCTCAGGAGTTGATGGAGTTCCTCGGCAGGCATCTCCGTCCACAAGGACTTACCGCTGGTTTTGGCGGGATGATTGGGCTCATCGATGGAACTGTCCACCACCAGGACATCCGCCGCGCGCTCGGTCATCCGCGAACCGTGCCAGTTGAACGTCTCGAACGGATTCTGCCGCTGGTGCCCGCAAACCCCCGGCTAGGCGCAGGGCGTCGCATCCGAGGATTGCGACTAAAAGCGACCGACCTTCGCTGGCAGCACGGCGAGGGCCCCGAAGTCAGCGGCACAGGAGAAGCACTGCTAATGGCGATGACAGGCCGACTTGAAGCCGTCAAGGAACTCAACGGGCCGGGGCGAGCCACGATGATGGAGCGTGTCACCACTTAGGCGGCCATTTGGTGGTTAGTCACCATCGCCTTGTTCGGCCAGCACCCGTCTCTGAGTATGGTGTCCTATACTCAGATTGTGGCGTCGACGACACCATCTTCGGCGCGTTCGACGGCGACAGTCTTGGTGGTGTCCGTCGCGGCCTTTCTCGCCAGCCTGGATTTGTTCATCGTCAACATCGCCTTCCCGGAGATCCGCGTGGCCTTCGGCAACCCCGATCTCGGCGCGATGTCGTGGATTCTCAATGGCTACACCATCGTGTTCGCCGCCTTTCTCAACCCCGCCGGCCGGCTCGGAGACCGCTATGGGCATCGCCGCGTCTTCCTGTGCGGTCTGGTCGTGTTCACCGTGGGGTCGGCCGCCTGCGGGTTGTCGGGGTCGTTCGTCATGTTGGTCGCCGCCCGGGTCGTTCAGGCCCTCGGCGCGGCGATGCTGATGCCCAGTTCGCTCGCGTTGCTGATGGCCGCCGTTCCCGCGTCACGGCGCGCCGCGGCGGTCAGCAAGTGGTCGGCGATGAGTGGGATGGCCGCGGCGCTGGGGCCACCAGTCGGCGGCATGCTGGTCGAATTGTCTTGGCGGTGGATCTTTTTCGTCAACATTCCACTGGTATTGGCAGCGCTGGTCACCGGCCCGTGGGTCCTCTCCGATACGAAGGCGACCGGGACGGGGATTCCCGATCTGCTGGGTGCGGTGAGCGTGGTGCTTGGCATCGGGTCGTTGGTGTGGGCGCTGATCGAATTGCCGGCGGGCGGTCGCACCGCCACCGCGCTCGTTGCCGCCACCGTCGGCGCGGCATGCGCGATGGCCCTAGCGGTGTGGCGTTCGCTGCGCCATCCTTCGCCCGCAATCGATCTCGCCGCGGTACGGGTCGTACCGATGTGGTCGAGTTGCCTGGCCCTGCTGCTGTTTGCCGCGGCATTCGGCGCAATGCTACTGAGCAGCGTGATGTTCCTGACCACCGTGTGGCACGAGACGCCGCTCGTCGCCGGCTTGTGTCTGTCCCCGGGTCCGGTGGTCATGGTCGTGGTGTCGCTGACGCTGGCCGCTCGGCTGATCGGCAAAATCGGCGTCAGCGCGGTGGCCGCGACGGGCGCCGCCCTGTATCTCGTCGGGATCGTCATCTGGCTGTGCCGGGTAAGCGACCACCCCGACTATCTGCTCGACTTCCTTCCCGGTCAGCTCTTCACCGGAGCCGGAGTGGGGTTGGTGATGCCCAGCCTTTCTGCGGTGTCGGGCTTGTCGCTGCCGTCTCACCGCTGGGGCGCCGGATCCGCGCTGACAAACACCGCCCGGCAACTAGGCACCGTCTTGGGCACCGCGGTCTTGACCATGATCTACCAGCCGGGAATCGACCTGACCACCGTTAGGCACGGCTGGGAATTCATCGCCGCAGCCGCAAGCACATCGGCGTTGATCGCTGCGGGATTAGGCGCTTGGTGGCGAAGCGGTGACGCAGACCAACCCGTGCGGGTCGACGACGCCGTCGTAGTGTCAGAGCCGTGACCGACACTTCCGACGACGAACTGGTTGGACTATCCGAGTTCGCGTTGTTGCCCGAGAACGCAGAGCAGGCCGGCGTCGAAGGACCCTTGCCTCACGTGCGGCGGATCGATACCGGCGCCGTCAGCGCGCTGCAATGGGGTGACTCCTCACCACGGGTCATCTTCTTGCACGGCGGCGGGCAGAACGCGCACACCTGGGACACCGTGATCCTGGGTCTAGGGCAGCCGGCTTTGGCGGTGGACCTGCCCGGCCACGGGCATTCGGCGTGGCGGGAGGACGGCGACTATTCGCCGCAGCACAACGCCGCAGCACTGGCACCGGTGCTGAATGAGCTCGCGCCGGACGCCGACCTCGTCGTCGGGATGTCGCTGGGCGGGCTGACCGCGATCGGGTTGGGCGCGGTCGCGCCGCACCTGGTGCGCGAGCTCGTCCTCGTCGACGTCACCCCGTCAGCGTTGCGCCGGCACGCCGAGATGACCGCCGAACAGCAAGGCACGGTGGCGCTGATGCACGGCGACCGGGAGTTCCCCAGCTTTGCGGCGATGCTCGAGTTGACTACCGCCGCGGCGCCGCACCGCGACCCGAAATCGTTGCGCCGCGGCGTATTCCACAACTCCCACCGGCTCGACGACGGCCGCTGGACCTGGCGTTACGACACCATCCGAGAATTCCCCGACTTTGACGGCCTGTGGGACGGCGTCGCCGGGTTGTCCGCGCCGATCAGGCTGGTACGCGGCGGCAAATCGGGCTTCGTCTCCGACGACGACGCCGACGAACTCGGGCGACGCGCGCAGGCGTTTCGCGGTGTGCAGGTCGTCGAGAATTCCGGGCATTCGGTGCAAAGCGACCAACCCCGCGCCCTGATCGACATCCTGCGCGGAGTCCTCGACGGCGGCTGAGTCTCAGCGCCTAGTTTGGTGGTATGAGTTCACCTGGCGTGCGTATCGGTGTACAGCTTCAGCCCCAACATGCCCCGCATTACCAGAACATCCGTGACGCGGTCCGTCGCTGCGAGGACATCGGCGTCGACATCGCGTTCAACTGGGATCACTTCTTTCCGCTCTACGGTGATCCGGACGGCGCCCACTTCGAATGCTGGACAATGCTTGCCGCCTGGGCCGAGCAGACGTCGCGCATCGAGATCGGCGCCCTGGTCAGCTGTAACTCCTACCGCAATCCCGAACTGCTCGCCGACATGGCCCGCACCGTCGACCACATTTCCGACGGGCGTCTGGTGTTGGGTATCGGCTCGGGCTGGAAACGCAAGGACTACGACCAGTACGGCTACGAGTTCGGAACCGCGGGAAGCCGGCTCGATGATCTGGGCGCGGCGCTGCCGCGGATCAAGTCCCGCCTGGCGAAGCTCAATCCGGCGCCCACCCGCGACATCCCAGTCCTGATCGGCGGCGGGGGTGAGAAGAAGACCTTGCGACTGGTCGCCGAGCATGCCGACATCTGGCACAGCTTCGCCACCGTCGACTCCTATCCCGCCAAGTCGGCTGTCCTGGCCGACCACTGCACCGCCGTCGGGCGTGATCCGGCCGGCATCGCACGATCGGCGGCGGTGGGCGGCGGAACCGGAACCGCGGGTGCCGACGCGTTGATCGCCGAGGCCGAGGCGCTGGCCGATCTCGGGGTAAGCCTGCTGACCATCGGCGCCTCCGGCCCGGACTACGACCTGGCCGGCGCCGAGACGTTGTGTCGCTGGCGTGATCGCCGTTAGAAACGCCCAGCATGCCTAAGACATACGGGGCGAAGGAGAAGGACCAGGTCGTCGCCCACATTCTCAACCAGGTGCTGATCGGCAAGCTGCGCACGGGTGACCGGGTCGACCGCAACGAGATCGCCAGGGAGCTGGGCATCAGCCGCGTTCCCATCCAAGAAGCCATCGTTCAGCTGGAACACGACGGGGTGCTCTCCACCCGGTATCACCGGGGCGCGTTCGTCGAGCGCTTCGACGAAGACACCATCCTCGAGCACCACGAGCTGCACGGCGTGCTCAACGGCATGGCCTCGGCGCGCGCCGCCGCCAATCCCACCCCGCGCATCCTGGACCAGCTCGACTCCACCATGCGGACGCTGCGCAGCGCGAAGGAACCGCGGCTATTCCAGCCGGCCACATGGGAATACCGGCGCACCATCAACGACCAATACGCAGGGCCGCGACTGCACGCCGCCATTCGGGCCTCGCGGAGCCTGATTCCGCGGGCGTTCTTGGTGAGCTACCCGAACATCGTCGGCGAGATGCTGCCGTTCTACGAAGACGAGACCGCGGCGATCCGGCACCGCGACCCCGCCGCCGCCCGGGCCGCGTGCAGCGCCTGCGCGGAGCTGATGGCCAAAGTCATGATCGCCGAACTCGTGCGGCGCCGAGTGTTGGCCCCCGCAGGAAAGCCCACGAAGTCCGCGTTCGCCTTCTAACCGGGTCGGCCGATATCTTGCGCTCATGGACGTCAACGTTGGCCGTGTCGGTTCAAAGCTGTTCGCGATGTTCACGGTGGTCCTGCTGACCTATTGTCTAGCTCCGATGGCGCCGGCGGCGGCCGACAACCTGTGCAAGCCGTCGGGCAAAGAGGGCGCGATCGCCCTGCCGGACAAGCTGGTCACCGCCAGCCCGCCGGAGGAACGCGACTACACGACTGCCAACGTCGAGCCGTTGAGTTCGGTGAACGTCGACGCGCTGGGCTTGCGCACGCCGCGGACCCTGACCGTCGGGACCCAGCCGGGAGGTCCCCCGACCAGCTGCCTGAACACCACGGGGCGTTACACCGGTTATGACAACGAGCTGCTGCGCGCGATCGCCGCGAAGCTGGGGCTGAACGTGGTCTTCGCCGGCACCGAATTCGCCGGCCTGCTCGCCCAAGTGGCGACGGGACGCTTCGACGTCGCCTCGTCGTCGATCGTCGCCACCGAAGCACGCCGCCGCACAGTCGGATTTACCAACGGCTACGACTTCGGTTACCTGTCGTTGATCGTGCCGTCCCGCTCGTCGCTCGACAGCTTCGACAAACTGGGTGCGGGGCAGCGGATAGGCGTCATTCAGGGCACCGTCGAAGAGGCCTACGTCGTCGACACCGTGCATGTGCAGCCGGTGAAATTCCCCGACTTCACCACCCTGTACACGTGCCTGAAGAACCATCAGATCGACGCGTGGGTGGCGCCGGCAGTGGAGGCGGCAAAAGTGATGCGGCACGGCGATACCGCCATCGTTGCCGCCTACACGTTTAGTCCGGGCAGTTTCGTAGCGTTCCCGGTGGCCAAAGACAACCAGCCGCTGATCGATGCGCTGAACGCCGGCTTGGACGCCGTCATCGCCGACGGCACCTGGTCGCAGCTGTATACCGACTGGGTTCCCCGGCCCTTGCCGCCGGGCTGGAAGCCGGGATCGAAATCGGCACCGACGCCGCACCTGCCGGACTTCGCGGCGATCGCCAAACACAATCACCGCGAGGAGGCGGCTGCGGCCGCGCAGCCGAAATCCACGCTGGCCCAGCTGCGGGACCAATTCTTCGACTGGGATCTGTACAAGCAGGCCATCCCGGCGATGGTGACGACGGGCCTACCCAACACGCTGATCTTGACCGTCAGCTCCAGTGTGATCGGCCTGGTGGTCGGTATGGGCCTCGCGGTGGCCGGCGTCTCGCGGACCCGCTGGCTGCGCTGGCCGGCGCGGATTTACACCGACATCTTCCGCGGCCTGCCCGAGGTGGTGATCATCTTGCTGATCGGGCTCGGAATCGGGCCGATCGTGGGCGGACTGACGAACAACAACCCGTATCCGCTGGGCATCGCCGCCCTGGGC
>Ga0210395_10004747_pt1 | contig 10427 bp, 10 predicted proteins | sample IncBWH4OmetaG_FD_150861 | JGI IMG/M metagenome (GOLD analysis project Ga0210395, IMG submission 150861) | Forest soil microbial communities from Barre Woods Harvard Forest LTER site, Petersham, Massachusetts, United States - Inc-BW-H-4-O ...
ACCGCCACGGTCATGAACACGTGGGTCCGCTTCGCTTCGGTCAAGGGCCCAAACAGAACAACTCGCGCGGCGTGACGGGCGACCTTGAAACCGAGCGCCTCGAGCACGGCGGCGAACAGGGCGGCGGGCACCGACGATTTTGTCCTGAAGACCGTCAAGGTCGAGACGCACCGTTTGGCCGAGCAGTACGTCAAGGTTCTCAAACGGGATATGCGCCGTATGGGCCTCTATCAGCCCCGCCAATGTCTCAAGCGTCGGGTCGCGGCCACCGGACCAATGAATGCGCTGGAAATAGGCGTCCAGGTCAATGGTGGCGGTCACGGATTTTCTCCAGTTCGATGGTGGTCCAATGCTATGCGACACCTCATGACTCCCCTCATTCTCAGATGGCACCGAACATTTGTGCGAAGAGGGGTTGGGCTGCGAGCATCTGGGCGAACCGCTTGATGAGTGGCAGCAGGAGGAAATCGGTCATGTTCGGCATGAGTTCGTAAAGCATGCTGCCCTGACGGAACAGCGAATGAGTGCGCCGTTTGGAGGTGTTGGTCTTGAGGTGCCGATCGTAGCCCAGTTGTTCTCCTGCGGCGCCCAGAAGCGTCAGCAAGACCACTGCGAAGGCATTGATCAGCCACAGGCGGTCTCGCCGGTCCGGCGTGCTGACATGCATCGATCCGAGCCCCATGCCGAAGCGGAGATCCTTTGTGTCGCGGAAACCGCCCTCGATCTCCCAACGCCTGGCATACAGGTTGATCAAGGCCCGCGCGGGTTCGTCGGCGGTGCTGGCGGCCAGGCACCACGGCTCTTTCATGCCCTTCGCCCGCACGCAGACCACGGTGGCGACCGGATACGCCTGGGCGGTGACCGCAGCACCGCGCAGGGTTCGCGCGCGACCGCCGGCGCCAACCCAATCGGCCGCGGCCCGCGTCTCGCCATCGGTGGCGGTGACCGCGATATTGCCGCGAAAGCGGATGACGAAGTCGAACTTCAGTTCCTCGCTCAGCACCCGATAGAGCTTGTGGTCGCCGAAGCCGCGATCGGCCACGATGCGCACGCGGACATCGGCGGGCAGGATCTCGGCCAGGCGCACCAGGACCTGATACTCGTAGCCGTTGCGACGGTTTTTCAGCGTCGCCTTGTCCACGGTCAGCCAAACCAGCGGCGTGGCCCGTCCGTGGCGGGACAACAGAGACAGCATGATCGTCGCCTGACCGTCGGCGTCGAATTCGGTCCAGTCCATCGCCACCGTGATGCTGTCGCGTTGGCCGACCACGTAAGGCACCCAATGCCCCAGCAGGGCATCGACGTCGATGCCCTGGTTGGACAACAGCCGGTCCACCTGCTTGACCGTGTGCTTGGTCAGCCGCCCGCGTGCCAGCACCAGACCCTGGCCGATCAGGCCGACCGCCAGCGACGCGGACTGGATCGCCCCGAGCGTGGCCCCGGCCAAAGACTTCACCCGTTTGGCGTGCAGGTCATCGCCAAACAGCGTGTCGAGGAAGTTGTGGACACCGTCAAAGGAAAGTGGCTGACGCATCGCCACTCCCAGCGCAGGATGACAGGGTCATGGAAGCGCGCCTCGACTGGGCGGCGGTCGATGCCGCCGCGAATAACATCATTCGATCCGCACGCGCGACCGCCAGATTCTTTCCGCGAACCGCGCCAGGGCGATTTGATTCTTTTCAGTCAGATATTATCGGTCCGGAATGAGGGGAGGCGTGAGATCGTATAGCGCTCCCGGATTATGCGTGGAGAGATTGTCCATCACCACGCGGATCAGTTCAGCGTTCGGATAATGGATATCGGCCAGATCGCGCATGCAGAAGGCGAAGTCGCGCGCCGCGCGATGTTCGGTGACTTTCACATGGCGCCAAGGCTGGTGCGCATCGAGGAACACGAACAGATTGGCCGTGCCATTGCGCCGATATTCGCAATCGTACCGCTCAGGCCGACCTGGCGCCGCTGGGATCGGCTCGCGTACCTCGCCAATCAACTGGGTCGGGCTTTCGTCGAAGCAAACCACCGGATGCGACGGGTCAAGTTCTTCAGCATAGAGATGGAGAACATCCTCCATCCGGGCGACATAGCTGCCGTCGACTTGCGGGATGCACCACATATCCCGGCGCCATGGCTTCAGATCGTCCTCGGCCAAACGTCGGCGCACCGTCTCGCGCGACAGTTCTTCATGTACCGTGAGCCTGACCATCGCGCCGGCCAGAAGATCGAGTGTCCAGCGTTTGCGTCCCTCCGGCGGACTGGAGCAGGCGGTCGCCACCAGCAACGCCGTTTCCTTACCGGACAGCTTGCGTGATGCCCCGGGGCGCGTCTCCTCACTGAGTGCCAGTTCCAGATTGCCTTCCGCGAAGCGTCGTTTGGTCCGGTACACCGTCGATCCACCCACCGAAACGCTGCGCGCGATCGCCTCGTCGCTGACCCCGGCGTCGGCGGCCTGCAGGATCTGGGCGCGTTTGAGCTTGCGCACCGCATGTTTGCCGCCGCTCAGCATCGACATGAGTTGCGCGCGTTCCGCCTCGTTCAGTTCCACCCGGTACCGTATGTTCATGCTTGGTCCCCCACTTTCGAGGCCAGTCATGAATCACGCAACGGATTCTCGCCCGGTTTTCACGCCCAGGCAGAGACAATATCTCGCGTTCATCCACGCCTATACGTTGGTGAACGGCCGGCCGCCGGCGCAGGCAGATATCCAACGGTTCTTTCGGCTGACCCCGCCCTCGGTTCATCAAATGCTGCTGACGCTCGAACGGTCCCGCTTGATCTCACGCCGGGCCGGCGTGCCAAGAAGCATCGCTGTTCTGGTCGTACGCTTTGTACTACCCGGCTGGAGCCAGGTTGTGTTCAACCGGTCAAAATCACTGTGCCGGGGTACTAATTCGTATCAGTCAGCGCGCGCATCAGCGTATCGTTCACCAGCGCCGGGTTGCCTTTGCCGGCCATCGCCTTCATCACCTGGCCCACGAAGAACCCGAACAGCTTGTCGCGGCCGGCCTTGTATTCCGCGACCTTGTCGGCATTCGCCGCCAGCACCTGAGCAACCGCCGCATCGATCGCGCCGGTGTCGGTGACCTGGCGCAGGCCCTTCGCTGCGACGATAGAAGCGGGATCGTCGCCTGTCTCGACCATCGCCTCGAACACCTCCTTGGCGATGCGGCCGCTGATCGTGCTGTCGGCGATCAGGTCAAGCAGCTTGCCAAGCGATGTGGCAGACACGGGACTGTCGGCAATTGTGCGGCCGGCGCGGTTCAGCGCAGCGAACAGATCGCCAGTTACCCAGTTGGCGGCAATCTTCGCATCGTGGCCCTTAGCCACCGTTTCGTAGTAGTCGGCCGTTGCCTGCTCGGCTACCAGCACACCGGCATCATAGGCCGTCAGCCGATAATCACGCATGAAGCGTCGCTTCTTTGCGTCCGGCAGTTCCGGTAGCCGCGACTTCAGTTCGGCCACCCACGTCTCATCGAGCACCAGCGGCAGCAGATCCGGTTCAGGAAAATAGCGGTAATCGTGCGCGTCCTCCTTGCTGCGCATCGAGCGCGTGATGCCGCGAGCATGTTCGAACAGCCGCGTCTCCTGCTCGACCGCACCACCCGCTTCCCACACTTCAACCTGCCGCTTCGCCTCTGCCTCTATCGCCTGCGTGACGAAGCGAATCGAGTTGACGTTCTTGACCTCACAGCGCGTGCGGTACGGCTCGCCGTGCTTGCGCACCGACACATTGACGTCGGCGCGCATGGAGCCTTCCTCCATGTTGCCATCGCAGGTGCCGAGGTAGCGCAGGATGCTGCGCAGCTTGCGCAGATAGGCACCCGCCTCCTCGGGCGAACGGATGTCGGGTTCCGATACGATCTCCATCAGCGCAACACCGGCGCGATTCAGGTCGATGTAAGACTTGGTCGGATGCTGATCATGCAGCGACTTGCCCGCATCCTGCTCGAGATGCAGGCGTGTGATGCCGATGTCACGCGTGGAGCCGTCGGCAAGCTCGATCTCGACCTTGCCCTCGCCAACGATCGGATGCTGATACTGGCTGATCTGATAGCCGGCAGGCAGATCGGCGTAGAAGTAGTTCTTGCGGTCGAACCGGCTGACCATGTGGATATGCGCGTTCAGGCCCAGGCCCGTGCGCACCGCCTGCGTCACGCATTCGCGGTTGATCACCGGCAGCATGCCGGGGAACGCCGCATCGACGAAACTTACCTGAGTGTTGGGCGGCGCACCGAAATCGGTGGCGGCGCCGGAGAACAGCTTTGCCTTGCTGATCACCTGCGCGTGGACTTCGAGGCCGACAACCACTTCCCAGGCGCCCGTTGATCCTTCGATTGCGTAGGACATAGCGTTCAGCCTCCCGCGCGAATTTGCGGCAATGCATCGAATTCTGCCGCTCGCTCCAATGCCGCGGCGACGGCGAACAGCGTTTCCTCGTCGAACGGCTTGCCGATCACCTGCAGGCCGAGTGGCAGACCGTTCGCGTCGAGGCCTGCCGGCACCGAGATTGCGGGCACGCCTGCCAGGTCGGCAGGACCGGTGAAGACGTCATTCAGATACATCTGCACTGGATCATCCATATTCTCGCCCTGTGCGAATGCCGCCGACGGTGCGGTAGGAGCAACCAGTGCGTCGACATGCGCGAACGCCTCGGTGAAGTCGCGCAGGATCAGCGCCCTCACCTTCTGCGCTCGAATATAATATGCGTCGTAATAGCCGGCAGACAGCACATAGGTGCCGATCAGAATGCGACGCCTGACCTCGGCACCAAACCCCGCCGCACGTGTGCGCTCGTACAGATCGCGCAGGTCTTTGCCGTTCTCGCGCAAGCCGAACCGTACGCCATCATAGCGCGCCAGATTGGACGAAGCCTCGGCGGGCGCGACGATATAGTAGGCTGGCAAGGCATACTTCGTGTGAGGCAGCGAGACATCGACGACCTCCGCCCCGGCGTCTCGCAGCCAGGTCAGACCTTGCTGCCACAGGCTCTCGATCTCGCCCTGCATGCCGTCGACGCGATATTCCCGCGGCACACCGATGCGCATGCCTTTGACACTGCGTGCGCACGCCGCCGCGTAGTCCGGCACAGGAATGTCGGCGCTGGTCGAATCCTTCGGATCGTGTCCCGCCATGGAACCGAGCAGGATCGCGCAGTCCTGCACCGTGCGCGCGAAAGGCCCTGGATGATCGAGCGACGAAGCGAACGCCACCACGCCCCAGCGCGAACAACGGCCATAGGTCGGCTTCATGCCGACGATCCCGCAGAACGACGCGGGCTGGCGGATCGAGCCACCGGTGTCGGTACCCGTCGCACCCATCGCCAGCCGCGCCGACACTGCGGACGCCGAACCGCCGGACGAGCCGCCGGGCACCAGCGCCGCGGTGGTGTCCTGCCGCCGTTGCCAAGGATTTGTCACCGGGCCATAGGCCGATGTCATGTTCGACGAACCCATGGCGAACTCGTCCATGTTCGCCTTGCCGAGAAAGATCGCGCCGTCACGCAGCAGGTTGGCACTGACGGTGCTTTCATACGGCGGCACGAACGGCCCGAGAATGCGACTGCCGGCGGTGGTGCGCACGCCCTCGGTGCAGAACAGATCCTTGATCGCCAGCGGAATGCCGGTCAGCGGCGCGAACTCGCCGCGCACGAGTGCCGCATCCGCCGTATCGGCTTGCGCCAGTGCCCGCTCGCCGGTCACCGTAATGAAGGCATTGAGCCGCGGATTGAGTGCATCGATCGCCGCGAGATGTGCCTCGGTCAGTTCGCGCGCGGTGAATTCGTGCGCCCGCAGCGCGTCGCGCGCCGCCGCGATGGTGAGGTCCGTGAGGCTCATTCGACCACCTTCGGGACAACGAAGAAATCGGCCGCCCGCTCCGGCGCGTTGGCCAGCACCTTGTCGGGGTAGCCTCCGTCGGTCACCACGTCCTCGCGCATCTTCAGTGCCATCTGCTGCGCGCCGGTCAGCGGCTCGACACCATCGACGTTCACCTCGTTAAGCTGCTCGATCCATCCCAGTATGCTATTCAGTTCGGCCGCCAGCGTGGCAAGCTCGGTGTCCTCGACGTGGATACGGGCGAGCGTGGCGATGCGGCGAATGGTCGCGGGTTCGAGCGACATGACGGATAGACCTTTTTCGACTGGCGGGCTGGGACCATAAGCACGCGGGATGCCGGTATTCAACCTACGCGACCTACGCGCTGCACTGGCGCGCGATCAACGGCTGATCGGCATCGATCCGGGCAGCCGCACGATCGGCGTGGCGTTGTCGGATGTCGGCCTGTCGCTGGCGTCGCCCTATGGCAGCATCAGGCGAGGCAAGCTGCGTGACACCGCGGCCGATATCGTCGCCATCGCACGCAAGGAGAGCGCGGGCGGGCTGGTGGTGGGACTGCCGCTATCGATGGATGGGTCAGTGGGGCCCGCAGCGCAGGCCGCGCGGGATTGGGCGCTGGCGCTGAGTGAAGCGACCCAGATGCCAGTAGCGCTGTGGGACGAGCGGCTGTCGTCCGCGGCGGTCAATCGCTTCCTGATCGGCGAGGCCGACCTCAGCCGGCGCAAGCGCGCCGCGGCGGTTGACCGGATGGCGGCCGCCTGGATGCTCCAGGCGGCGCTCGACGTTAGCCGATGAACGCGCGGCTTACGGCCGCTGCACCAGTTCTATCATGTAGCCGTCCGGATCCTTGACGAAGGCGATGATGGTGGTGCCGAACTTCACCGGACCGGCCGGGCGGGTGACTGTGCCACCAGCCTTGGCCGCGACATCGCACGCTGCCGCGACGTCAGGCACACCAATCGCCAGATGGCCGAAGGCGCCGCCCATTTCGTACTTCTCGACGCCATAGTTATAGGTCAACTCAATCGCCGTATTACTGTCCTCGTCGCCGTAGCCCATGAAGGCTAGCGTGTATTTCCCGTCCGGCACGTCCCGCCGGCGCAATTCCTTCATGCCGAACGCCTTGGAATAGAACCCGATGCTGCGATCCAGGTCGCCGACGCGCAGCATGGTGTGCAGATAGCGGCTCATGTGCTCTCTCCCCTCTCGGACAGGTCATTAGGACTCAGACCCAGCAGAAACAGCCCTGCCTCGTCCGCCGCGGCGATCGCGGCGTCGCGCTCCGCCAGAATGGTGCCTCCGGCCTCGAAGGCAACCCCCCGCAGACCGGCCGCCGTCGCACCGCGCAAAGTCTCGGGTCCGATGGTGGGCAGATCGGTGCGGCGATCCTGCCCTGGCTTGACTAGCTTCACCAGCACACCGCCGCGTCCTGGCCGCGCCAGAGATGCGCAGCGCGCCAGCATCTCGTCGGTGCCCTCGGCCGCCTCGACTGCCAGCACGATGCCCTGCTGCACCACGCAGCACTGTCCGACATCGATCGCACCAAGCGCCCTGGCAACGGCGATGCCGCGGCGAATGTCCGCCATCGCCACCGCATCGGGAACGGCCTGCGACAGCCTCCCAGCGGGACCCAGAGCCTCGTGCAGGATCTCATGGGCGCCGAGTACGCGGAATCCCTCCTCAGCGAAAATCCTGACGACAGCGGCCAACAGCCCATCGTCACCGGCGAATGCGGCGCGACCGATGCGGGCCAGAATGCGGGCGGCCTCGGCATCCGGCCGCAGATCGAGCAGCGACGGCCGCCGCACCGGCCCAACCAGCACGAGGTCCTGGCAGCCATGCTCGCGAAGTGCCGCGATAATCCGTCCGGCCGCAAGGATGCGCACCATCTCGTGCGGCCAGGGCGCCAGCACCGCCGGCTCGGCGAAGCCCTCCAACCCGATCAGGAACACGCTGCGCCCGGCCGCCCGCGCCGCAGCTGCAACCTGGCCCGGCAACTGTCCTCCGCCCGCGAGGATGCCGAGAACCCGGTGCTCCGCCGCCACCGGCTATTCCGCGCGAATCAGGCCCCGGTGGCTTGGCGCGTCGATGAACGCCAGGACCTCGGCCACCAGCGCCTCGTCGCCATAGTGCGATCGCGTGGCGGCCAACCGTTGCGCAAACACACCCTCGCGCCGGAACAGGTCGCGGAAGGCGTTGTGCAGCAACTGGATCTGCGACTTATCGAAGCCTCGACGCTTCAGGCCGACGACGTTCAATCCCGCCAACCGCGCACGATTGCCAATCACGCTGCCGAACGGAATCACATCTCCCTCGACGCCGGACACGCCGCCGATCATTGCCGCGCGGCCGATGCGCACGAACTGGTGGATCGCTGCCGCGCCGCCAATCACCGCATGGTCCGCGATCGATACATGTCCGCCCATGACCACATTATTGGCGACGATCACGTGGTCGCCGAGCGTGCAGTCATGCGCGACATGCGCCACCGCCATCAGCAGGCAGTCAGCGCCGACCCGCGTGATGCCCTTGCCGGAGACGCTGCCGCGATGGATCGTGCAGTGCTCGCGGACCTGGGTGCGGGCGCCGATCTCGCAGCGCGTCGGCTGGCCGGCATATTTCAGATCCTGCGGCGCGAGTCCGACGGTGCAGAACGGATACAGCACCACGTCGGGACCGATCCGGGTATGCCCGTCCACAACAACATGTGACACCAGTTGGGTGCGATCCTCGATGACCGCGTCGGCACCGACCGTGCAGTAGGGACCGATCCGCACCCCCCTGCCCAACTCGGCGCCACGCGCGACGAGTGCGGTCGGGTGGACGACAGCACCAACCGGCCGCAGCGCAATCGTGTCGGGCATAGCATCCATTGTGGCGTATCTCACTGGCAGGAACGACTGCGCAGGCTAGACCGGGGCACTCTGTTGACCAACTCAATCATTGTTGCCCCATATTTCGATGATCGGGTTGTAACCGCTTGTTTCACCAAAGATTTTGGCGCGATTGCGGCAGAGCGTCAGGACGGTGGCGCGCGATCCATGATCATCGCAGCGTACGTCGCCTCGGCCACCGACACGCCGTCCACCCGTGCGATCGCGTTGAACTTCCAGACGTTGCCGCGATTGCGCTCCTTGGTGACGTGGATACGTAACTGGTCGCCGGGCACCACTGGACGGCGGAACTTCGCGCCCTCGATGGACATGAAGTACACCAGCTTGCCGGCGGCGTTGGGGCCCAGCGTCTCCACCACGAGTACCGCGGCGGTCTGCGCCATGCTTTCGATGATCAACACGCCTGGCATCACGGGATGGTCCGGGAAGTGGCCCGCGAAGAACGATTCGTTGACCGAAACGTTCTTGATGCCGATGGCTGAACGGTTGTGCACGACGTCGACCACCCGATCGATCAGCAGGAACGGATAGCGGTGCGGAATCGCGTGCATGATGCGCGCGATATCGACCACATCGATGGTGGCGTCGGACGAAACTGCCTCAGTTGCGGGCGAATCCATGACGATCAGTCCGTATCTGTCTCCGTCCCCGCCGTCTTGTCCTTCGACCGTTTGGCGGTCGCCTCACGCACCAATCGCCGCAGCACGGCGATATGGCGGAAGAATTCGCGCATCGGCTGTGCCGGGCTGCCAACCACATCTGCGCCGGCCGGCACGTCCGACATGACCCCAGCCTGCGCCCCGATGCGCGCCCGGCTCCCGATCCGCAGATGGCCTGTAAGACCCGCCTGGCCACCAACCATGACGTGGTCTTCCAGGATCGTGGAACCGGAAATGCCAACTTGCGCAACGATCACGCAGCCGCGCCCAAGGCTGACGTTGTGCCCGATCTGCACCAGGTTGTCGAGGCGCGAACCGGCGCCGATGCGCGTGTCACGCAGTGAGCCGCGATCGATGGTGGTGTTGGCGCCGATCTCCACGTCATCCTCGAGCACCACACGGCCAAGCTGCGCCACGCGCAGAAAGTCCTTGCCGGCTGCCGCGAAGCCGAATCCGTCCTGGCCGATGCGCGCGCCGGGATACACGACCACGCGGTCGCCGAGCAGCGCGTGGCTGAGCGAGGCGTGGGCGCCGATCCGACAGTCGGCACCCAAGACCACGCCGGCGCCAATGAAGGCGCCTGCATCGACGAGGCAGCGGGGGCCGATCTGCGCCCGCGCGCAGATCACGGCCAGTGGTCCGATTTCCGCGCCTGGATCAATCGAAGCATCGGCAGCCAGAACGGCGGACGGATGCACGCCAGGTTGCACCGGCGGCATTGGATGGAAGAGCGCGGCGACGCGCGCCCAGGCAACGTAGGGTTCAGCTGCGGCAATGGCGATGGCGGTCGGCGGCACCCGGTCGGCCATGTCCTGATGCACGATGACAGCGCCGGCCCGCGTCCCGGCCAATGCAGCGGCATACTTGCGGTTGTCGAGAAAGCTCACGTCGCCCGGGCCCGCCGTTTGCAGGGGTGCCACGCCGGTCAGAATCAGGCCACCCGGCGAAGCCTTCCCCTGCGCGGCATCGGCGACCGCCTCGAGATCATGCGGGCCGCTTCGGTCGAAGAACCGGGGATCTCCGGCGATCGGCGGCCAATCCAT
>Ga0210395_10004748_pt1 | contig 10427 bp, 15 predicted proteins | sample IncBWH4OmetaG_FD_150861 | JGI IMG/M metagenome (GOLD analysis project Ga0210395, IMG submission 150861) | Forest soil microbial communities from Barre Woods Harvard Forest LTER site, Petersham, Massachusetts, United States - Inc-BW-H-4-O ...
ACTGACGAATCCATGATGGTCGCGGCTCCGCTGAAGATTGGGAGATAGCTCATCGTGCCGCCGCTGGTGGTCACGTCGGTCGCGGTCAGCGGCGTGACAGTTTCGGGCGTGCCGCTTGCCGTGGACGAGTTCATGAGAGCTGGCCCGGCCAACACGAATGCCGAGGGTGGAAGTCCGCCGATAGTTTCCGCGTCTCCCGCTTTCAGCGCATAAGGGGCGCTCACCAGCAACACTCGCGGCTGCTCCGCCTGCCCCGAGACTTGCACTCCCACCCAGCGAGCCTGTTCGGTAGTAAACAACTCCGCCGGCAATCCCTCGAGCTTGGTCGAGCCCAGTAAAGCCGTGTAGCGGCCGTCGCCGTCGGCGGTGACATTCTGCGTCTCCTGCCAGAGTGGAGCGCCGCCGCTTTGCTCAGAGTAGAGCGCGAAGGTGATGCCGACCACGCCGGTCAGCGGACTGCCGCTAAGATCCTTCACCGCTCCGCTGAAGCGGACCAGCCGCGGCAGCGCCGATGCGGTTTGCGTGGATGTTTGCGCAGCATTCAGCGACACCAGTGACAAGAATGCAGCCACGACGCAGACGATGCGGAGCTTCATGCGAATTTCTCCTTTGCGGAAAACGAAGCTTGGATTTACGAAGGGGCCCGAATGTTTAATAAAAGCCCGGAGTCAGGCTCTGGGCAGGCGAGAAAGAGCAAGCGTACCCAAAACGTGCCGAGGATTATGTTTGCTCGTTCTCGCCTTGTCAAGCTGCAAGAAATTGCATGGCTCGGTCTCAACCCGGACGGAAACTCGCCACCAGACGACGAAATGACGTCGCGCTTACAAGGCTTTTGGGTGACGCAACGATTCCCGCGTTTCCACCTTCCTCGCGCACTCTTCTAGTTAACCCTCTTTCTTCGAATCTCCGTTGACACCCGCCAACTCACGTCTAGAATGTTTCAAACATTCGACTTGCAGACTGTTTCAAACAGATTGCCCAGGAAATGGAACGGGGATTCATGCAAGACAGCTTTTCATCGCACGAGGTGATCGCCGTGACCGGCGTAACTGCCCGCCAGCTCCAGTGGTGGGACGAGCGCGGCGTGGTCAAGCCGCAGCGCGTCGGGCATCGCCGTGTGTACTCCATGCAAAACCTCACCGAAATGGCGGTGATCTGTGAACTGCGGCGCAAAGGTTTCTCACTTCAGGGAGTCCGCAAGGTCATGCGTTTTTTGCAACGTGAGTTCGGCAAAGGCCTGGCCGAAATCGTCGGCCGCAACTCCGACGTTCACCTGCTCACCGACGGCAAGCATCTCTATCTGGAAACTTCGGCGCGGCAGATCGTAGATATCCTGAAGAATTCCAGTCAGCCCATTCTAGGAATCTGTCTCACTGACGCTGTTCGGCAAGTTAGGGCTGACGTGGTCGCAAGAAAAGCGAGTACCTCCGTAACATCGCCGACGATGCGTCGGCGTGCTAGAAAAGCTTCTTAGGCAGCAGGTGCAAATCGGGTTTGGGTTGCGGTAGCGGAAAATAGGAGGAATGCATGGTCGGAGAACTTGACATTCTGAACGAATGGATTCCCGAACAGATGCAGCCCGGAACAATTTTTGTCCTCGAAAACGCCGGCGAAGTCGGCGAGAAGGAAGACCCTTATTGGGCTGTGCTTGCGTGCCCGTCCTGCGGCATGCTGGGCCTGATCACGCGGCGTCAAATCAACGGCCTCGTGCCTGTCATTTGCGGATCGGAACAATGCTCTGCGCAGTTCTTCATTCGAGAGAGCGAAGTCGTCGTCCGCAAACCTTTCTGAGGCGGCCTCATCATCCCAAGGTTCCCGCTCCATGAGTTCAATTCCAGCCGTTTCATTCTTTCTCGACTTGCCTTGGTTCGATCTTCGTTTCCCCTGGTATTGGAAATATTGCGTCGTAATCTTCATGGGTGGCGCCTCGATCTGGGCTGCACTGAGTCGCGTACCCGTCAGCGGAAGAAACGGAGTACCTTATCCCAACCAGCGGTTCCTGCACGGATGCTTTTTGGTTCTCGGAATCGCCATGGTTGCTCTCTCGCTCTGGGGGTTGTGGCTGGGAACGCCCTAGGTTCGCATTAGCGCTCCGCTTTTGCCTCGTTCAATTCCACTGGAACCTGGTCGACGATTTCTATTCCGAATCCTTCGAGCGCGGCTACACGTTTGGGCCTATTTGTCAGCAGACGGATGCGGCGCAGGTTCAGGTCAGAAAGAATCTGGGCGCCGATTCCGATTTCGCGCTGCGTCTGGCGTTCGTTGTCGAGCAGTGACGGGAGCTTGCGGCCGCGATGGAAGCTGAGCGCGCTGCGCTCGCCTGCTTTCTCGATGGAGAATCCCTTTGAGGTTTGGTGTAAATAAATAAGGGCGCCGCGTCCTTCCTGGGCGATGCGGCGCAGGGAACCCTCGAGCGTGGCGTGACACTCGCAGCCAGTTGCGCCGAAGACGTCTCCCATCAGGCAGTGGGCGTGCATGCGGACCAGCACTGGCGCTTTGTTCTTCTCGTCTTTATTATTTTCTACGTCTCCTTTGGAAATTTCTCCTTTAATCAAGGCCACGTGCGACTCTCCGCCATCGACTTCGCTCTCATAAGCAATGAGGCGGAACTCGCCGAAGCTTGTGTCGACCAACGCTTCGCCTACACGGTGCACGTAACGTTCATGCGCCATGCGGTAGCGGATCAGTTCTGCGACCGTCAGCATCTTCATGTTGTGCTGGTGGCAGAACTCGATGAGGTCTGGGACGCGGGCCATGGTGCCGTCGTCCTTCATGATTTCGCAGATGATGCCGGCGGGAATCAATCCCGCGAGGCGCGCCAGGTCGACTGAGGCTTCGGTCTGTCCGGCGCGGACTAGCACTCCGCCTTTGCGGGCGCGGAGAGGGAAGACGTGGCCGGGGCGCGCCAGATCTGACGCTTGCGTGGCCGGGTCGATGGCTACCTGGATGGTGCGGGCGCGATCGTAGGCGGAGATGCCGGTGGTCACTCCCTCGCGGGCGTCGATGGCTTCGCAGAATGCGGTGCCGTATTGCGACGTGTTCTCGGCGCTCATGGGGCCGATGCGAAGGTGAGCGAGGCGCTCCTCGGTCATGGTGAGGCAGACCAGGCCGCGTCCATACTTGGCCATGAAGTTGATGGCTTCGGGCGTGACCTTCTCGGCGGCGCCTTCATTCTCGCGGTCTTCATCGTCGACGACCACGATCATGCGGCCGGCGCGGATCTCCTCGATAGCGGTGGGGACGTCGGCGAAGGATTCGTGATTCATGATTGGCTTACTCCTTCCTGGCCCGCTGCGGTCCGTGCGCCCGCGACAGATACTGCTGATCGAGGGCTTGGCGAATGAGAGTCTTAATCACTGCCTGACGGCTGACATTCAGTTCCTGAGCGGCCCTGTCCAGCTCTTCTAACATGCCGGGCGCAAGATCCACGTTCACCCTTTGGATTGGACTCATCATCTGGCCCTTGTTGGTGAAGAACCGGGAGACGTCTCCGCCCCGGTCGGCAAGCCGCGCAATGGTTTCGGCGGATGCTGCCTTTCGCGTCTTATGAGTGCTCTTCATAAAGTTGCCGCTCCTGCTTTGTGGCTTTCCAGAGCGTCACAAGGTGGTAATACTCTCCTTGCTCGTCCTCACGCACCTCGAAGATCAGAGAGTACAAACCTTCTCCAACCCAGCCGATGGCGCGATACTGTTCGGGATAGTCCGAGCGCTGATCGAGGTAGTAAGGGTGGTCAAACAGTCCCTGCGCCTCGTCGAATCCGATTCCCCGTTTCGGATTGGCTCTTAAACGCTCACTCTTGCGCTGATCAAAATCAAATCGCATGAGTATAACTGTTATACCACATCAGCAGGGGGTCCGTCGAGGCGAAACGCGTGCGTGCATCCTTCTTGACGCAAACCTCAGTAAGCACCTAAAATGGTGCTGCACTGTAATGCGTGCTATATGAAGACGAACATCACTCTGAAATTGGACACCGACCTCTTGCGCGAGGCTCGCGTCCTGGCCGCCGAAGAAGATACTTCGATCAGTGCGATGCTGGCGGCGAAGCTCGAGCAGATCGTGCGCGACCGCCAGACTTACCATCGGGCGCGCAAGCGTGCCCTGGCCCGCCTGCGTGAGGGGATGGATCTTCGTTGGTCCCCTCCTCGTTCGCGGGATGAGATTCATGAACGCTGACCCGGGCCAAGGCGGATATGCCTGACAAGTTCTTCGTAGACACCAACATTCTGATCTACGCCCATGATCGCACGACGGGCGTCAAGCACGAACGCGCTCGCCGGTTGATCGAGAAGTTGTGGACCAGCGGGCAGGGAGTCTTGAGCACACAGGTCTTGCAGGAGCTTTGCGTCAACCTGCGCCGCAAGGTTGCGCGTCCTCTGGGCGTGGACGAAATCCGCCGACTGGTCAACGACTACATGAGTTGGGAGGTCGTGGTGAACTCCGCTGAGGCGGTCATCCAGGCTCTCGAGATCGAAATGCGGTATAAGACCTCCTTTTGGGACGCCCTCATTCTGCAAGCGGCAGAGCAGTCAGGCGCCTCGATTCTCTACTCCGAGGACTTGGCAGCCAGGCAGAGTTACGGGACGGTTCGGGTGATGAATCCGCTGGTGGAGTAAATTCTGGCTGCAAGTATTTTTTCTTCGGTTGCGTTGGACGGCTCCTTCTGTTCCCGTTTGGTGGATTCGATTTTTGAGGATCGTCGATACCCCCTCCCCCCTGGGTCTCGTGGAATCATTGGATTAGCGGGAAATTCCTCGCAAAATCCGGAGCCTAAAGAGCTTGGAGATCAAAATCTTGGAAGCAAAGGAGTTACAGCTTGGCTTCATTCGGTTAGCTGTACTGCCTCTGCTGGGGCAATGATGAAGGAATTTGGAATGCGGCGCAAGGTTAGATGTCACAGGAGGGTTGTGGAGAATTGTAGGGGATCAAAATCTCCTGAGGGTTGGAGTTGTGGAGTCCCACCCTTCGCAAAGAACGCGAAGGATGGGGCACCCGGTGCTCTGCACAGCGCGACACGCGCCTAAGCGTACAATTGATGCGGCAAAAACAAATGAAGGAACCATCAAGAGTAACAATTGTCGCCACCCTGCTGCTTGCAGCAATGTCGCTTGCGCAAGAGAAGAGGCAGGAACCAAATTACCAAGAGACAGCGAAGTGGATCGTAGAGAAGATTCCAGAGGCAGGTCGGCGTCATTCAGGAATAACAACAGCTTCAACAGTTGGAGGAGAAAGGAAACTGGAAGATTTGACAACTATTTCTTACGATCAGGTCTCCTTGGATGATTGCACACTTCAATTCACCGAAGTCACTACGGTGGTCACGGATTACGAAGGGGGACGAGACGGAACAACAAGAGTGATCTACTCCGCACCTCTGGCGAAAGTGAAACAGGTTGATATCAAGCACGATGTCACGGAAGCGCAGCATCTAGCGGGTTGGTACGGGGCTCCATGGAACAGTTGGGATGTAATCTTAGAGGTGCCCAGTGCACAGAAGCAGCTTGATCAACAGGGACAAACAACGAAAGTCGACAGCGTCCCTTCTGTCTCGATTGGATTTGGTAGATCGACAAGTGCCGACACGAATGAAGATTCTGCTAGCCGACTGAAGAAAGCACTTGATCATGCGGTCGAACTATGCAAGAAAAAGGAACCGTTCTAAATTGTGGCTTTCCGCCTTGTCCGCCCCGCTTATTTCGCCTCAAACCGTGTAATCAATTTCCGTAGAGCGTTGGGACTGAAAAGCCCTTCAATGGGCCTGGGTCTGACCTTGTTGTATTTCGGAAGCTGAAGGTATTTCTGTCGGAATGCATCGAGCAGGGCCGCCTCAAGCTTTTTCCAGGTCTGCTTTCTGCCATGTGCGGCGCATGTCACGATGTGAACCTCAATTGACCTTACCCCGTGCAGATTGTAGAACACCTCGCTTGCCTTATTCACCGCTGACGCGGCGGGTCTGCCCGCTCCTTTCTTGGTCGTGCCGATGTAAATGATTCTTGATCGCCCAACGGTTTTTGAATCCTTGTCCCTATACCGCTGATGCTTGTTGGCGGTCAGAATGTAAACCATCCTATCCGACCAACGGCCTCGCGTCAGTGTTAGCAGCGCGGTCTTGGAAGGCCGAATCTTCAGCTTTCGCATCTGAGGCTCTCACTTTTCCGGGGGAGGGGCCCCGCCGCGGAAAGTGTACCACCGGGGGTGCCCAATCCCTTGCGCCCCGACAAAAATCCGTTCGTCATTGCTTCAGCAGAGGCAACACCGCTCACCAAGCCGAGCCGGAACAAAACCCGGCCGCAACTTCTTTGTTTCACGGATTTTTACCTCGTTCTTTGCCATGCGGATTTTGCAAGGAAATCCCGGCTAATCCGATGATTCCACAAGGCCCCAGGGGGAGGGGGTACCCGGTTTGCTGAGAACTCGCCAGAAAGACGATCCACCCTGCTCATGGAATTTCCACAGCTTTATTTCTTTCGATGTTCACATGACCTTGCCTCTCATTCCGAAATGGGAATACTGGAATTAGCAGGCGCTGAAGCGCGGCTGGTTTCGAAGGAGCTTTGGCGGCACGACTGAAGTCGTGCCCTTCCCGAGCCTTCTCGAACTTGAGCGTTTCAGCCTGCTTGGGGCGAAATTCACGACAATCTGGTAGGGAAGCGGGCCAGACGCGCCCTTCGGTCGCTTGCGCTCTCTCAGGGCAGGCTCCGTCGGGGGCGGCTCGCCCGGATTCCCTCGGCAAGCTCGGGACAGGCTCTTCGGTCGCAAAAGCAGCGACCTCAGGATGACAAATCAAACTAGGGTAGAGGTGTGAGGAGAATATGGGTCTGGAAAATGTGAACCGGTGTCAGCATGTGAAGGTGAATGGGACGCAGTGTGGGTCTCCGGCGCTGCGGCGTCGGCGGCTTTGCTTTTTTCATGTGCGTTGTCAGGAGCAGCGGGCGCGGATTATGGGGAGCCAGTTTGGGCAGGCTCGGTTTGTGGTGCCGTTGCTTGAGGATGCGAATTCGGTGCAGATGGCGTTGATGCAGGTGATGCAACTGCTTGGCACCGGTCAGATGGAGCATAAGACGGCGGCGCTGATGCTCTACGCTTTGCAGACCGCCAGCTGCAACCTGCGAAATACGGAGTTTGAGGCGCGGGATGCGACGGACGTTGTGATCGACCGCGGCGATGTGCACAGGACCTGCATGGGGGGTCCGCAGTGGTTTGAAGAGGATTTTGATGGTGAGGCGGATGACGTGGAAGACGAGGAGGGCGAAGAGCAAGAGGTCGAACAGGATGCCGGAGTGAAGGCTGGCGCTGGGAAGCCAACGGAACACGTCACGACAGAGGAGGCTCGGAAGCAGGTGCGGGAAGTGGTTATGGATTGGGTGGTAGAGACTGTGCGGGCGGAGGCGGCGCAGCGGCCTGGATAGTGACGGGCTGCTTCAAAGGCAAGAGAAAGGTCAAAGGCAGCGGGCGAGGGCGCCCGCTCCACATGAGCAGTGGCGGCGCGAACAGCAGGTTCCTCACCGGGCTTGGGGCCCGGTTCGGAATGACAGGGAACTGGAATGGGGCGTCCGGCTGTTTGTGCTTGCTTTCGGCCAGATGTACACGATGGAGGCTTGGGCTCTGGGTTGCCGGATTTGCTTTTTGACCTATCGATGCAACGGGTTGCGCGTTGATGCGGAGGGGCCACCTAAGTGCACCACTTAAGACCGAGTGAGCATTCTTCTCCTCTTTCAGGTTTCCTGAACTAAGTCAGCCCATCCTGAAGTTCTCTTTTCTTAGCTACCCCCAACCCTAAGGAGGTTGCCTATGTTTGCACGTAATGTCACTTTTCATCTGAAAGCGAATAACCTGTCCGATTACACGAAAGCGTTTGAGAAAGACATCCTGCCCTTGCTGCGCAAGCAGAATGGGTTTAAGGACGAAATCACTTTCGCCGGCCCGGGCGGAGTTGACATGCTCGCGATCAGCATGTGGGACAACAAGAAAGACGCCGACAACTACAACGCCATTGCCTATGCGCAAGTGTTGAAGACGCTGGCAAGATTTATCGAGGGCACGCCGCAGGTTCATACCTATGACGTGGTCACCTCGACTGTCGAGAATCATGAACTGGTAACCGCGTAAGAGATACGGTGAGTTGGTTGGCCGGGGAGGCGGAGTTGCTCCGCCTTCGCGGCGCCAGCTGTTGCACTTGATCACGCGAAGGAGGGCAGCCATGCATCTAGCGCTGCAAAACGCAGAAACAATTAATCGCCTGGTGGACCAGGGCGAATTCCTGCTGAAGAACTTCCTAAGCGGTGCTACGCGTGCCCTTTGAAGCCATCCTGCGCGAAGTTGGGCAGTTGCATGACGTCAGCGAACGCCTGGTGATACTGGCGGACGAACATCCGCCGATGTCAGAGGCGCTGATGACTATCTCGGGAAACGTGCGCAACGTCGCCACGATTCTGGGCGTGCTGGTCGCGACGAAAATGACCAAGCCGATGTGACTGGTGCTTGCCGGCTCCCGCTGGCGATTCGGCTGTCCCTACATTAAAAATCATCTTGTCAGCTCTTCTTCTGCTCCTTCAAACAACTTGCGCATGGCTTGGATTACCGCTCTTGCCAGCAACACTATTACTGCTACCAGGGCTAGCGCTATTGTGGCCGCTGCGTAGGGGTGGCGGGTGGCTAGCCAGGTTAGGGAGATGGCCAGGGCGTCCTCGGCCAGGCTTAGGGTGATGTTGGAGAAGGGTTCTGGGCTCGGGGTTACGGCGGCGCGGAGGGCGGTTTTGCCGGAGTGGGCGGCCAGGGCTATGGCTGCTCCGAGGGCGGCTGCCAGGAGTTGCTCGCCGGGGCTGAGTTGGCGGGTGGCTCCGTAGGCTAGCAGGGCGGCTACGGGGACTCGGACGAAGGTGTGGAGGGCGCTCCAGATCAGGTCGAAGGCGGGGATTTTGTCGGCGAAGAATTCTATGGCGAAGAGAGCTGCGCTGGCCGCGATTATTGGCCAGGTTTCGAGGAGCTCTAGAGCTGGCGGGAGCGGGACGTGTCCGAAGCGGGCTAGCAGGCCCAGGGCGGCTACTGTGGCGTAGACGTTCAAGCCGGTGGCGAAGGCTACGGCTGCCAGGACGGCGAAGAGTTCGGGGAGCGGGAGGTGGAGTAGGTTGAGCATCGGGCGTCTTACTTCAGGCGGTGGCCGGGAAAAGGGGTAAACAAGAAGCAGGTTCCTCCACTTCGCTCGCTAGCGCTCCGCTCCGGTCGGAATGACAAGAGTTTTACAGAACAGCGGCTCAAAAGCAAAAGGGTCGCCGAAAGGCGACCCTTGGAAAAATCCTTACGGCTGCGTTACAGGGTGGATTCGATTTCGAAGCCCCAGGCTTCGAGGAGAGGCTCGGGGATGTACTTTGAGTTCTTGTTGCGGCGGGCCCACTCGCGGAGGCGGGTGGAGCGCAGATACTGGTCAGGGGTGAGCTTGTATTCGCGCACTGCCTGCTCGAACTCGGTGATGGTGGGGACGATCGGGCCGATGGGCTCGGGCTTGCCCCAGTTGGGATTTCCGCGACGCTTCGCCATGCAAAATGCCTTTCCTACAAAGGGGGAATGAAATCTATCGATTGCTCTATGTATATGATTCTCCGGAGGCTATGGGGATTCATGGAAAAACACATCGGGGGCCTGCACAGCTCGACATGCCCCTACCTTGTGATCCCAAACGCTATCGGAGACTCAGCATGTTAGGGCAATATTTGATGGAAGTCAATCAGAATATGCGCGGTATCACTTTAGTAAGCCATTTCTAAGTAGCTGGATTCATTGTTGTTATTGCGTGGAGCCCGGGCGCACCCTCGCGGGGTTCGACCCCCGGCACCTAAAGGCGCGTGCGATGATGAATCCAGGTACGGTATGGCTGAAGCCATACCCTGATACGAGTCTCGATCACACGGATCTCGATCGGAGTTCCCGCAAGATAGTCCGTGGAGGGCTGACGTTACGCTCGTAACCCGTGGCGCGAAGGGGTCATTGAACGGACTTTTGGAGCGGCTTACAGTGGGATAGGGGGCCGTGTCTTGCCTGGATTCCGCGGCGAGACATGCCCGTCACGGCTGAGGTTGGGGGACTACGACCGGGCCGGAAGGATTTAAGAGCGGGCCATGAATCTGAAGTCGCTGCTGCTTTGTTCCGACGACAAAATCGTGCGTGTGCTGCGCCGGACGCTGGGCGATCTGGACATCGGGGTCGAGTTGTGCGCGAGTTCGGAGATTGCGCTGCGCAAACTGACTCGCGAGCGGTTTGAGGCGATCATTGTGGATTGCGCCGGGCCGGGAGCGGCAGCGGTGCTGCGCAGCGCGCGGAGTGCTCCATGCAACAAGCGGGCGATCGCGGTGGCGATTCTGGATCCGGAGGTTGGGCTGCGGTCGGCGTTTGAGATTGGGGCACACTTCATCCTGTACAAGCCGGTGTC
>Ga0210395_10004749_pt1 | contig 10427 bp, 9 predicted proteins | sample IncBWH4OmetaG_FD_150861 | JGI IMG/M metagenome (GOLD analysis project Ga0210395, IMG submission 150861) | Forest soil microbial communities from Barre Woods Harvard Forest LTER site, Petersham, Massachusetts, United States - Inc-BW-H-4-O ...
GCCGTCACCAGGTCGCGCATCACGACGGCGATCGCGGCGCGGATCAGCGGATAGGCGCCTTTGCGCTCGACGTGCGGCGCGCCGCTGCGACGCTGACGGGAAGCCGCCATGCGCTCGGATGCGATGTCGGCAAGCGACAGGACGATCGTGCGCATGAACCCATAGGGGTCGGAGAAATAGGCGAACAGGTCGCCCGCCTTCGAGCGGGAGCGGTCGCGGATGACGCTCATCGTCGCCGTGCAGCGCGGAGCGTCGCCTGAGAACATGTTGCCGCGACTGGTGCCGCTATCGGCGAGCAGGCCCGCGCCGGTCGAATGGCGGCGCTCGATCTCAGCGGCGTCGGCCGGATGGTTTGAGACGATCGTGCGCCCGGACTCCTTCTCATACCAGCGAAAGGCGGGCATGTCCCAGTTGCTGCCGAGCAGCAGGGCCGCCTGGCTGGCTCCGGTCTGCGAGGACAGGTCGCACTCCCAGCCGAACATGCGATGAGAGCCGTCCGCCAGCCAGCGCGCGATCGTGGGAACGTGCCCATCGCGGATCGCCTCGCGCAACACCCCCTCGCCGAGGCCGTCGATCTCGAACAGGATCACACCGGGAACGTCGGTTTGATTCTCGCGGCGGCTGCGTTTCACACGCCTGCGCACCACGCGCAGATGGCGAGCGTCGCCGTCGACGTCGAGCAGGGGCGCAACGATCATCGAGACGAGCGCCAGGGCGAAGGCGATCGCGATGTCGGTCCAGAACGACGGTGTCTTGCCGTCGACGGCGTAGAAGGCAAGCGCCACCATGCCTGCGCTGAGAGCCAGCGAGCCGAGCCCGAATGTGATGATCGTGAGCGGCAGGGCTACCCTGATGAGCAGCGGCCAGAGGACCGCGTTGATGAGCGCCATCGAGGCGGCGACCAGGATCGCCGCGTCGAAGGAGAGCGTGTCGCGACCCGAGAACAGCGCGGTCACGACTACCAGCACGAGCGCTTGGACGAGCAGCATCGCCGCCGTCCTCGAGCAGAATCCCAACAGGGTTCGCACGCCGTCCAGACGGGGCCGGCGGTTGCGCCGATCGATCGCCGAGCCGGTCACTTGCTAGCTTGCGAGGATGGTCGATGGTGCGGATTCTGTCCGCCGCGCAGACACAGCCGCAGACCGTATCGTCTTCCTGGGACACGCCACTGTCTTGGTCGAACTGGAGGGCGTGCGCCTGCTCTTCGATCCATTCCTGCGCGGGCGTGTCCTGCATCTGCGACGCCAGGTTGCGCCGGTCGAGGAAAGCGTTTTCGCCGCTCCGCACGCGGTGCTGATCTCACACTCGCACCACGACCATCTCGACCCCGCCTCGTTGCGGCGGCTGGGTCGCGACACGCCCCTGATCGTGCCAAGCGGCGCCGGCGCGTGGCTGGCGGGCAAGGGCTTTGCCAACGTGTCGGAGATGGACGTCGGCGAGGTCCGGAACGTGGCTGGGCTCCAGATCACGGCGGTAGCCGCCCACCACGACGGACGGCGCATGTGGGGCCCGCGGGCAAAGGCGCTCGGATATCTCCTAGCCGGCCGGCACGTCGTCTACTTCGCCGGGGACACCGAACTGTTCGCGGGCATGGGGGGCTTCTGCCCGGCGCCTGATGTCGCGTTGCTGCCGGTCGCCGGATGGGGTCCGAAGTTGGGACCCGGGCACATGGATCCCCTCCAGGCAGCCCAGGCCGTCGAGTTGCTCGGGCCGCGCCTTGCCATACCGATACATTGGGGCACGCTCCTGCCGATTGGCCTCGCCCGCAATTACCGTGCACGTCTCGGAGACCCGCCGCATCTGTTCGCCGCGCACGTGGCTCAGATGACGCCAAGCGTGCAGGTGCGGATTCTCAGCCCGGGGGAGCAGACTTCGCTGTCGGGATGCGCGCCGATGGAGCCTCAAAAGAGCTGACTTCCCAGCGCCGAGGGTGGCGGTGCGTATAGCCAGGGGTAACATTCGATCCGAGCGCCGATCGGTGCGTCGCTTTGAGCGGTGGACCGGATCGATTTAGCGCAAAGCCGGCAACCTGAGGAGGCGCCATGAGCAGCGATGAAGTGGAGCTCGGTCCTGTCGACGTCGTCGTGATCGGCTATCCGCCGGATGCGCCGCGAACCGGCGAGGCGATCCCACTGTTCGTCGATCTCGTCGACCGCGGGATCATCCGCGTGCTCGACGTGCTCATGGTGCAGAAGGACGCCGACGGCAACGTCTCGGGCCTCGAGCTCGCCGACCTCGACGGCGACGGGGTCGGCGACCTCGTGGTCTTCGCCGGGGCGCGCACCGGCATGCTTGGCGAGGAGGACGCCAACACCGCCGGTGAGGCGCTGCAGCCCGGCGAGGCGGCGTTGATGATCTGTTTTGAGAATACGTGGGCGGCCCCGTTCGCGACTGCTGTGCGCCGCAACGGCGGCCGCGTGCTCGCCTTCGAGCGAGTCGCTGCGCAGGATGTCTTGGACACGCTTGACGCGCTCGACGGCGCGTCGTGAACTGAAAGGGGTTAATCACATGCCACTACTTCGCACGATGGCCCGCACGGCCGTCATAGCCGGCACCGCCACGAACGTATCCAACCGTGTGAGCCGCCGCCAGGAGGGGCGCTGGGCGGCCAAGGAACAGCAGCAGATGGCGGCTGCGCCTCAACCGCAGGCATACGCGCCCGCGCCTACGCAACCACCCGCGCCGGAAGCCGACCCGATCGAGCGGCTCAAGCAGCTTGGTCAGCTGCACGAGTCGGGCGTGTTGACAGACCAAGAGTTCGCGGAGGCGAAGGCAAAGATCCTGGGCTGATCGGCTGAGGAGCCGGCGCTGGATCGTGCGCCGGCTCCTCGCCGTGAAATCGAGTAGTGGCGCTCAGGAGGTCTTGGGCTCGCCGAGGACGGCGAGTCCATGGATCACGATCAGACAGATCGCGAAGATCCCCAATGACCAGAATGGGTACGCCCCGCCGACCGACAGCAGCGCGCCGACCGCCCCGATCGTGGCTGCGATGATCCCCACGACGCGCCCGTAGGCGCCGCCGCCAAACAGCGACAGCGCGGCGGTCAACTGGATGACGCCGAGGATGATCGTGACCCAGCCCCAGGTGTGCAGGCTGGCGAATACGTACCTGGTGTCGTTTACGAAGAAGCTCGCGTTTCCGATCGCCGCGATGCCGTAGATGATGTTGATGGTGCCCGCGACCAGCAGCAGGATGCCCGCGAACAGAGCGCTACCGACCCCTCGCATACATACTCCTTCCGTAACGGTGCCTTGTGACACCTGCCACGAGATTCTATGCCGGTGACGGTAATCCTGTGTGTAGCGAGCTATCTCGACGGCGAGGCTCTCGGCTGCGGTCGCTCAATATCCCGTGTTCGTCTTTACCCGTTTGCGCTCTGACTCGTGCAGGCGGCCCTTCTTCTCGAGCGTTGCGCACGCTTCGACGATGTCGGCTCCGAGCGTCGCCACGAGCGAGTGCCCGAGCGTCTGCTTGACGAGCGCACGCATGATCTTCACGTGCTCGGCGTTGGGCGGCAGCGTGTAGGCAGGGACCATCCAGCCTCGCTCGGCAGCCAGCTGGGAGGCTACGTCGAACTCGTCGTAGGAGTGGTCGCCTTCAAGCTGGAAGGCGACGAGTGGCAACTGCTCGTCCTGCTCTGAGCCGATCAGGGCGAACTTGCCGCAGTCCACTATCTCGTTGGCGAGCAGGCGCGCGTTGTACTGCATCGTCTCCATGATGTAGCGGTAGCCGTCGTGGCCGTAGCGCACGAAGTTGTAGTACTGCGCGAGCACCATCGCCGAACCGGTGGAGAAGTTCAGCGTGAACGTCGCGTCGCGCTTGCCGAGGTAGTTCTCGTAGAAGACGAGGTCCTCGGGGAGGTCGCTCTTTTCTCTGAATACGAGCCAGCCGATGCCAGGGTAGACCAGGCCGAACTTGTGGCCGGAGACGTTGATCGAGCGGACCTGCTCGAGGCGGAAGTCCCACTCGGTGTGCGGATATAGGAACGGCCACACAAAGCCGCCGCTGGCTGCGTCGATGTGCAGCGGAACATCGATGCCCTTCTCGTTCTTGAGCCTGACGAGGTAGTCGTTCATCCCGGTTATGTCGTCGGAGTGCCCGGTGAACGTGGTCCCTAGCACCGCCGCGACGCCGATCGTGTTCTCATCGACATGCGGCTCCACGTCCTCGGGCCCGATCGTGTACTTGTCCCGCGCGAGCGGCACGATGCGCGGCTCGACGTCGAAGTAGCGACAGAACTTCTCCCACACGACATGCACGTCGCCGCCGAACACGAGGTTGGGACGGTCGATCGCCTTGCCTTCTGCCTGGCGGCGATCGCGCCACTTCCACTTCAGCGACAGCGCGCCGAGCATGATCGCCTCGGAGGAGCCCTGCGTGCGCGCACCGGTCGTCTCGCCCGGGGCGTTGAAGAGGTCGGCGAGCATGCGGATGCAGCGCTGCTCGATCTCGGCGGTCTGCGGGTACTCGGCGTGGTCGATGAAATTGGTGTGAAGCGATCCGGCGATCAGGCGCTCGGCCTCGGGCTCCATCCAGGTCGTGACGAAGGTCGCCAGGTTGCGCATCGGGATGCCGTCGAGCAGCACCTCTTCGCTCACCAGCCCGAGCGCGTCCTCGGCGGGCATGCCGCTCTTGGGCAGCTTGTTGTCGGGGGGTGGCTCGAGCCGGTAGCGGTTGCCATACTCGCTCTCGAGCTTCTCGACACGGCGGCCGACCAGGTCGGGCGGGGCAGCCTCCGTCTCGCGGTGGCCTGTCTTCTCGTTGGACGGCACAGTCATCATCCTCCTCCTCGCGGTTGCGCGACGGGCGGCCAATAAATCGCCTGCGCTCAGGATATGTCCTGAGCATCCACTTCGCTCAGCAGTCGGCGCTTCAGCTGCGGTTCTTCGAACTACTCGTAGCTACCCGTAACATCACGCGGATGTCGAGCAGGCAAGAGACGGTTCCTTGGCGCGGGCGGTTGCACCCAAGGCGGATATTGATCGGCGCGCTGGTAATCGTCGTGATCGGCGCCGCGGCCACGCTTGCCGGCTGGGACATGGCCAGCTGGTTCAGGCATATCTGGGACACGCTCACGAAGATTCCGCTCGGCGACGCTATCGCGGCGATTGCTCTGATCAGCTTGCAGACGACCGCGACCGCGTATGCCTGGTACTGGATCTTGCGCTACGGATATCCCGACTCCGAGGTGCGCTGGGTGCAGGTGCTGGCATGCTATGCGGCGGCCGTGGCGCTCAATTCCGTGCTGCCGGCGAACATCGGCACGCTGGCGATGCTGCTGATGTTCACGACGATCATCCTCGCGGCGACGTTCGCCGGTGTGCTGGCGGGAATGGCCGTGCAGAAGATCTTCTTCACCCTGATCGGCGCGTTCTGCTACCTGTACCTGTTCCTGACGGTCGGCGGCTCGTTCTCGCTGCAGCTGGGGTTCGTCGGCGAACATCCCTGGGCGACGGCGATCCTGCTCGTGGGGATCGCGATGCTTCTGTTGCTGGTCGGGCGTGTGCTGCGTCGCCGCGTCGAGCGGTGGTGGGAGCAGGCGAAGGTGGGCGCGCAGATCCTCGCCCACGCCCGCGCCTTTCTCGGTCGTGTCGTGCTCCCCGAGGCGATCGCTTGGCTGGCGATGCTCGCCACGATCGCCGTGTTCCTCTCCGCCTACGACATCCCCGTCAGCTTTCACATTCTGATGCGCGTGGTCGCCGGCAACTCGATCGCCAACGTCAGCTCGGTGACACCGGGCGGCGCCGGCGTCGTGCAGGGGTTCAACGTGCTCTCGCTGAAGGGCATTACCAGCGCGTCCAACGCTACCGCTTACTCGGTGGCACAGCAGCTGGTGACGACGGCCTGGGACATCCTCTTTGCGATCGTGCTGCTCGTCCGCGCCTTCGGCTGGTCGGATGGCAGGACGCTCGTCGCACAGTCCTACAGTCAGGCGCGCGAGAGGAACGCTGAGCGTACGGCAGCGCGCAAGGCCAAGCGCCACGCCGGGACGTCCAGCGCCCCTCGTTGACCGGAGCTGTCTTGTTGAATTTCTGTAGCCCGGGACTATTCTGCTTGCACGAACTAAGCAGTGCCGCTATGGTCGTTTCCCGTAAACGATGCCGGGGCGACGTCAAGGTCGCGGCAAGGAAGGGCTACGACATGGCTTTCGAATCCAAACGCCTGCGTGTGCAGTTGCCATGCGGGGACACCTCAGTCCACGAGCAGGAGGCTCGCGCCATCGCGTTCGGCGGGGGCGTCATCACTCATAATCCGACCTGTGCCCGCTCGATCGTTTACCCCACTTGTGGGCAACAGGGCTCAATCATGTGCTACTGGTGTACCTATACCCTCGATCCCATGACTCCGTATGGCACGCTGTGCACGCCGATCGGCTCGCCGGTGCCCCACTTCGGGCGCGAAGAGGTGGAAGTCGAGATAGATCAGCTGCCCGTGATCCGCGCTCAGCTGGAGCTGCAGCTGAAACAGGTCGAGGAGCAGCTGAAGGAGGTCGAGGTCGCAGAGGCAGCCGTCGCGGAGCGTGAGGCCGGAGCCTAACGGTGGGCGGGATGGCGCAGGCCATCCTGCGGGCCAACCCGGGCTACGAGCTCGTCCTGCTGGACCGGCTCTCCGCGGCCGAGCGTGAAGCGCTCGAGGGCGAGCGCGAGCTCTACGGCGTCTTGCGTCCGCGCCCGGGCACGGAATTGGAGCCGCGCACGGCCTCCGTGGATACGGCTCTGCTGTTCCTTACGCTGATACGGGCGGCGCGGCTTCCAAGCTATGTGCGCACGCGCCTCGGCGCAAGCACGGAGCGCACGATCGCGCGGCTGGTGCTGGACGGCGTGCTTGAGATCGAGCACGACGGCGAGCTGCTCAGCGGCGCGCGCGCCGGCGGTGCCCTGCTCGCGGGCGGCTCCGGCGGCGGTCGGGGACGGATCGAAGAGCTATCGCTTGCGGCGCTGCGTTACGGGCAGGAGCTCGCGGCGCTCGGCGTGGGACAGACCTCGCTCGCCGCGCGACTGTACGGGTACGGTCGGCGCCCGATCGCGCCGGTGCTGCGGGAGCGCCTTTGCTCACTGGCGGCGATCGAGGAGCGCCTCGGGATCGATGCGCACGGGGAGGCGCGCGCGCCGCTGGACGCCAACTGGGCGCAGGCGACGCCGGCGTCGGGCGCGAGCCGCGGATACTGGCGCACGTGGCACGCCCGCTGGGCGCCGGCCACAGGCGGGCTTCCAGATGGCGGATACAAGCTCTATGTGAGCCCGAGCCTGGGCGTCCTCGGCGAGGCCCTCGCGGCGGTGGCGGGGTCGCTGGCCGGCGCTCGCGGGGTGCGCGCGTTCAAGGTGGCCGAGCAGCTCGAGGGCCTCGGCCGGCCCGACAAGCTGGTGGTCTACTTCGATCGTCTCGAGGATCTGCAGGAGGGAGCCTCCAGGTTGGCCGGAGAGCTCGCCGGGGCGCAGGCTCACGGCGTTCCCTTCACCGCGGCCGTCACCAGCGACGGCCTGCTTTCCTGGGGCGCCGATCCGCCGCTGCGCGCCGGCGCGCGCGTAAGCTGGCGCCAGTGGGTGACCGAACGGCTCGCGGAATACCTGCAGGAGGCCGGCGGTTCGGGGGTCGAGCCGTGGCAGTTCGCGCTACGGCGCCTGCGCCTGGCGGGCATCGACTCCGACAGCTGGGTCGCGAGCAACAGGATGTGGGAGGAGGCGCTTGCGAGCGCGTAGACGGCGATGGGCGTCCTCGATCCACTTGTGCTTCCCGCCGACGTGCTGATCGCGCCCGTCGAGCAACTGCCGCACGAACTGCGCGAGCAACTCGACGGCGTCGACGGCGCCTATTCGATAACGCGCCCGCGCACGCGAACCAACTCCAGCATCATCGACGCGGGCACCGCCGCGCTGCTCGAGCGCTTTCGCACGCCGGCAACGATCGTCGACGCGGTGATCGCCCACAGCACGGCGGAGGGCCTGGACCCCAGGGCCACGCTGGAGGAGGCTTTCGCCGTGCTCGGCGGCTTCATGAACGAGGGCCTGTTGGTGGCGCCCGACTCAGAGCTTGCGCGTCCAATCGAGACCCTGCTCGCTCCCGGCGAGGAGTTCGGCGGCTTTGAGATTCTCGCGCCAGCTCAGGTGATCCTCGACACCGAGGTTCACCTCGCCCGTGCCCCCGACGGCCAGACGGTTGCGTTGAAGCTGGCGCGTGAGGGATCGCAGGAGGGCATGCGCGGGGCGTTCGCGCACGAGGCCGCGATCCTCGCGAGCCTGGACGCAAGCGTGACACCCGGGCTGTTGGGCGAGGGCGAGATCGAGGGACGGCCGTTCCTGGCGACGTCGTGGTGCTCGGGCGTCGACGTCTACGAGGCGGCGTGCGAGGCGCGCGGGCTGGGCGGTCGCGAGGGCCGTGGCGCGCTGCTCGCGCTCGCCCAGAGCGTCCTGGGCGCCTACGCGCACCTGCACTGCCAGGGAGTCGTGCATGGCGACGTGCACCCTCGCAACGCGCTCGCCGGCGGCGACGGTCGGGTGAGGATCGTCGACTTCGGGATCGCCGCGCGCGCGGGTGACGCGACTGCTCCGGGACGCGGCGGGATCGATCTCTTCATGGAGCCGGAGCTTGCGCGCAGCAACCTGGCGGGCACGCGTCCTGCGGCTGTTTCGGCTGCCGGCGAGCAGTATTCGCTCGCCGCCTTGCTGTACCTGCTTCTCACCGGAACCCACACGCACCGTTTCGCGCTTGAGCCGCAGGCGATGTGGCGCGAGCTTGCGCAGGCCCCGCCGGTGGGGTTCGCAGGCCACGGCGTCGAGGATCTGCCGGCCACGGAGCGCGTCGTGATGCGTGGGCTCGCCAAGCGGCCTGAGCAACGCTACCCCTCGGTCTCGTTGATGCACGAGGCGTTCAGAGAGGCGGTCGCGGCGGATCTGAAGAAGCCGCGATCTATCGAGACGCGGCATAGTCCACCGGTGCTCGGCGGTTCCGGCGCGGGAGAGATGCTGCTCGACGAAGTGCTCGCGCGTCTCGCCGCTCCCGGCGGCGAGCTGTTCGCGCGCGGGCTCTCCGCCCCGACGGCGTCGGTGCAAAACGGCTGCAGCGGCATCGCATACGCGCTGCTTCGGATCGCCTCGATCCGCGAAGACGAGGCATTGCTCTCCCAGGCCGATCTGTGGTCCACGCGGGCGCTGCACGAGTTGCCGAAGAAAGAGGCGTTCTGCGACGAGCAGGCCGGGATCGTCCCGGCGCTCTGTGGCGAGCGCTCTCTCTATCACTCGTCGCTCGGCGTGCACGCGGTCGCCGCGCTTGTCGCCGGTGCGCTCGGCGACGAGCGCTCCCAGCGTCTCGCGCTGCAGGCGTTCGTCGAGCAGGCGGACGGGCCCTACGAGCACTTCGACGTTGGATTCGGTCGCGCGGGGGGGCTGCTCGGATGTGCGCTGCTGCTCGAGAGCCTGCCGGCGGAGAGCCAAGACGAGCGGCTGCGGGATTTGGGCGAAAGGCTGAGTGAGGCTCTCGCCGAGGACGTCGCGGCGCAGCCGCAGATCGCGGCCTGCACGCAGTGGCGCTCGCTTGGCGCCGCCCACGGCTGGGCCGGCGTGCTGTTTGCGCTGCTGCGCTGGTGTGAGGCGAGCGCCGCCAAGCCTGCAGCCGCCGTCGGCGAGCGCCTCGATCAGCTTGCTGCGCTGGGCCAGCCAGGCGGCCGTGGCACCCATTGGGCGCACAGCGTGGGGCAGGCGACTTTCGCGAATCCCGTGCCGGCGAGTTGGTGCAACGGGGCCGCTGGCTTTGTTGCGCTCTGGACGCTCGCCCACCGCCTGTTCGGCGATGACGCCCATGCGCGGCTTGCGCAGGGGGCGGCATGGAGCGCATACGAAGACCGCGCCGAGGTTCCGGACCTCTGCTGTGGGCTGGCCGGCAGGGCCCATGCGCTGCTGAGCCTCTACCGTCATGGCGGTGAAGGCGCCTGGCTGACCCGCGCACGCCGGTGCGCCGAGCGCGCCGCCGCCGGCATCGGGGTTGCGGCGACGCGCCGCGACAGCCTCTACAAGGGTGAGATCGGCGTCGCTCTGCTGATCGCGGAAATCGAGGATCCGCTGCACGCTCGCATGCCCATATTCGACGGCGCGGCCTGAGCGTGCGAGCGTGTGTGGAATCTGCTCTTGCAGAGCCCTGGTCGTGTCCGCCCTACTCGGCTCAACTCACCTCGACTATGTCGCCGACCTTGAGCATCGGGTAGACCCGCGCCGCCGCTTCGATCGGCAACTCGACGCAGCCGTTTGACTGCGGGAAGCCGTAGGAGGCTCGCGGGTAGCCGTGTACGGCGTCGCCGCCGTTGAAATAGTTGACCCAGGGGACGTCGGGCACCGTGTATTTGGTGCCGTCGACGTCGGTGCCGGTCATAGTGGTGGAGACGAAGCGGGAGTAGATCGGAAAAATTCCCTGGGCGGTTTCGGCGCCCGGCACG
>Ga0210395_10004758_pt1 | contig 10415 bp, 8 predicted proteins | sample IncBWH4OmetaG_FD_150861 | JGI IMG/M metagenome (GOLD analysis project Ga0210395, IMG submission 150861) | Forest soil microbial communities from Barre Woods Harvard Forest LTER site, Petersham, Massachusetts, United States - Inc-BW-H-4-O ...
CCCCCGGGAGGGGCTGAACGTGGATTTGTCACTCGGCGAGGACCAGCAGTCGCTGCGCGCGGCGTTCGCGGAGTTCTTCGACTCCGAAGCCACCGTGGAACGGGTCCGGGCCGCCGAGCCGCTGGGCTTCGATCAGGACCTGTGGGCCAAGCTGGCCGGGACCGGGGCCGTGGCCATGGGCCTGCCCGAGGACGTCGGCGGCGGCGGGGCCACCAGCCTGGACCTGGCCCTGGTCGCCGAGCAGTACGGCCGGCGGCTCGCGCCGGTGCCGTTCGTCGAGTGCGCCGCGGCGGGCGGGATACTCGCCGCGGCCGGCGCCGCCGGGCTGCTGGGCGGCGTGGCCGACGGCACCACGCTGCCGACGCTCGCGCTGTCCCCGGCCCGCGACGGGCGGCTGCGGCTGGTGCCCGCGGGCGCGGTGGCCGAGATCGTGGTGGCGCTCGACGGCGACCGCCTGATCGCGCTGCGGCGCGAGCCCGGCCCGCGCCCGCACGTCGAGGCCATCCCGAACCTCGGCTCGAGCCCGCTGGCCGACTGGTCGCTCGACGACGGCGAGCGGATCGAGCTGGCCTCCGGGCCGGCCGCCGTCCAGCTGCATGCGGACGGCGTGAGCCAGTGGAAGCTGCTCACCGGCGCGGCGCTGGGCGGCCTGCGCGCGTCGGCCCTGGAGCTCGGCGTCTCCTACGTCAAGGCGCGCAAGGCGTTCGGCGTCATCATCGGCTCGTTCCAGGCCATCCAGCACCGCCTGGCCGACCTGGTGGTGGCGGGCGACGGCGCCCAGCTGCTGATGTACGAGGCGGCCTGGGCCCGGGACGCGGGGCAGCCCCAGGCGGCCGCGCTGGCCTCCATGGCCTTCCTGTTCGCCGCGGATACCGCGTTCCGCACCACCAGGGAGTGCCTGCAGTTCCACGGCGGCTACGGCTTCACGCTCGAATACGACATCCAGCTCTACTTCCGGCGGGCCAAGGCCTGGCCACTGGCCCTGGGCGACCCGAAGCGGGAGTACGAGCATCTCGCCGACCTGGCCTACCCGGAAGCGGGGGAGGAGTAAGAGGTGGACTTCTCAGACGTCGACAAGCTCGCCGAGTACCGCTCGGGCGCACGCGACTGGGTGGACAAGCACGTCGATCCCGCCTGGGCCGAGCAGCAGCGGACCTCGGGCAGCTACCACACGCCCGAGCTGCACGCGCTGCTGGCCGAGCAGGGCTGGCTGGGCGCCGGCTGGCCGGCCGAATACGGCGGCACCGCCAACGACCCGGACATGGCCGCCGCGCTGATCGAGGAGCTCGAGGCCGCCGGCCTGCACCTGGACGGCTGGTACACCACCAGGATGATCGCCAACACGCTGCTGCACACCGCCACCGAGGAGCAGAAGCGCAGCTACGTCGGCGGGGCGCTGCGCGGCGAGATCATCATCGTGCTCGGCTACACCGAGCCGGACTCCGGCTCGGACGTGGCCGCGGCCAAGACCCGGTCCCAGCGGGACGGCGACGAGTGGCTGATCAACGGCCAGAAGATGTTCACCAGCACGGCGCACCGGGCCACCCACGTGTTCATGCTCACCCGCAGCAACACCGAGCTGCCCAAGCACAAGGGCCTGACCACGTTCATGGTCCCGCTGGCCAGCCCCGGGGTGGAGATCAGGCCGGTCTACACGCTCGGCGGGCAGCGCACCAACGCCACCTTCTACACCGACGTGCGGGTCCCTGACTCGGCCCGGATCGGCGCGGTCGACGGCGGCTGGGGGGTCATGCACGTGGCCCTGGTCTTCGAGCGCAGCGGCACCGGCGGCGGCCGCCGGTCCGGGCCCAGCCTGGCCGGCCGGGTCGCGGGCTGGGCGCCGCAGACCCGCCGCGAGGACGGCACCCGGGTCTGGGACGACGCCACGGTCAAGGAGCGGCTGGCCCGGATCGCCATCGACGCCGAGGTCGCCCGGCTGCTCGGCATGCGCACCGCCTGGATCTCTGCCACCGGCGGGCTGCCGGGCACCGAGGGCTCGGAGACCAAGCTGTTCAGCGCCGAGAGCGCCCAGCGTCAGCACTGGGACCTGCTGGAGATCCTCGGATCCGAGGCGGTGCTGCACCGCGAGGCGGGTGATGCGCCGCTGACCGCGGCGGTCGAGGAGGCATTCCGGCGCGGGGTGGTCGGCACCATCTACGGCGGCTCCTCGGAGATCATGCGCGAGATCGTGGCCGAGCGCGTGCTCGGCCTGCCCCGGGCCCGGGCCAGGAACTGACCAGCGCCTTACCGGCCGGCCGCCTGGGCTTAGGCGCAAAGATCAAGGGCGGCCATGAGCCGAACGATCCGTGGTACTCGCCATCACCCTCGAACAGCCCGCGCAGCGCGGCCAGTACTCGCCCGCCACCGCGCAGCGCGGCCGGGTACTCGCCCGCCACCGTGCTGCTCGAACGGGACCCCGCCCGCCTCCTCCGGCTCCGGTCGACCCCGAACTCTGGCTCCGGTTGACCCGGAGCGCCTACTGTGGCCCCGGACCGCCGAGCTAGGATCCCGAAGCGCGCTGGAGCGGGTTGCTCTCGGCGGCAAATTCGTTAGATACTTAGATGAATATGTTTCCATAGGGAGGCTGCGAGATGGAACAGCAGACGGCGGCGCCCGAGGCCGGTGCCCCCAGCGACCTGGCGAGCCAGGTCGGCGTCGAGCGCCTGTTTGCCCCCGAGTCGGTGGCCGTGGTGGGCGCGTCAGAGCAGGGCCTGGGCCACATGGTGTTCGCCAACCTGCTCCGGGACTTCCCCGGCACCCTGTACCCGGTCAACCCCAGGCGGCCCGAGGTCCTGGGCGTCAAGGCCTACCCGACCGTCGACGACCTGCCCGAAGCGGTCGACATGGCCGTGATCCTGGTCCCGGCGCTGCAGGTGCCCGACATCGTCGAGCGGTGTGCCGCGCGGGGGATCGGCGGGGCGCTGGTGCTGGCCGCCGGCTTCGCCGAGGCGGGCCCGGAGGGCAAGGCGGCCCAGGAGCGGATGACCAACCTGGCCCGCACGTCCGCGTTCCCGATCATCGGCCCCAACTGCAACGGCTTCATGAACGGCTACCGGACCACCCTGGCCACCTTCGCCATCCCGCCCACCAGCGACCGGCCCACGCCGGGCCCGATCGCCCTCATCTCGCAAAGCGGCGGCTTCGGCGCGTACATCATGGAGAAGGCGGTCGTCGGCGGGCTGCAGGTCGGCTGGTACCTGAGCACGGGCAACGAGGCCGACATGAACGTGGCCCGCAGCCTGGCGTACCTGATCGAGCGGCCCGAGGTCAAGGTGGTGCTCTCGTTCTTCGAGGCCATCCGGTCACCCGAGGTGTTTCTCCAGGTCGTCTCCAGGGCCGCCGAGCTGGGCAAGCCGATCATGGCGGTCAAGGCCGGCCGGACCTCGGAAGGTGCGCGGGCGGCGGTCAGCCACACCGCCTCGATCGCCGGTTCCAGCGAGGTGTACGACGCCGTCTGCCGCCAGTACGGCCTGCTGCAGGCGGGCAGCGTCGAGGAGATGGTCGACTTCGGGCTCGCCTTCCAGACCGGCCGCCGGATGAGCGGCCGCCGCGTGGGCGTGCTGACCGCCTCCGGCGGCGCCGGCGCGCTGATGGCCGACGCGGCCGAGATGGCCGGCCTGACCGTGCCGCCGCTGCCCCAGCCCGACCAGGACAAGCTGGCCGCCCTGATGCCCAGCTTCGCCAGCGCCGCCAACCCGGTGGACCACACCGGCGCGTTCAACCCGGCCAACTTCGAGCCCGTGCTGGACGGCCTGACCCAATCCTCGGGCGTGGACGCGGTCCTGCCGCTGGTCTGGGTGATCCGGGACGCCGAAGCGGACGCGGTCAAGCGGATCTACGCCGCCACCGACAAGCCGATGGCGGTCGCGGTCACGATCGCGGCGCCGGTGCTGGCCGAGGGGGGCATCCCCACCTACAGCGACCCGGCCCGGGCCGTGCGCGCCCTGGGCGCGCTGGCCCGCCACTCCGCGATGCTGCGCGCCCACGAGCGCGCCCCGGTGCCGGCGCCGGACCCCGACCGGGTGAGCCGGGTCAGGCAGCTGCTGGCCAAGGACGGCCCGCGGCCGTTCGTGCTGGAGTCAGTGGCCAAGCAGGTGCTGGCCGAGTACGGTGTCCCGGTCAGCCGGGAGACCGTAGTCGGCTCCGCCGCCGAAGCCGCGGCCGCCGCCGAGCAGATCGGCGGCCGGGTGGCGCTCAAGCTGCTGTCCTACCGCCTGCCGCACAAGTCCGACTCCGGCGCGCTGCGCCTGGGCCTGAGCGGCGAGGCGGCGGTGCGCGGCGGCTACGAGGACATGGTGCGGGACATCTCCGCCGCGTTCCCCGGCATCGAGATCGAGGGCGTCCTGGTCCAGGAGATGGTTCCGGCCAGCGTGGAGATCTCCTGCGGGCTGCAGCGCGACCCGGTGTTCGGCCCGATGGTGGCGGTCGGCCTGGGCGGCACCCTGATCGAGATCGTGGGCGGAGCGGTGCTGCTGCGCGCGCCGTTCACCCACCGCCAGGCGCGCGAGGCTGTCGACCTGATCTGCGACCGGCGGCTCGGCCGGGCCAGCCGCGGCCTGTCGCAGGCCCAGGCGGAGATCATCGCCGGGGTGCTCACCGGGGTCGGCGCGCTGGCCCTCGAGCTGCTCGAGGTGGAGTCGGTGGACATCAACCCCATCCGGGTCGACGGCGACGTGATCCGCGCGGTGGACGCCCTCATCGTGGTCGCCGGCGGCCCGGCCGGAGCGGCGGACGCCGTCGCGGCCGGGGCCGCCTCGACCTGAGCCGAACCTCCGCGCGCCGGCGGAGCTCCGTCCCGCCGGCGCGCGGACGTTCACCGAGTGACCAGTGTGTGCAGGTCGTGTGCAGATGATTTATAGTTGTGGAAGTACTCCGCCGTCGGGACATGACAGGCGGACCGGTAGGGAGTCAGGAACTTCATGACCATGGACGCCTTGTCATCACAGCCACCCACCGAGATCTTCAAGGCCCTCAGTGACCCGGTCCGGTGGAGCATCATCGTGCAGATGGCTTCGGTGGACGAGCTGGCGTGCATCACGCTCGAGGACACGCTGCCCGTCTCCAAGCCCACGATCTCGTACCACACGAAGATCCTGCAGCACGCTGGCCTGATCAACGTGCGCAAGTCGGGGCGCAATTACTACTACTCGCTGCGCCGCGACGTGCTGCACAAGCTGCTTGATGACCTGTGGGAGCTCGCGCCCACGCCGCGTCCGGTGGTCAGCAAGGAGGACGGCCAGGTGGCCATGGGCCGCCGGCAGAAGCGCGCCGACTCCTACAGCCCGGCCCGCAAGCGCCGGAACAGCTCCCCGGTCGTCGAGGAAGCCGTCGTCCTGACCTGGTAACGCCAGCACCCGCTCGACTCCCGCGCACCGGCTCGCCTGCTACCGCCTGCGCGGCCACACCTTCCCGGCCTACCCACCCGATCCAATTCAGTTCGATAGATCTATAACCTTGACTCGAAGTGCCGCTGGTCTCTAGCATGGGTTTCTAGCTCAGCGGAGCCGCGGCACCCTGCCCACCTGAGGTCTGCGGCCGACCCGAAAGGGAACGCATGACCTTCCCAGGCCGGACGGCCGCGATCACCGGGGTCTACACGACCGTCCAGGGCAAGAAGCTCGGCCGCACCGAGGAGTCACTGAAGCTCGAGGCCATCAAGGGCGCGCTGGCCGACAGCGGGCTGTCGTTCGCCGACGTCGACGGCATCATCCCCATGGAAGCCTCGATGCACGGCCCGGGCCTGGTTTACCACATGCAGTGGGCCGAGCAGCTGGGCGGCCGACCGCTCGGCTTCATGGGCATCGGCCAGGCCTCGGGCGGCGTGGCCAAGGCGGCCGCCGCCATCGACGCCGGGATGGCCGAGGTCGTGGTGATCTTCTGGGCCAACGGCGGCTTCCAGATCGGTCCCGGCGGCACCCCCGTGCCCGACAGCGCGCCCCGCGTCTGGGACTGGGCCTTCGACGTCCACGGCGCGTACATGACGACCTGGTACGCGATGTGGGCCGAGCGCTACATGCACGAGTTCGGCGCCACCCCCGAGGACCTGGCCCGGGTCGCCGTGACCCATCGCTACCACGCCACGCTCAAGCCCGACTCGGTCATGGGCCGCCGGGGTGAGATCACCGTCGACGACGTGCTGAACTCCCGGATGATCTGCTCCCCGCTGCACCTGCTCGACTGCGCCATCGACAACGAGGGCGGCTACGCCATCGTTGTCACCTCCGAGGCGGTGGCCAGGAACTGCGACAAGCCCCCGGTCTGGGTCCTCGGCGGCGCCGAGGCCGCGTACACCGACTTCTACACCACGATCCAGGATCCCTGGTTCCCCCGCAGCGGCTACGCGGTGCGCCGGGTCGGGGACATGGTCTTCGACATGGCCGGCGTCAGCCGGGACGATATCGACGTGGCCGGCCTGTACGACTGCTTCACCATCACCATGCTGCGGGACCTGGAGGAACTCGGATTCTGCAAGCTCGGCGAGGGGGCCGCCTACTTCGCCGAGGGCCACACCAGGCTGGGCGGCTCGATGCCCTGCAACACCGACGGCGGCCTGCTGTCCAACAGCCACTGCGGCAGCCCGTCCGGGCTGCACACGATCGAGGTCGTCCGCCAGCTGCGCGGCGAATGCGACCAGCGGCAGGTGCCGGGGGCCCAGATCGGGCTCTCGCTGGCCCAGGGCATGTCCCCGCACGGGCTGACCTCGGCCCTGATCATGGCTACCGACTAAGGAGAAGACACGATGACGGTCCTGGACGCGGCGAGCGCGCCGTACCTCAAGCCGCTGCCGCAGGTCAACGAGGCCAACCGGCCGTTCTTCGAGGGCCTGAAGAACCGCGAGTTCCTGGTGCCGAAGTGCGACCAGTGCGGCGACTACAACTGGGTCCCGTACCCGGCCTGCCGGTCCTGCCTGTCGGAGGAGCAGACCTGGACGCGGGTGTCCGGCGAGGCCACGGTGTACACCTACTCGGTCATCTACCGCGGGCCGGGCGCCTTCAACGCCGACGTCCCCTACGTCGCCGTCCTCGGCGAGCTGACCGAGCGGCCCCGGCCCATGCTGGTGCTGGGCAACCTGGTCGGCACCGACCCGGACGACATCCGGGTGGGGATGCCCATCCAGATCGCCTACCAGGACATCCCCGGCGAGGACATCACGCTCTGGCGCTGGGTCGCCCGCTAAGGAGCACGCATGCCATTCCCGTCCGGCAAGACCGCGATCGTCGGCGTCTACACCACCAAGCAGGCCAAGTCGCTGCTGCCGGCCACCTCGCTCTCGCTGCAGTTCGAGGCCATCAAGGGCGCCCTGGACGACGCCGGCCTGACGCCCGCCGACGTGGACGGCGTCATCCCGCTGGACCCCACGCCGTACGGGCGGCCGGTCTCAGAGCACATGTTCTGGGCCGAGCAGCTCGGTGAGCGGCCGCTGACCTACCTGGAGGTGGGCATCGCATCCGGTGGCCTGGCCAAGGCGGCCACCGCGATCGGCGCCGGGATGGCCAACGTGGTCGTGCTGTTCTGGGGCAAGGCCGGCTACCAGATCGGCCCGCGCGGCACGCCCCAGCCCGATGCCGCGCCCCGCACCGGCGCATGGGGCTACGACATCCACGGCGCCTACATGACGCCCTGGTACGCCATGTGGGCCCAGCGCTATATGCACGACTTCGGCGTCACCAGCGCCGAACTCGCCGAGGTCGCCGTCACCCACCGGTACCACGCCACCCTCAACCCGGATTCGGTCATGGGCAGCCGGGGCGAGATCACCGTCGACGACGTGCTCGGCTCGCGCATGATCGCCTCGCCGCTGCACCTGCTGGACTGCGCCATCGACAACGACGGCGGGTACGCGATCGTCATCGCGTCAGAGGCGGTGGCCAGGAACTGCCGTCAGACCCCGGTCTGGGTCCTGGGCGGCGCCGAGTCCGCCTACACCGACATCTACACCTCGATCTCAGACCCGTGGTTCCCAGAGGAGGGCAAGGCCGTGCGGCGCACCGCCGACCTGGCCTTCGCCCAGGCCGGCCTGACCCGCGACGACATCGACGTGGCGGGCCTGTACGACTGCTTCACGGTGACGATGCTGCGGGACCTGGAGGAGATGGGCTTCTGCAAGCTGGGGGAGGGCGCGGACTACTTCGCCGAGGGCCACACCAGGCTCGGCGGCTCCATGCCGTCCAACACCGATGGCGGCCTGCTGTCCAACAGCCACAACACCAACCCCTCCGGCATGCACACCGTCGAGGTGGTCAGGCAGCTGCGCGGCGAGTGCGGGGCCCGCCAGGTCCCCGAGGCCAAGATCGGCATCTCCCTGGCCCAGGGCTACGCCGTCCACGGCATGGCCGGCACCCTGATCATGGCCGTGTAAATCGTCACACCAGGCACGCAGGGCCGCGCCCTGGCGGAGGTGGCCCGATGAAGTTCGTCATTGAGTACCCGATCGCGAGTGATCAGGGTGGGTCCTGGCTGCTCCCGGACAACATTGTCAGGTTCGCCCAGGAGGCTGAATCGGCGGGCATCAGCGCACTTGCCCTCACAGATCACCCGGCGCCGTCCAGGAAATGGCTCGAGCACGGCGGCCACGAAACGCTGGACCCTTTCGCCGGCCTTGCTTTCCTGGCCGCCGCCACCAGGCAGCTGCGGGTGATGACGCTGCTGACCGTGGTGCCGTACCGGAACCCTTTGCTGCTCTGCAAGTCGATGACCACCGTCGACGTACTGTCCGGCGGGCGAGCCACCTTCGTGCTGGGGACCGGCTATCTGCGCTCCGAGTTCGCTGCCCTTGGTGTCGAGTTCTCCGAGCGCAACGAGCTCTTCGACGAGGCCGTCGAGGTTCTGCTGCGCGTCTGGTCCGGCGAAGTCGCCAGCTTCGACGGGCGGCACTTCGCGGCTGTAGAGCAGATCATGACGCCGCGCCCGGTACAGCAGCCGCATCCGCCGTTGTGGCTCGGCGGCAACGCGGAGGTGGTCCGGGACAGGGTGGCCAGGTGGGGACAAGGCTGGGCGCCGCTACTGGGGGATCCGGCCCTGGTCCGTACCTCGCGGACCAGGCCGATATCCACCGAGCGCGAGCTCGCTTCGATGATCAGTGACCTCGGTGACAGGCTGGCGGCTAACGGAAGATCCCGGGCTGAGGTCGACATCCTGACGGGCGGAATCGGCCCCCGGCCCGATCATTCGGCGGGTGCGCAGCAGCAGGTTGATGCGTTCGCGCAGTTGGCCGAGATCGGGGTCACCTGGACGCACCTGCCGATAGACCGATCCAGTTTCGGCGCCGCCATCGATAGCCTCCAGCGGTTCCACGCCGAGATCCTCCCGAAGCTGCCTGCCCCCGCAAATCCAGGCGGCAGTCACCCGCCCGGCTAACGCCTTCTGCCCTCCGCCATCGGCACACGTGCCCTGGGCCGGGCTGCGCCGTCCACGCCTCGGCAAGCACGGTGATCATGACCGTCCAGCCCCACCCGACCCGGCAGCCTCAGGCGCCCGGGTCCCGAATCAGCCCGGAACCAGTGGATGCGGCAGCCTACCGGCAAGAATCGGTAGGCTGCCGCATCCACTGGCTGGCGTGGCGGGAGCGGCTGGCCTCGGGCACGCTCCGGGTGCGTGCCTAGGGCCGGCATCCACCCCAGAAGGCCCGTGAACCCCTTCCGCACCACCCACGCAGGCCCGGGTTCCGATTGGCGGCGCGAGCCAGGCGCTGCCCGCTCAAGGCGCCCCTAGCGCCAGGCGAACACGGGCTGCTCGTAGTGGGCCACCCGGATCGTCTGGCCGTGCCGGGCCAGCTGGCAGAACTGGTAGATGATGGCGGCGGTCGGCGCGTGCACGTACCCGCCCAGCAGCCGCAGCTGAATGACCGGCGCCGTCGACTCCGGGATCCTCAGCAGCCGCGGCGGGTGGTCGAAGTCGGCCAGCGGGATCACGTACATCTTCGCCACCTCGGCGGCCTGCCGCGTCATGGCGCCCGCCGGGCCGCCCCACACCACCACCGGCGTGATCAGGAAGCCGGACCGCGTGACGTAGTCGTCCAGCACGCCGAGCACAGCATCAGCCGAGGCCACCACGCCCGTTTCCTCGCGCAGTTCCCGCAGCGCCGCTGCCTCGACGGACTCACCCGGATCGCGGCTGCCGCCCGGCAGCGCCCACTGCCCGGCGTGGTTGCGCAGGCCCTCGGCTCGCCTGGTGATCAGCAGGCAGGGCTCGTCGTCCTTGGTCAGCACGCACACCGCCACCGACGCGGCCCGCAGGCCGGGCCGCGACAGCGCGACGCGCTGGAACCCGGCCAGGTGGGCCACGAGGGCGGCCCGGTCCACCATAGCGGCCCGGTCCACCATAAGAGCCTGCTCACCTCAGCCCGTCGACACCCCGCGGGCTACCGGCTGGCCCTGGCCCGGATGGCGTCCTTGAATCCGTCGGTCATGTTCCAC
>Ga0210395_10004759_pt1 | contig 10415 bp, 8 predicted proteins | sample IncBWH4OmetaG_FD_150861 | JGI IMG/M metagenome (GOLD analysis project Ga0210395, IMG submission 150861) | Forest soil microbial communities from Barre Woods Harvard Forest LTER site, Petersham, Massachusetts, United States - Inc-BW-H-4-O ...
CACCGTCCGTCCGCGCGCGAACGAGTAGGACACCGCGTGCAGCTCGCCGGTTGCCGGATCACGGTGCGGGTGGGCGGTGTAGCCGCCGGGCAGCGTGCCGTCGAAGTCGCAAGTCCCGACGGTGTCCAGCTCGTCGGTCAATTCGTAGTTGGCGACACCGGCTTCGATGAGCGCCAGGGTCTTTCCGGCGTGGGTCAGCACGTTGGTGTTGGCGCCCACGCTCAGCATGCCGGCCCGCGGGTCGATCCGGTCAGGTGCCGGCTCGCCGAGGGTCGTGCAAACGGCCGGGCTGCGGACCCAGCGGTTGCGGTACCAGCAGGCCTTCCCATCGCGCAGCGCTACCCCGTGCACCATGCCGTCGCCGGTGAACCAGTGGTAGGTCGCCGGGTCGACCTCTGCGGCCGGGTTGGGTCCGTTGCGCAGATAGCGCCCGTGCAGGTGCTCCGGGATGTGCCCGGTGACCTCCAGGTCGGTGGCGGTCACTTCGGCGCCCACCGGCGCCAGGAAGCCCTCGAGGTACGGGTTCCGGGATTCGGCGGTTTGCAGGGAAGTCATGGCTGAGCTCCTATAACATTGTTATTTCAGCGTTATTGGAACGGTACGCCGCCGATGATTAGATGGCAAGGATGACTTCGGAGACTGGGAGCAGTGTTCGCAGTGTTCGCGACGAGATGCTGCAAGCCGCCATCGCCCTGCTCGACGAGCATGGGCCCGATGCGCTGCAGACCCGCAAGGTGGCCAGTGCCGCCGGAACTTCGACGATGGCGGTGTACACGCATTTCGGCGGGATGCGAGCACTTATCGCCGAGGTCGCCGAGGAGGGGGTGCGGCAGTTCGACGCCGCACTGGCGGTGCCGCAGACTGCCGACCCGGTAACCGACTTGTTTGTCGCCGGCGCCGCCTATCGCCGCTACGCGATCGAGCACCCGCACATGTATCGCCTGATGTTCGGCAGCACCAGCGCACATGGCATCAACGCACCGGCGGGCAACGTCCTAACGCTGACGGTCGCCGAGATCGAGCAGCACGCCCCCAGCTTCGCGCGGTTGGTGCGCGCGGTCCACCGGTCGATCCTCGCCGGCCGGATCACAGCGTGTTCGGCAGACGACGACGCAGCGGTCGTCGCTACCGCGTCCCAGTTCTGGGCATTGATACACGGGTTCGTGATGCTCGAACTGGCCGGGTACTACGGCAACGACGGCGTGGCCGTTGTACGGGTGCTTGGCTCGATGACCTCGAATCTGCTGGTCGCCCTGGGAGATTCACCCGAGCGGGTGAACGAGTCGCTGCAGGCGGCACTGCCCGTGCGCTGAACACACGAAACCCCCGGGACTCGGAGCAACAGGCGGTCCCGGGGGCTTCGCGAAGCGACCTACTTGACGGTGACGGTGGCGCCGGCGGCCTCGAGCTTGGCCTTGGCCTCGTCGGCGGCCTCCTTGGCGACCTTCTCGAGCAGCGGCTTGGGCGCGCCGTCGACCAGGTCCTTGGCCTCCTTGAGGCCCAAGCCGGAAACGATCTCACGGACAACCTTGATGACGCCGATCTTCTTGTCGCCGGCGGCCTCGAGAATGACGTCGAACTCGGACTGCTCTTCGGCGGCCTCGGCCGGGGCTCCACCGGCAGCGGGGCCCGCGGCGGCCACCGCGACCGGAGCGGCCGCGGTGACCTCGAAGGTCTCCTCGAACTTCTTGACGAAGTCCGAGAGCTCCAACAGGGTCATTTCCTTGAAAGCGTCGAGCAGTTCGTCGCCAGAGAGCTTTGGCATGGTCTGGGTCCTTCCTAACTTTTTGGGGTTTTGGGGGTTTCTCGGGTGCTGGTGTTACTCGGCTGAAGTTGGTTCTGGGGCCGGCGTCTCGGTGGTTGCCTCTGCCGGGGCTGCTGCACCGGCCGGCTCCGAGGCCTTCTTTTCCTGCAGTGCGGCCAGGAGCCGGGCCATCTGCGAGGCAGGTGCATTGAACAGCCCGGCGGCCTTGGCGAGGTTGCCCTTCATGGCGCCCGCCAGCTTGGCCAGCAACACCTCGCGGGACTCCAGGTCGGCGATGCGCTCAACTTCGGCGACGGTCAACGGGTGGCCGTCCATGTAGCCGCCCTTGATGACCAGCGCCTTGTGCTCTTTGGCGAAGGTCTTGATGGCCTTGGCGGCGTCGACCGCCTCACCGGTGACGAACGCAATCGCCGTCGGACCGGCGAACAGTTCGTCGAGGCCCTCGATGCCGGCTTCCGAAGCCGCCCGCTTGATCAGCGTGTTCTTGGCCACCGAGTAGGTGGCCGACCCCGCCAGCGATCTGCGCAGCTCGGCCAGGTTGGCCACCGTCAAACCGCGGTATTCGGTGATCAAAGTCGCGCTGGAGTCCTTGAACTGCTCTGCGATGTCTGCAACGGCGGTGGCCTTGTCAGCCTTGGCCATGCATGCCTCCTTGAAGTGAAAGTCCGATACGACTTGTCGTCCGTGACCACCCAGGAACGCCGAACGCCCCGGCGCAGGAAGCGGCCGGGGCGTTGAAATACGCCGGACATCCCGGCGCTAATGCCTCGTCCTCCTGCGTGGGCCGCCCGGATGTTCCCGGACCTTCAACCGATTACTCGGTGACCGACGGTCTTCGGTGGATCGGCAACCACGATAGCGTGGCCGGCCTCGATCAGCCAAAACGACTCCTCAGACTCCAGGCCCGTTCGATCTGGCGCTCGAGGGCGGGATAGACGATCCAGTACCGAAACGGCTTGATGAAGGCCATGTAGGCCTCGCCGAATCGGCCGCGCGGTTTGACATAGACGGCCATCTGTCCCTGCTGGTTGCCGTCGCCGCGGTCGACCCAGGCCAGGTGCACCACCCCGTGCACGGTGCTGTTGGAGATCTCGGCGGCGAATTCGTTCGCGGTCCGGTAGAGGGGCACGAAGGGCAAATGTTCGAAGTGGACATCGTCGGCCGTGCCGCGCAGATCGGCCGGCACTCGCTCGGCGAGTGAGTACTCGTGTGTCCCGGGAATCGGCAGCCGGTCGGCCCCGGTGGCGGTCGTGGAGATCCGGCCTATGGCGAACCACGCACCGAGGCGATCGCGCAGGCCCCACAGGAAGCGCGTCGGCCAGGATTCCGCCTTCGCCGGGTTGAACTTGGCGGCCATCTCGACCGCGGCAGCAAAGTCGTCCGGTCCCCCGCCGACCAACGGCAGGGTCCAGACGTCCTCGAGCGTGAAGTCGGTGACCAGCGCGTGGATGCGCCATGGCCGCGCCAGCTGTACCTCGTTCGGGATCCTCACAGCATCTCCTTTATACGGCGACGTATAAAGATTAGCTACGACACCCGTAATCGGTCAATACGCCGCCGTATAATGCGTTGTCGTGCCCGCGAGAAAGACGCCTCCGGAGGCGTGGGTCGATGCGGCATTCACCGCGCTGGCGGAGGGCGGCCCGGACGCCATCCGGATTGAGGCGCTCGCGGCGTCGCTCGGTGTTACCAAGGGTGGTTTCTACGGTGATTTCGCCGATCGCAACGCACTGGTCGAGCGGATGCTCGACACCTGGGAGCACGCGGTCGTCGATGCCGTCATCTCCCGGGTCGAAAACACTGACGATGATCCGCGCACGAAGCTACGGCATCTGTTCCATCTGGCGCGCGATTACGCCCGTGCCGATCGGGGGCTCGCGGTCGAACTGGCGATCCGCGACTGGGCCCGGCGCAGTCCCGGCGTCAACGAGCGACTCCACCGCGTCGACAACAAGCGGATGGCGTACCTGCGGACACTCTTTCGGCAGATCAGCATCGACGACGACGACGCCGAGGCGTGCGGTCTCATCGCGTTCTCGCTGTTCGTCGGCAACAGCCTGATCACCGCTGAGCACGACGGGCGTCCCCGCCGCGAGGTGGTCAGCCATGCTCTGGACAGGCTGCTCAGCGCCTCCTGGCGCTGACCACGGCCGTCACGGCGCTTGCGGGCCGGTGAGCTCGGCCGCACCGACCAGGCTTTGACGCCCGCGCCGGGCAGGTCGTGTGCGATGATCCGCGGCTATGAGCGACGATGCCCAACCGCGGTGCAAGGTCATCCTCGAGGATTGGCACCCAGACGTGGAGGCCGCCATTTGGTCGGATCCGTCACCCGATGCTCTGCGGACCGGCATCGACGCACTGGCGGAACTATTGACCAGTCTTGTTGACCGCCCGAACGACGTCACCCTTGTCCTTCCTGTCGACGTGCCGAAGGCAGTCATGCGCCGAGACCCCGCCGTTCACCACGCGGCGGAGCGGGGTCCGGGGACGGTCGGCGGCCGAACGATGCTGCGCAGGGACGGTGGTGTCGAAGTCATCGTGGACGCCAATTCTCTGATCAACAGCGATGGCAGCGGCTTTAAACCCACCGCCGCCGGCCTCCCTAGTGTCAGGCCAGACGGCGTGCAGATGCTTCGCCGCACTGTCGTCCATGAGGCGCAGCACGCGAACATGGAGCTGCAAGGGTCTGGGTTGGGCGCTTACCGATATCAATCGACCTGGCAAGGAGCCCCTAATCTCCAGTTCGCTGTGGCAAGGAAGATGTGCGACGAACATCGCGCCCAGTGGAACGCAGTTCAGGTTATTGGCGCTGCAGCCCCGACCGCCGGCGACGTTCTCGACGTCCTCTGCCCGATGGGTCAAGAACTCGCGGCGGCAGTAGGCCGTTTTGAGCAGTCACGTCGTGAGCCAATCGACATCAAGCGGCTCAAGGACGATGTCTATGCGGCTTGTACCCCCCTTTGGACCTGGGTTGCCTTCTGGGCCGCCGAGTATCGCGAGGGCAGCGAGATCAGCGAGATCGGCGAGGTGCCCGAGGAGATTGCCCGGTTAAAGGTATGGCAGCGCTACGTGGGCCCAACATGGCAAACAATGGCGAGAGCGCTGAGTCAACTACCAGTGACGCTGGCGGCCACACCGGACGCGCTGCATCAGGCAGCCAGGCGAGTCGCTGTGGCGGTTGCGGCATCGCTCGAATACGTCGGGTTCCGCCACCAGGACAGTGCCAATTTGAATGAACTCTTCCATGTCGGGCGGCAAGATTTTCCCTCGGCGCGCGAGTAGGTAAATCACAGCCCGGCGAGCCTGGCCGCGCCGACCAGGCCGGCCTGGCCACCGAGCTCGGCCGGCACGACACGCAGGCTTGCCAGAAAGTCCAGCCGGGCGTAATCGGCCAATGCCTCGCGCAGCGGATCCAACAGCAGGCGGCCGGATTTGGCGACACCTCCCCCGATGACCACAAGGTCGAGATCGCACACCGCCGCCACCGAGGCGATCATCGCCGCGAGCGCCCGGGCGCCCCTGTGGAACGCCCTTTCCGCCACCGGATCCCCGGTCGCCGCCGCATCGGCCAGCTCTTTGGCGCCCGCGCCAGGCGGTGCGGACCAGCCACTGGCACGCGCCCATCGCGTCATCGACGGGCCGGACGCGACGGTCTCGACGCAACCGTGGCCACCGCACGTGCACGCCGCGCCGTCTTGTTCGACCACCACGTGGCCGACGTGCCCGGCATTGCCGGTGCGGCCGGCGTAGGGGGCGCCGTCGAGCACCAAGCCGCCGCCCACGCCGGTGGACACCACCATGCCCAGCAGGAACCGCGCGTCCCGTCCGGCGCCGCGCCAGTGCTCGCCCAGCGCCATACACACCCCGTCACCGCCCAGCTGTACCGGGACGCCGGGCACCGCGGTGGCGACCCTGTCCCGCAGCGGGAAACCGCGCCAGGACGCGATGTTGATCGGGCTGACGGTTCCGTTGGGCAGATCGACGGGGCCGGACGAAGCGACGCCCACCGCAGCGACCGCATCGTCGGCCGCGCGCAACGCGTCGGCGATCACCGCGTCGACCGCGGACCAGACCTGTTCGGCGCCGCTGTCCGCCGGGGTGGGACGGGTGGCGGTGTACACAAGCGCGCCGTCGGGGTCGGCCAGGCCGGCGGCGATCTTGGTGCCGCCGATGTCCAGGCAGAGGGTGAGCATCAGTGCCGGTGGGTATTGTCGGGTTGGCGCGGGTCGCCGGGATGTTCGTAACCGGGGGCCAGCTCGACCAGCGCCGCCCGGCGCGCGTCCAGCCAGACCCGGAAGGCACGTCGTCGCGCCGCGCCCAGCAGATGCCCGGTTATCACCGGCCGCACCTGCTCCAGCGGCGGACCGACGGGCGACGCGCGCCACCCGTGACGGCCGGGGCGTGGCGGGGCGAACCGGAGCGGGTTGCGGGCATGGAACTCGGTCACGTCGTCGTCGCTGACCTGCACCGCGGCGGTGACGGCGGCGAACAGCGCCCGCGCGCGCGAATCTGCCAGCGCAGCCGCGGCCACGCTGCCGATCTCCAGCCGGGCCGTCACGTCGGGCAACAGCTCGGCCTCCGTCGGGGCGTCAGTCGCGGTCAGGCCGCGTGCGGCCACCTCGGCGGACATTACCCGCTGGGTCACGATCAACTGGGTGAGCCAGCGCCGCAGTTGCCGCCCCTCACTGGTGCCGCGCAGCGGCAGCGCGGCCGCGCGCGGACCGTTGCGCAGTTGCGCTTCCCGCGCGTCGACCTCATCGACCGGGACCGGGATGCCGGCGACCGTCGCGACCAACCGGGCGATCATGTGACGGTCACCTTCACGGCGGGCGAGTAGACCAGCCGTCCGGCGCAGCCGATCCGCACCAGGGCCCACCACTGGCCGGGTTCCAGCCACGCCGGCGGGGCGACATCGAAGCCGAGCTCGATCTTTCCGCGGGCGGGCAGGACCGCACCCTGTGCGGCCGGCCCGATCCACTCCCAGGTGCCCCATGGGCTGATCAGATGCGCCTCCAGCGCCAGGTCGGCGCCGGCGTGGCTGCCGACGGTGACGGTCAGCCGGGCCGTATCGCCGGCAGTCAGCCCGATGTCGGCCGGGCCGTCGAGGAGGTAGACCAGGTCCGCTTCGTGGCGCGCACCGACCTCCACAACGCAGACGTCTTCGACCACCTGGCGCCAGGCGGCCGGCACCGCCCCGCCGGTGATGCGCAGCTGCGCCCGGACCGGATACAGCCCAGGCTCTGTGCCGACCGGGATAGCCAGCAGAACGTCGGCGTCCTGGTGCTCGGCGGCGCATAGCGTGAACGGCAGCTCGCCGGGTGCGGCAGACCAGCCGTCCGGGCACACCACTGCCACGGTGCCGTCCAGCGTGGCATCGCTGCAGTCGCTGGCCGCCGTGAGGCGCAACACCACGTCACTGCCCGGCTCGCCGGTCACCAGCTGCGGGTGCAGGTGGGCGACGGCGGGCAGTCCGCCGAGTGGTGCCGGGCCCCGGTTGTGCAGCCAATAACGCGCGTAGAGCGGCTGGGCGGCCTCGGCCTGCGGGGCCAACTCGCGAGCTTGGCCGCTGGCACCGGAACGGCTAGCGCCGGAAAAGGATTGCGCCACCTCGAGCCGGGCCAGCACCGTGGCGACCTGATAGCCGTGCAGGTCGATCGACCGTTTGCGCTTTTGCGGCTGTTCCAGCAGGTCGGCCAGTTGCAAGGCGCTTACCTTGCCCAGCTCGGAGCCGACGGTTACGCGGGTTCCGGCTCCGGTCGTTTCCACCAGCCGCAGGGCCACCGCGCCGGGGTCGACCGGCTGGGTGCTGCCGGCCGCCAGCGGGTTGCCGGCCGCCTTGAGGGCGCCCAGGTGCACGGGTTCGGCGGGGTCGACGTGCAGCAGCGAGCCGACCGGCGCCAGCCGGGCCTCCCGCCGGTGCGGACGGACAGCGAGCAGTGGGTGGGAGAACTGCGCACTGCGGGTTGGGATCTCGGCGTGCCGCCAGTCGCCGTCTCCGCAGACCAGCGCGTAGTCGAAAACGTGTGTCCAGTGTTGGAGTTGGAAGTTCGAGCCGTCGGGTGCGGTGCGGCGTGGTTCGTCGATCCAGGTACCGGACGGCCAGCCGGTACAGGAGCGCATGAGCGCGGTGTGCAGGGTGCCGTCGGGCTCGACGGCGAAGCTAGGGACCCCGCGGTTGAGCAGCGCGACGGTGCGGGCATCAAATGGTTCCATTCCCGGTGGAGCCTGCTGGGTGACGACGATCTCTGCGTCGGCGAGGTCGTCGGTCACCGACGCGATCGCAGCCTCCAGGTTTTTCTCGTCGGAGCCGTCGATCACCAGGACCGGCAGTGCCCGAACGGAACGCAGGTCGGCGCCGGGCACCCAAACCTCCGCCAACGGCGCCGTTGCCGGCACCCACACTCGGGCTCGGCCGGTTTCGGCCAGCTGCCGGTCGAGTTCTTTCGCGTACACCGGGTCGGCCTCGGCCAGCATTGCCTTGGTGAAGGCGTTGCGTGCCGGACCACCCAGCGCGATCCGCGCATCCGGCAGGTTGGAGTCGACGTCGAGGTTCCCGTAGCGCGGCTTGTCGGCGCCGCTGCAGGTGGCGGTGACGCCGGCGCGGACCAGCGCGACCATCAGGTCGCGCGCCAGCGGACCAGACGTCGCCTCCGCCGGTGAAACCACTTCGGCCACCGACACCGCTCGCACTGAATCATCGACACGAACCCTGGCCGCCGAGGACAGCCCGAACCAGCAGTAGGCCGGGTTGTCCAGCGTCCACAGGTGCTCCGCGGTGTCCACCGATTCGAGTCCCGATTCGCCGGCCTGGTGCAGCAACGCGAAACCGCGCCCTACGACGGCGTCACCCACCTCACTGACCGGCATCGCGCCCGGGACCGGACACGGCCAGCGCAACCGCAGTAAGCGGTCTTCCCCGGTGAACTCGTCGATGGTGGTGCGGCAGTCCACCCGCGCCACGCCGCGCCACAGGGTCAGCGTCTGGGTGTAGCGCAGCAGCGTGCCGATCCGGCCCTGCATCACCAGTCGCTGACCCAGCGGTCCGTGATAGGCGCGCACCCGGGCGCGCGATCCCGAAGAGCAGACCATCGGGCCTTTGGGCAGCAAGTGCCACGGGCCCTCACCCTGCGTCGGGTGCGACGGGTATTCCTCGTAGACGGCAAGCTCATTGCCCACCCGGCCGTCGGCGATCAGCTGGCGGCCGGCACCAACCAGCTCAACAAGGGATACGACCGCCCCGCCGCGGGCCGGGTCGACCGCGAGCCGGTGGTGCTCGTTGGCGATCTGGAAGCCGGGAACCGACTCCCAGCCGGTCGCTTTGGCCCCTTCGTCAGGGGCGACTAGCCGGTAGGACCGCCAGCCCAGCGATGGGACATCGCGCGCCAGCCAGGTGACCGACCGTCCGTCGTGCTCGACGTGGGCGGGTAGCTCGGCGCCGTCGGCGTCCAGCACCCGCGCGCCAGGCGCGAGCGGCGGGTCGAGCCGGGCGGTGACGATGTCGGTGCGCTGGTGCGTCAGCGTGTTCCACACCACGATCGAGTGCTCGGGGATGTCGGGGATATTGACGGCACTGGACAGCGATTCCAGGGAGTTGTCGCGGGCCGCACGACCCAGCTCCCACGCGTCGCGCCAACCGGTCAGCAGGTCGAGGTAGACCTGGTCGGACTCCGAGCCGGTGATGGCGTCGTGGTGCGCGCCGTAGGCCAGCTGCACCCACGCCTTGGCGAACGCCGCCTGCGGGTAGTTGGCGCCGGACATCAGCCCGGCGAAAACGGCGAACCGCTCGGCGTCCAGGACGGCGTTCTCGGCGGCCCGGTTGGCTTGTTTGGTGTCGATGTACGACACGTCCTTGCCGGTGTAAATCGGGTTCATGTCGCGGGTTTGCGGCGACGGCGCAGATCCCCGTTCTGCTAGTTCGGCGCGCACCGCCGCGAAGAACTCACGCGGTATCGCGCAGACGAATCGCGGCCACCTGTAGCGCTTGGCCCAGTCGCGGTGGATGGCGGTGACCCATTTGTTCGGCGGGGTGTAGTCGGTACCGACCGGCAGCAGCACGTTGCGGGTCAACGCGACCCTTTTCAGCTCATCGAACAGCTTGTAGGTGGCTTCCTCGGCCTCTTCGAGCGACGTCGACGAGTCCATCCACCAGCCCGCCGAATAGTGCGCCGGCATGTAGTGGGTGAGCAGCCCGCGGCCCGACGGCGAGATCCATTCGAACTCGCTGCAGAACTGCATGCGCTCGACGTCACCGCCCTGCGCGGGACCCCACTGGTGGTGCGGGCCGCGGGCCCACGAACTCGACGTCAGGCCCGCGTCGGCGGCCATCCCGGGGAACTGCGGGTCGTGGCCGAACACGTCCAGCTGCCACGCGGTCGCCGGGTCGCCACCCAGCACGTCACGCTGAAACCCGATGCCGTGCACCAGATTTCGGATAGTTGTCTCCGGGCCGGTGAGGTTGGTGTTGGGTTCGTTGTAAGTGCCGCCCATCACTTCGACGCGGCCTTCGGCAAGGAACCGGCGTAGGTCGGCGCGGTCCTCGGGGTGGGTGTCCCAATACGGCTTGAGGTAGTCGACTTCGGCGAGCACGAATTTGTATTCGGGCTCGCGGCGGGCCATCTCCAGATGGGCGTGCACCAGTTCGAAGCCGTTG
>Ga0210395_10004760_pt1 | contig 10410 bp, 12 predicted proteins | sample IncBWH4OmetaG_FD_150861 | JGI IMG/M metagenome (GOLD analysis project Ga0210395, IMG submission 150861) | Forest soil microbial communities from Barre Woods Harvard Forest LTER site, Petersham, Massachusetts, United States - Inc-BW-H-4-O ...
CTGCGCGCCCGGCAGGGTCGTTCGGTCGCACAGACGCCCGTTTCCCGCGACCCTGCCGGCTGAGCTGCGCTTGTCGGCACTTCGCCGCGAGTCTCGCGCCTGGCCCCGTGCCGGGGGGAGTTCAGCGATGACTAATGGCACGAGCAACCCTGTCCTGTACTTCGGACGGCAAGTCCGAAGAGCACGCCAGGCAGCCGGGTGGACGCTTGCCGAGTTCGGCCAGCGCATCGGCTACGACTCAGGCCAGATATCCCGCATCGAGAACGGCAAGCGCCCGCCAACCGAGCTGTTCGCGCAGATGTGCGACCGTGTGTTCCCCGAGCGCGACGGCTGGTTCGGCGAGTTCTACGCCGAATCCCGCACATGGATCGCCACCCCGCCATGGTTCCGCAGCTGGGTCGAGCACGAGCAGAACGCCGCGTCCCTGCGGATCTGGCAGCCAGGAGTCTTGTCCGGACTACTGCAAACCGAGGACTACGCCCGCGCGATCCTGGGCGTCAACCCGGGCGTGACCGATGACCAGGTGGACGCGCGCCTGGCCGCACGACTGGCACGGCAGGAAACGCTGACGAGGGACGACCCGCCCGCCGCGTGGTTCCTGGCAGACGAAACTGCGCTGCGCCGCAATGTCGGCTCGCCGGAACTCATGGCCGCGCAGCTCGCACACCTTGCCGGCATCGCGCGCCTGCCCAACGTCGCGATCCAGGTCGTACCTAACATCGCCCACGCTGGCCTGCTCGGCGGCTTCGCGCTCACAGAACGCGCTGCATACGTGGAAACCGCGGTCGCCGGTCAGGTGTTCGAAGACGCTGAAATCATTGCCACCTTGCTCACTCGCTTCGATACGCTCAGGAACGAGGCGCTCCGGGCTTCGGAGTCCCTGACCTTGATAGAGCGGATATGCGAGGAATGGAAAGCGACTGGCGTAAAAGCCGCTACTCAGGCGACAACGGCGGGGAATGCGTAGAAGTCGCCGCCGCCGGGGTCGTGCTGGTCCGCGACACCACCAACCGAACCGGCCCCATGCTGACCTTCACCGCTGACGCCTGGCGATCGTTCCTCTCCACTGTCAAGTAGGCGAACGCTCCAGCCGAGACCAACCCTTGCGGGGTGCCCTTCAGGTCCGAAGGGCACCCCGTTTGCATTTATGCCCCGCAGGCTTGCCAAGCCCGACTGTCATTTGCCATGCGGCACGAGTTCTCTACCGATCTGCTGCCCGGCCGTGCAGGCTGCCATCACGCAGGCACGAAAGGGGACGCAAGCCCATGTCCGAGACGGCGGTAGCACTCGACCAGCGGATGATCTCCTTCATCTTGCCCAGCATTCCCGAGTCGGTGCGGATAGCCCGCTTCCATGTCCGGGCCGCGCTGGGCTTCCACGGGCTCGGCGAGTACGCCGACGACGCGGAACTCATCACATCCGAGCTGGTCACCAACGCCATATGCCACGTCGCCGACGACCCAGCCGAGACGATCGCCATAACCGTCGCCCGCGTCTGGCACCCACCAGCCGTGGCCGTCATCGTGCGGGACTCCTCACCTTACGGGCCCGTCATCCGCGAGACAGCCGGCAGCAGCGAGCGGGGACGCGGCCTGCACGTCGTGGCGGCACTGTCCGCCGACTGGGGATGGCACCCGCAACCCGGCGGCAAGGCGGTCTACGCGGTGATCGCGAAGGAGGACTAAGCGATGACTGATATCTCGGACCTGCCGATGCTGCACGACATTGACGCGGACTACACGCCCCAGTACGTCAAGCTCGCCCGCATCCTGCGCGACAAAATCGAATCCGGCCACTACCAGCGCGGCGATACCCTCCCCGGCGCCGACCTCGCGCGCGAGCACGGGATATCCATCAAGATCGCGTGGAGCGCGCTGGCGATGCTCGCCGCCAACCGGTACGTCACCCGCCGCGGCAAGTTCAGCTCCTACCACGTCACCTGGCAGAAGGTGGGCGCGTGACGGCCGGACGGCGCCGCCGCGTCGATGAGATCCCGGCCGGCCAGTGCGCCATCATCGGCGCGAACATCCGCGCCCTGCGCCACCGCAACGGATGGACCCAGGCCAAGCTCGGCGAACTGATGGGCTGGCACACCAACTCCACGGTGTGCGCCGCCGAAGGCCACCGCGACGGCCGGCAGCGCGGGTTCACCCCCGACGAGGTAGACCGGCTAGCCGACATCTTCGACGTTCCCAAGTGGCAACTCACCACACAGTGCGTGCACTGCGAGGGACAGCCGCCAGCCGGGTACTCCTGCCTCACCTGCGGAGCACACGCCGAAGAGCTGACATTCTGAATATCTCATCGAGGAACTGCGCGTCTGAGGATGAAGACCGACCGGCGGTGGGACTACGCCGTCTCTATGCCTATGCGCGAACTCACGCCTGTCCGCCGTCAGAGGCCGATAACCGATGGCACGCTCGACACGACGCGCCTCCACCAGGTTCAGCGGTAATTACGCCATCCTTAGAACATGGTGGCCCTACGATCCGCACGGCTGGAGTCTCTGCTCGGTTCCAGCATCGAGCAAGTCGAGTACTCGCAACTGATGACCTTGATTAGCAATCAGGTGCCAGAAGCGTTTGATCTTGATTATAAGTCCGAAATGTATGGTTCTTCAGACAAGGACAAGAGGGATGCCGCGACTGACGTAGCGGCGCTCGCAAATACAAGTGGCGGCCTACTAATTATCGGTATTGACGAGGACGATCAAGCCCGCGCGGAAACAGCCCCGGGTGTTATCCTCTCCGACGCAGACGAGCGCCGAATCAGGCAGATCGTGGGGTCACAAGTCGTCCCCATGCCTCTGATCGACTTTTTGAGAGCAGAGGACCCAGGCCAGCCGGGCCACGGGCTGGTCCTGATTGCGGTCCCGCGGAGCCCACTGGCTCCACATGCTGTCCTTGTCAATGAGGGGCTCCGGTATCCAAGGCGCAATGGGGCTACGACCCGCTATTTGTCTGAGCCAGAGGTGGCTGAAGCCTATCGTCAGCGTTTTACCTCGGCGCATCGTGTTATTGATCGCGCGACTGAGATAGAGGCGGAAGCGCTTGAACGACTGGCAACGACTGATGACCAGGTGTGGATAGTCGTCTCACTTGTGCCCGAACTTGCAGGCGAGATGATAATTGATCATTCAGCACTGAGGAAGGCTAAAGCGGAGCTGTTCGGCAAGCAGCCATTGATACTCCCGACTTCCCTGGCATGGATGCGCATCAATATAGGTCGGCGCCGGATTCTAGCGGATGGCACGAGTGACAGCGGCCGACGGGCACGCTACCTGTCGGCCGACCTGTACGACGATGGTTCAGGAGTCTTCTCCTCTCATGTCCTACAACGAAGTGCACAGCCGACCGGTCCGAACACAGGCGAGCCAGTCGCCCGGATGGTCAATGATGAGAGCGTGGTTAATGGAATTCTTTCTGGGCTACGCTTCCTCGCACGCCACGCACAAGACCGCGCTGCAGCAGGAGGAAATTCTATTATACGGGCGCAAATATTCCCCGTGGGGAGCCAGCAGCCGCTTATGCTGGGCCAGAACAGGATGGGATTCACCGATATTCTGGGAACCCGAGTCATGATGGACACTAGGCCCTCAGAGCGCGTTGCTCCGCTAGATGGTCTGGCATCAGGCGGCCGCGAGCTTGTCTCAGCAACATACCTTCTAGCTACTGACGTGTTCCAAGAATTCGGCTGCGCAGAAGCAGCGCAGCTTACCCGTGATGGCGATGTGCGATCTCCATATTGGGGTCAGGGTTGGGTACCTTACCTTGCCGAGTGGGCATCCGAGGCAGGTGTCGAAGCTACAGGGGACACGCTGCCCGGATGATGACGAGTTCATTGAATACCAACAGGGGTAATCTGCTACCCTCTTGCACATGGGGTGCAACTTCACGGAGCCGTTCGATCACTCCCCGCCAGTACATCACTTCGGAGGTCAGAGGCCTCTGTCCGAATGGCCCGACGATTGTATATGGGCGCAGTTGCAGTATGAACGTTGGCGGCACGATTCGGACAAAGGTTACACAAGCGAGCTTTACCTCGAAAACTTGGAGAGAGAATGGGCTAGGCGAGGCATCTGCTCACGTTGCCATAGGGAAATTGACCCAGACCTTAACGCGCAAGTGTCGGACCTAGAGGCTCGGACGCAGGACGCGGAGGACAAACTAGGCCGCATCAGACGACTCATAATGGTTACGCCCGATACGATGATTCGCCCGGAAATCATGAAAATTCTGGACCAGCAATAACCTGGCACCGCATGGACCTGGCCGAGTCCGACCAATTCTTAAAGCTTGTTACCCCATCTATTTAGGCTAGCCCTGCGTCGCGCACCAACAAATCACATCGACTCCGGTTCTTGAAGACATTGCCGGGGTATGAGTTTTCCGGAAAGGCTCGGGCAAGTTTCCCGGTTACCTCTGGGACGTACGAATCTAGATCGTCGAGCGTCGCGGTCATATCCCAATTGGGATCCTTCAGGTTATCGGATCCGGCCTTCTTCAGCGCCAGATGCGCAATAATAAGGCGACCGTGAACAGCGACTCCAAAATCTACGCCGCCCGACGTGGCGCTTGCGATTTCATCGAGCAACGAGTCCACTTTGCGCACCACCAGTACCGATCTCAGCAGCACAAGTGGGTCAGTCGACGCGTTGAAGATCCGTTTGTACTCGCTGCCCGACTGCGCGAACAGTCGCGACACTTCTCGCTTCGCAGTTACCGCTAGGCCGAGGTCAGTGGCTGCACAAGCTAGGGCCACCGCAGCATCTCGAATGTAGATGATCTTCGTGAGGTCGTCGGCTGTGGGCTGCTCTGCCTGACGTATCACGTATTCGTAGCCGAGGATCGACAATTCACGGGCAAGCCTGTGCTGCTCGCTGTCCAAGAAAGCGAAGTCCTGGCTTGTAACCTCATTTTGGGTGTTAGCGTATCTTGTGATACCACGCGCAAGCGTTGGATCATCGGCAGGAACTTCGATGCATCTTGTCATCACGAATACCTGCCCGAGATTCTGTTCCCACTCAGTTCCCAGTACCGAGCCGAGAGTCGAGACCGTCTGCGCACCGTTGACAATTGAGGCGCCTGCAAGGCCGAGCCGAATAACGTCTCGGTTGAGCATCCCGCCTGGCGAGATGTTAATAGACCCAGCGAGTATCGTAATCCCATTATTATAATAACCAAACCGCTCTGGCGCCGTGCGGACTGTTTCTAGGATCCCAGCATTAATTTCGGATCTTGGGATAACCACTCGAATGTTCTCCGCGAACAATGCGTCTGCATGCTGTTGGAACCATCCAGCAACATCCGCACCCGACACTTTCCCATAGAAAATTCGAAGAGGGTCTGCTGTACCGCCTCCCCAGTTCAGGAGGTCTACATCAAAGTCGACCGACTGGCGAGGCCTATCTGCGAGAGAGGTAAACAATTCTGCTTGGCCTAGGTGCTTGTGCGTCATGACCGGATCGACGCCCTCTAGGTCATTCATCTCCGCTAGGAGCGACACCATCGGCTCCATGACCTCTGGCGCAAGAGATGAGCTACCCGTTGTAACCGTGACCAAGTGGATCTTCGCTGTCGGGGTTACCAGTAGGTCTCGGATAGCTGTGCGCAACTCCGGTGACGCATGGACTGGCTCAGCACTATTTCTTGCTCCAACGAGAGAGCGGACACCTTCCACGAACCGAAGCATTTCGTCCACATGGAGGGAGCCCTGCCCATCTTGGCGCCACTTCGACTGAGTCAGTACTAGTACGTTGCTCACAGGGTCGACGGCGATCGCGTCGATCCCTCTGTCTTTGCCTCCATCGGTGATTTCGACCTGCCTCTGCGCTGCTCCAGGGGCGTCCCCCAAGTCCAAGTCGATGCTGTAGAGCGCCAAGAAACGGCTCAGATTGTTGACCTCATCCAGGTCCGGCCGTCGATGTTCAGTCGCGTACCTGTTGGTAACGTAGGTAGCGATTTGGTCAACATGAAACTTTGACACCGCACTCCTTCCTTACAACGTCAAACTCTAGTACGGCAGCAGCTGATTGTTAGCCGACCAGCGCGCGGGTGCGTGCCCGGCGTGCGCGTTGGTGGAACCGGCGGGATCCTGCCTGATATCGACCTGGCACGTCCCCGGCTCTAGCCTGCCGCAAGCGTGGCGAGGTACGCGCGGACCAACTGGGCGCGTGGCTGTCCCACGTGGAGTCTCGCGCGTATGACTCGAATCGATGGCAGACGACCGACTGTAACGTCGGCGGCGAACGCCTCGGCTGCTTGGGCCTGGAGTCCATGCGGCATCCCTGTCAGTGCTTGCTGTGTCTCGGGAGAGATGTCGCCCGCGGTCTGCTGAGTCCCGCGAATGATCATCATAAGCAGTTCGTAGGAGCCGACCAGTGCCACCGCAGGCCATGCGCCCACTGCGGCACCGATCAGGCCATGCCCTAGGCCGTGGGCGACGTTCGCCGCGAGCGTGGCCGCGATGCCGAGGCCGAGCAGCCATCGCGCCAGCGACGGCACGGGCACGCCCCGGCGGACTGAGTCGAGCATGACCATCGAACTAGCCCAGATCAGGCCATCCACAGTCAATGGGATGAGATGGGCAGTCCATCCAGTCTCACCGTGCACGTGGACTAGAGCGTAAGCATGCTCATACGACACCACTGCCGCGACCGCAGCCACGCCGATGACGGCAGCGGCGGTTGACCACCTAATTGCCTTGTCGGTGCCGATCATCGCGTCAGGCCCCCATGACGTCGTCATAATGACGGCGTGCTCGCGCGCTGCGTGCGCTGCGGCCGTACCGCGCGAGCATCTGGGGACTCGACCACCCGTTGAGCTCCATCAGGTCGCCTTCGGCCCCGCCTCTGTCTAGGAACGTGTGGCTAAAGTGATGGCGGAACTTGTGGGGGTTGACCTCAACGCCGGCCTCCCGGCCGCGCCGCTCGATCATCTGATAGATGCCGCTGGCCGTCATCGGGCCGCCCCGCACACCGAGCCACAGCGCCGAGACTCGCGCTAGCCGGTGCTTGGCGCGCTCGCGAACATACCGGTCGAGCGCGCGGGACGTGTCGTAGGTGAACCGAACGGTCCGCTGCTTGTCGCCCTTGCCCGTGACGACAGCCTCCCGGTTTGCCGGACTCACGTCAGCTACCGCGAGGCTGGCCAGCTCGGACAGCCGAACGCCCGCATCCTTGAACAGCGATATGACCGCGTAGTCGCGCCGGTTCTGGAACCCACCGCCCTTGCAGGTGGCCAGGAGCGCGGCTAGCTCGTCCTCGGTGAAAATGGCAACCAGCTTGTCGCCCACCTTCGGCGGCTTGAGGCCAGCGACCGGGTTGGGGCGCGGCTCATCCGGGTCCTCGGTGGCGTGCCACTTGAAGAACTGCTGCAGCGCACGGAACTGGTTGTTGGCGTAGGCGTCGGAGTACCGGCCCAGGAGGGTAACCGTCCACTCTTGAACGTGCCGCGCCTTCACGTCAGACCAGTCCGACAGGCTAGCGGGCACCAGGTACCCGGCAGCGAACCACTGTGCGGCCTCAAGGTAGGTGCGGATCGTCTTGGATGACTTCTTCTCGGCCCGCAAGTGCAGCTCGAAGCTGCCGATCATGGGCTGGAACGGGCCGGCGTCCAGGTTGCGCTCGTAGCCCCGACCGATCTTCCTCGGGGCGATCTCCCCCGACATGGAACCTCCGTTAGGCGGAAGCTCGATAAGCGCTGTGCACTTCGAGCAGTCGGCGCACCACGGTTCCACTTGGCGCGTTTCCGCTGGTCAGAGGCTGTTTGTGGTCAGGGGCGGGGTCGAACCGCCGACCTTCCGCTTTTCAGGCGGACGCTCGTACCGACTGAGCTACCTGACCTTGGCGACGTAACGCTGGGCGCGACCTCAGCGGTCCTGACGGGATTTGAACCCGCGACCTCCACCTTGACAGGGTGGCGAGCACTCCGAGCTGCTCTACAGGACCATCACTATCGCCGACTCTATCCGACGATGCTCCCAGAGGGGATGACGTACGAGGTTACCCCCTGCGCCCGAAAGAGCATATCACCGGAACGCTCGTGGTCGAATCGAGCTTCCGGCCGCCGGCGCCGCCTTCGGCCGAAGCGTCCGCGGACGGCGCGCTGCGCCACGGAGCGGGACCTGTCGGTTGCGCAATCGACACCAATAGAGCGGGTGGGTTGCGCAACCGGCAGGTTCGCGCCTGCGCCATCACGCTCGCCCTTTGCCCGAAATGCACCTTTTCGCCGGCTCCCGCTGCGCCGGCCGGCACCGCCGCACGAGAGCACTTCGCTCATCTTGGCGGGTCGAGGCGACCGGGCGGCCGGGCGCGTGGCCGGCCCGCTGAGCACCCGGAACAAGCCGCGCGGAGCGGTCGCCCGTGACGGAAGCCGGCACAGGCCACGCGTCCGGTGTGACTGGCGCGGCGGTTGCGCCTGCTGTTCCCGCGGCACGCGCGGCCGGCAAGCCGTATTTTCATGATCACGAAGGAAAAGCTTCCTCTGCGCACGCTTTTTCTTCGTGATCATGGAATAAGCCTCCGCGCGGGCGAGATGCACTCAGCCGGCCGGGGTTCGCAAGTCGCTTCGATCACCAGACGGCGCGTTGGGGACTCGGCCGTCCCCTACAGCGGCTCGATTGCGCAATCGGCAGGACGAGAGGCCGCCTGAAAACAGGACGGTCACCCGCCCGAGATCCGTGACAACGCTTGCCGGCGAGGAGGCGCTTACGATGAAGGCGTGATGCTTTGCGCGGGTGTAGTACTGGCGGGCGGGCGGTCCTCACGGATGGGCACCGCGAAAGCCGGGCTCGAGTGGCACGGCTCCACGCTGCTGCGCCGGACGGCCGGCATCGTGGCGCGCGCGGCCAACGGCCCGCTCGTGGTCGTGCGCGCTGCCGGCCAGGAACTCCCCGACCTGCCGAAAGGCACTCTGGTGGTCGACGATCCCCGCGAGGGCAGGGGACCCGTGCAGGGCATCGCCGCCGGTCTCACCGCGCTGAAAGGACAGGCGGAAGCCGCCTTTATCGCCTCGACCGACATGCCCTTCCTGCACCCGGCCTTCATCCGGCGGGTGCTGCGTGTCCTCGCCGAAGACCAGCACACGGACGTCGCCCTGCCGGTCGCTCGCGGCTACAAGCAGCCGCTGGCCGCCGCGTACCGGGTCTCGCTCGCGGATATCGCCGAGCGCCTGGTCAAAGAGGACAAGCTGCGCCCCGCCTTCCTCTTCGAGGAGTGTCGCGTGCAAATGCTCGATGACGACGTGCTCAAGCAAGACCCGGTGCTCGCCGCGCTCGACCCGGAACTTGACTCGGTAGTGAACGTCAACACGCCCGCCGATTACCAGGCGGCGCGCGCCCGGCCGGCACCCGAGATCACCGTCCAGCTCTTCGGCACCCTGGCGAAAGGCGACAAGGCAAGCGGCCCGCACGCGGTGCGCGCCGCCACCGTAGGCGAAGCCGCCGACGCGGTGGGCCTCACGTTCGACCGGCACGTCACGGCGGCGCTGAACGGTGACCAGATCACCCGCGACGGCACCACTCCTCTCGCGGCGGGCGACACCGTCTTCTTCCTGTCCGCCGACGCGGGAGGCTGACGTGGCGGCCGGCGGTTACTTCGGTCAGGCGCTCGTCGTCGACGTCACGGACGGGACGAGCGAGACCCTGCCGCTGCCCGACGACATCCTGCGCGCCTACATCGGCGGCGCCGGGCTCGGCGTCTGGCTGCTCCACCAGCTAGGGCCGCCGGCAACCGATCCGCTCGGCCCCCATTCGCCGCTGGCGTTCGTGTTCTCCCCGCTCGTCGGCACGCCGCTGACCACGAGCGCGAAGTTCGCGGTGGTGGCGAAGTCGCCGCTGACCGGGATGCTGACCGACGCGCTGGCCTCGAGCCAGTTCGCGATCGCGGGCAAGCTCACCGGTCACGACGCGATCGTGATCCGCGGCCGGGCACCGAAGCCATCGGCGCTGCTCATCGACGGCGATGGCGCCCGCCTCATCGAAGCCGACCACCTCAGCGGCATGACCGCCGCCGAGACGGACGCGAAGCTGCGCGACCAGCTCGGCCGGGGCTGGCGGGTCGCGGCGATCGGCCCGGCCGGCGAGCGTGGCGTCAGGTACGCGACGATCTCGCACGACGGGCGGCACGCCGGCCGTGGCGGCCTCGGGGCGGTCATGGGCGCGAAGAACCTGAAGGCGCTCGCGGTCCGCGCGGCGTCGAAGGTCGCCACGGCCGACCCGCAGAGGGTCCTCGCAGCCGCCCGTGACCTGCGGGAACGGTCGTTCGGACCGGCCACGGCCAAGTACCGTGAGCTCGGTACGCTCGCCAACCTGCTCGCGTTCAACGCGATCGCGGCTCTGCCCACCCGCAACTTCCAGGCCGCGAGCTTCGAGGGAGCGCAGAACCTGGCGGAGCAGCCGGCCGAATCAGAG
>Ga0210395_10004761_pt1 | contig 10409 bp, 9 predicted proteins | sample IncBWH4OmetaG_FD_150861 | JGI IMG/M metagenome (GOLD analysis project Ga0210395, IMG submission 150861) | Forest soil microbial communities from Barre Woods Harvard Forest LTER site, Petersham, Massachusetts, United States - Inc-BW-H-4-O ...
CAAGAGGAAGTACGGCAAGAGCATCTCCTGGGCCGACCTGCTGATCCTCACCGGCAACGTGGCCCTGGAGACGATGGGGCTGAACACGTTCGGCTACGGCGGCGGCCGCGAGGACGTGTGGGAGCCGGACGCGGACGTCTACTGGGGGCCGGAGACCGAGTGGCTCGGTGACGAGCGCTACAGCGGTGACCGCGAGCTCGCGGAGCCGTTCGGCGCGGTGCAGATGGGCCTCATCTACGTCAACCCGGAGGGACCGAACGGCACCCCCGACCCGCTCGCCGCGGCGCGTGACATCCGCGAGACGTTCCGCCGGATGGCGATGAACGACGAGGAGACGGTCGCCCTGATCGCCGGCGGTCACACGTTCGGCAAGACGCACGGCGCGGGTCCCGCCGAATCGGTCGGTGTCGACCCCGAGGCCGCCCCGCTCGAGCAGCAGGGGCTGGGCTGGAAGTCGAGCTACGGCACCGGCGTCGGCAAGGACGCGATCACCAGCGGGATCGAGGTCACCTGGACCTACCACCCGACGCGGTGGGACAACGAGTTCTTCGACGTGCTGTTCGGCTACGAGTGGGAGCTGACGAAGTCGCCGGCGGGCGCCAACCAGTGGCGTCCTGCGGCCGGGGCCGGGGCCGGCACGGTGCCGGAGGCGGACGGGTCGGGCACCCGCGAGCCGCGGATCCTGACCACGGACCTGGCACTGCGCGTCGACCCGATCTACGAGCCGATCTGCCGGCGGTTCGCCGCCGACCCGGAGGCGTTCGCCGACGCCTTCGCGCGCGCGTGGTTCAAGCTGACCCACCGCGACATGGGGCCGGTCGTGCGCTACCTCGGCCCTGAGGTGCCGTCCGAGGTGCTGATCTGGCAGGACCCCATCCCGGACACGACACCCCAGCTCACCGCCGAGGACGTCGCCCTGCTCAAGGGCGAGATCGCGGCCGCGGGCCTGTCGGTCTCCCAGCTGGTGTCCACCGCGTGGGCGGCGGCGTCGTCGTTCCGCGGCAGCGACAAGCGCGGCGGCGCGAACGGCGCGCGCATCCGGCTGGAGCCGCAGAAGGACTGGGAGGTGAACAACCCCGACGAGCTGGCGCCGGTGCTGCGCACCCTGGAAGGCATCCAGCAGGGCTTCCGCAAGGAAGTATCGCTCGCCGACGTGATCGTGCTCGCCGGCGGCGTTGGCGTGGAGCAGGCGGCCAGGGCCGCCGGGTTCGACGTCGAAGTCCCGTTCTCACCGGGTCGCGGCGACGCGGACCAGGAGGAGACCGACGTGGAGTCGTTCGCGAACCTCGAGCCGAGTGCGGACGGGTTCCGCAACTACCTGGGGAAGGGCAACCGGCTACCGGCCGAGTACCTGCTCATCGACAAGGCGAACCTGCTCACGCTGAGCGCGCCCGAGATGACGGTCCTCGTCGGCGGGCTGCGCGTGCTCGGCGCGAACTACGACAAGTCGAAGCTCGGCGTCTTCACCGCCCGGCCCGGGGTGCTGACGAACGACTTCTTCGTCAACCTGCTCGACTTCGACACGACGTGGACGCCGACCTCGGAAGACGCGTCCACGTTCGAGGGCCGGGACTCCGCCACGGGCGCGGTCACGTGGACCGGCAGCCGCGTAGACCTGGTGTTCGGATCGAACTCCGAGCTGCGGGCGCTCGCGGAGGTCTACGCGAGCGACGACGCGACGGAGAAGTTCGTGCACGACTTCGTGGCGGCGTGGGTCAAGGTGATGAATGCGGACAGGTTCGACCTGGTCTGAGCGGCGGATAGTGACGTCCCGGCGCGGCTCGCACGCGGGCCTCGCCGGGACGTTCGCTTTTCCTTCGTGATCATGGTCCTCTGCCAGCGGAAATACCCGGCGACGCGGCGAGCGCCGCGATCGCGGCGCTGGTGATGATCTCGACGTAGCGCTCGGGCGGCATGTGCGCGTCGTTCACCAGGTCGTCCCAGACGCGGAACGAGGTCAGTTCCGACAGCAGGGTCGCCGCGTCCTCAATGGTCCAGGCGGGGTCAAGCTGTCCTTCCGTCCGCAAGGCCTCGACGATGCAGACGGCACCGCGCATGCGGTTGGCGGCCCGGTCTTCCCAGGCGGCGGCGGCCGCCGGGTCGCGGTGCCTGGCGGCGTCGAGGCCGCGGGCCACGGCGGCGATCTTCGGGTTGCGCCAGGCTTGCATCCGGGTGAAGGCCTGGATCTTCGCGCCGGCGCCGACGGCCTCGCGCATGGCGGCGATTCCGGCCGCGAGTTCCTCTGATCAAGGCGGGGGAGGCGGACACCGGCGGGCTGCTCACCGTCGCCGAAGACGTGCTCGCGCCGCGAACCGCGGGCCCGGCCTTGCACGTCCACGAGCAGATGGACGAATGCTTTTACGTGGCGGAAGGCCGACTGCTCGTCCAGGTGGGGGAGGACCGGCATGACCTGGGCCCGGGCTCTTTCGCCTGGCTGCCCCGGCAAGTCGCCCACACGTTCGCCAACGTCTTCGACGAGCCGACGCGCCTCGTCGGGATCTACGTGCCAGCCGGGATCGAAGAGTTCTTCGCCGCCCAGGGGACGTACTTCGCCCGGTTGCAGGGCCCGCCGGACCCGGGACGGATGGCGGCCATCTGGGCCGGGCACCCGGGACGGATCGTGGGCCCGCCGATTGACGCTACGAGATCTCGTGGAGCATCCACACGTTAGGTTCCCAGTAGTCGCCTTCGCCTCCGGCCGCGACGAGCGGGGCCAGACCGCGCGGAAACACGTACTGGCCGTCCTCAGGGAACGCCAGTCCGGTCCAGGCTTGCCAGTCGCCGAGCGGGGCGACGATGTGCAGTGACCGTGGTTCGGCGCGCAGGATCCGCCCGCCGATCCGGGCGTGGACCCGCATCCACGGGTCGAACGGCAGGCCGTCCGGGCGGCGCCACGCCGCGTAGCGGTCGATCGGCGTGAGGGGATAGCGGTCCTTGTGGCTTGGCCGCACCGGCGCGACCAGGGTTCGCAGGCCGTGTTCCCGCGCCATCGCCGCCATCGCCAGGATCACCAGACGGCTCAGGCCGGTGCCCTGATATGCCTCATCAACCTCAGCGGCGAGCGCGGAGAGGGCCGTTGGCGGGCTGTCTTCCCGGACAGCGCGCGTGCCGAGTGCGTCGATGCCGGGAGGCAGATCGTCCAGAGTGCCGTCCCACCGGAACGGGATCGCGCGTCCCCGCGCGATGATCCGGTCGGCACGCCGGTCGAGGAACAGCGCCTGAAATTGCGCGAAGCGGGCAAACAGCGCGCCGAAGTAGACCGGGGTGTCATTTCCATGATGGTTGTACTCGGGCCATACGGCGCGGAAAGGATCTTCCCGGCGGGCGCGCTCCCAGAGATCGGGTCGCTCCGCGGCGGTGACGGCTTCAAGCCATTCCGGAGATCCCTTCGGCGCGTCCATGCCGTCATGATTCCGCGCTGGTGGTGGCGGGTGCCAGCCATTTAGCGGCGCAGGGCGGTCTCCCGCTCGATGTGCGAGAGTTTCTCGGGATTGCGCACGGCGTAGAGCCAGGTGATGAGGCCGTCGTCGAGGCGCACCGCCAGGACCGTGTCGATCTCGCCGGCGAACTCGAGAATCAGCGCCGGGTAGCCATTGACGTGCGCCGGGCGCAGCGACGCCTGGGCGGCGATCCGGCCCAGCCCGGCCGCCAGCAGGCGGCCCACCTTCTCGGCCCCCGCCACGGGCCGCAGGACGGCCTGCTTGACTCCGCCGCCGTCCGCCAGGAAGACGACGTCCGGCGCGAGGATGTCGAGCAGGTTCTGCAGGTCGCCCGTTTCGGCCGCCCGCCGGAACGCGTCGAGCGCATCCCTGGCCTCGGCCGCGGACACGATCCCGCGCGGCCGGCGCGATGCTACGTGGTCCCGTGCCCGGTGCGCGATCTGGCGGACCGCGGCCGGGCTCTTGTCGACGGCTTCGGCGATTTCGTCGTACTCGAGCCCGAACACCTCGCGCAGCACGAACACCGCCCGCTCGGTCGGCGTGAGGGTTTCGAGCACCAGCAGCATCGCCATCGAGACGCTATCGGCCAGCTCGACGTCCTCGGCCACGTCGGGCGCGGTGAGCAGCGGCTCGGGCAGCCAGTTGCCGACGTAGGACTCCTTGCGGCGGCTGAGCGTGCGCAGCCGGGCGAGTGCCTGGCGCGTGGTGATTCGGACCAGGTACGCACGCTGATCCCGCACCGCGGCGAGATCGACGCCCGCCCAGCGCAGCCAGGTCTCCTGCAAAACGTCCTCCGCGTCGGCGGCCGAGCCGAGCATCTCATAGGCGACCGTGAACAGCAGGTTGCGATAGGCGACGAATGCCTCGGTGGCGGGGTCGCTGCGCTCGCTCTGCATCGGCTGCTCCTCCCGGCTCGCTCTCGACGATGCCACGTGCACAAGACGCCCGTCCGCGCGGCTTTGTGACACCCGGGAGCCGTGGCGCACGTCACACGACCGCCCTCGTCACACGGAGCGGGTCGCCGGCGTCTCGTGTTCGACCAGTGCACCACCACACGTGAGGACGAAACCATGGACGCCCGATTCGACATGTTCGGCAACGAGCTCGCCACCAAGTTCGCCAAGCGGTTCGCCAGCGCCAGCCTGGTGATCCACCATTCGCCGCTGCCGAAGTCCACGCAGCAGCTGGTATCGCTGCGTGCCAGCCAGATCAACGGCTGTGGTTGGTGCATCGACATGCACGCCAAGGACGCCGCGGCCGCCGGCGAAACCGCGGTCCGGCTCAACCTGGTCGCCGCCTGGCGCGAGTCCACGGTGTTCACCGAGGCCGAGCGGGCCGCGCTGGCGCTCGCCGAAGAGGGCACCCGGCTGGCCGACGCCTTCCAGGGCGTCTCCGACGAGACCTGGGCCCAGGTGCGCGGGCACTACGACGACGATCAGATCGTCGCGCTGGTCTCCCTGGTTGCCATGATCAACGCCGCCAACCGGCTCGCTGTGATCGTGCACCAGCGGGGCGGCTCCTACGAGCCGGGCATGTTCGCCGCCGCGTTCGCCGAGTCCTAGCCGTCCCACCGGATCGCGATCCGCCGGTCAAGACCGGGTATCGGGAGGGATTCGGCTTCCGCCGCGACCGCGTCGCGCTCCGCGCTCGACAGCGGCCGCCATGGCTGGACGGTCATCAGCGCGTTCGCGCGCCGCCACGTCCCGGCGACCTCGCCCTCGATGAGCAGGCCGCCAGGCCAGACGCGCGGGGTCCAGAGTGCAGCGCGACGGTCGGTGTCGGGGACCAGGAGGTCTCGATCGGTTCCCTGCAGGAGCAGATACGAGTCGCCGCTCGGGAGCAGCCGCGCGGGCGCGACGGGTCCCGGTCCCGGGGCGGCGCGGAGGACAGCCTCATCCGCGGTGAGGCTCCACGCGTCGCCCACCGGCGTCCGCACCGGTGTGAGCTCGCCGGTCAGCGCGTCGAACGCCGCCGCGCCGTACCTCGGCCCGATCCCGGCCCACCGCGCGAAGGCCTCCGGCGTGGTGGGCCCGTAGACGTGCAGGTACCGGCGGGCGAGTTCCAGCCGGGCGTCGCGGGGGTCCACCTCAGGCGGCGGCACGGTCCAGACGACCGGCTGCCGCGCGCCTTCCCACCGGATCAGGACCGTGCCGGTCTCCGCCGCGTACCTGAGCCTGTTCGGGTGCACGCCGAGGGCGCGCCCGGCCTCTCCGTAGGTCATCGACGCGCCGCCGAGCACGGCGTGCAGGCGAGCGGCGAGGTCGTCGGCCCGTTGCCTGCCCTTGGCGTCGTCCGACCGCGTCCCGAGCGAGAAGACCGCCAGGTCGCGCGCGGCGACCACGAAGACGCTGTACCGGGGTCCCCACAGCTGCACGAGCGAGGGGTCCTGCCACGTGGACGGCCCGGTTCCAGCGACGCGCGCGTGGATCGACAAGAGCGCGGCCCGCGGCATGCTGTCCTGCAGCCCAGCCCAGGCGGCACGGCGAAGCGAGTCCTGGCCGTGGGGGAGCCGCTCGTCAAGGGCGCCGGCATGCCGCCGGAACGCCAGGATCTGCTGTCGCGTAAGGTCAAGCCGGGTCACGGTCATGATGGTGACACCGTAGACGGCGGTCCGGACGATCAGCTTCCGGAATTCGCGCGGAACTCGCTGAGCCATGCCGCCGTGGCCGCGATCCCGCCGAACGGGAAAAGGTGCAGTTTCACCTCGCCGTGCCGCCGCGCGTCATAGCCAGAGGCGAGCGCGCGGATAAACCCGTCAGGCGCGGCCGTACCCGAGGGATCGGTAACCGAGAACCCGTAGTTCCGAGCAACGCCCTCGCTGACGCTCACCCCGCACCGGGAGGCGTACGCCCGCAGCCGCCGCACGCCCGCCGGCCCGGGCACGCCGACGCGCACCGGCCCGCTGATGCCGCGAGTCCGCAGCTCAGCGAGCCAGGCCAGGACCACGTCCGGGTCAAACCCGAACTGCGTGCTCACGCCGCCGGCCAGCCCTCGCCGCGCCAGCGCGGCCGTCTTCCCGGCCAGCGCCGACCACAGCACGTCATCCGCGACCACCGGATGCCCTCCGGGGTGGCCGGCCAGGCTGACCTGCCGCACCCCGTACTCTTCCAGCAGCCCCGAATCGATCACGCTGGCCGAGTCCGCGTACGGCCCCCGGGGCTGCGCGGGGTCGCCGGCCACGACCTGCACGCTCTCGCTCGCACCCGCCGCCCGCAACCCGGCCAGGTACGCCCGGAGCATCGCCTCCGACTCCAGCCGGCGCGCCGCGATAAGCGGCACCGGCGCGAACCCGAGGCCCCGCACGGCCCGCGCCGTGGCCAGCCGCGTCTGCAGGTCCTCGCTGTCCAGGAACCCCATGTGCACCCGGGTGCCCGGCGGGATAACCGCCCGGGCCCGCTCGAGGTCGCCGACATCCTTCCCGCCCGCGCCCAGGGAGAAATCCGCGAGCGGCGAATCCGGAGTCACTTAGCTGTCCTGGTCTGGCTGGTCGAGCCCGATCGAGCGGCGAAAGTCCGGCAGTCCCGCCACGGAAAGTTCGCGCGAGAAGCGGACCAGGTTGGCAGGCTCGAGGGCGATGCGCTGGAGGGTGGCGCTCTTGCCCATGCGGGTCCTCAGCTCGCGTCCGTTCTCGGTGTAGCCGCACTTCCTGCTCACTGCCAGAGAGGCCGGGTTGTCGGTGTAGGCGGCCGACGTGATCTGCTCCGCGTCCAGGCAGTCGATGGCGAAAGCGCAGATCACCTGGCGCATCGCGGTCCCGATGCCCTTGCCCTGGTAGCGGCGGCTCAGCCAGGACCCGGTCTCCCCGGTGCGCGTGATCACGTAGTCGTGCGCGCCGATGCCCTGCGACCCGACGAGTTCACCGTCGAAGAAGACCGCGAAGTCGGCGTTCCACTTGGCCACCGAGAAGCTGGAGCGCTGCCCCCAGTGGTACTGCCCCACGCATTGCGGCATCTCCTCCGGCGGCGTGAGCGACCACGGCGTGTAGAACGGCATGAAGTCCGGGTCGTGGATGCCGGCGCTGGCCAGTTCGGCGAGCGGGACGATCAGGTCGTCGGTGACGCCGCGAAGCTCGACAGGTCCGGCCGTGATCCTGAGCCCGAGCAGCGGCAGCGCTGTCGCGACCGTCGTCATCGCCTCATTCCCTCCGTTGTCGCCCCGCCAGTCCGGCCAATCTGACCATGAGGGCCTGCCCCGCGCCACCGAATTTCGGCTGGCCGCGCAGTCACGCACGGTACGTTCAGGAGAATGGGACGCAGGGCCACCGGAGCTGAATCGGAGCGGGACCGCACCAAGCGGCACTACCAGCGGACGCTGTTCGACGCCATTGCCGCAGAGTAGGAGGAGTCCCGCCCCGGGTACCCGGCGCACGTGGTGGAGTTCATCACGACGACCGCGGGGCTTGGCCCCGGGGCCGCGGTCCTGGAAATCGGCTGCGGAACCGGCCAGCTCACCCAGCGGCTGGCCGGGTCCGGGTTCCGGTTGACCGCCACCGACATCGGCCCCGCCATGATCTGCGGCCGGGCGGCTGGCTCGCACTGCTCGGCGCGGCAGAGGACTATGACGCTCCCGTCGGCGCGGCGCTGCACGCCCTGTGGGTCAGGCACGGCGACACCGGCGGCGCGTGGGACCGGCGGCTCTCCGATCCCGAGGCCGTCGCCGCCACCGGCCTGTTCGGGACGCCCGCGCGCATGTCCGACAGGCAGCGGGCCAGCCTGCCCGCAGCCGAGGTCATCGACCTGGAGAGCACCAGGGCGACGTTCCTGAGCTGGCCGCGCGATACCCAGCAGAACTTCACCGAGGAACTCGGCCAGCTTCTTGACGCCCAGCCAGCGGTGCACCTGACCAGGCATACGTCGGTCACGATGGCGCCGGTTAAGAACTCGTCAGCATGACGAGTTCCTGGGTCGCCCGGGTCATCGAGACATAGCGGTCGACCGCTCCTTCGATGCCCGTGCCGAACGCCTCTGGGTCGATCAGGACCACGAGGTCGAACTCGAGCCCTTTCGCCAGTTCCGGGGTCAGCGACCGGACGCGGGAGGTCGCCTGGAACGCGGGATCGCCGATGACGCACGCGATCCCTTCGTTATGCGCGGCGAGCCACGGGTCGAGGATCGAGCCCAGATCCGAAACAGATCCGTGGCGGACGGGGACGCCGGTGCTGCGGATGGAGATCGGCACGTTGGCGTCCGGGAGCACGGCCCGGATGACCGGCTCCGCTTCCGCCATGACCTCTTCCGGCGTCCGGTAGTTGATGCTCAGGGAGGCCAGGGCGATCTGGTCGAGCCCGATCCGCTCAAGGCGTTCCCGCCACGACTCCGTGAACCCGTGCCTGGCCTGAGCACGGTCCCCGACGATCGTGAAGCTCCGCGACGGGCAGCGCAGCAGCAGCATCTGCCACTCCGCGTCGGTCAGTTCCTGAGCCTCGTCCACGACGACGTGCGCGAACGGGCCGGCCAGCACATCGGGGTCGGCGCTGGGCAGCGCGGCCTCGTCGACCAGAGCGTCGTGGAAGTCCTCACCGCGCAGCATCGTGACCAGGCCTACGCCGTATTCGTCGTCGGCGACCTCGATCAGGTTGTCGACGACTCTCGCCATGCGCTCGCGTTCGGCGGCGACAGTGGCGTCACGCTGGCGCTTGCGCCGGGACGCCGCCGGGTCGCCGAGCCGCAGCCGTGCCGCGTCCAGGAGCGGCAGGTCGGCGACCGTCCAGGCCTGGGCGTCCCGGCGCTGCAGCAGCGCGACCTCATCGGGGCTGAGCCAGGGAGCGCACGTGCGCAGGTACGCCGGCACCGACCACAGGTCCGCGACGAGGTCGGGCGCTTCGATCAGCGGCCACGCCCGGTGGAGGGCCAGGCGCAGCTCCCTGTTCTGCTGCAGCGACCTGCGGAGCAGGTCAGCCGGGACGTCGTCGCCGCGCTTGTCCACCAGGATCGTGAGGAGTTCCTCCCGGATCTGGCCGTGCGCCTCGTTGTGCGGAGTGCCGGGTTCCGCCGCCCCGAACGCCTCGGCCCAGTCCTCGGCGCCCAGCCACATCTCGGACCAGGGGGTCTCGACCGTCACCCCCGTGGCGGGTGGCTTCTCGTAGAACCTGACGGCTGCCTCGATGGCGTTCACCAGGTCCGCGGACGACTTCAGCCGGGCCACGTCCGGGTTAGTCTCCACCGTCGCGGCGGCGCCCTCTGGGACGAGGTCTCGCAGGGTGCAGGTCTGCACGCCCTCCTCGCCGAGGCTGGGCAGCACGTCGCCGACGTAGGCCAGGTAGGGCTGGTGCGGGCCGATGAACAGCACGCCGCCCCGGCGGTGACCGAGGCGAGGGTCGGAGTACAGGAGGTAGGCGGCGCGGTGCAGGGCGACGACGGTCTTCCCCGTGCCCGGGCCGCCGTCGACGACGAGAGCGCCGCGGGACCCCGCGCGGATGATGGCGTCCTGGTCGGCCGCGATGGTGCCGAGCACGTCCCGCATCCGGGGCGACCGGCTGCTGCCCAGGCTGGCGATGAAGGCGGACTGGTCGTCGAGGGCGGCGGCGTGCCCTTCCAGCCCGTCCGCGGTGAACACCTCGTCCCAGTAGTCCCTGATCCGGCCGCGGGTCCAGCGGTACCGGCGGCGGCTTTCCAGGCCCATCGGGTTGGCGTGGGTCGCTCCGAAGAACGGTTCAGCCGCGGGGGAGCGCCAGTCGAGCAGCAGCCGGCGACCCGTGCTGTCGGTGAGGCCAAGCCGTCCGATGTACACGGGTTCGGGGTTGTCCGCGCTCACGATGCGCCCGAGACACAGGTCCAGACCGAAGCGGCGCAGGACGCGTAGGCGAGCGGCCAGCCGGTGGATCTCCATGTCCCGGTCCATCGCCTTCTGCCCTATGCCGCCGGGCGCCTTCAGCTCGGCGTCCAGGCGGTCAGACAGGTCGGCGATCGACTGCTCGAGGCTCTGCGCGATGGCCGCGAAGTGCTGCTCGTCGCCGGCGATCAGCGCCGG
>Ga0210395_10004762_pt1 | contig 10409 bp, 9 predicted proteins | sample IncBWH4OmetaG_FD_150861 | JGI IMG/M metagenome (GOLD analysis project Ga0210395, IMG submission 150861) | Forest soil microbial communities from Barre Woods Harvard Forest LTER site, Petersham, Massachusetts, United States - Inc-BW-H-4-O ...
GCCCCACTCGGCGAGCTCATTCGCCCAGCTCTGCGTCAGCTGAATGATCGCGCCCTTGGCTGCCGTATAAGTTGAGATATACGGCATAGCTTTAAGTGCGCCGCACGATGAGGTATTGATAATTTTACCCGACCGTTGCCGCTTCATAACGGGCGCGACATATCGTGTAGTCTGTATCACACCCTTGAGACATATGTCGATCACGGTGTCAAGGCTGAGGTCGGTAATATCGTCGACCGACTCCCCCACTATGCATACGCCGGCATTATTGCACAGAATATCGAGTACTCTTCCGACGGCTTCTTCCATGTCCTTAGACGACCGGACGTCACCTTCGATAGCAATGGCCTCAGAGCCGATGGCCTCAACAGCGGCGACGGTGCCGTCGAGCTCTTCCTTGGTACCGAGCGGGTAAATCAGTTCGATATCGTGGCAGATATCCAGCGCAGCGATTCTTGCTCCCTCGCCAGCCAGGTACTTCGCATGAGAGGCGCCCTGCCCGCGGGCAGCCCCGGTTATGAGGGCCACTTGGCCGTCTAGCCGCATATCAGTTTCCTCGATTCTGGCCGGCCATTCCCATGGAGATCGCGCCCTAGGCACCGATGCTCTTAGGATACATATGATGCATATGATTGTCAATGAATCTTGCCTGGTCAGAGCCCTGGCCTTGGCTCGCGCCACGCCCAAGGCCGAGTGGCGGACGGAACGCTGGCCTGGCTTTGCGGCCACTAAGCGGGTACGCGCTGGGCGCTGACTCAGGGGACGCCACGTAGGCGCTCAGCTGCTTCTCGCAAAAGCCGGCGTCCACGCGCAGCTCTGTACCTGTCACGTAACGCGCCTCTTCCGATGTCAGAAACGCGGCGGCATTGGCGATGTCATCGGGCGTCACCACGTCGACTGGCAGTGTGTGGATAGACTGAGGCGTCGCTGACAGGTCATGGCGACTAGGTGAGCGGCCGTCTCCGAAGAATAGACCGTAGCAGACGTCGCTGTGGAGCACGTTTGTGTCGCAGGCCGTAGAAATCACCACATTGACGCGTATACGGTACTTGCCCAGCTCGTTTACCAGAGCCCGCATCAAGCCGATAGCACCGGTCTTTGCGGTGGTGTAGTGCGCCAGCGATTCGAAACCGCGGATTCCCGCCGTCGAGTCCATGATGAATCAGATCTTTCCGTCTGAGCCATGCTCCGTTCCGGGGAGCGCCGGCACCCTCATCGAGGAGTCATCCCGCCGTCCACGTGATAGGACCCCGCAGTCATGCTTCGAGCAAGATCCGATGCAAGGTAAGCGACCATCTCAGCCACCTCTTCCACGGGCTGGGAACGGCCTTGTGGAAGCTGGCTAGTGAACCAGGCTTCGGCCTCCTCCTCGGTGGCAAAGTTGCCGCCCTCGCTAACGAGCATTTGCTGCACCAGGCTCTTCTGCATTGGCGTATTCATCACGCCAGGGCAGACGCTGTTGATCGTTACATTGAATGGCGCGACTTCCTGGGCGACAACTTGCGCCAGCCCGAGCGCACCAAACTTCGATGCCGTGTAGTGAGCGAATCGAGGGTAGGCTGCCTTGGCCGATATCGAAGCGATCGAGACGACCCGGCCGTAACGCCGGTTCACCATGCTGGGAATTACCGCCTTGAGCATGATGAAAAATCCCTTGAGATTAGTGTCCACTATACGGTCCCATTCGGCCTCATCGATATCGAGGAATGGAATAGAGTGAGACACACCCGCGTTGCTGACCATGACACCGATATCGCCCAGGTCCGCTTCGATCTGCCGAATTACCTCGTGTGCATTAGCCCAACTCGTAACGTCAAGCTTATAGGGCTGGCTCCCGCTGTCCTTCAGGCTCGTGGCCACGGCTGACGCAGATTCTAGATCAATGTCCGCGACCGCGACGGTGGCTCCGTACTCTGCCAGCTTCTTACAGATGGCCTCGCCGAGGCCTCGTCCGCCACCTGTAACGACAGCCACCTTGCCCTCAAAGTTCGGCATTTGTCACCTTCTGGCAGTTGGATTCCGTGCGCGACAGCACAACGGACGGCGCGCTTGCCGGCTCACGGCGTACAGCACCGGAGGCCGCGAAGTTCACGTAGATATCATAATCATGATTGTGATGGTTTGTAAAGTTCTCCTGAGCGATCGGCGCCAGCCAAGGCCATCCACGGCATTGCAGATCCGCGGGATGACCAGGACGGAAGAGATTCAGTACTGAGACGATCTTCTGAGACGCTGGGCCGTCAGCGAACCAGAATCCCCGCGTCCACGGGAATAGCAGATCCCGTCACGTAGCGCGCTTCGTCCGATGCCAGCCACGCGACAGCGTCACTGATCGCTTCAGGCTTCATGGCGCCAGACTCGGGCAGCTGGAGCACGGGAGCGAAAGACGCCTGGAAAAGGCGGGCTGAAGCGCTGTTGACGTCGTTAACCATTGGCCCCGTGGGATCATGGGCCATCGCGGTGTCCACCGGGCCCGGGTCAACGGTATTTACACGGATCGCATGCTCGCCCAGCTCCTGGGCAAGTACCCGCATCAAGCCGTGTACGCCATGTTTGGCCGCGGTGTACGCGCCAGACAAGGGAATACCTTTGAGCGCCGCGATCGAGCCGGTGAGAATAATCGAACCACCACGGCCGGCGCGCACCATCCGCGGCGCAAAAATCTGGATGGTGTTGAAGACGCCAGTGAGGTTCACGGCCATGATCGACTGCCAGCACTCTATATCCGTATCGAGAAGCTTTGAGTACGCCGCTATCGCCGCGTTAGCGACAATGACATCGAGGTACGGAAAGTCAGTGGCGGTCGCATCGAGCACTTTCGTCAGGCTCTCGCGATCACGAACGTCCGCTTTGGCCGCATAGCACTTTCGCCCTAGACGTTCTACCTCGGCGGCAGTGTCCTGTAGGTCCTTCCAAGAAGCGAGTTCGTAACCGATTCCGGCCTCATTGGCGCACACGTCGAGTGCGATGATATCTGCGCCCTCGCTCGCGAGCCGGACCGCATGTGCCTTCCCCTGCCCACGCCCGGCACCAGTCACCAACGCGGTCTTCCCTCTCAGCCGCTCAGGCATGCCCTGCTCCTTTACTGCCCAGTAGTGCTGTCTGTGCGTCAGCCGGCGGCTCGGTCAGATTGGTGAAGTCTCCCGGATTGTCAACTCTGTCAGAGCGTCCGCGGTGAGCTCGTGTCCGGCGAACTCACCGCGAACGCGGCCATGTGCGATCACTACAATCCGGTCACATAGCGCTACCAGCTCTTCTGATTCGGTTGACGCTACAAGCACCGTCGCACCGTTTCGCGCCGACTCCTTGACGATGGCGTGGATTGCCGCCTTGGCGCCAACATCCACTCCTTGCGTTGGCTCATCAAGCACGAGAACTTTCGGGTTCAGCCGAAGTGCGCGTCCTAGCATGACCTTCTGCTGGTTCCCGCCACTCAGCGTCAGCAGCATCGCCTCAGGATCCGCGGGAACGACTCCCAGCCGCTCCAGCCAGTCCGCCGCCTCCTGTCGCTCGGCCCGCCGCCGCAGTCCTCGCAGACCGTAGAACGGCTCCAGACCGCCGATGGTCAGGTTCTCCCGCAGCGTCATGTCGCGGAGCGCCGCCTTGGACAGCCGGTCCGCTGGCAAGAGCGCCATACCTCGGCTGATGCTCAAGTCCGGTCTACCGGGAGGAACGAGCTGCCCGGCAACGAACACTTCGCCCTGGGATCGGTCCGCGAAGACGAGCTCTGCGACCTCCTCCCGGCCCGAGCCGGTCACTCCGGCGATTCCGACGATCTCACCCGCGTGCACATCCAGGTCCAGTTGCTGGATATTGCGACCCTCAAGGCCTGTCACCCGCAGAATCGGGTCGGGCCGGACTTCGCTCGGGCTCGTCTGCGCTGAATCACTCGAGTCGAGACTACGGCCGATGGTAAGCCTGATGAGCTCCGCCTCATTGAGATCGTCTACCGTAAAGGTTCCAACGCGAACACCGTCACGCAGAACGGTAACGCGATCCGCCATCTCGAAGACCTCTACGAAACGGTGCGAGACATATATAACGCCAACCCCAGCGTCTCGCACCGTGCGAACGACCTCGGCCAGTCGCTGCACCTCTGCCGCGGGCATCGAGGCTGTAGGCTCGTCTAGTACCAGTACTTGCACATGTCCTGACGAAGTGTCCAGCGCACGAGCGATTGCTATACCGGTCCGCTCGGAAGCCATCAGCTGGCTGACAGGAACGTTCAGATCAAACTCGTATCCCAGCGACCGCAAGAGCTCGCGACCGGCCTTAGCCTCACGACGCCACGAGATAGTGCCTGTCCTGCCGCGGCGATAGCCGCGGCCAAGTGCAAGATTGTCGATGGCGCCCAATGCGGGCACCAGTCCGAGGTCCTGGTGAACGAAACGAAGTCCGGCGGCAAAGCCGCTTCCCGCATGACCCAGTTCGAATGGCTTGCCGTCAACGGTCGCGCTCGCTCCCGGATCGGCAGTGTGATAGCCGGCCAGTATCTTTACAATAGTCGATTTGCCCGAGCCGTTCTGTCCGACCAAAGCGTGAACTTCACCGCTGCGCAACTCGAAGCTCACGTTCCTGAGAGCGTGCTCGCCGCCGAACGTCTTCGACAACCCCGTGATCGTCAGCACCGGGTCGGCGTCTTGCGGTCTAAGCTCTTCCGCGCTGCCCTCGACGGTCATCCCAGCAGCCTCCGCTGCCCGGCGCGAACTGCCAGCGCTACAGCAATGATAAGAGCGCAGCCGTTGAAGAGGTTCGCCACCCAGAATGGCGCGCCCATCAGCTGCAGGCCGGTGACTCCAGTGGCCAGCACGTAGACGGCCAGCAGTGTGCCCAGGACGTTTACCTTCCCCTCTCTAAACTGAGTCGCCCCCAGGAAGGCCGCGGCGAAGGCCGGCAGCAAATACGAGTCTCCCGCATCTACTGATGATGCACCGATTCGCATTACAAAGATGATGCCTGCCGCAGTTGCCACGACGGCAGAGACCAGCAGCGACACGACGATGAGGCGGTTTGTCCGCACCCCGGCCAATCGTGCGGCATCCGCATTCGAGCCGGTCGCATAAAGGTACCGCCCCACCTGCCTGTACTTCAACAGGTACCACAGCACAGCGCCGATTATGAGCATGTACAGGAAGGGTAGCGGAATCGTGAACACGGTCTTCTGGCCAGCAGCGGTAAAACTAGGTGAGATTCCCGATACGATCTGATTGCCGCCGTTCGGCCACTGCTGAATCGCGTCTAGGATTGTGCCAGTCGCCAATGTTGCTATGAAAGAGCTGACTCTGAGCCGAATAATCACGAAACTGTTAACTGATCCGATGAGCACCCCACACAGGAGCGTCAGCACAATAGCTAGCAGGAAATTGAGATGGAGGTCGGACATGAAGACCGCAACAAATACGATGCCGACCCCCATCGCCCCTCCGATGGACAAGTCAAACGTATTTGCCGCTATCGGCAGCAGGATCGCAAGCGCCATTATCGCGGTGATCGCCTGCTCGCCCATGATCGTTCGCACGTTGGCTAGCGTGAGGAAAGTCGATGGCTCGATGATACCGAAAATGAGGATCAGGATTGCCCAGATGACGAGCAGGCTGCAACTCGCGACTATCGATCCGAGTTGCCTGATTCTGCGAGGAGGGCGGACCTCGTTGGACGCCCCCGGCTGTCCATCGGGCTCCCGGGAACCAGGCCTAACCCGCAGGTGCCCGGCGGGCGTGTCCGCGCTCGAATCAGGTGTAGTCACTGGTTGCGCCCTCCGTCTCTGTGTGCCTAATCGTGCGCCTTCCCTGGGCCAGTACATTCGTACTGGCCCAGGGAAGAGGCTCCTGGATCTCAGGAACTGACGTGCCAGAGCTTCGCGTATTGAGTCGCCATATCTGCTGGAAGGTTATTCCATACATTCTGGGACGGATTTGCGGGTAGATTCGCCTTCGTAAAGATCTCGGTCATCAGAGGCGGGTTAACTGGCGGGTCCCCTACCACATACCGGGCAACCGCGTCCATCGCGCCCCAGGCCACTGCCGTCTGGGAGAAGGCCTGCCAGCCAAGCTCGGCACCGCTGATCGTGCTGGCGGCCGCTTGCGGCGTTTCGTCATTGCCCATGACCTTCACTTTGCCCTGCAGCCCGGCGCTCTGCATCGCAGCATCGACGCCGAGGGCCATCGCGGCATCCTGGAAGATGACGTAGTTGATTGACGGATTCCTCTGGAGCGCGCTAACGACGGTAGCCGGGAGCGTGGTGCCAGTTGATGAAGCCTGAACCAGGAGCGTAGTGGTCTTGCAGCCGGGGCATTTACTGCCGATGTCCGTAGCGGTGGTATTGGTGATGTACTTCGACAGAGGATAGTTGGCATATGCGACGAGCAGGGCGTTTGCCTTTCCGTCACTATCCGAAATGGCCCAATTGGCGGTGTTCTCCGCCACCTTGCCGAATTGAGCTGCTTCGTAGAGGTCAGCGACAAGGGGGCCGGTCGGTCCACCGGTCAGATCGCCCTGCACATCTACTATCGCGACGTGATTGGCGGTCGCCGACGGAAATACCGACTGAAACTCCGAACGAGGCTGGCCGTTAAGGATGATGGCCGTTGGCTTCGCATTGATCGCTTGCTGCAGCACGGACAGCACACCCTCGGGCGTGCTGTTCATAGTCATCACATTCACATGCCAGCCGAGGAGCTTCCCGGCATCCTGAGCCGCGGTGCCGAGCAGCAGGCCGACGGTAAGCGTGTTCGTGATCACGTCGACCGTCACATTCGTCGGTGGCGTCTTGCTCAAGGGCGTCGTGATCCCGATCGATACTGGAGACTTGAACTCGGACTTGACCGCCGCGTAAGCCTGGGCCGCCGCAGTGGACTGCGCCGACGGACTGGCGGACGAACCGCTGCTTGTGCCACTGCTACTAGAACTACATGCCGTCGCCAGCACTGCGAGCGCACCTACGCCGCATATCAGGCGGAAACGGTTGAATCGGCGCATACTTCACTTGCCTTTCCGGTGTGCCGGACCATGATCATGTACGGAGAGCAGCGGGTGCACCTGCCTGGTTTTAGGGCATCGTATAAATGCTGCGTATGATTGTCAAGATACTCCACATAGCTCAGCCCTGTGGGCAGGGCTTAGGCAGATACAGCTGCCTCGAAGGCCGGGCGCACGTGGTCGCGGAACAGCTCCAGCGTGCGCAGCATCCGCTCCTGCGGCAGGTCGAACCACTGCATCCGCAGGATGACGTAGGTGAACCCCTGGGCCTCGAGTTCCTTCAGCGCGGCGACCGCGCCTTGCGGGTCGGTGAACAGGTAGGAGCGATCCGCCGTCTGCTCAGCCGCGGCGCCGGACTGCAGGTGGCGGTACCCGGCGCTCTGGTCGGGCGCGTTGAACGCCGCGTACTGGCTAGTGAGCGCGCCCCGTGCGGCGATCCCTGTCGCGCGGGCGCGCTCCCGGTCGCGATCGAGCACCAACTCGCGGCGAACCACCACCTCGGCGGGCGCGCCGAGGCGGCGCGCGGCGCGCTCCTCCCGGTACACCTCCAGCAGCGCCAGCAGGCGCTCTGGCGTCTCGTGCGGCGGGATGATCCATGCCTCGCCGAGGCGTGCCGCACGCCTGGCCCCAGCCTTGTGCGGCCCGGCGCCGATCCAGATCCGCGGTCCGCCCGGCTGGACCGGCGGCAGGCTTAGCCGCTGGTCGTCCAGATCGAAGTGGCGGCCGCGGAAGCTCACAGGCGATCCGCTCCACAGCCCTCTGACGATCGCGATGCTCTCCTCGAACCGACTCACGCGCTCGTCGATCGGGACACCAAAGGACGCGAACTCGTTCTCTCGGTAGCCCATGCCGAACCCGGCGATCACCCGGCCGCCGGTGATGTGGTCGAGCGTGGCGAAGTCCTCAGCGACCGCTACCGGGTGCCGCAGCGGGAGGATGAACATGTTGGTGCCCAGGAACATCGGGCCCGCATCGGCGGCTAGCGCGCCCAGCAGCGGCAGCGGCTGCAGCGTGGGCATGTTACCCAGGTAGTGCTGAAGTACCCAGACCGAGTCGAAGCCTGCCGCGCTCGCCGCGCGCACCTGCTCCCGCAGTAGCGGCATCCGGTCCGCGGCGACGGCGCCGGGCGGGAAGTCATTCATGACAGCCAAGCCGAACTTCACTACGGGTCTCCTTCAGGTGCTCAGCCCGAGAATGCCGGACAGGGTGCCGCCGAGGATCGCCTCAGTCTCGGCCGGGTCGAGGCCCAGATCGCGCACCGCGGCGATCTCCGCGGCCGGGTCGGCCATCGGCCAGTCGGAGCCGAAGATCACGCGGTCCGCCCCATGCCGCCGGATCAGCGACCGGGTCCGCTCCCGATCGAGGTCCGCGAGCCTCGGCGGCCAGGACGTCTCAAGGAATGCCCGGGAGCCCACTACGAGCTGCTCGGCCTCGCTGAGCCGGTGGTAGCCGCCGAAGTGGCAGGCGATGAGCCGCAAGGCGGGCACGGCGTCGAGCGCGGCCCGCAGCGCGGCCGGCGACCCGCGGTCATTGGCCTCGCCCGAGCCGCCGGCGCCGGCGTGCGTGATCACCACGACGCCCGCCCCCGCGAGCGCGTGCAGCAATTCGATCACTCGCGGCTCATCGAGCGACAGGTCCTGGAACAGCGGGTGCAGTTTCACACCGCGGATGCCGTTGTCCAGCAGTGACCTGACATTGACGTCCGGCGGCAGGTCCGGGTGGACGGTGCCGAACGGCGTGAAGATTGACCGGTCTACAGCGCCAATCCACTCGTTGGTGCGCGGCACAGTGCGGGCGACGTTGGCAACACCAAGCACCATGGCGTGGGCGATCCCAGCGGCGGCCATGGTGGCGCGCAGCCCGTCCAGCGTCCCGTCGTGCACAGGGTCGAGGCTCGCCGGCCGGGCGGCAAGCACTTTCGCGGCGATCTGGTCGGGCCACACGTGGCAGTGCGCGTCGATGATCACTCCGCGCTCCCCTGACCAGCCCCGTGCCGCTTGATTAGCTGTCTGGCGAGAGAGTCGAGTATTACCTCGGTCGCCCCCTCGTAGATCCGCATTGGCCGCGCCTCGCGATAGAGCCGCTCGATCACGCTGCCACGCACTAGACCGAAGCGGCCCATCACCTGGACAGCCCTGTCGACGACCCGCCCGGCCACCTCGGTGGCGCCGACCTTCGCCATTGACGAGAGGTGCATGCTCGCCCGCGGGTCGCGGGTCGCGGCCGCCGCGGCCCGGTACGCCAGCGACCGCGCCATTTCAATCTCGATCCACGACAGCGCAAGCAGCGACGGGACGGGCCCGAGCCTCGCGAGCGGGCTGCCGAACTGCTGCCGCCCCGTCGTATGCCGCAGCGCCTCGTCAAGGGCGGCCTGTGCGACGCCAAGCGCCGCGCCGGCCACCGACACGCGGAACGTCGCGAGGGTCGCAAGCGCCAGCGCGAACCCCTGGCCGGGCTCGCCCACCCGATGGTCGGCCGGCACCCGGACGCCGTCGAAAACGACATCGCCGAGGACGTGCGGCGCGATGATCTGGTGCGGCCGGGTGACCGTTATCCCCGGCGTGCCCGCGGGCACGAGAACCAGCGAGAACAGATCATCCTCGCGGCAGAGCACGGTATAGAGGTCGGCGTCCCCGGCGTTGGTGATGAAGGATTTGTGCCCGCTGACCACGAGCTGGCCGCCCACGGTGGTGACGGTCGCGCTGATCGCCTTCAGGTCGGAGCCGACGTCGGGCTCGGTCAGTGCGAGGGCGGCGATGGCGTCAAGCGTCCCGATCGCGGGCAGCCACCGCTCGCGTACCGCGTCGCTCCCGCCCTCGGACACGGCGAAGCTGCCGATGCCCTGCATCGCGAACAGCGAGTCGAGGTGGCCGCTCACGCCGGCCAGCGCCTCGCGGACCACTGTCACCGCCAATGAGTCGATGCGCGGGAACCGGCCACCGTACTCACTCCCGACGGTGACCTCCGCCAGCCGGCTGTCCCGCAATGCCCGCAGCATCACCGGGTCGACTGCGTCCGCCTCGTCGGCCACCGCCGCGCGCGCGGCCACGGACGCGGCGAGCTCGCTGGCCTCGGCCTGCAGCTCCCGGTACCGGGACGGAAGCTCGAACAGGCCGCCCTCGTCAGCGATACTCACTGAATACACCTCCAGCAGCCTGCCCACATGCGTAATTCATGCATACCATAACAAGGATTCAACTAGTATGCAGTCATGCCGCTCAATCCACCCCCCTCGTTCAACCTCACCGGCAAGGTAGCACTGGTAACCGGCGGCAGCCGGGGCCTGGGCCGGGCGATGGTCGCAGGGTTTGCCCAGGCAGGCGCCGACGTCGTCATCGCGAGCCGGGACGCGCGCGCCTGCGCCGCCTATGCTGACGAGATCACGGCGGCGACCGGACGGCGTGCGCTGCCGTACGGCGTCCACGTCGGGC
>Ga0210395_10004763_pt1 | contig 10408 bp, 11 predicted proteins | sample IncBWH4OmetaG_FD_150861 | JGI IMG/M metagenome (GOLD analysis project Ga0210395, IMG submission 150861) | Forest soil microbial communities from Barre Woods Harvard Forest LTER site, Petersham, Massachusetts, United States - Inc-BW-H-4-O ...
CGGGCACCACGTACCCCTTTAATCTCACAGGTGAGTGGATTTATTCGTATGAATGTGGCACCCTACCCACTCTTTTGGGTAGGGTGCCACATTCATGTACTGGTTCAGGGGCCTGGACTGGGCTTACCGGGCGGCTGGGGCTGCTCCGCTCCAGCCCAGGCGGCGGGAGACTTCGGCGGCGGCGCGGCGGACCGCGGCGGCCAGGGCCGGGATACGGCTCGCCGGGATGCGGAAGCTCGGGCCTGAGGCGCTGATCGAGGCGATTACCGCGCCCTCGGCGTTGCGCACCGGCGCGGCGATGGCGGTCAGCCCGGCCTCGAGCTCTTCCGCCGCGGTGGCGTAACCCTGCCGGCGCACCTCGGCCAGCAGCGGGGGGAAGTCCTCGGCGGCGGTGATCGTGTGGTCGGTGAACCGGGCCAGCGGCGGCGTCAGGCACTCGGCCAGCTCCGCCTCGGGCAGGTAGGCCAGCAGGACCTTGCCGTCCGAGGTGGCGTGCAGCGGGATGCGCTGCCCGGCCCAGTTGTGCGGCGACAGCGCGGCCGGGCCCGCCACCTGATCCAGGTAGAGCGCGTCCCGCCCGGACATGATGGCCAGGTTGACGGTCTCGCCTACCTCCTGGGCCAGCGCCCGGCAGACCGGCCTGCCCTCCTGGACCACGTCCAGCCGCCGGCTGGCCGCCCCGGCCAGCCGGACGATGCCCACCCCGAGCCGGAACTTCCCCCGCGCGGTGTCCTGGGTGACCAGTTCGCGCCGGTCCAGCGCGGCTAGCAGCCGGGAGGCGGTCGACTTGTGCACGCCAAGCTCGCGGGCCACCTCGGTCACCCCGGCCTCGCCGTCCCGGGCCAGGATCTCCAGGATCGCCGCCGCCCGGTCCACCGACTGCACCGGCCCGGCGTCCGAAGTGTCCGCCCCCGGACCCTCCCGCGCCCCCGCTCCCACTATCCGACCCCTTTGTTGCTCATCCCGCAACACTAAACGGGCGCCGCCAGCATTGTGGACCGTTACACCCCCCAGAGGGGGCACAGCGGTCCACGTTGATCCAGAAAGCCGGTTTCCTTGACCGGCCCTGGCGGCGTGACGGAGAATTGTTGCATATAGCACTACTAGTTGCAATATACGCAACACAGTTCTGAGGCGGGCTTATGGGCGCTGGGCGGGGTCCGGAGTACGGGCCACAGGGCGGAGGCGGCGGGCCGGAGGGCCGGGAGTACGTGCTCACGCTGTCCTGCCCGGACAAGCCGGGGATCGTGTACGCGGTGTCCAGCTTCCTGGTCCAGCACTCGGCCAACATCCTGGCCAGCCAGCAGTACGGGGAGAGCCCGCACGGGCGGTTCTTCATGCGGGTGCACTTCAGCGTGCCGCCGCCCGGCCTGGCCCTGGCCGACCTCGAACGGGACTTCTCCTGGGTGGCCGAGGCCTTCCACATGTCCTGGCAGCTGCACGATCAGGCCACCCGGGTGCGCACGCTGATCATGGTCTCCCGGCTCGGGCACTGCCTGAACGACCTGCTGTTCCGCTGGAAGACCGGCGCGCTGCCGGTAGACGTGGCGGGCGTGGTGTCCAACCACGACGACTTCGCCGGGCTGGCCGAGTCCTACCGGATCCCGTTCCACCACTTCCCGGTCACGCCGGACACCAAGGAGGCGGCCGAGGCCGCGCTGCTCGACCTGATCGGCGACACCCGCACCGACCTGATCGTGCTGGCCCGGTACATGCAGATCCTGTCCGGCGAGGTATGCAAGCGGGTCGAGGGCCGCATGATCAACATCCACCACTCGTTCCTGCCGAGCTTCAAGGGCGCCAAGCCCTACCACCAGGCGCACGCCCGCGGGGTCAAGCTGATCGGCGCCACCGCCCACTACGTGACGCCCGACCTGGACGAGGGCCCGATCATCGAGCAGGACGTGATCCGGGTGGATCACACCCTCCCGCCCGAACGGCTGGCCGAGGCCGGCCGCGACGTGGAGGCGCAGGTGCTGGCCCGCGCGGTGACCTGGCACGCGGAGCACCGGGTACTGCTCAACGACGACCGGACCGTAGTCTTCCACTGACACCCGCGTCCGGTGGAGCACATCATGACTCTCAGCGTCTTTGACCTTTTCAAGGTGGGCATCGGCCCGTCGAGCTCGCATACGGTCGGCCCGATGAAGGCGGCCCGGATGTTCGCCGAGGGGCTGCGCGATGACGGCCTGCTGCCGGACGTCCAGGCGGTACGGGTCTGCCTGTACGGCTCGCTGGGCCTGACCGGCAAGGGCCACGGCAGCGACAAGGCCGTGCTGCTCGGGCTCGAGGGCGAGCAGCCGGCCACGGTGGACGTGGACGCGATACCGGCCCGGCTGGCGGCCATCGCGGACAGCGGCCGCCTGAGCCTGCTCGGCGAGCACGAGATCGGCTTCGTCACCGCCGAGGACCTGGAATTCAACCGCCGCAAGAAGCTCAGCTACCACCCCAACGCGATGCGCTTCACCGCCTACGACGGCGGCGGGACGCTGCTGCGGGAGCGCGACTACTACTCGGTGGGCGGCGGCTTCGTCGCCGACGAAACCGATGCCGAAGCGGACAGCGGGGGCGGCGAGGACCAGGCGGCCAAGGGGGTCGGCGCGGGCGGCGAGGACCAGGCGGCCAAAGGGACCGACCCGGCCATACCGGTCCAGGACAGTTCTGTCCTGCCTTACCCGTTCACGACCGGGGCGGAACTGCTCGCGCACACTACGGGCAGCGGGCTGCCCGTCTCCGGGATCATGCTGGCCAACGAGATGGCCCTGGGCCGGACGGCCGCGCAGGTCGAGGCGGGCCTGGGCGACATCTGGCAGGTCATGCAGGACTGCGTGGATCGTGGCTGCGCCACCGACGGGATGCTGCCGGGCGGGCTGAAGATCCAGCGCCGCGCGCCGCGGCTGCTGCGGCAGCTCACCCGCGAGCACAACGGCGAGGACCCGCTGCGGGCCATGGACTGGGTGACGCTGTTCGCGCTGGCCGTCAACGAGGAGAACGCGGCCGGCGGCCGGGTGGTCACCGCGCCCACCAACGGCGCGGCCGGCATCATCCCCGCCGTCCTGCACTACTACGACCGGTTCGTGCCCGGCGCGTCGGCCCAGGGCGTGACCAGGTTCCTGCTGACCGCGGCGGCGATAGGCGTGCTGTTCAAGGAGAACGCCTCCATCTCCGGAGCCGAGGTCGGCTGCCAGGGCGAGGTCGGCTCGGCCTGCTCGATGGCCGCCGGCGCGCTGGCCGAGGTGCTCGGCGGCACGCCGGAGCAAGTGGAGAACGCGGCCGAGATCGGCATCGAGCACAACCTGGGGCTGACCTGCGACCCGGTCGGCGGGCTGGTCCAGGTGCCGTGCATCGAGCGGAACGCGGTCGCCTCGATCACCGCCATCAACGCGGCCCGGCTGGCCCTGCGCGGCGACGGCCGGCACTTCGTCTCGCTCGACAAGGCGATCAACACCATGCGCATCACCGGCCGCGACATGCTGGACAAATACAAGGAGACGTCGCGCGGCGGCCTGGCCGTCAACGTAATAGAGTGCTAGCCCATGACGGCGTTCGAGCTGTTCCGCGGCGACGCGCTGGACGCCTACCCGGGCTGGCCGGCCCCGGTGACTATCGTCAGTGACGGGGCCTACGGCGTGCGCGGGTTCCACGGTGACACGGTGGGGGCGGACGGGCTCCCGGACTGGTACCGCCCGCACATCGCCCGCTGGTCCGCGGCCGCCGGGCCCGCGACCACGTTGTGGTTCTGGAACACCGAGCTCGGCTGGGCCAGCGTGCATCCGGTGCTCGCCGCGCACGGCTGGGACTACGTCCAGCTGATCGTGTGGGACAAGGGCGTGGCCCACATCGCGGGCAACGTGAACGGCCGGACCATCAGGCAGTTCCCGGTGGTGACCGAGGTGTGCGCGTTCTACCAGCGCCAGCTGACCGGGCCGGGACCCGGCGGGGCACCGGCGGGCCTGCCGGTCAAGGACTGGGTCCGGCACGAGTGGCTCAGGTCCGGGCTGCCGCTGGCCAAGGCCAACGTGGCCTGCGGGGTGAAGAACGCCGCCACCAGGAAGTATCTGACCAAGGACTGGCTGTGGTACTGGCCGCCGGGCGAGATGACCGAACGGCTGGCCGCCTACGCCAACGCCCACGGCCGGCCGGCCGGCTGGCCGTACTACTCGCTCGACGGCGAGCGGCCGGTCACCGCGAAGCAGTGGGACGCGCTGCGCTACCGCTGGCGGCACGCGCACGGCCTGACCAACGTGTGGTCCCGGCGGCCGCTGCACGACGACGAGCGGCTGAAGGGCACCGGCCGACGGGCCGCCCCCCGGGTCTACAACCCGACCGCCGCGAGCTCGGCGCACCTGAACCAGAAGCCGCTGGAGTTCATGGAGCGCCTGATCACGGCGGTGACCGAACCAGGCGCGGTGGTCTGGGAGCCGTTCGGCGGGCTGTGCTCGGCCTCGGTGGCGGCGGTCACGCTGGGGCGCCGCGCCTTCGCCGCGGAGACCGACCCGGCGTTCGCCGACCTGGCCGCGGCGCGGCTGGCCGGCCTGGCTTGCCCGGCGCCTGGCTGATCAGGGAGAGTGGCCAGGTGGACAGTCAGCAATGGGACGAGCGCTATGCGAGCTCGGAGTTCACCTGGAGCACTCAGCCGAATCAGTTCGTGGCGGCCGAACTAGCCGGCCTGCCGCCGGGCCGCGCCCTCGACGTGGCCGCCGGCGAAGGCCGCAACACGGTCTGGCTGGCCGAGCGTGGCTGGCACGTGACCGCCGTCGACTTCTCCCGCGTGGGCCTGGAGAAGGGGCGCAAGCTGAGCGCGGCCCGCGGCGTCGACGAGGACCGGGTGACCTGGATCGTCGCCGACCTGCACGACTACCAGCCCGAACCCGCCTGCTTCGAGCTGGTCCTCATCGCCTACGCCCAGGTCGCGCCCGACCTGCGGGCCGCGCTGCTGGCCCGGGCCAGCGCCGCGGTCGCCCCGGGCGGCACGATGTTCGTGGTCGGCCACGACCTGACCAACCTGACCGAGGGCGCCGGCGGCCCGCAGTACCCGGAGGTGCTGTACACGCCGGAGCTGATCACGGCCGGGATGGCCGGGTTGCGGGTGCTGCGGGCCGAGCGGGTTCGCCGGGCCGTGCAGCAGGACGGCGCGCCGGCCACCGCCATCGACACGCTAGTCCGCGCGATACGCGAGCCCTGACGTGTCACCCCGATGGGCCCGGGCCTGGTTCGCGGTCACCGCGCTGTGCGTGGCCGCCGGGGTCGCGCTGAGCGTGTACTCGGCGGCGAAGAACCCGGGCTACTTCCACAGCGGCGTCGAGCGCGGGTTCAACGCCTTCGCGTTCTTCACCGTCGACTCCAACCTGATCGTGGGCGGCACCACCGCTCTGCTGGCCATCAGGCCGGATCGGACCTCGGTCACGTTCCGGACGTTCCGGCTGATCGGCCTGGTCGCCATCACGGTCACCGGCGTGGTCTACCACGTCGCCCTGGCCAGCATCTTTGACCTGGACGGCATCGACCAGCTGGGCAACCAGCTGGTGCATACCGTGGTGCCGCTGCTGACCGTGCTGGGCTGGCTGATGTTCGGCCCGCGGGGCCAGCTGTCCCGGCGCATCGCCTGGCTGTCGCTGCTGTTCCCGGTCGGCTGGCTGGCGTTCACCCTGATCCGCGGCGCGGTGATCCACTGGTATCCGTACCCGTTCATCGACGTGGCCGCGATCGGCTACGCCAAGGCCGCGCTGAACTCGTTCTGGGTCGCGCTGCTGCTGCTCGGCCTGGCCGCGGGCGCGGTCGCGCTGGACGCCAGGCTCGGCCCGCGCCGACCCGACGCGGCGCCCGCCCCGCAGACCGCCGGAACCACAGCAGGGCCGCCGAGCTGAGATGCCGTTCGTCATCACCGCCGCCGACCGGGCCTCGTTCCTGCGGTGCCGGCGGCAGTGGGACTTCGGCGCCAGGACCCGCCAGGATCTGGAGCCGCTGCGCCCCGCGCTCCCCGACCTGGACCGGGCCGTGCGGGACGCGCTGGCCGTCTACTACTTCCCCGGCATGTGGGACTGGGACCGCGGCGTGCGGCTCCCGCTGGTGGTCCAGGAGCTGGAGCGGGCCCTGGACCGGCAGCGGCGGCGCGGCGGCAGCGGTGGCGACCCGGCCGACCCGCCGGGGCAGGAGGCGCTCGAGGCAGGCCCGCCGGGGCAGGAGGCGCTCGAGGCAGGCCCGCCGGGGCAGGAGGCGCTCGAGGCGGGCCCGCGGTGGCAGGAGGCGCTCGAGGCGGGCCGGGCCCTGCTGGCCAGCTACTTCGCCTGGGCCCCGGCCGCTGACCGGTTCTCCCCGGTGCTGGTCGAGACCGACTTCGAGGTGGACGTGCTCGACCCGGCCCGGCCCGGCTCCGGCCTGGTCACGCCCGACGGCCAGGTCATCAGGTACACCGGCCGGGTCGACCTGATGGCCGTGGATGCCCGCGACGCCTACTGGATCGTGCGCCATCGCGTGGTCGACGGGGACTGGCCGCCCACCGAGCAGCTGGTCAGCGACGAGGAGCAGGTCGCGGCCTGCTGGGCCTGGGAGCAGTTCTATCTCGGCATGGCCATGACCGGGATCGTCTGGAACGAGGTGCGCCGCCCGCCCGGCCCGGCGGCCGGCCGCCCGGGGCCGCCGCGGCCGAGACGACCCTGGTGGCGGCGGCCAGCACGGGCCGCGGGGCCCGCGGTCCGGCAGCACGAGCCCAGCGGCGGCGGCCGGTCGATTCCCCAGCACCGGCGGATGTACGTCCAGGCCAGCCAGCCCGTGCGGGTCGAGCCGATCGAGCAGCAGACCGAAGAGGGCTACCGCCGGACCTGGCTGCGACGCAGCCCGGCCGACGTGGCCGAGGCAGGCCGCCGGCTGGCCGCCGACCTGGCCGAGATGGCCCGGCCCGACGCCGGCGTCTACCCCGAGCCCTCCGACCGGAACTGCCCGCCGTGCCCGTTCCTGGCCCCTTGCCAGGCCCTGATGGACGGGCACGACGCCGGGCCTATCCTGCGGTCCGGCTACCGCAGGCGGCCGCCGGATGGCCCGGAAGAGGGCCGCCTGGGCGGCCGGGCCTGGGGGATGGGGCGGGGCGCCGCTCCGCCGAGATTCCGGGGCCACCCCAGGGCTTGACCCGGGTCCGGCCCGGGGTCAGGTACCAACAAGACTAGGCATCTGACGGATGCGAACGGGGGCCGCCGGGCCGGATCCTGGGGTGGTGGGGTGGTCCGATCCGGGAGGCTGACATGGATGACGAACTGATCGGGTGGTGCGTGCTGGCCACCCGGGCCGCATGCCTGCGGATGACCGCCGGGCACCTGAAGTCGCTGCAGGACAGCGTCGGGCAGGCCCGCCACCTGCCGGCCAGGCTCGCCTGGGACCGCAAGGCCACCGCGCACGCGCAGATCTTCAACCTGCTGGCCGACGTGATCACCGACCGCCCGGTGCCGGCCGCGCTGCTGACCGAGGCCGTCGGGGCCATCCACCAACTGATGGTCACGGTCGGCCCGGGTGCGGACGGCCTGATCCTCAGCTCACGCCAGCGGCTGCTGGCCCTGATCAGGGCCGGGGACGCCGACGGCGCGGCGGCCGAGATGGAGCGGCACCTGCGCGGGCTGCACTTCATGTGGCGGCTGGTCCGCAGCTCAGTACCGCGCGGCATCGCCGTGTAGCAGACGGGAGAACACCGATGGAACAGCTCAACGCGGACGGCCGCCACGAGATCATCGACCGCGAGGATCTCCGCGTGCACAACTGGCGGGTCGGCCAGCTCACCCGCCTCGGCTTTCCCCGGTCGCTGGCCGAGGCCACCGCCGACCAGGTCGACTGGCACCAGATCGCGGCGCTCGTGCACCGCGGCTGCCCGCCGTGGCTGGCCCTGCGTATCGTCTCGTGACCGGCCGCATCAGCCCCGGGCCGTTCAGATCATTAATTGTCCGAACGGTCCGTGGTACTCCCGGCCTGCTCAGCTCTCGTCGAGCCGGCGGATGGCCACTTCCTGCAGCAGCAGCCGGACGGCCGCGGCCACCGGGATCGCCACCAGCGCGCCGATGATGCCCATCAGGACCCCGCCGATCAGCACCGCGATCAGGCTGACGATGGCCGGCACCTGGACCGTGCGGCCCATCACCCGCGGCACGATGAGGTAGTCCTCGGCCAGCCGGTAGACGATGTAGAAGGCCAGGGTGGCCACCGCGACCGGCAGGGACACGGTCAGCGCGACCAGGCTCACCACCGCCCCGCCCACCGTCGAACCGATCACCGGGATGAGGTCGAGGAAGGCCACGAACATGCCCAGCAGGATCGGGTAAGGCACGCCCCAGGCGAGCAGCCAGAAGTAGGTGCCCAGGCCCGCGATCACCGAGGTGATGAAGTTCCCCAGCACGTAGCCGCCGACCTTGGCCAGGATCTCGTCGCCGATCAGGATGACCCGGGGCCGCCGCGAGTGCGGCACCAGCTGGTAGGCGAACACCTTGATGCGAGGCAGGCCGACCAGGAAGTAGATGCTCAGGACCAGCACGACCAGGATGAAGGACACCGTGCTGAGCACGAGTTCTCCCGCGCCCAGGACCCCGCCCACCAGGGAATTTCCGCCGCTGGTGAGCACCGTGGAGAGGCGCTGCTGGATGTGGTACTTGACGTTGAGCTTGCCCAGGTCAGAGTTGCGGTCCTGCAGGCTGTGCATGTAATGCGGGACCTGGTGGGCAAACGCGGTGGCCTCCGAGGCCAGCGGCGGGATGGCCGCCGCGAAGAAGCCGGCCGCGATGGCGAACGCGGAGCCGATGACAATGAGCACGGCGGCCCAGCGGGGCATGCGGTGCCGGACCAGCCAGCCCACGATGGGGTCCAGGCCGGCGGCGATGAAGGCGGCCAGGCCGATGATGATCAGCACCGATCCGGCCTTGATGAGCAGCTCGACCAGGCCGTAGGCCACCGCCACGCCGAAGGCCCCGGCCAGGCCGATCATGAACGGAGAGCGCCGGTTGATGGGCCGGCCGGGCGCCCCCAGGCCACCCGAGGCTTCCGCCAGGGCGGCCGCCGTTTCCAGGGCCTCCTGGATCCGGGCTTCCCCGGGATCCGGGTCGTCCCGGTCCCGGTCGTCCTGCGTCCGGACCTCTTCCTGGGCCCGGATCTCGGCCGCTTCCGGCCCTTCGTCTTGCCTCGCGGTGGTCACGCCGGGGTGCCCACCGGTGCGCGGGCTGGCCGACATTACCGCCGCAGCATGAGAATGACGAGCACGATAATGATGATGAGGACGACGGTCCCGATTCCGATATACATCGGTGGCTCCTTTTCCTAGAGGTTGCGTCCGCCCTATCTACCCGCGGTCAGGGCCGCAAACATGCGGCCGGGGACGGTGGCCCGCGGTCAGGGCTCGGCGTGGCCGGGGGGCAGGCCGAAGGTGACCGTGGCCCTGGTGCCGTCGGGACCGGACCTGACCTGCAGCTGGTCGGCTACCTGCCGGACCACCCACAGGCCGTGGCCCGGCACGGCCTGCCAGGCGTTCATCACGGCCAGGCCGGGAGCGCCGCCGGTCGCGGCCGGGCCGCCAGACGGCAGCGGGTCACCGTCCTCGACCTGGCACAGCCAGGCTCCGGCCCGGCGCCATATCCGCAGCCGCCCGGCGCCAGCGCCGTGCCGGACGGCGTTGGCCGCCAGCTCGTGCAGGGCCAGCACCACGTCCGTGGCCCGGGCCGCCGGGAACCCGGCCTGGTCCGCCTGAGCCTGCACTTCGGTCCGGAGCAGGGACAACGTGCCGGAGTCGAAGGCTAGGTCGAGGACCGGCAGGGCGGCACCGGCCGTGCCGCGGGCCGGTCCCGGCCTGCGGTCAGGTCCGCCCGGCTGGCTGATAGCCACACGATCGCCTCCCCAGCGCCGCGGCACCGGCCGTCACCGGAACCGGTCGCGGGCGCAGCCCCGCCGCCCGGGCCGCGTGCCACACACCCTGGCTGCACCATCGACAACCACCCACTACCAGCAGGAACTGCTGCTAAACCAGGTTCGGCCCGGCTAGCTGGTCATTGCTCAATCCGGCGCCTGGTGGGGTGCGTCCGGGAGCGGCTGGTCGACGAGCAGCTTGGCCAGCCGGGACAGCGAGTCCTCCAGGTCCTGGGTGGTGACCACGTCGGACAGCGCCAGCCGGACGGCGGCCAGCTCGCGGGCCAGGAACTCGGTGTCGGCCTGGGTCCGCGACGCCACCTCGCGGTCGCGGTCGATGTTGGCCCGGTCCCGGTCGTCCTGACGGTTCTGGGCCAGCAGGATCAGCGGCGCGGCGTAGGCCGCCTGGGTCGAGAAGGCCAGGTTGAGCAGGATAAACGGATACGGGTCCCAGTGCTCGACCAGGCCGACGCTGTTGAGCAGGATCCAGATCAGCACGAGCACGGTCTGCCAGAACAGGAACCGCCCGGTGCCGAGG
>Ga0210395_10004764_pt1 | contig 10408 bp, 6 predicted proteins | sample IncBWH4OmetaG_FD_150861 | JGI IMG/M metagenome (GOLD analysis project Ga0210395, IMG submission 150861) | Forest soil microbial communities from Barre Woods Harvard Forest LTER site, Petersham, Massachusetts, United States - Inc-BW-H-4-O ...
TTCGCCACGTGGTTCATGGCTGATTTGGTGTGGCGCGACAGTGTCGGAGCCAGCGGGATCGCCATTCTCGTCCTGTTCGTCATTCTTTTTGCGCATGTCGCCACCGGCTTCTGCCTGGCCTTGGTGGGCTTCTATGTGATCAATCGCGGCGGTGATTCCTGCCGGATCACGCAATCGGTGGACTGGAGCGCGGATCCGCCCCTCGGCAGCACCGCGATTGTCATGCCGGTGTTCAACGAGGACGTGAGCCGGGTCTTGGAAGGGCTGCGCGTGATTTTTCGCTCGGTCGAAGAAACAAAAAAACTCGAGTTCTTCGATTTTTTTATCCTTAGCGATTCAACCCAGCCCAACCAGTGGATTCAGGAGGAGGTCGCCTGGGCGGAACTCTGCAAGCAGGTCGGCGGTTTTGGGAAAATTTTCTACCGCAAGCGCCGCCAGCCCATCAATAAAAAGGCCGGCAACATCGCCGATTTTCTCCGCCGCTGGGGTCGACGTTATCGCTACATGGTCGTGCTCGATGCCGACAGCATCATGACCGGTCGGGCGCTCGTGCAGCTCGTGGCGATGATGGAAAAAAATTCCCATGTCGGCATCATTCAGACTGCGCCGCGCATTGCGAACGGCACGACGCTTTATGCGCGGCTGCAATCGTTCGCCAACCGGCTCTACAGCCCACTTTTCCTGGCGGGCCTCAATTACTGGCAGCAGGGCGACGGAAATTACTGGGGCCACAACGCCATCATTCGGGTGCAGCCCTTCATGGCGCATTGCGCGCTGCCCGACCTGCCCGGCAGCGAACCCTTTGGCGGGCGCATCCTGTCGCACGATTTTGTCGAGGCCGCGCTCATGCGCAAGGCCGGCTGGGCCGTGTGGCTCGCACAGGATATCGATGGCACCTACGAGGAAGGTCCGCCCACGGTCATCGACAACGCCAAGCGCGACCGCCGCTGGTGCCAGGGCAATCTTCAGCACACCTGGCTCCTGACCGCGCGCGGTTTCCACTCGGCCAACCGCCTGCACCTGCTTTTCGGCGTCCTCTCCTACGTCTCGTCGCCGCTCTGGCTGTTGTTTTTGATCCTGAGTACCATCCGGGTGGTGAATCTGCTCAAAATACCCAGCGTAAATGTGCTCCGGCCCGAGGACGTAACCTCGATTTTCGGCTATATCATCGAGGTGCCCGAGGCGTTCACGCTCTTTGTGCTGACCATGCTTCTGTTGTTTTTACCGAAGATCATCTCCGTCATTATCACGGCGCAAAAGCAGACGGAGGCTGCAAAGTTCGGCGGCCCGCTGCGCCTCGCCATCAGTGCCTTGCTGGAAACGATCGTCTCCGTGCTGCTCGCGCCCATTAACATGATGTTCAACGCCCGATTTGTCCTTTTCACGCTGCTGGGGCAGGGCGCGTCGTGGGTGACGCAACGCCGGGGCACCAGCAGTGACGATGCTGACGACTGGCGCGAAGCCATCCTTACCCACGGCTGGCACACGATATTCGGCCTGGTCTGGGGCATTTCGGTCCTGGTGCTGCTGCCTTCGTTTTTCTGGTGGCTTAGCCCGGTGCTTGTTGGGCTCGTTTTTTCCATTCCGCTGGAGATCTTTTTAAGCAGCACCGGCATGGGCCGCCGTACCCGCCAACTCGGGCTATTTCTTATCCCGGAAGAAACCCAGACGCCCTTCGAACTCAAACGTCTCGAACAAAACCTCGCCGCGTGCTACCGACACCTGACACCCATTGAGCCGCTGCGCGACGACTACGGCCTGCTGCAAGCCGTGCTCGATCCCTACATCAATGCCATGCACGTCGCGCTCCTGCACCAGCGTCAGGCCGGAGAGGATGCGCGCGAATATTTTCACCATCTTCGCCAGCGACTGCTCCGCGAAGGCCCCGAGGAGCTCTCGGCTAAGGAGAAGATGGGGCTGCTCCTCGATGCCGAGTCAATGATCTGGCTGCACCGCGAACTCTGGAGCCTCCCCGCGGGCGCCCTGGCGGAGTGGTGGCGCCTCGCCATGCGCCAATACAATGTGCTCACCGCCTCGCCGGTGACCGCGCTGTATCGATAAGATCGTTCTCATTCTCGTAATCTTTTTCGTTCTCACCAAGCAGTCCCTGATCGAGAAGGCGAACGATAACGAGTAAGAGAACGACCTGTGAAGCCGCATCTCTCCTCTCGCAAACCAATTCCTCGCGTCTTATGCGCGGCCACCGAAGCTGATGTAATCGTCGAGGTCGAGTCGGTCGAAAATCGTCCGGATGTCGTCGCGACCCGGTGAGAGCCTGGCAATGTCCTCGGACATGCCGGCATGGCGTTTGACGTCGCCGGGGCCGAGGTTTTCCAGCCAGCTCGACCAGGCTTCGATCTCCCAGATTGCGCGCGCAGGCTTCGTCTGTTCGTTGACCCAGGCGAGCATCTCGACATCGCCTTTGCCGGATTTTACCGCGGCCAAAAACACGTCGGGATCGATCCCGGTGAAGGCGAAAAAGCGTTTGTCCAGCGGGCAGGGGTAAACGAACTCGCCCAGCTTGCCGGCGGCGCAAGCGCGGGCCTTGTCGAGCAGGCGGGGCAGATGCACGTAGCCGCCGAGGCGGACGCGTGGGCTGCGCGGTGGATGTTGCGTAAAGTCGGGGGGGGAGTAGGTGGTCATTTTTGTGATTAGTCGTTTGTAATTGGTAGTTGGTATTTAGTCTTTGGTCAAATGCGTGACGAGTTGCGTACCAACTACGAACGACCAAATACCAACTACTTCACGTGCTCAGCACTTCCGTGAGCTTGGCCACGTCGCGGCCGCCGCCCATGGCGAAGTCTGGCTTGCCGCCGCCTTTGCCGCCGAGTTTCAAACTGAGTTCGTTCACGAGCTTGCCGGCTTGGTGCCCGGCGTTGATCGCGGCTGGCGAGCAGAAAGCGACGATCGTCGCTTTGTCGCCGAACGCCGCGCCGAGCACAACCACGCCTTCGTCGAGCTTGGCCAGAACTTGCGCCCCGAGGCTCCGTAGCGATTCAGGTGAATCTGCCGCGACGGCCGCAGAAACAAATTTCAAGCCAGCGCGAGTCGTCGCTTGTTCGGCCAGTTCATCGGAAAGTCCGGCCGATGCCTTTTGCTCGAAACCCTTGAGCTTTTTTTCGAGTTCCTTTTGGTGGGCGAGGATCGACTCGAGCTTTTTCACGACATCGGCCGGGCCGGCGGAAAGATGCGCGCTGACGGCGGCAAGCGCGGCTTCCCGGTGGACGATAAAATCGATCGCCGCCTGGCCGGCCATGGCCTCGATGCGGCGGGTGCCCGCGGCGATGGCGCTTTCGGCCACGATCTTCACGAGGCCGATTTCGCCCGTCGCTGCGACGTGGGTGCCGCCACAGAGCTCGCGGCTGTAGCCGCCGATATCGACGACGCGGACAACCTTGCCATATTTGTCGCCAAAGAAGGCGAGGGTGTCGGCGGGCTTTTTATCGAAGTCGGTCTCGTAAGCCTGGACTTTCGCATTTTCGATGACGCGCTCGTTGACAAGTTGTTCGATCTCGAGGAGCTGCGCATGGGTGACAGCCTCATGATGCGCGAAATCGAAACGGAGGCGGTCGGGCGTCTTGTGCGTGCCGGCTTGGCGGACATGCGTGCCCAGAACTTTGCGCAACGCCCAGTGCAGCAAGTGGGTCGCCGAGTGGTGCCGGGAAATGGCGCGCCGTCGTGAGACATCGACCTCGAGTTCGGCCTTTGCGCCTCGGGCAAATGAAGAATCGCCCAGGACGAACGATGAATCCGTCCGATGCAAATGCCGCCCGGCTTTGTCCTTCACGCAATCGCTGATGCGCACGAATTCACCGTTGATTAGCGCGGTGCCGGTGTCGCCGGCCTGGCCGCCCATCTCGGCGTAAAAGGGCGTCTGGTCAAAAACAAGGTACGTGTCGTTGCCGGTTGTAATGACATCGATGAGCAGGGCGTGGGCATTGGTCTGGGTGTAGCCGATAAACTTCGAGGGTTTCAGGTCGATTGGCTCGGAGCCCTGGGTTGCCGCCACCACCACTTCTTTTTTCTGCGCGGCTTTTGCCAGGGCGCGTTGCTGGTCCATCAGGCGTTCGAACTCGGCGATATCAACCATCAATCCGCTGTCGGACGCCAGCAGCTGCGTCATGTCGAGGGGGAACCCGTAAGTATCGTAAAGCACGAAGGCCAGCGAACCGGGAATCTTGAAGCTTTTCCGCAGTTCGTGGAGATGCCGCTGGGCCGACTCGGGATTGGCCAGTTTACTGTTATGAATTTCGGATGCCCGTTCCAGGCCCAGACGCAACCCTGTGGCCAGGGTTGCGTGATAATCGATATTCTCGCCGGGGACGATTCTGCCCGCGTTGGTCCGGGCCAAATCGGAAATGTTTTTCCCGTAGAAGATCAATCCCCGCTCAAGGGTCCGGCCGAAGCTTTCTTCCTCGCCACGAATGACACGGCGGACGACATCTTGCAGCTGCTTGAGTTCGGGAAATACGAGGCCAAGCGATTCGACGACCGGGGTGACCAACTGTGAGAAAAAGCCGGGCTCCAGCCCCAGTTTTTGGCCATAGAGGATCCCGCGACGGAGAATGCGTCGGACGACGTAGTTGCGACCATCGTTGCCGGGAAGAATACTGTCGGCGATGGCGCACGAAACGCAGCGCGCGTGGTCGGCGAGCACGCGGAAAGCAACGTCGATTTTTTCCTGTTGGCTCAGGTCTTCGCGCTTGGTTGGGACGGTGCCGTGGTAAGTTTTCCCGGAGAGCTCGGCGATTTTTTTGAAGAGCGGGGCAAAGACGTCGGCATTGTAATTCGACGGGTCTTTGGAAAAATCCTTGAAGCCATGGGTCGTCGCGTGAATGCCGGCGACGCGTTCGAAGCCCATGCCGGTATCGACGTGTTTTGCGGCGAGGGGAGAGAAGGTGCCGTCGGCGTTCGCGTTGAATTGGATGAAGACGTGGTTCCAAATTTCGATGCAGCGCGGCGAACTCGCGTTGACCAGCTTGCGCCCCTCGGCTTCATTATCGTCAGGAAGCAGGTTAAAATGGATTTCCGAGCATGGGCCGCACGGGCCGGTTTCGCCCATCATCCAAAAATTGTCCTTTTTATTGCCGTTCACAATGTGGACCGCAGGATCGAGGCCGGCCTTCTGGAAAATGTCCGCCCAGATGTCGTGAGCCTCCTGATCGAAGTCGGAGGGATCGCCCTTGGCCTTGTCGGGGGAATAGACCGTCGCAAAGAGACGTTTTGGCGGGATGCCCCAGGTTTTTGTGAGCAGTTCCCAGCCCCAGGTCAGCGAGTCTTTTTTGAAGTAATCGCCAAAGGACCAGTTGCCGAGCATTTCGAACAATGTGTGGTGGTAGGTATCGAAGCCGACGTCCTCGAGGTCGTTGTGCTTGCCGCCGGCCCGGATGCATTTCTGCGTGTCGGCCGCGCGGGTGTCCTGGCCGGGTTTCGCGCCGGCCCAGTGTGCGACGTCGGGCTTCCGGTCGCCAAGGAAGATGGGCACGAACTGGTTCATGCCGGCATTGGTAAAAAGCAGGCCAGGCGAGTCCGGCAGCAGCGGCGACGACGGGACGATCGTGTGGCCGTGGGCGGCAAAGAAATCGAGGAACGACTGGCGGATCTCAGCAGAGGTCATTTTGGAAGAAAAATTTTACACTAAGGTCGCAAAGGTCGCGAAGCAGAAAACAAGGTTTTGATCCTTTGCGTTACTTTGCGATCTTCGTGTTAAACAAGCGCGGCGATAATGGTATCCGCCATGGCCTTGGTGCCGACGGATTTTCCGCCAAAGGCAATGTCGCCGGTACGGGTGCCGCCCGTCACGGCTTTTTTCACAGCGGCTTCGATGCGCAAGGCGATTGGGTCGAGGCCGAAGCTGAAGCGGAGCATCAGCGCGACGGAGAGGATTTGGGCACAGGGATTGGCGATGCCTTTCCCGGCAATGTCCGGCGCCGTGCCGCCGGCCGGTTCGTAAAGGCCGAAGGGCAGACCGAGGGAATTTTTCCCGGCGCCAAGCGAGGCGGACGACAGCATGCCGAGCGAGCCGCAGATCACGGCCATCTCGTCGGAAAGGATGTCGCCAAACATATTTTCGGTCACGAACACGTCGAATTGGTTGGGGTCGCGCGCGAGCTGCATCGCGGCGTTATCCACGTACATGTGGGAAAGCTCGATCTCGGGGGCATGCTTAGCCACGTAGTCGGTGACGGTCTTGCGCCAGAGGACAGAAGTCTCGAGGACGTTGGCTTTGTCCACCGAGCAAAGTTTTTTCTTGCGCGAGCGGGCGGTGGCAATGGCCGTGGCGGTGATGCGTTCGATCTCGCTCTTGCGGTAAACCATCGTGTCCACGGCCTGCACGTCACCGTCGGGGAGTGTGGTGGTTTCCTTGGGCTTGCCGAAGTAAAGGCCGCCGGTGAGTTCGCGGATGCAGACGATATCGATGCCATCGGGGATGCGCGCGGTCTTCAGCGGGGACGCGTCGGTGAGCTCGCGGTAGAGCAGTCCGGGGCGGATGTTGGCGAAAAGCGTGAAATACTTGCGCAGTGGCAGGAGGGCGGCGCGCTCGGGCTGTTCCTTGGGCGGAAGTTTTTCCCATTTCGGGCCGCCCACGGAACCGAAGAGAATGGCGTCGCACGCGGCGCAAAGTTGCAGCGTTGAGTCGGGCAGCGCCTTGCCATGGCGGTCGATGCCGGCGCCGCCGACGTCGGCCAGTTGATAGGCGAGGATGAGTTTCTCCTGCTTGGCGACGTGTTCAAGCACGCGCAGGGCCTCGGTCATGACCTCGGGCCCAATGTAATCTCCAGCAAGAACAGCGAACTTAAGCGTCGGCATAAAGGCCGACCTAAGTAGCAAGGGAAACGGGCGAGTGAAAGGGATTTCTTTCGAACAAGGAGTAATTAGTAATTTGTATTTGGTCGTTAGTTCGGAGGCCCTCCTTCGCCGCCAGGGCTTCGGACGGCACGGCAAGCGTCGGTTCGAAACCAACCAGCGAGAGTCCAACCACCTGCGGCAATTGACCAGCGCCAATTGCCAACTACTAACAACCCATTACAAATGACCAATGACAAGTGACCAATGACAAATGACCGATGACCAACTACTAATTACCAAATACCAACTACCACTCACGAATGAACATCCACATCCTGCCCGCCGGGCCCATCGAGACTAATGCCTACCTGCTGACCGAACCGGCGCGCGGCGAGGCGGTGCTGATCGATGCGCCGGGCGAGGTGTGGGCGGAGGTGGAGCCGATTTTGCGCAAAGAAAAATGCCGGTTGGTGGAGCTGTGGCTCACGCACGGCCATTGGGATCACATGCAAGGTGCGGCGGAGGTTGTGCGGGCGACCGGGGCGCGGGTGCGCGCCCATGCCGACGACCGCCCGCTGATTGAGACGCCGGAGGTGATGAAAAGGTTCATGATGCCAGGCCAGGAACTTGAGCCGGTGAAAGTCGATACTTGGGTACGACCGGGAGAAACGATCGCTGCGCTGGGCACGACAGCCGAAGTGCGGCATGTTCCGGGGCATTGTCCGGGCAATGTATTGTTCTATTTTTTACCCGCCATAGCTTCAGCGGCGGCGGGCGCGCCGGATAAATCAACAACTCCGTTCTCCGTCGGCCTGGCCTTTGTGGGCGATGCGCTTTTTGCCGGAAGCGTGGGGCGGACCGACCTGCCGGGCGGCGATTACGCTGTGTTGGAGAACTCGATTCGTAGCCAAATTTACACCCTGCCGGATGAGACAAGGGTTTTCCCAGGCCACGGTCCGGACACGACCGTCGGCGAAGAAAAGCGAAGCAATCCCTACGTCGCCGGATGAATCGGGCCTGTAGTAGTTGGTAATTGGTAGTTAGTGGTTGGTTTCAATCTGACGCTTGCGGTGCCGGCTGCCTTGTCCGCCGAAGGTTTTGCCGAAAGACGGCATCCGAACCAATTACCAACTACACATGGCGGCGTGCTCCGCCCGCCAATGACGAATGGACTCGCTGAAAAGAATCGCTCACGATTCCCGGTTGTGATGCCGGATAAACACGAATTTTTCATGTGGCGCGCATTGGAGTTGGCGCGCCGCGCATGGGGCGCGACGCACCCAAACCCCATGACCGGCGCGCTGATCGTCGAGCATGGCGAGGTGGTGGCCGAGGGATTTCACGAGCGCGATGGCGCTCCCCATGCCGAGCGTGCGGCGCTTGCCGCGCTCGGGCGAAAAGCGAAACCCGGCGCAATCCTCTACGTCACCCTAGAACCGTGTTCGACCCACGGGCGCACCGGCGCGTGCACGGAGGCCATTATCACGGCCGGCATCAAACACGTTGTCGTGGGCGCAACCGACCCGAATCCGGCGCATGCCGGGCGCGGCTTCGAGGTACTGCGCACGGCGGGCGTGGAAGTGACGACGGGCGTGCTCGAACACGCGTGTACGGACCTGAACATGATTTTCAACCATTGGATCACGCGGAACCAGCCGTTTTTTGCGGCGAAGTCAGCGGTAACGCTGGATGGCCGCATCGCCTGCCGCACGGGCGACTCAAAGTGGATCACCGGTGAAATGGCGCGGGCGGACGTGATGCGCTGGCGGCGGTTGTTTCCGGCGATCGCGGTGGGCGCGGGCACGGTGATAAAAGACAATCCGCGGCTGACCGCCCGCATCGATGGCGAAGAATGGTGCCCGGTGCGGTTCATCTTCGATGGTCTGTTGCGCTCGGCCGCAGTTGGCGGGATCCAGCCGCAGGTTTACCGCGACGAGTTTCGCGAGCGTACGATTGTCGTGACAACCGCGCATGGCGGCCTGGGCTATGTGCGCAAGCTGCGCGAAGCCGGGGTCCAGGTGTGGATCATGCCATCGCTCACGCAGCGCGTGGGACTTCCGGAGTTCCGGAGAAAATGTGCGGAAGAAAAAATCACCGGCGTATTTTTCGAGGGCGGCGCCCAGCTCGTGAGCGAATTGTTGCGGGCCCGCGAACTGGACTATCTGTTCGTTTATCGCTCGTCGCTGCTGTTCGCCGACGACAAGGCCAAGGGTGTATTCAGCGGGCTGCGCACGGAAAAAATGGAAAACGCCATCCGTCTCGCCAGTGTGCGGCATGAAACCTTTGGCGATGACCTGTTGACGCGCGGCCGCGTGGTTTATCCGGAAAAAATGTTCGTCGATGAAACTGTTTTTAGCGTCGGGTAATCCACACAAGGTAGGAGAGTTCCAGTCGCTGGCGGACGCGAGCGGGTTGCGCGTCGAAATCGTCTCCGCCGCGGCGGTGGGTGGAATGCCCGCGGTGGTGGAGGACGCGGGAACGTTCGAGGGCAATGCGCGGAAGAAAGCGCTCGCGTTGCGCACGCGGCTGCCGGCGGAAGCCTGGGCGCTGGCCGATGATAGCGGGCTGTGCGTCGATGCGCTGGGCGGCGCGCCGGGCGTGGAGTCGGCCTATTACGCCGGACCACAGGGTGACAGCGCGGCCAATCTGGAAAAACTTGTCGAAGCGATGCGCGAGGCGCCGGACGCGCAGCGCGGGTCGCATTTTATGTGCGTGCTGGTGCTGGCCGGGCCGGGCGGCGAGTTTATTTTTGAGGGGCGTTGCGATGGGCAGTTGCTGCAGGCACCGCGCGGCGAAGGTGGTTTTGGCTATGATCCGCTGTTTGTGCCGGAAGGTTACACGCAGAGTTTTTCCGAGCTGGGCTCCGAAATCAAAAATCGGCTCAGCCACCGTGCGCGGGCCTGGGAAAAGCTGGCGGAGTGGCTCCGGGAAAGTGCCAAATCAGTGGTTAACACGGCATAAAGAAAGCTGCCATGCAATGTCTTCAGGCATTGCACCGGCAGCCTCAAGCCTTGCTCGCAGCTCAGATCGGGTTTTGCGGCGGCGGTGGTGGTGGCGGTGGGAAGCCCCAGATTTGGACCTCGGTGAGGCTGTTCCAAGTGCCGGTACTATTCCCATGGCAGAGGAGCCGCACATAACGCGCGGTCGTATTCAGGGGGAGCGGATAATTTTCCAATGCCAGGGTCGTCCCACTGCTTTTCAATCCAGCTGCCACGGTGGTAAAGTTCGTGCCATCGCTGGAGGTTTGAACGTCGAAGGTCTGCACGCGGCTGGTGCCTTCATAGACGGCAACTTTTATGGAGCTGACGAGGTGATTGTCTGTTGCGCCGAGATCATACTGGATCCACTGATTATTGCCGTCGGCGGACCAGCGTGTACCGAGGTTGCCGTCGATGGTGTTGCAAGGCACATTCGGGCTCTGGAAGGAACTCGCGGTTACCGCCTGGCAGGCAATCATGAGCTGAATAGGAGGCGGCGACGCTGGTGTGGTGAAATTGATCGAGACGGGGGCGGAGGAACCGCCTGGGGCATTAGCCACCACGACCACAATCACAGCCGTGTTGGGTGTGAGATTGTTGAATTGGAATGAAGTTGCGGGGGTGGGGGGGGCCGGGTCGAA
>Ga0210395_10004767_pt1 | contig 10406 bp, 10 predicted proteins | sample IncBWH4OmetaG_FD_150861 | JGI IMG/M metagenome (GOLD analysis project Ga0210395, IMG submission 150861) | Forest soil microbial communities from Barre Woods Harvard Forest LTER site, Petersham, Massachusetts, United States - Inc-BW-H-4-O ...
TCCTTCCGCAAGGTTTGTCGCCAGCAGCGTTTGGCGGACCCGTCGAATCGTTCCCGCACCCAGCATCGCTTTGATCCGGTCCAAAACCAATCCCTCTTCGATGCCCGACAACCTGGCAATCTCCTTAAACGGTTCGCGGACAAATCCCTGGATCTTGTCTTCCGAGACTGCCAGGATTTTGGAGTTGACGGAGTCTGTGTGCTCAGAGGCGATCATGTGCGGCGAGAGTTTTAGAAATTATTACGAGGAGCGAGTGGCGAAATAGAGGAGGACAGGAATGATCACATTCCTGTCCTTCGCCACGCGCTCCTCGCGATAATTACTAAACTTCTAAATGGCCTTTTCGCCAGTCTCGTCCGTCCGAATACGGATCGCTTCTTCGACCGCGTAAACAAAAACCTTTCCGTCGCCGATCTTGCCCGTTTTGGCAGCCTTCACGACGGCAATAGTTGCGTTCTCCACCATGCTGTCGCCGAGGACCACCTCGATCTTGATCTTTGGCAAAAAGTCGACGGTGTATTCACTACCGCGATAAATCTCCGTGTGACCTTTTTGTCGTCCAAAGCCTTTGACTTCGGTAACCGTCATTCCCTCGATTCCGAGGTCTGATAACGCCTCTTTGACCTCTTCCAGCTTGAAGGGCTTGATGATCGCTTCAATTTTTTTCATATCGTCGTTGTGACTGAGTGCGCCGCCATCCGAGCAACCCGCATTTATTAGTTACGATTTCGAATATAGTGTCAGGCTTGACGTTCTGATATCAGTTTAAGTCGCTCCTAGGTGATATAACCCTCCTCGCCATGTTCGGCGAGATCCAGACCGGAAGTTTCGACGTCGGGCGATGCGCGCAAACCCATGATCAGCTTCAGAACAAGAGCGATGATAAAGGTCGACACGGTGGCCAGCACTATCGTTAGGATCACTGCTTTAACTTGCGAAAAGAACAGCGATGATAGCAGTTTGTCGGTCAAATTCGCGTTGGCCGCTTTCGTGGCCAAAATCCCGGTCAGAAGTGCGCCCAAGGTTCCGCCGGTCGCGTGGACGCCGAAGGTGTCCAGTGCATCATCATAACCGAGGGCCGGCTTCAGTGCCGAGACGGCAAAGTATGGGACTACGGCGGCCAGAACTCCGATAATGACCGCGCCGGTCGCGTCCACAAATCCGCAGGCCGGCGTAATGACGACGAGTCCTGCCACCGCACCGCTGCAGTACCCGAGCACGCTCGCCTTGCCGCGCAGGATTTTTTCCATGATGGCCCAGGTAAAAGCGCCGATGGCCGTCGCGAGCGTCGTTGTCATAAACGCGTTCGAGGAGATCACGTCCGCGGCGACCGCGCTTCCCGCATTGAAGCCGTACCAGCCCACCCAGAGCATCGAGGTGCCGACCATACACAAAACCATGCTGTGCGGCGCCATCGGTTCCTTCTTGAACCCGATACGCGGACCCAAAATCAGGCAGAGGATCAGAGAACTCCAGCCGGATGTCATATGGACGACCGTTCCCCCGGCGAAATCGATCGCTTTGATGCCGGAGTTGGCATTCCAGATTCCGTTCATGAACCCCGTAATTCCCCAGATCATGTGGGCCATCGGGAAGTAAACCGCAAACATCCAGATCGCGATAAAAACCATCAGTGACCAATATTTCATCCGCTCAGCGATCGCGCCCACGATGAGTGCAGGCGTGATGATCGCGAACATCAGCTGATACATCGCATAGACATTCTGCGATACCCAGTACCCATAGTCTGTGTTCGGGACGGAAGTGACCCCCGAAAGGAAAAAATACTCCGATCCGCCGTAGAAAGGATTGTTGAAGCTCTTGCCAAATACGAGACTGTAACCGAACGCCCACCAAAGTACTGTCACGAGACCCGCGATGCCGAAGCACTGAGCGAGGACCGACAAGACGTTCTTTCTTCGAACCAGGCCACCATAAAACAGCGCCAGGCCCGGCAAAGTCATAAAAAGGACCAGCGCCGAGCTCGTCATCATCCACCCGTTATGCCCTGGCCCCGGAGTGCCGACCGTTGCCATGGTGAGGTCCTTGGGAATATTGCCATCCTTGTCTTTCAGCGGCGCGGTCGGATCACCGTTCGTCACATACGCTTCGAGTCCGGCCACCCTCTGTTCCAAAGTTGGGGTCGTCGCACTGGCGGCTCCAGACGGCGTAGGTGAAGCAGCGGCTGCGGGTGTGGGCGATGCTGCAGGCGACGCGGCGGCCGTAGGCGAGGCGTTCGTGTCTTCTGCCAGCGAGGTTGTCCCGCTTGCGGACACCAGAACAACGGCAGCCCCGGCCAAGGTGAGCAAACGCATTTTTTTGAGGCGGTTCAACATAATCTGATCGTGATTTGACCTGTATTTTTTGGTTAAGGCCCGACGGGAACAGGCTCTCCAATCGGAGGAAAAGCCTCAAGAACCACCGGAAGGGTCTTCTTACTGGGGTTTGGCACGACTGTTAGCATCGCTCGTGCCACATGGCAATACATACGGTGATGAGAACTTTTCCCGCCTTGCGATCGTGCCGTTTCGGGTTGGATTTAACAGGTGGCGGGGCATGAGCAAAATGCGACAATCTGCTTAATTTCGCGCAGTCTAGCGAGCTTTGCGTCGCTTGACCAGCGGGAGTTCAGTGAAAATACCCTCTGGTTGACCCCAGCAAGAAATCGAACTAAGAAAGTATCTTCCGTCAGAAAAACGGCTCAAAGCACGGTTAGCTTAGCGGTAGAGCGACTGGTTTACACCCAGTAGGTCGGGGGTTCGATCCCCTCACCGTGCACGTTGTTGATTATGAGGATCTTACATTTGTAGAGCGTTAGAGCGAGCTTGGTAATAACTTGAGTAATGACTCATCCGGTTTCTGGCTTGCTTGGTCCCAGTTGGGTACCTCGAAGCGGCCCGGGCCACCTGGCTGCTCGATCTTGGTCGCATCCTGCAAGGCCTGGACGTGGGCAACATCCTTGGGATCGTTTGGATCCACTAGGATGCGAAGGTAAACGCCAACGTCATCGTAACTTCGGCCCGAAAACAAGCCACGCTGCCCATCCGATAAAAACGAGACCGGCAATCTTGCTGACCAATCGCTCGAACGGGGCGACCTTCTCCAACAAGACGAGAAGGCTGAGTCCGGCGACCCATAACAAGTTCATTACCCCAAAGGCAAACAGGAGGGCCATCAGTGCCCAACAGCACACTAGACAATAGCCGCCGTGCTTCAATCCCATCTTAAAGGCCCCCCATGAACCCTCTCGCCATTCGGTCGCAAAAAACCCAATTGGAGATCGGCAATGAGCCAGGCAGGCATATTTCAGATGGCTGAACTGAAAGAGACCTGCCATGAGCAGCAAACCCGCCCCGAGGACATTGCTCGTGCTCGCCATCATTGGTGAAACCAACGCAGCTGTCAGCAGACCCCACTGCGCGACCGTGGCAAGGACGCTAAAGCCGGTCCACACCGCTAGATAACCAAGCAGGAACTGCCCGGTCGCCACAAACGTGCCTTGCTGCTCGTAGCGACGCCGATTGATCTCAGCAAAGAGCAGAATCGCTGGGCTGGCAGCCGGGACCATCATCGCAACCATCATCACGGCCCACATCAAAAACACGAGAACAAGATCCCAGGCGGTCCAATGCTCCATGGCCGGCATGATGACCATCTGCATTCCGACATCCATGTGGCGCATTCCCCAGTCCATGCAGATCAGGTATGCCCAAGACAGAATCGCGACGCCCGCCAGACCGAAAGCGACCATCGCACGGTCACGCTTGAGCACTTCTGCCAGGATTAGCCTCACGGATAGGCGGGTTCATGCAGACTGGTAAGCAAACGGCGAAAAGAATCCGTTCTTGTTCGACACCTCCCACCTGAGGCCGTAATCACTGAACCTCATTTGTTTGGATTTGGCCACTACCGCGGGAAAGCCCGGAACCGCAGTAAAGGGATGGCCAGCAATAGTCACGTCCCCACCATCCTGGCCGAGCAGACCCTCAATCTCTGCGTCAGCGAAATCGCCGAGACGCATGCCGCGTCGTTTGCCTTCTGCGCGATATTCGATCGCAGCTGTCTTGACCCCCATGACTTCGCCGATGAGTGGAGCAAGACCCGCCAAATGCCCGCCTGCTTGGCCAGAAAAAATTTGGGTCAAAGCGTCCCGCTGACCTTGGTTTGCTCGTTCATCCACGTAAAGGGCAACTTTCCATTTAGTCTCCAGCATGTGACCTGGAGAATAGGCCGCGAGCGCGGTATTGAACCCGTCTAAATTGATTTCCCCGAATTGGCCGTGATCGATGTGCCAGGCAAGCAAGACGGTGCATTCTCCGCTTGTAGGTGGGCTCAGAAAGACGCAGGGACATGCGACGTCACAATTGCAAGCTTCAAAATAGGATCCGGCAACTTTCCATGATGTAGGCATAATTGGGGGCTTTCTGTTATTAGGAGACTAGTCCGGGAAGGGTGACAAGTCACGGGTTTTACTACATCCCTGTACCTGCCGATGCATCACTTCACTGGGCGTCCCCCGGAATGGTGTCCCAAGACCTGGTCCTCGGCGTATTCTCTGACCAGTTCACTGCGGCGAAGGCCAGCGAAAACGAGAAGAGATCGTTCGCACGGTTCCGGCCCCAGCCGACGTCGAAGCAGAAAGTCGCGAGCTTTGCGAAGCTCTGATCGCCGCGGAAGGACGGATCCTGCCATGAAATCGGACTCCGGAGCTTCCAAGGATGAACAGTGCTGACGAGGCCAGATTAGCGGAGCGGGAAATCCGAGCGATTGATCCTGATCACATCATTACCCTGGAAGGATGCTGGGGCGGGCAGGTCGATTGCAAATATATGGGCTGGGGTTTAGATGTGCTGCCGGATCCGAAGAAGTTCGGCTGGACCAAGGTCGTCTACCAGATGCACGCCTATGAGTACGACTGGGATAACCTGGAAAAGCAGCGCCACAATTCCGAAGGCGTTATCGCTGATATAAACGCTCATCAAGGTTGGAATGTCCCTTGTCTATGTGCCCGAGCCAGCGAACATGAATTACTTGGACAATCACTGAATGCCATCCTTGTCCTACCCTCTCAATTTACAGGACATATCGACACGAGGTTATGTTTTACAGTGGGAACGAAAAAAAGCCTACTGTGTCTGTTAGTTCTCAGTCACGCTTTCGATTGTAGCTAAATCGTAGAATTGCCCTAGGACTAATGTTTTTGCAGGGCAGGGAAAAGGCTTTTCAAACGCGCTTTGAGTTGCGAGGATCGGCTAACGCCAAGAGACGTCGGGAAACCGAGCAAGGGCGTCTGTCCCGTGGATCAGCAAGCTCATGACGAAGACCATAGCGCCCATTATGCATTTATATTGGAGCATCCTCCGGGATCTATCGACTCCTAAGAAACCGGATCAGTACAACCTAATAACGTAAGCCTAGACTAAATCATGAAACAGTGGGTTACCGGCGTGAACAGAACGTTTCTTGCCGCAATAAGAACCCCGCAGGCGTTCTGGGGAAACTACCAGGCGTTTGATGGCCGATGATCCTGTTCCAGGATATTATTGATATACTGGACGGGACGGTGTTTAAGAGTTCTCGTCTAGAATCTCGCAGAGAAAAACGGTCCATTTGCGATCGTCGCCGCAGATCCGTGCTCCAAGATTGATCTTTTCGAAATTCATAACATCAGTTTCGCGATCTCAACGGCCACTACTGTCCTGGGGAGATTTGATCCTCGTCCGCAGTGCTGAGCTTCTCCCATACCATCTTTGGAGTATTTCCGTTGCTTCTGAGTATGACGCCAAGGTCATCGGGAATTGCCGTGCTCGGAGCCGTTGTTCGACTGTACTTACTTAAATCGTAGAGTGGCCCGCGCTTAACGTAGCCCATTGATCTATAGCTGGGAGCCGCCTCCAAGATTGAAGCTTCTTAATGTTGTGAATATCGTGGATATGCTCAAATCCAACAGCTTGCGGTAGAGCTATTTCCTACACCGTCATAACGGTAAACATTACTAACATTGTAGTAGCGCGATGCGCCCAACTACCAGTCGAACCAGGTGGATTTGAAGCAAAACGCCAGAGCGATCAGACGGGTGCTAAATATGTTAATATTTCTCATTGACGCCGAATAGAGTGAGGCGTCTACTAGGTAGTCGTTAAGCGACCTTTCCTCGAAAACGTTGATCCTTCCGCCCTCCCAGCTGTTTACGGTGACGCAAGCATTTTCGCCGAAGATTATTAGATCGTTTGGGCGACAAAGCATTCTAACATCGGAGGAAACAATGAAATTCTGCTCAGTAGTCGCCCTTGTAGGATTGGCAATCGGTTTTGCTTGGCCGACATTTGCCCAACAAAAAGACACGGTCGAACCAAAAATAATCGACCTGATTGCTGCCCACCAAAAGATATATGACGAGGCAATGAACAACAACGATGCCACCGCCTTGGCCGCCAAAATGTTCACAGAAGATGCGGTTCTGGTGACGGACACAGGACCCGTCTACGGTCGGGCGGCCATTGAGAAATATTGGGCAGACCTGTTCAAGCGAGTTCATTTCAGTAACTTTAGCGGGGATGTCGGCACAAAATATTCCGCTCACCTCATAGCAACGACAACTGGTGGCACTGAATTATGGCGGTTCGGGGAATGGAGTGACACTATTCAAGGCAAGGGCTGGGGTCCTATACAGTCAAAGGGCTACTGGTCAGCAATTGAGGTTCTTGAGAACGGTATTTTGAAGGATAAGCTGCAAACTTGGAACATCACCCCTGCACCGGCTGCAACACCGTCTCCGACGACCACCCCGAGTAACCAATAGCATCTTGATATGCGCGGTGACCAGGAGCCCCTAATAGCAGAAGGGGCTCAACGATGTTTTTGGTGATTTCATGTCGAAATGCCTTAACGGAGGTTTTCGGTTGATATTCCGAGTTCCGGAATATTCCGAGTTGTCGGCGGCGGTCTGGCTCTAGGCTTGTGTTTCATTGAGAGGAGCTCGGAATATTAAAGCGAGGCGAGAAAGGCCAACAGTGTATCGTCGGCCTTGAATCGACGCACCGAGCAATTCGCTGGCGCAATTCGTTCCAGCGCTTTTTCCTTGATCGCAAGATCTGCCTCGACATAGATGTGCGTTGTCTCGATGCTCTCGTGACCGAGCCAAAGAGCGATCACGGCCATGTCGACTCCGGCTTGCAGCAAGTGCATAGCGCTGGTGTGTCGAATGAGGTGGGGGGTCACTCGTTTGGTGAGTAGGCTTGGGCACGCTTCAGTGGCGTGCTTAACCGCCTGCTGTAAGATGTAGTCCAAGCCATCGCTGGAGAGCGGCGTACCACGTACCGAAGGAAACGCCACCTCCGTTGCTTTGGGTTCGAGTTCCCGAAACCAATTCCGGAGAACGCGGCCGGTTTTTATCCACAAGGGAATGACTCTTTCCTTGCGTCCCTTCCCATGCAATTCCAGACACGTTGTGGAGTCGAATTTCACCTGTCCACGCCGCATGCAAGTCATTTCCGTGAGCCGTGCTCCGCTGTTATACATGGTCAGCAGCAGCGCATAGTCGCGCCGCCCGATCCACGTCGACTGATCTGGCGCAGCCAGTACAGCGCCGATCTCCTCGCGGGTCAGATACCCCACCAGTCGCTTATCTGTTCGTTTCCTCGGAATGGCAAGGACGCGATTGACAACACCGACGCTGGCCGGATCGCGCAGAGCCACAACATGGAAAAAGGATCGAATCGCGGTAAGCCGGGCATTCCGAGAACAGATTTGGTTGTCGCGTTGCTCTTCTAGGTGCTCCAGGAAGTCCAGAATCGCGGACGCATCCAGATCGTCTACACACAACGTGGATGGCTGTTTGCCGGTTTTCTTCTTCAGAAACTGCAACAACAACCGGAACGAATCGCGATAAGCCACGATTGTCCGGGGACTCACCTGCTTGTGTGAGGTGAGGTGTTCTGTGAAGAAGTATTGGAGGATTGGAGCAAGCAAGGTACTCATTGCTCACCCCCGGCGATTGCGTAAGCAGCAAATGAGCGCGCTGCCTCATTCAACAACTCCGGCGTCGCGCTCAGGTACCAGTAGGTATGAGCCGGCTCCAGATGGCCAAGGTAGACGGAAAGCTGTGGCAGATGCGCCCTGACATCAACGCCTTGCTGGTACCAGGTACGTAAGCGATCTACCGCAAATCCGTGCCGCAACGAATGTAGACTGGGCCTGCGGCTGCCGCCCTTTGCCTCGATGCCCAGACTGCTGACCAGCTTCTGGAAAGTGTTATATATGGCCATATAGCGGATGCGGCGTCCCTGCTCGGACACAAAGAAGTAGTCCGATAAGCCGTCGTAGTTCAGACGACGACGTAGCTCAGCGTATTGGTGCATTTTGTTAGCTACAGTTTCGTGAATGGGGACCAATCGCGATTTGTGAAACTTCGTCTGGCGAATATCGAGTCGCGGGGGATCGAGCTTCAGCAGGACGTCCCTTACTGTAAGGTTCAAGGCTTCGCTTGCTCGAAGCCCTGAGCTTGCCAGCAGGCCCAATAACGTCGAAAGCGTGTGAGGTCGCAGCGATGCTTGGGGTCCCAATGACGAGGCGGCCTTTAGCAAAAGGCTTATCTCCTCGGCGGAGAACAAAAACGGCTTCTGTCGCCGCGGTCGGGCTAGCAGTGTTGCACTTGGTACCTCGATGCCTGGGATGACAGCGCTAAGGTAAAACAGAAATCGACGGGCAATGCTCAAGCGCGCCGCTTTTCCACTGATTCCGCAATGCTCAGAGGAACAAGCCCAATCAAGAGCGATTTGGGCACTGATCAATCCCCTGATGCCGCTGACTTCGACGAATGCCACGAAATCGCGCAGGAGACTTTCCCGCGCACGAAGAGAAAATCCCAACGCGCTCTCCAATGCAATATAGGCTTCGAGGTGAAGCAATAAATCGACAGGTTTCATCGCGCACCTCCAGGCCATGGAAGAGCAATCTGCTCGAGACTCCTCTGGTCCAGTTTCGCGTAAATGCCTGTGCTCCCCAATGACTTGTGTCCCAGGACATCCGCAACTTCCTTAAAAGACGATCCACACTGCACCATGTGAGTAGCAACGGTGTGGCGAAACCGATGTGAGCCCAAGTGCGGACCATTGACTCCCGCTTCCTTGAGAATGCGTTTACTAATCTGAGTGATCGTTGTCGACCAAGCCAAGGGGCGATAGGGAGGAAGCGATGTAAGAAAGATTGATCGATCAGCGCTTTTTGGACGTTCCTGCTGCAGGTAGGCACCTAGAGCCTTCCCTACATCTTGGAATAGCGGCAGGGTCCGTTCGCGACGAGACTTGCCCACACGGACGTGAATCACACCTTCAATCCAATTGATATCGTCCAGTTTTAACTGTCGTACCTCACCGGCTCGCATTCCGAGGCGGGCCATTAAAAGTATGATGCAAGTGTCACGAAAGCAGCCCACGGTCGGGGTGCGGCAGATCTCCAGAACCCGTTCCAACTCTTGGGTTGAAATATGTTGTGGTAAGGACGTGTGTCGCCACACACGAATTACAGGAATGGCTCGATGCAGGTTGGGAGGTACGACTCCTTCAGCAACCAAAAAGCGCAACAATGCCCGTATTGCCGTAACCGGCTGACGACAACTGCCAGGTTTCAGTCTGGCGGCTTCACGACGAACGAAATCGGAGATGTGCTGTGCACTCAGCAAGGTCCAGTCCGGATCGCTCATCTGAAGGGATTGGATCAGCCGACGTGCGTAGCGAACATAATTGTCGCGGGAGTAGCGAGACATGCCATGGACGCGCACCAAATAATCATCGAAACGAGCTAACCACACGTCAGCCATCGAACGGGGAACCGATCCGCAAAGGATGCCTTGCTCACGAAGCATCGTCGCGATGAGTGGTACGCTTAACCTCGTTTGGGACAGGCGCCCCTGCTTATAACGGATATCCGGCAATCGAGGGTGGTGGAGCACGTACTGTTTGATGTGGCTTTGATTCGCTTCGACCAACACAACGCCTTGGTCGTCGAGCCATCGACACAGACCGTCCGCTACACGAATATAGCGACAGATGGTATCCCGCGAGAACTGTCTCTGCTCCAGAGCGCTAACGAAGCGCGGCAGAAACGGTCCAATTGGGCCAGAGCGCAGACGAAGAAGTACATTCGCCTGCGGAAAATAACGTTCAATCATCCACCACTTCTACTGCTGCGGCCAAATTCGCTGACAGGAATATTCCGAGCTTAGTAACCCAGCCCTCCTGATCTGATCGGCTCCGGACACCGGTGTGGATCGACAACTCGGAATATTCCGGAACTCGGAATATGGCCCGAAAACCTCCGTTAAGGACCGACAAATTCGCGGCTCTTTGGAGAATTGCTGCGCCAGTGCATCCGATCCGAAGATCAAACTGCGCAGAATCTGGTTA
>Ga0210395_10004768_pt1 | contig 10405 bp, 5 predicted proteins | sample IncBWH4OmetaG_FD_150861 | JGI IMG/M metagenome (GOLD analysis project Ga0210395, IMG submission 150861) | Forest soil microbial communities from Barre Woods Harvard Forest LTER site, Petersham, Massachusetts, United States - Inc-BW-H-4-O ...
GGGCTGGCCACCGGGGGGGTGACGTACCTGCTCGGGCGACTGTTGTACAACCAGGCCGTCGGCTTGGCGGCGGCGGCGTTTATGGCTGTCATGCCATACGCGGTGGTAGTGAGCAGGCAAGTCCTATTGGACGGTCCAGCCACGCTATTTGTTACGGGAGCACTGTATTTTACCGCCCGGTATTGCCGCGACCGGCACCCGCCCTGGCTATACGCGGCGGCGGCAACCATGGGGCTGGCCATTCTTACCAAGGAGACTTGTGTCATTCTCCTGGCCGGCGGCGCGCTGTACTTGCTCGGCGCGCGCGATGTGCGACCGAGCCCGCGTCAGGCGGCCGTCGCCGGCGCGGTATTCGTGGCTGTCATCGCAGGCTGGTGGGGGGCCCTCGCATTGTCGGGCCGGGCCGGAACGGGCGGCCAGTACGCGCTCTGGCAGTTCCTGCGGCGCCAGAACCACCCAGTCTACTTCTACCTGACGACACTACCGGCGAGCCTTGGCTACGTGCTATTGGCCCTGGCCATCGTCGGCATTTGCTGGCAGCGTAACCGGGGCTGGCGCGAAAGCTTGCTAATATGGTGGGCCGCCACGGCGGTCCTGACCTACTCGCTCCTTCCTATCAAGGGATTCCAGTATCTGGAGCCCATCGCGCCGGTGCTGGCCATCTGGGCGGCGCTGGCGATTGATCTGGCCCGCGAAAAACTGGCCGGCAAGGCCCGCATAGGGGCAGCCACGACCGCGTGTATCGCCATTGTGTGTGCCACCATGGCCATTCCAGCGTGGCAGACTATTAACCCATCCGCCAGCACGACCTTCCTGGCCGGGTCCGGGGGGCTACCGGGTGGACGAGAGGCCGGACAATGGATTGCAGCCAGCCTCCCGCAGGGGGCCACGATCTTGACCATCGGGCCGTCCATGGCGAATGTGCTCGAGTTCTACGGCAACCGCCACGCTTATGCGCTGGCGGTCAGCCCGAACAACCGGAACCCGTCGTATGTCCCCGTATACAACCCTGACGCTGAATTGCGCAAGGGTGCCATTCAGTACCTAGTCTGGGACTCCTTCTCGGCGGCCCGTTCGCAGGCTTTCGGGCTCAAGCTGCTTAGCTATGTGGCTAAGTTCCGGGCGGCACTGGTCCACACGCAGTACGAAACCACAACCAGCCATGGGCACGTCGTATCTGTACCCGTCATCCGGATATACGAGGTAGTCAGAACATGAGATGGGTCAGCCTCCTGGCCGGTGCCGGTGTGTGCGCCGGCCTGATTGCGGCAGCGCCGCCGGCGCAGGCCGCGACCAAGACGCCGATCAAGCACATCGTGGTCCTGATGCAGTCAGGTCACTCCTTCGACAATTACTTCGGCACGTACCCGGGTGCCGACGGCATTCCGAGCGGCGCTTGCCTGCCGGCCAGCACCCTGCAGCCGAAGGCGCACGCATGTGTGCGGCCGTATCATCTCGGGGACGCGCTGGCCAGCGACTTGGATCATGGCTCCGGCACGTGGGCACGCCAATATGACGGCGGCCGTATGGACGGGTTCGTATCGGCCTATCGTCGGCTGGGATTGTCCGGCGTCACTGCCCTGGGGTATTACGGCCAGCGCGACATCCCCTTTTACTGGAACGTGGCCGGGAATTACGTGCTGTTTGACCGCTTCTTCTCAAGCGCGCCCGTGGGGGTGCGGCTGAACCGCTTCTGGTGGGTGGCCGGCCGGCCAACTCCCAGCGGCGGCGAGAGGATACCGGCGGGCGGTTACGGTCAGGTCCCGACTATCTTCGACCGGCTCACCGCGGCCGGCGTGTCCTGGAAGATGTACGTGCAGAATTATGACCCGCACGTCACCTACCGAACGGCTCGCCCGGGTAACGCGAACAGCCAGGTCTCGCGTGTGCCGCTGGTCGATTTCGCGCGGTTCGTCGATAACCCGGAACTGGCCAGCCACATCTCGGACGCCAGCACCTATTACGGCGATCTGCGCCGCGGCACGCTGCCTGCCGTGGCCTTTATGACCGCCGCAGGCGCCAGTGAGAACCCGCCAGGATCGCCCCAGGCCGGGCAGCAATTCGTGCAACAGACGGTTACCGCCCTGCAAATGAGCTCCTACTGGCCTTCGTCCGCGTTCATGTGGACGTATGACAACTGGGGCGGGTGGTATGACCACGTCAAGCCGCCGAAGGGCTGGGGCTTTCGGGTGCCGGCCCTGCTCGTGAGCGCATACGCACGGCATGGACTCCTCGACCACACCACGATGGACTTCACGGCCATCCTCAAGTTCATCGAAGAAAACTGGCACCTGGCGGCGCTGTCGAGCCGGGATGCGCAGTCGCCGGGTCTGGCGAGCGCGTTCGATTTCTCCGGGCCGCCGAGGCCGGCCGAGCTGCTGGCCGGCGTGCCCGCCGCGACGACTCCGCCGAATGCCAAGACCGGCGTGGTCTACAGCGTGTACGCAGGCGAACTGCTGCTGGTCACCATCGTGATCGGGCTGGCCGTCTGGAGAAGCCGGCCCCGCCGCGCAGATCGCGGGGGAGGGGACCTGGCGACATGATCAGCTCGACTGGTATCAGATGGCCGACGCTCACCTGGCGATGGGCGGCAGTGGCCGTCATCGCCTGCGCGCTCGCGTTGACCGTAGCCGCCCCGGCACGTGCGCAGGCGACCAGCGCGGTGGCCGCCCGGATCGTCACGCTCCATATCTACACCGTGCCGGCCGAACCCGGTGTGAAGCTGCTGTTCGATGGCCAGCCCGTAACGACGGACGCTGCCGGGGTGGCGGTCATCGATACGCCCTACCGGCGGACGGGTCACACCCTGACGCTGGTGCGCCCCGAGTGGACGAGTGAGGGCGGACGTATTCAAACGAAGTTTACTGTCTGGCGGTCGCCGCTATCGGAACAGAAACACTCGCCTACCCTCACCCATCTTGTCCTGAGGCGAAACCATGCCATTCAGCTTGGTTTCAGAGTGAGCTACCAGGTCAATTTCTCGTTCGTCACGACGAACAACACCAGCGTGCCGAGCAGCCGCATCAGCGGTGTCGAATTGCGGGGTGACGGCGGGTACATCAGCTCCGTCAACGGCGGCCGGACGATTCGCCTACTGGGCGTCCAGCCGGTACTCCAGGCCGGAACCCTGGTGGCGCATAGCGTCAACTACACGCTGCAGGACGTAGTGGTGGATGGCTCTAACGTCGTCAGTGCCGGGCAGCAACACCTCAGCCCCACGCGGCAGCAATCGGCTAAGTTCGTGCTGCCGCTTCGGCAACTCACCATCACGGCCCACGACCGTATCTTCGGCATGCATACCGGCCGCACGGTGGTGGTGACGTACCCGGACGGACGACGCGTCAGCTACCGGTTCGACCCGGCCCACCAGGTGGTTCTGACCGGCCTGGCGCGCGGCCACTACCAGGTCCATATCGACGGCGGCGGCTTCCTGACCTCGCAGGCGGTCGTCCTGTCGAGAAACCAGATCGTCAACATGCCGATCCTGACCTGGCCCGACATCATCACGGTGATCGTGGTCCTCGCGATCGTCGCGGCGGCCGCGGTCATGCGGCAACGACTGGGCGGCCGGGCAGGCCGGGAGCGAGGTCAGGCCGAATGAGAGGCCTGCCACGACGTGCGATCGCGGGAGCCCTGCTGGCCGCGGCCCTGTTGATCGTGCCCGGAGCGATACCCGCGGTCGCGGCCGGCGATGCGGGGGCCCCTGCCGCGAACGCAGCCGGCGTTCCGGGGCAAACGCCGGTCTTCTGCTACTACTACATCTGGTTCGACCCGCCGTCGTGGAACCGGGCCAAGATTGACTATCCAGCCCTAGGGCGTTACTCCAGTTCCGACGCCGTTGTGATGCGACGGCAGATCGAGGAAGCCCAAGCGGCCGGCATTACCGCCTTCCTGGTCAGCTGGAAAGGGACGGCGGCGCAGAACGCGCGGCTCGAGCAGCTCGCCGCCCTAGCCGCGGAGCTCCACTTCAAGCTCGGTCTGGTCTACGAGGGACTCAACTTTGCCCGTCAGCCCCTGCCGGCCAGCGAAGTGGCTGGCGACCTGCAGTGGTTCGCCCGTACCTTCGCCGCCGACCCGGTGTTTGACATCGGGGTAGGGGGTTTCGACCGGCCGCTCATTGTCTGGTCCGGAAGCTGGGCCTTCTCGACGGCGGACATCGCCGAGGTCGTCCGGCCGGTACGCAGCCGGGTGATTGTGCTTGCCTCGGCCAAGAACACCGCCGACTATCTGCGGGTTGCTCCGCTCGTCGATGGTGATGCCTACTACTGGTCCAGCGTCAATCCGGCCACCATGTCCGGCTACGGCCAAAAGCTGCACGCCATGAGCCAATCGGTGCACGCCCATGGCGGGTTGTGGATCGCCCCGTCAGCGCCCGGGTTCGACGCGAGGCTGATCGGCGGCACGAGCGTTGTGCCGCGCAATGGCGGAGCGACGCTCAGGACCGAATTTAATACGGCGCTGAGTTCCCAGCCCGATGCCGTCGGGCTGATCAGCTGGAACGAATTCAGCGAAAACACATATATCGAACCGAGCATGCGATACGGCCGCACCTACCTCGATCTGACTGCTCAGCTCATCAACGCTCGTGCTCCGGTGCCCGCTACCGCGGTCGATAGCTCCGGCGGCGGCAGCGGTGGTCTGACCACCGGTTTCGCCCTGGCCCTCCTGGCGGCCATCGCCGTCGTCATCGGGTGGGTACGGCTCAGGCGCGGGCGGACGGGACGCGGATCTGGCCCCCAGGCCCGGATGCGGGCCGCGGGCCGGGTGGTGCGCCGGGTGATGGTAGGGCTAGGCCGCCGGACGAGCCGGTGGTGGCTGGCCGGCGCGGCCATGATCGCGGCGATCGTGATTGCCGGTGCCAGCACCGAGTGGTACGGCGCGGTCGCCGTGTCTCACCCGCGCACGCCGGATGCCACGTCCAACTACCTGGGGCTTCGTCCCGCGAAAGCGTCGACCCAGGCGGTCGTCGTCGCCGCGGGAGATATCGCATGTCCGGCGGGTCAGGCTGATATCGGCGACAACACAGAGGGCGCAACCGACCAGATTCGCGCTCCGCGTGCCACCTGCGGGCAGCCGGCCACGGCGAAGCTGATCGGGCAGATGAAGCCCGATGCGGTCCTCGCCCTCGGCGATACGCAGTACCCGGACGGCGCCTATAGTCAGTATGAACGCTCATACGGCAGATCGTGGGGGCAATTCAGGGCTATCACGTATCCAGCCATCGGGAAACATGAGTACCTGACCCGTCAGGCCCGAGGCTACTTCGAATATTTCGGCCAGCGTGCGGGTAACCAGAACCAGGGATGGTATTCGTACGATCTGGCCACGTGGCATGTCATTGTCCTCAACTCGGAATGCCAATATATCGGTGGATGCGGTACCGGGTCACCACAGGAACGGTGGCTGACCGCCGATCTGGCCGCTCATCCGAATGGATGCACGCTGGCCTACTGGCACGAGCCACGATGGTCCAGCGGCACCCACGGCTCCAACCCGCTCTACAGCGCCGTCTGGAGGGACCTGGCCGCAGCCAGGGCGGACGTTGTTCTCAATGGCCATGACCATGATTACGAACGATTCGCTCCCTTGTCGGCAGACGGCCAGATGGACACCAACGGGGTCCGCGAGTTCATTGCGGGCACGGGCGGGGAGTCGCACTATAAGTTTCACCTACCCGCGACCGGCAGCCAGGTGCGTATCGCCAATACCTTTGGCGTACTAAGGCTCGCACTCGAACCAGGAGCTTATGAATGGAGGTTTATAAGCATATCGGGCGCGACGCTTGACGCCGGCAAGACTGCTTGTCATTAAACCTCGGTTGCCTGCGGCGAGCGGTGATGCTGGGCCGCGATCGGGTGAGGAGCGCCGTGGGGCCCCTGAATCACGAAGCTACCGGTCCGTTCGGCATCAAAAATTTTTGGCCGAACGGACCGTGGTTGTCAGCTGCCGCCCCCGCTATCAAACCACGGGTTGAGACCAGACCGAGTCGGCGTCCAACCGTGCGGTGATGACCGCCGATCCCGGCGCGCTTAGCGTTCGTCGCAGGGCGACCGGTTAAGGGGGACACCGTCAATGGGCTGGATCCTTGCTTCGGGCCTCAGATTCGGACGTCTCGTCGTAGCACTCGCCATCGGGCTGACCGTCATCGGGATCGCCCAGCTCCGCTCCGCGCCTGTCGATGTCTACCCGGAGTTCATGCCGCCGTCGGTGGAGATCCAGACCGAGGCGCTCGGGCTGTCGGCGGCCGAGGTGGAGCAGCTGATCACGTTGGGGCTCGAGCAGGACCTGCTCAACGGCGTGCCGTGGCTGGACCGCATCCACTCGTCGTCGATGCCCGGCCTGTCCGTGATCGACCTGACGTTCCAGCCGGGCACCGACCTGTACGCCGCGCGGCAGCAGGTCCAGGAGCGGCTGACCCAGGCGCACGCCCTGCCTAATGTGGGCAGCCCGCCGATCATGATCCAGCCGACGGCCGCGGCGGGCCGGATCGCCATGATCAGGCTGTCGTCCTCGTCGGTGTCCCCCATCGACATGTCGGTGCTCGCGCGGTGGAAGATCAAGCCGCGGCTGATGGGCGTGCCCGGCGTCGCGAACGTGGCCATCTACGGCCAGCGGGACCGGCAGCTCCAGGTCCAGGTGGACCCGAAGAAGCTGCGGGCCGAGCACGTGACGCTGACCCAGCTCATCGAGACCGCGGGCAACGCGCTGTGGGTCTCGCCGCTGACGTTCGTGGAGGCGTCGACGCCGGGTACCGGCGGCTTCTTCGAGTCGGCCAACCAGCGCCTCTCCGTCCAGCACATCTCACCGATATCAACGCCGCGGCAACTGGCCGCCGTGCCGGTCCAGGACGCCGGCCAGCTGCGGCTGGGCGACGTGGCCAACGTGATCGAGGACCACCAGCCGCTGATCGGCGACGCGGTCTCGAACGGGCACCCCAGCTTGTTCCTGGTCGTCGAGAAGTTCCCCGGCGTGGACACGCTGAAGGTCACCAGGGATGTCGAGGCCGCGATGGCGGATATGGCCCCGGGTCTGAAGGGCATCACCATCGACGCCCAGGAGTACCGCCCGGCGAGCTTCGTCGAGGCCGCGCTGCGGAACGTCGGCTGGGCCGCGCTCATCGGCTTCGTGCTGCTGATCGCCCTGCTGTTCGCCATGTTCGCCTCGTGGCGGGCGGCGCTGATCGGCGCGGTCGTGCTGCCGGTCTCGCTCACCACGGCCGCTTACGTGTTGTACCTGCAGGGCACCACGTTCACCACGATCACGCTGCTCGGGCTGGCCGCGGCCGTCGGCATCGTGGTCGACGACGTCATCGCCGACATCAACGCGGCCCGCGGCATCACCGCCGAAGGCGAGGCACCGGTCAAGGCGGCGTTCTCCGCGGTGCGCGGGCCGCTGGTGTTCGCCACCCTGGCCATACTGCTCGGCACCGTGCCGTTCCTGTTCCTCGGCTCGGTGGTGACCGCGTTCAGCCGCCCGCTCGTGCTCGCCTTCGCTCTCGCCGTGCTCACCTCGATGGTCGTGTCGTTCCTGCTGACGCCGACGCTGGGCGTGCTGCTGCTCCGTGGCCCCAATGATCGGCCCAATGAGCGGCAGGGCGAGCGCAGGCCGGGCCCGCTGGCCCGGGGGACGCGGCGGATCTTCGACAGCGGATTCGCCGCCATCGCGCGCCCACGCCGGGCGTGGGCGGTGGCCGGAGTGCTGGTGATCGCGCTCCTCGCGATCATCCCGCAGGCCACCGGGAACAACTCCCTGCTCCCGGCGCTGCAGGACCGCAACCTGCTGCTGCACGTCCGGGCGCACCCGGGCACCTCGCTGATCGAGATGGACCGCATTACCGCGGCGGCCGGAAACGAGCTGCAGACCCTGCCCGGGGTCAGGAGCGTCGGCACGCACGTCGGGCGGGCTATCGGTTCCGACCAGCTCACCAACGTCAACTCCGCCGAAGTCTGGATCACGCTCGACGACCGGGCCGATTACGCCAGGACCAAGGCGGCGATCACCACGGTGATGCACGGCTACCCGGGCCTGCGGACCGACCTGGTCACCTACCCCGGCGACCGCGTCGGCCAGGTGACCGCCGAACAACGCGACGACCTCGTGGTCCGCGTCTACGGCGCGGACCTGAACGTGCTCCAGCAGAAGGCGGGCGACGTGCGGGCCATGCTCGCCCGGGTGTCCGGCGTGGCGCATCCCGTGGTACGCCCGATACCGCAGCAGCCGACCGTGACCGTCAAGGTCAACCTCGCCGCCGCGCAGAAGTACGGCCTGAGGCCCGGCGACATCCGCCGGGACGCGACCACGCTCACCTCGGGCCTGATCGTAGGCAACCTCTACGAGCAGTCGAAGATCTTCGACGTGGTGGTCTGGGGCGCGCCGCAGACGCGCAGCGACCTGACCGAACTCGGGAACATGCTGATCGACACGCCGGGCGGCGGCACGGTGGCCCTCAAGGACGTCGCCAGCCTCACCGTCCGCGCGGAGCCGGCCGCCATCGTCCACGACGACGTGCTGCGCAGCGTGGAGGTGGCCGCCGGGGTCACCGGCGACCCGTCTGAGGTGGCTTCGGCCGTGCGCGCCCAGATCGCGCAGATGCCGATGCCGTATGAATACCACGCGGAGGTGTTCGGCAGCGCCACGACCCGCAGCTCCGACGCGACCCGCGGCCTGGCCTGGGGCGCGGTCGCGCTGGTCGGCATTTTCCTGCTGCTGCAGGCGGCGGTGGCCAGCTGGCGGCGCGCCGGGCTCATGCTGGCCGCGCTGCCGCTGTCGGCCGCGGGCGGAGTGCTCACCGCGCCACTGGCGGGCGGGATCTCGAACATCGCGTCGCTCACGGGGCTATTCGCCGTCATGGCGCTCGCGCTGCGCGCCTGCGTCCTGCTCGGCCGGCGCATCGACTCCGGGGTGGAAGCGGCCCGCGACCGCGCCGTGGCGGTCCTGCAGACGGTACTGGCCACGGCGGCCATCCTGGTTCCGGCCGCGTTCATGAGCTCCGGCCCGGGCCTGGAGCTCCTGCACCCGCTGGCCGTGACGATGCTCGGCGGACTGGTGACCCTGCTCCTCGTCCAGGGACTCCTGCTGCCTGCGCTGCTGCTGCCTGGCCCGGACCGCTCGGCGGTGAGCCAGGGTGGCGGCCGTCCGATACAAGTGCCTGTCGGGCGCAGGTACCGCATCCGCATCAGGCGGACCACCCACACGGAACGACCGTAAGGAAGCCCCGATGTCACCCAAGCACCTGTCCGTGGCCGGGCTGGTCATCGGCGCCGCCGCGATCCTGGCCGGCTGCGCCACCGCCACCCCGGCGCAGACACCGCCCGCCCTGATCAAGCCGGTGGTCGGCTCGCCGATCCCGCAGCTCCAGCTCACTGAGCGCGCGGTCCAGCGGCTGGGCATAGTAACCCAGCCCGTTCGGCCGGCCACAACGGCGGGTCAGTCGGCGCACGAGGTGATCCCGTACTCGGCCGTGGTCTATGACACCGACGGATCGACCTGGGCCTACGTGAACACCGCGGCCAAGACCTACGAACGCAAGCCGATCACGGTCACCGAGATCGACGGTACGACCGCGCTGCTGTCCGCCGGGCCGGCCGTCGGCACGGCGGTAGTGACGGTCGGCGCGGCCGAACTGCTGGGCACTGAGTACGACATCAGCGGGGAAGAATGACCGCATCCCACCCGCTGGGGTCGCCTCCGCCGGAGCCAGTAGAGCCCCGGTGGACCCTCATGCGGTCGATCATCAGCTCGAGCCTGCGGTTCCGCTACCTGGTCGTCGCGGCCGCCGTCGGCATGATGATCCTGGGCATCACCACGCTGCCGAACATGCACGTCGACGTCTTCCCCGAGTTCGCCCCGCCCCGGGTAGTTATCCAGACCGCCTGCGTGGGCCTGTCCACCTCCGACGTCGAGCAGCTCGTCACCGTGCCGCTCGAGGCGGGGCTCAACGGCATCCAGGGCCTGGACGACATGCGGTCCAAGTCGGTTCCGCAGCTGTCCTCGATCGAGCTGCTGTTCAAGCCGGGTACCGACCTGCTGCGGGCGCGCCAGCTGGTGCAGGAGCGCATCGCGACCGTGTCCCCCAGCCTGCCCACCTGGGCGGCGCCGCCGGTGATGCTGGCTCCGGTCTCCGCCACCGGACGGGCCATGCAGATCGGCATGACGTCGAAGAACCACTCGCTCATCGAGATGTCGATGACGGCGTACTGGACGATCCGGGCCCGGTTGCTGCGCGTGCCCGGGGTGGCCAACGTGGCCATCTGGAACGAGCGGCTCCAGCTCATGACGGTGCAGGCGGAGCCGGCCAAGATGCAGGCGCGGCAGGTCTCGCTAGAGAAGGTGATGGAGGCCACGGCGGATGCGGTGGACTCCGGCCTGCTCAAGTTCTCCACCGGCGCGGTCATCGGCACCGGGG
>Ga0210395_10004770_pt1 | contig 10404 bp, 11 predicted proteins | sample IncBWH4OmetaG_FD_150861 | JGI IMG/M metagenome (GOLD analysis project Ga0210395, IMG submission 150861) | Forest soil microbial communities from Barre Woods Harvard Forest LTER site, Petersham, Massachusetts, United States - Inc-BW-H-4-O ...
AATACAATTTTATGAGGTGGTCAGCTTGCTCCGGAAATTACTGGTCAGCTTAGTCCGGATTTTGGTGGTCAACATGCACCGGAAATTGGTGGTCAACTTCACCGGATTTTCCATCCCACAAGGTAATCACTATATCATTATATAAATCCCATATTTATTACTCTTATACGACCATGTAAGAAAACTCAACCTATTGCTCAACTTTATAAAATAAAATAATCATAACAAATTGATTTACATCATATTAATAACAAAAAAAGGACACCCATCTGGCGTCCTTTAAGTTTAAAAAATTGAATAGCTCTGTTTTCATTTCAAAGATACATAACCATTATTATCTAATAGTAACTGTAAGGTTATGTAAAAGTTATTGTTGATTATATACAAAGAAATTATTTACTGGAAAGATTCCCAGTCATACCCGCAGAAACAATAAACTTCATTGCCTCTGAACCACTTATGTTTAAAGGAATTATATTATCCTTACGCACAAAAATAATATTGCCGGATATATTATACGAGTGAGGGAAATATACTGAAACGAGATCCTGCATTTCTTTTAAAGAGAATTCATCTCTTGTGACGAAACCTATGCGAAACGTATCTGATTCTTTTCCAGTCTTTACCATAACTGGATGATCAAACCTTTTTTTATCTCCGACTATAGCACTTACTACATCCTTTGAAGAAGAGTAAATAATATTAATAAATGGAATTTTATACAAATAGCTTTCTAAAAAACTAAAAGCAGGTTTAACCAGAAATATAGATGTTATAGCACCGGTAAGCGTTACAAACGCAGCGACTACCAATATACCAACACCAGTAGGTAATTCAACACCAAATAACGCTGGTACAATCCTATCAAATAAGGTCAAAAAAAAGAAGATGATGTAAACCGTAATTAAGATCGGGACAAGAAATAATAAACCTCTAATAAAAAAACGTGCTAACAGTTTCATTTCTTATATTTTGTTTTACTCTGTAAAATCAATCTTATAATGTCAGTACGTAAAATATATTTCTTATGTTCGTTATTTCTGAATCTGCTGAACATATTCCTTAACCTGGTTCATCAACCACATGGGTGTGGAAGTAGCCCCACAAATTCCAACGCTATCATCGCTATTAAACCATTCCGGTAGAACTTCAGATTCGTTTTCAATAAAATAACTTCTTTCATTCTCCTGCTTGCATACGGCATACAAGGCCTTTCCATTTGAGCTTTTCTTTCCACTCACAAACAAAACGACATCGTGCTCTTTTGAAAACTTACGAAGCTGCGGCTCTCTGTTAGATACCTGACGACATATACTGTCGTTGTAATCAAAATTCTCTTCCGAATTAAAACCAGCATTTTTTACTCGTTCTTCAATCAGGTCTTTTATTTTATAAAATCCTTGTGTACTCTTCGTTGTCTGACTGTATAACGTTACTGGTTTGGAATAATCTATTTTATCCAGATCCGCTTCTCCTGTAATAACAATAGCCTTATCTCTCGTTTGTCCAACCAAACCAATTACTTCTGCATGGCCTTCTTGTCCATATATAACAATCTGACCCTCTCGTTCTTCAATAGAATCAAAGGATCCTTTTACTCTGTTTTGTAATTTCAGAACAACCGGACAAGAAGCGTCTACCAATTCGATATTATTATCCATCGCCAGCTTATACGTCTCAGGAGGTTCGCCATGTGCCCGAATCAGCACTTTACAATTATGCAGTTCCTTCAACTGCTCACGATCAATGATTACAAGTCCTTTTTTAGCAAGACGTTCAACTTCCATGCTGTTGTGAACAATATCCCCAAGACAATATAATTGTTCGCCCGAAGCCATTTCATCTTCTGCCATTTGTATAGCAAACTCAACTCCGAAGCAATAACCTGAATTTTTATCTATAGTAACGTTCATTCTGATGGCTATTTTAGTGTACGTAGTCAGAACAATAGTGACCTGCTTTTAGTTTACTTGTTAGCAAAGCATCCCGCTTGTTCATATGTCTTCAAGATTATATTCCAGTTCAATCATTCTGCCAACAGCAATATTCATGATACAGTCTACCTGTTCTTCAACTGTGATATAAGTTGTATCAATTACAAAAGCATCACTGGCTTTTCTAAGAGGTGATTCAGATCGTGTGGTATCAATTAAATCCCGACTTTGAATATTCTCTATGATATCATCTAAATCAACAATCTGCTTGCGCTCCAATAACTCCTGCTGTCTGCGAAAAGCCCTTACCTGCATATCAGCTATCATAAATATTTTAAGCTCTGCATCCGGAAAAACATGCGTGCCAATATCTCTACCATCCATCACAATGCCTTTTTTCTTTCCCATCTTTTGTTGCAGATGTACCAAATGCTTACGTACTTCCGGAAGTGCACTAACCTCACTTACCTTTTCAGAAACGTACATCTTTCTGATTTCATTTTCTACATTCAATCCGTTCAGATACGTATCAAATGAATTTGAATGTGCATTATAAACGAATGTGATATGTATCTGCTCCAAGGCTCCTGCTACAGCTTTGGGATTCGTTATATTGATATAATGCTGAATAAAATATAAGGTCACCGACCTGTACATGGCTCCAGTATCAATATATACGTACCCTAATTTTTCAGCCAGCAATTTTGCAGTTGTACTTTTCCCGCAAGCCGAATACCCATCTATGGCAATGATAACTTTACGCATGAAATCTCGACCCTCTGATTCTGTTTCAATTTAAACAAATAACCCCTTCCCGACAATGCACATCGCCAGCCAATTATATTTTGATACAATTTTATTTATTATTTAGCTTGGGGTAAAAACAAAATATATTGTTCTTCAATTATTTATTATTATGACCGGCCCTCATCTTCTTGCCTGTCTTAGGTGCCCAGCTTTGCTGTTTGTGACCAGATGTCTGACAAGACACCATTAAAACTGTCAGTATTGATATCAGGAGAGTAATGGAAATTAATTTTTTCATATAAACTTAAACTTTACTTAATGATTCACCATCTAGGATAAATTTAAATAATTTCCTTGTTTATTGCTACTTATGTTTTTTATGATGCATCTTTTTGTCCTGATGCGGTTTAAATGGCTGGTGTTTATCTGCAAATTTTTCTTTGAAAAACGTGCAGGAAACCATGCTTGACATAAGGCTTATTAAAAGTATATTCGTAAAGGCTTTCATGACTTTATAAGTAGTATGATACATTTTCTATTTTCACTTTGTACTGTTTTTTCATTGATTTTGTTTTCGTTCTGTAGAAACGATTCAACAAATACAACGATAAATATACAAAATCGCCCTTTTAATGCAGGAAATGCTTCTAAATTATCAGAGCTGAATTATTTAACTACTGTAGAAAACCGATTTAATTGTCCGGAAAATTATACAAGAATCCGGTTTCCGAAGTCTTCCTTTAAAAATTGGTTAAGAACATTCCCTTTAAAAGAAAAAGGTACCCCTGTATACTTGTATAACAAAGAATTAAAAAGTCCTCAATCAATACACGCCGCTATCCTGGACATAGATGCCGGAACAACAGATCTGCAGCAGTGCGCCGATGCCGTCATGCGTTTACGTGCCGAATATTTATTCCAAAAAAAAGCTTTTGATTCAATCGTATTTACTTTCACAAACGGAACCAAAGCGCCTTATTCTAAATGGAGAGAAGGATACAGAGTACATATAAAGGGCAATACCGTTACTTGGACAAAAGACGTCTCAGTAGATACAACCTATAAAACTTTCAGGCAGTACCTAAACACAATATTTATGTACTGCGGAACTTATTCCTTATCCAAAGAACTCAATCCGGTTCACATAAAAGATTTGCAATGCGGAGACGTATTTATCCATGGAGGATTTCCAGGACATGCTGTGATTGTTATGGACCTTGCAATCAATAAAAATTCGGGGAAGAAAATATTTCTACTGGCACAAAGTTATATGCCTGCTCAAGATATTCATATTGTTAAAAATTTAACAAATGATGGGTTAAGTCCCTGGTATGAAATTCCTGAAGATGGTACACTCCGTACAGCTGAATGGACATTTAAAACGGATGAGCTAAAACGGTTCTGAAAAAGTATTTTTGTCTCAATTATTTGTTGCCAGCCAGTAGATACATGACAGCCATACGTACGGCAACCCCGTTCTCAACCTGATCCAGAATAATGGAATGTCCGCTGTCTGCTACATCACTGCTTAACTCAACACCACGGTTTATTGGACCCGGATGCATGATAACAATTTCCTTGTTCAATGAATCAAGCAGTTTTTTATTGATTCCGTAATACTGGGCATATTCTCTCAGACTTGGAAAGTATTTTATGGTTTGCCGTTCAAGTTGAATACGCAACACGTTCGCCACATCACACCATTCAAGTGCCTTGCGCAAGTTATATTCTACCTTTACACCAAGTTCTCCGATGTACTTGGGAATAAGAGTTGAAGGACCACAGACCATCACCTCAGCTCCTTGTTTCTGCAAGGCAAATATATTCGATAAGGCAACACGTGAATGCAAAATGTCACCAAAAATACAGACTTTCTTACCAGCTACCGTTCCAAGTTTTTCTTTAATAGAGAAACTATCCAGAAGAGCCTGCGTAGGATGTTCGTGGGTACCATCTCCTGCATTAATGATATTCGCATTTATTTTTTTCGATAGAAAATGCGGTGCTCCTACACTTGCATGACGGATCACAATCATATCTACCTTCATAGCCAGGATATTATTTACTGTATCCAGTAAAGTCTCTCCTTTCTTAACAGAACTTGCCGCTGCTGAGAAATTTATGGTATCAGCAGATAAACGTTTCTGAGCTAATTCAAAAGATAAACGGGTACGTGTAGAGTTTTCAAAAAATATATTGGCAATAGTTACATCCCGTAAGGAAGGTACTTTCTTAATAGGGCGGTTGATGACTTCTTTAAACTGTCCTGCCATTTCTAAAATAAGTTCAATATCCTTTGTTGTAAGATCTTTAATTCCCAGTAAATGCTTTACGGACAGTTGGCTCATTGTAACAGGTTTATTTCTTAACTAACCAGATAATTTCTTTTTTGTCTTCCACTTCTCTGAGATCAACAACAACTTTCTCAGAATCAATACATGTGACTTCCTTTCCCACATAATTAGGCTGAATAGGTACATCGCGGCTGTATTTCCGATCAATCAGGACAAGCAATTCCACTTCTTGAGGTCTGCCGAATGCCATCATAGCATCCATTGCTGCTCTTACTGTTCTGCCTGTATAAAGTACGTCATCAATCAGAATCACGCGTTTCCCTTCAATCAGAAATGGAACTTTAGTTGCGTTAGCTTTTAAAGGGCCTTCGTGCGTACGAAAATCGTCTCTGAAAAATGTCGCATCCAGATAGCCGATTTCAATATTCTTTTTTAACGTTTTCTGTAATTTTTGATGAATGCGTTTACCAGTGGCAATACCTCTTGGCTGGAGAGCCAGAATAACACTATTGGAGAAATCATCGTGAGACTCTATCAATTGCTGACAAAGCCGATCCAACATGATCTGCAACAAATCGTTGTCGATGATAATGCGTTTGGACATAACGTTGCCGTAAAATTTTTCAAATATAGAACATTACCTGAATTTTAAAGAATAGAAGGAGATATTCCTTCTGGTTTTTTATTCACCTGCCAATTCAAGTATTATATCAAACTCCTCTTTTTTAACAGGTTGTACCGATAATCGCATCAGTTTAATTAACGCCATATCCTGAAGTCGTTTATCCTTTTTAACTATTTCCAATGAAACCGGATGCTTGAGTTTTTTTACCGGAGCAACATCCACTACTACCCAATTGGCATCATCTGTTGTCGGGTCCTGATAAGCTTCACCGACCACTTTGGCAATTCCTACAACCTCCTTGCCCTCGTTCGAATGATAAAACAGCAGCAGGTCACCTTTTTTCATGGCACGCAAATTATTCCGTGCCTGATAATTACGTACACCTTCCCAGAAGGTCTTTTTATCTTTTAGTAATTGATCAAAAGAGTACTTGAATGGTTCCGATTTTATTAGCCAGTAATTCATTGAACGTATGAGAATCTGTTTGTTAAAACATTAGATTAAATATGAATCATCCTTTGTTTAAAAGTAAGGTATTTCGATTTGAAATAAAAATAATAGGATCAAGCGAGGATAAAACTTAAAACTTTCCGTTTTACACTTTATATTTACAGTTACACGTAAACCGCTTAATTCCTTGACAAATCAGGAAATATCTGAACTTCTCTCTCTTACAGCTTCTCTAATGGAGTTGCACGATGAAAATCCGTTTAAGGTTCGTTCCATACAGAATGCTGGTTTTCAAATTGAAAAAACAGAAGTACCTCTTTCAACCCTTTCCCTGAAAGAACTGGAACAACAGGAAGGAGTAGGTAAAAGCATTGCATCCAAAATTGAAGAAATTAATAAAACCGGGAAACTACGCGAACTTGAAGTTTTGCTAAGCCAAACGCCGGAAGGAATTATTGAGCTTCTTTCCATTAAAGGAATCGGTCCTAAGAAAGTAAAAACTTTATGGAAGGAATTGGGTATTACCGACAAGGATCAATTAATGGAAGCCTGTAAAAGCAATTCAGTTGCTCAATTAAAAGGTTTCGGTGAAAAGACGCAGGAAAATATTATTCAAGTGCTTCAGTTTATCATGAAGCAATCCGACAAACACCTGTACGGAGATATTGAAGAAGTGGCATTACAGTTAGAACGGAAACTAAAAGGTGATCTAAACACCTCTTCAATAAGTTTAAGCGGAGAGGTAAGAAGGAAAATGGAAATAATTGATATGATTTCATTTGTCATTTCGTCTGAAGATCCTGCTGTGCTAATAAAAAATATAGATGGTCTTTCGTATCTTAAATCTACAGGCAAATCCGGTTTATATACATGGCGTGGTGCAGAAACCAGCAAAAATATTCCAGTAGAAATAACAGTGTGTCCTGAAAATAAATTTGGCTCTGTTCTTTTTAAGCATTCCTCAGGGAAAGGACATCTTAGTTTGAAAAATTCCGAAGGTAGGACATTTTTATCTGTTGCAAACACAAAGGCATTTAAGACAGAAGAAGAATTATTTACTTCCTTAAATCTGCCTTTTATTCCTTCTGAATTACGGGAAGGCTCCAGGGAATTAAAACTGGCTGAAGAACAGTTATTAGACCACCTTCTGACAGATGCTGATATTCAAGGAAGTTTTCACAATCACTCAACATACAGTGACGGTCAGAATACGTTAAAGGATATGGCTGATTATTGTAAAGAGTTAGGATATTCATATTTCGGTATTTCGGACCATTCGAAATCTGCTTTTTATGCAAATGGTCTTGACGAGAACCGTGTTCCTGAACAGCAAAAAGAAATTGATAAACTAAACCAGGCTCCCGGTTCCATTCGAATTTTCAAAGGCATTGAATCAGATATACTAAACGATGGTTCGTTGGATTATTCAGACGATGTTCTTCGATCGTTTGATTTTATAGTTGCTTCTATACATTCCAATCTGAAAATGCAGGAGGATAAGGCGACACAACGCTTAATTACAGCTATTGAAAATCCGTTTACGACTATGCTTGGTCACCCAACCGGACGCTTACTTTTAAAACGGGAAGGTTATCCCATAGATCATAAGAAAGTTATTGATGCCTGCGCTGCTAATAATGTCATTATCGAAATCAATGCTCATCCGTGGCGTTTGGATATGGACTGGAGACACATTGGATATGCTCTGGATAAAGGCTGTATTATCAGCATTAACCCAGATGCGCACGAAAAGAAAGGCTTGCTGGATATGCATTTCGGTATATGTGTTGCCCGTAAGGCAGGCCTGTGCAAAGAGCAAACATTCAATGCCTGGCCGCTCGAAAAAGTAGATGAATGGCTGAAGAACAAACGAAAGTAGCCTGATATGAAGATACTGATACTTCGTTTTTCATCCATAGGAGATATTGTCCTGACAACCCCGGTTATTCGATGCTTAAAGCAACAACTGCCGGCTTCCCAGATTCATTTCGCTACCAAGGCATCATTTCAAAATATTCTGATCAACAATCCATATATAGACAAACTGCATGTACTTGACCATTCAACCAGTAGTTTAATCAAAGAATTAAAAGAAGAGAAATTTGATCTGATCATTGATCTTCACCGCAACATAAGAACTCGAAGAATCAAGTGGGCTCTCCAAACAAAATCCTATACTTTTGATAAAGTAAACATACGCAAATGGCTTCTTGTAAACTGGAAGTGGAATCTGATGCCAAGAAAGCATATAGTAGATCGTTATCTTGATACGGTAAAATCACTCGGTATTAAAAATGATCAAAAAGGACTCGATTATTTTATTCAAGAAAAGGACGAAATAAGCATTTCTGATCTCCCGCTTCCTTTTCAGAAAGGCTATGTTGCAATTGTTATCGGAGCCCAGCAGACAACCAAACGTCTGCCGGAAGCAAAACTGATCGAATTATGTGGCAAAATTTCCCTTCCTATTATATTGTTAGGAGGAAAAGAAGATTCAAAAACCGCTGAAACGCTCATATGTGCTTTCCCGGACAAAGAATCTATTTACAATACGTGCGGCAAATTCAATATAAATCAATCTGCCTCTCTTATCAGGCAAAGTTTATATATATACTCCCATGATACAGGCTTGATGCATATTGCGGCGGCTTTTCATAAAAAAATTATCTCTATATGGGGAAATACGGTTCCAGAGTTTGGTATGTATCCATATCAAACAGAACATGTAATCTGGCAGGTAGAAAAACTGTATTGTAGGCCTTGTTCAAAAATAGGATACAAAGCATGTCCAAAAAAACATTTCCGTTGTATGAATGAACAAGTACTTCCGGTAGCTGAAATCGAAAAGTACTGGAAATAAAAAAGGGCCTTTAAAGCCCTTTTAATACGTTTGTGAGAGAAAGAGTTTAAAAGAATTAAATTTTCTTTACTTCAACTGCATTTACTCCTTTTTTACCATCAACGATTTCAAACTGAACTTTATCGTCTTTTGTAATCTGCTCTTTCAACCCGGAAACATGAACGAATATTTCCTTGTTGGTTGCACTGTCTAGTATAAAACCAAAACCTTTGGTTTCATTAAAGAATTTTACTGTTCCCGTACTCATAATTGTAATGTAATTAATTGAATACTAAAGTTATGAATAAATTTGAGAAATAAAAGGAATTACTTATTTGTCGATCTGGTTTTTTAAATATTTTTTTTGCTTATAATTAAAACTATCGAAATAATCGCTGAATATGATCGAATGGATTTCCAACTTTAAAATTACAAGAATGTACTATATTGCAGTAGTAAAAAGTTTAAATTTGACACAATAATAATGATTGTTAGCCTAGTTATTTCAGTATATAACGAAGAAGAAGCTTTACCATTTTTTCTTAATGAGTTAACTAATGATTTGCTTTTAATCAATGAAGAAATACAAATTATTTTTATTAATGATGGTAGTACTGATAGAAGTATAGATATTTTAACACGCTTTGTGAATATTGACTCTCGGGCAAAAATTTTACACTTTTCAAGAAATTTTGGTCATGAAGCTGCAATGTTAGCTGGCCTGCATCATTCAACTGGAGATGTGATTATATGTATGGATTCAGATCTCCAGCATCCTACCAAAAAGATTTTATCGATGATTGAATCTTATAAATCAGGAAACGATGTTGTATTGATGGTAAGAGATGAGCGTAAAGATTATCATTTTTTAAAACAATGGTTTACATCTTTCTTTTACTATTTCCTGAATACCTTCTCTGAATATAAATTCGAATCTAATGCCTCAGATTTTTTCTTGATTTCCACCAGAGTATCGAATATTGTTTTAAATGAGTTTAAGGAATATAATAAATTTTTACGAGGTATTATTCAAAATATAGGCTTTAAAATAGGGAAAATTCATTATATAGCTCCCAAGAGAGTAGCAGGGAAAAGTAAGTATAGTATTTACAAACTTGTTTTATTTTCCTTTGCTGCTATTTCTACAACTTCATTAATGCCATTAAGACTCGGTCTATTTGTTGGCGTCCTTTTTGCCTTGTTTTCAATAATTGTTACTATTTATTCGATTTTTATGAAATTTTTTTCTCAACCGACTTCCGGTTATACATCACTGATTGTCTTCTTGAGTATTTCATTTTCATTATTGTTTTTTATTATTGGAATAATTGGAGAATATATCGCAAATATATTTAAAGAAACGAAAGGCCGACCTTCATATATTATTGAAAAAATAATCAAAAAGAATGATTCTGTTTTATTAAAATAAATACCTTAATTACGGTACTATTTATTTAGCCGAACATATGTTCTAACGCAATATAATTATGAATACTAATTTTTATATAAGAATAA
>Ga0210395_10004772_pt1 | contig 10402 bp, 12 predicted proteins | sample IncBWH4OmetaG_FD_150861 | JGI IMG/M metagenome (GOLD analysis project Ga0210395, IMG submission 150861) | Forest soil microbial communities from Barre Woods Harvard Forest LTER site, Petersham, Massachusetts, United States - Inc-BW-H-4-O ...
CGGGGCAGGCGCCGATTGCGCCGGCCAAGTTCTACAGCTTCACCGACGCCGAGGCGAACACCAAGGAGCAGATCCAGAAGGCCAGGTCACATCCATGGATCTCGCCGGACGTCCCGGTCAGGGGGTTCGTCTATGACGTCAGCACCGGGCGGCTCAGCGAGGTGTTCCCGGACCCGGAGACCGTCGCTGGCTAGTCAGGGCGTCGCCGCCTCGGCGTCTGCTGCACGAGGGCGCCTCGGGGGCGGAGCTGGTGCGAGCTGCACGAGACTCCAGATCTTCGCGGTCCGCGCGGATAGGGCCTCGGTGGCCTAGTGGACGGTGGCCGTCGGTGCCGAGTGCCCGGCGCGCCCCCAGTGGAGACCGCCGAAAGGCACCACCGAGCAAGAACTGTCACAACGACGGGAGTAGCCCATGACCGGCCAGCCAGACTCACCCGCAGGGCTGAGCTTCGAGCGTGATGTCCGTCCTATGTTCCGCGAAAAGGACCGCGACTCGATGCTCAAACGCTTCGACCTGTGGTCCCGCAGCGACGTTCAGGCGCACCAGGACGCGATCCTCGACCGCCTCCGCAACGGCACGATGCCCTGCGACGGGGCATGGCCGCCGGAGCGCGTCGCCGTCTTCCAGCGCTGGATCGCCGGCGGGTCGGCGCCGTGAGCGCATGCCGCGGTGACTGAGCAGAGTACGCCGATACCCCCGCGGTTTAGGGATTCGTACGCCGGACGCAAGGCCTGCCTAGAGGTTCCGCTCCAGCGTGCCGGTGGCGCCGTCGGTGCCGAGGACGGGCGTCGCTTGAGCTGGCTGGGCTGGAGCTTTCTGGTCGGCTCGTGACCGGGAACGCGATACGGCGACCCCGGCGAGGCAGAGGGCTCCTCCGGCGACGGCGAGCCCTTGGGGGATCTGCCCCAGGATGAGCCACGACATGATGATGACGAGCGTCGGCACTGCGTAAATGATGGCGCCCATCCTCCCGGAGGTGGTCCGGGCAAGCGCGTAGGCCCAGGTGGTGAAGCCGAGAGTGGTCGGGAACAGCCCGAGGTAGACGACTTGCAGCGTGGCGCTGACCGGAGCCGAGCCGAGCTGGGACAGGAGCTGGCCGGCGAACGGAAGACACGCCGCCGTGCCGGTGAAGCAGCCGAACGCGGTGACCTGGACGGCCGAGGCATGACGCAGGGCTAGCTTCTGGCACACCACCCCGGCCGCGTAGCAGACGGCCGCAACCAGGCACAGCACCACGCCCATGACCGAGGTACGACCGCCGTCTGACTCCGAGATGCCGACCACGAGAACACCGCCGAACGACACGGCCATCCCAGCGGCCAGCCGGCGCGGGAACCCCTCATGCAGCAGCCAGCCGGCCAGCAGCGCGAGGAGAATCGGGCCGATGTTGACGAGCATCGCGGCGGTGCCAGCGTCGACGTCACGTTCGCCCCAGTTGAGCGTGACCATATACAGCCCGAACCAGAGCAGCCCCGAGCCGAGAATTCCGGGCCAGGCTGCCCGGGCCGGCCAGCGGCCACCGCTGAGCAGCCACATCACGCCGAGGGCGAGCGAGGCCACCAGCAGGCGCCCCAGCGCGAGCGCACCCGGCGCGAAATGCCCGCCCGCGCTCCGGATCGCTACGAAGGCCGAAGCCCACAGCACCACGGTTACCGCTGCCGCGCCGACAGCGCGAGAGTCGTCATTCACCCCGCCAGGCTAGGCGCCAGATATTTCGACTTCTGGCGAAGAATGGACTCCTAGTTCGGGCCTGCGCCGCGGGCATCTTGCCAGGCGCATCTTGGCACCGTAAGCCTGGCCTAGAGGAGCAGCTGATGCTCGTGGCGGCTGCGCCGCTCCCGTACCAGCAGGGCCGGTCCCGGCCCGGGGAGGGGGATGGGGTCTTGGGCTTGATAATTTGCTCCCGTAACGTTGTCTTACTCGACCCTTTACTGCAGTGACACCGGGAGCAGGCATGACGCAGACCCCGCCTTATCAGGTAACCGACCCAGCGACCGGTGAGGTGACCGAGGCTTTCCCCTTCGCCACGGACGCGGAGGTGGCGGAGGCGCTCACCACCGCGACCGAGGCGTTTGCGGCATGGCGGCTGCGCCCGGTCGCCGAGCGGGCCGCGGTCGTGAAGCGGATCGCCGAGCTGTTCACCGAGCGCGCCGCCGACCTGGCCGCGCTGATCACCAAGGAGATGGGCAAGCGGCCCGCCCAGGCTGTAGGCGAGGCCGAGTTCTGCACCGACATCTTCAACTACTACGCCGACAACGGTCCCGCACTCATCGCCGACAAGCCGCTGCCCGGCCATGACACCGCGCGCGTCGAGTACCGGCCCGTCGGCCCGGTGCTCGGCGTGATGCCGTGGAACTACCCGTATTACCAGGTGGCCAGGTTCGCCGCGCCCAACCTGATCGTCGGCAACGCCGTCATACTCAAGCACGCAGAAAACTGCCCTACCTCGGCCCTGGCGATCGCGCAGATCATGAAAGACGCGGGCGTGCCGGACGGCGTGTACGTTAACCTCTTCGCGACCCACGAGCAGATCGCCGCGATGATCGCCGACCCGAGGCTGCGCGGCGTGTCGCTGACCGGCTCCGAGCGGGCTGGCACCGTCGTCGCCGAGACCGCCGGCCGCAACCTGAAGAAGGTCGTCCTTGAACTCGGCGGGTCCGACCCGTACATCATCCTCAACACTGCCGACGTCGAGGCGGCGGCGGAGACCGCGTGGACCACCCGGATGGAGAACGTGGGCCAGGCCTGCAACTCCAACAAGCGGATGATCGTCATGGACGACGTTTACGACGACTTCGTGGCCGCCCTGGTCAAGCGGGCCGCCGCGATGTCACCCCGCCCAGCGGGCGATGACTCCGATGAGGCCTACAGCCCGATGGTCTCCCGTAAGGCAGCGGAGAACCTCCTCGTCCAGGTGCAGGACGCGGTATCGAAGGGCGCCACGCTGCACGTCGGCGGCACCCTCGATGACGGTAAGGGCGCGTACTTCGCCCCGGCCGTGCTCACCGGCGTGACCCCGGAAATGCGGGCCTACCGCGAGGAGCTGTTCGGCCCGGTCGCCGTCGTCTACAAGGTCAGCACCGACGACGAGGCGGTCCAGCTCGCCAACGTGGTGGACTTCGGCCTGGGCGGCGCGGTCTGGTCGACCGACGAGGAGCGGGCGATCAAGGTCGCCGAGCAGCTGGAGGTCGGCATGGCCAACGTCAACACCCCGGCAGGGGAGGGTGCGGACCTGCCCTTCGGCGGCACCAAGCGCTCTGGCTTCGGCCGCGAGCTTGGCCCCCTCGGCGTCGACGAATTCGTCAACAAGCGCCTCTTCTACGTCGAGAAGTAGCGCTTTCTACGTCGAGAAGTAGCGCTCGACGAGTAAGGTCCCGGCAGGCCACTTCCCGCCGCCCGCCCCCGGATGATCGGCTGTCCGTGGGCGGGGCCCGGTACTCGGCGGCGGCCCAGCGCGGCCAGGCCCTCACCCGCTTTACGGCGCTGACCCGGCCTGGCCGGGCGCTGACCCGGCCTGGCCGACGCTGGCCTGCGCTGAAGACGGATCAGAGCCCTAGATAAACGCGAATGGCTTCGTCCAGCCTCGCCGTCGCGCGTGGGCGGAGCCTTCCGCGCCGATGTCGCAGCCGTGACTTGTCGGCCGAGTGGAGGTCCGTCGCGTAGACGTAGCTGAGGTCGTAGCTCGTCAGGCCCGATTCGCTGTGAGGTCGGCCAGCCTACGGCGCATACCACCCAGCTCAGGCCGCCCATCAAGCTAAGGCTAGCGCCAGAGAACACACCTGCGGCACCACCGAGAAGCCATAGTGACATCGTGATGGTGCCAAGAAGATTTGACATGGCGCCATAATGGTGCCATATTGGTGTCATGGAACTTGAACCGTATGTCGCAACGCTCCGCCAGGAGCTGGCCGCAGCCGCCGAGATGGCGGGACCTGAGGCTCGCGAACTCGCCGAGCGCCTGGTCGCCCCGCTGGAGTCGGCGGCCAGGCTGGCGCTGCTCGAGGCCCTTTCCGCAGCGTCGGACGAGATCACGCGCGACCTCGCACCCGGTTCGGTCTACGTTCGCCTGCGCGGGCGGGAGCCGAGTTTCGTCGTGACACCTGCGCTACCCGACTCCTTCGCCGAGCCGGTCACCACGGCGCCAGCGGCTCTGCCGCCCGTGCCGACCGACACCGACGAAGGAGCAACCGCCCGCATCAACTTCCGGCTGGGCGAGACCCTCAAGGGCCGGATCGAGCAGGCCGCTGACCGGGCCGGACTGTCAGTCAACAGCTGGCTCACCCGCGCGGCCGCGGCCGCACTCGAATCTGACGCCCCAGCCCGCGGTGCGGAACACCGCGGCGCTCGCGGTGACGAGCGCTTCACCGGCTGGGTGCGCTGAGCGCCTCCGTACCACCTCGTCAGATCCGTACCAAGACGCGTACCAACACCAAGGGAGAAACCACCATGCCTACGTTCAGCACCCCCGAGCCCATCCCGGCCACGATCGATCTAGTGGCAGGCGATGTCCGCGTGCTCGCGAGCGATCGCAGCGACACCGTCGTAGAAGTCCGCCCGAGCACCAGCTCACATGAGCCGGATGTCAAGGCCGCCGAGCAGACCAGGGTCGAGTACACCGCCGCCGGCCTGCTGATCAAGGGGCCCAGGCAGCGCAGCATCGGCCTGCGCAAGATCGGGTCTGTCGACGTGACCGTCGAGCTGCCGGCCGGCTCGCAGCTGGAGGCCGAGGCCGGGGTTGGCGCGCTGCGGTTCTCGGGCCAGCTCGGCAAGTGCCGGGCCAAGATCGGTGCCGGCAGCATTGACCTCGAGGAGGCCGGGCCGGTCGACCTGCGCGCCGGCGCAGGCGCGATCACTGTCGACCACGTCACCGGTCATGCCGAGATCACCACCGGATCTGGCCGGCTGCGCGTCAGCCAGGTCGACGGGCCCGCGGTGATTAAGAACTCCAATGGCGACACCTGGGTCGGCGCGGTCACCAGCGACCTGCGGGTGAGCGCCGCCAACGGCGCCGTCGAGATCGGCAGCGCCGGTGGCGACGTCACGGCCAGCAGCGCCAACGGCACGATCCGCGTCGATGACCTCACCCGCGGCTCGGCTTCGCTCAAGACGAGCATGGGCGAGATCCAGTTCGGTGTCCACGCGGGCACCGCGGCCAAGATCGACGCCTATACGCGCTTCGGCGCCGTCCGCAATTCCATGGATACGGCCGACAGCCCCGAGCCGACCGACGAAGTCCTCGAGGTCCACGCGCGGACCAGCTTCGGCGACATCGTGATCCGGCGGTCCTGAACACTCTTCACGCCCCCTGAAAAGGAAACCCCGATGACAATGACATCCGCAGCCCGGCCGGCGATCTCGGTGACCGGGCTGCAGAAATCCTTCGGCGACAAGGTCGTGCTCGATGGCATCGATCTCGCTGTCCAGGAAGGGACGATCTTCGCCCTGCTCGGGCCGAACGGCGCGGGCAAGACCACGACGGTGCACATCCTGTCCACCCTCATCCCCGCAGACGGCGGCGAGGCACAGGTCGCCGGCCACGACGTCGCCGCCGAGGCGGACTCGGTCCGCGCCGCGATCGGCGTGACCGGCCAGTTCTCGGCCGTCGACAACCTGCTGACCGGCGAGGAGAACCTCCTGCTCATGGCCGACCTGCATCACCTGGGCCGGACCGAGGGCCGGCGACGGGCCGCCGCACTGCTCGATCAGTTCGACCTGACCGACGCCGCCAAGAAGACGGCCGCGACCTACTCGGGCGGCATGCAGCGCCGGCTCGACCTGGCCATGACACTGGTCGGCAACCCGCGGCTGATCTTCCTCGACGAGCCGACTGCCGGCCTGGACCCGCGCAGCCGCCGGAACATGTGGCAAACCATCCGCGACCTGGCCGCCCAGGGCGTGACGGTCTTCCTCACCACCCAGTACCTGGAGGAAGCCGATCAGCTTTCCGACCGGATCGCTGTCCTCGACCACGGCCGGATCGTCGCCCAGGGCACCGCTGACGAGCTCAAGCGCCAGATCCCCGGCGGGTATATCCAGCTTGAGTTCGAGAACATCGCTGAGCTGGAGGCGGCCGTACGTCTCCTCGGCGTGACCTCGCGCGGCGGCGAGAGCCTGTGCCTGCAGGTGCCCAGCGACGGCAACATCCCGGCGCTGCGTAAGCTGCTCGACCGGCTCGACGACGCATCGGCCAAGGTCGAGCGGCTCTCGATCCACACCCCCGACCTCGACGACGTCTTCTTCGCCTTCACCAGCCACCCTGACTCGCAGAAAGCCGGCCAGCGATGACCACCTTGTCCTTCGCGGCCGCCGACTCCGCGACGATGCTCCGCCGGAACCTCAAGCGCATGCGGCGCTACCCGGCGATGACGCTGATGATCATCGCGGTCCCGGTGATCTTCCTGCTGCTGTTCGTGTACGTCTTCGGCGGCACGCTCGGCGCCGGACTCGGCCACCCGGGCGGCGGCCGCGCCGCTTACCTGCGCTACGTGACGCCGGGGATCATCCTGCTCACCCTGGGCACGCAGGCCACCTCGACCGCGGTCTCGGTGGCCATGGATATGAGCAGCGGGATCATCGCCCGGTTCCGCACCATGGCCATCGCCCGGGTCTCCGTGCTGACCGGCCATGTTCTCGGCAGCGTGATCCAGGCCCTGCTCGGCATCGCCCTCGTGATCGGCATCGCGGTGGCGATGGGCTTCCGGACCAGCACTGGCCCGCTCTCCTGGCTCGCGGCGGCCGGCCTGCTGGTGCTGATCGCCTTCGCGATCACCTGGCTCTCGGTAGCCCTGGGCCTGGTCAGCGGCAGCGTCGAGACCGCCAGCAACCTGCCGATGTTCCTGATGATCCTGCCCTTCCTGGGCAGTGGCTTCGTCCCGACCCAGACGATGCCCGTCGGGCTGCGGTGGTTCGCCGAGTACCAGCCGTTCACCCCGGTGATTCAGACCGTCCGCGGGCTGCTGGTCGGCGGCCCGATCGGGGACAACGCGATCATGGCGATCGCCTGGGGCGTCGGCATCGCTGCGCTGTCCTACCTGTGGGCCAGGAGGCTGTACCGGCGTCCGATGCAGGTCAAGTGACTTGCACGGCCGCCGTAACCGCGGCGCCGCGGCCAGGTTCCCCGGATCCGGCCGCGGCGCCTCGTCATTTTCTTCCTGCGCCGGATCTACCCGTGGCGCACCCGCCGTTGACCATCCGGTGATCCCGGGAAGAAGGTAACCTCTTCAAATCAAAGCGCTCTCGTAACGATCCCGTAGCGCTGGCTTTCTAGCCTGGAATTGTACAGAATCAGCACAGCGCACAAAGGGGTGCGAAATGCTTCAACGGGGATTGGCCTACGCGGCCGCAGCGGTAATGATCGTCGCCGTCGGCATGGCGCTGTTCCAGCTGACAACCCAGATTCTCAGTTTCTCCTCGCCTGTCGTCATCGTCGTGGCCACGCTGGTCGCCGCGGCCCTGCTCCATGCGCTGCGAAGGCGTCTGCGCAGCATGGCCAGGCACCGGTCCGGTCCGAGGCGCCCGCATGGCGTCCACTGAGAGTCTCGCCGGAACGGCGCGCCGCAGTGAATGCATTTAAACGTCCCAAAGCGAGCCTTCGCTGACATCAGATGTCAGCGAAGGTCATCTAGCCTGCCTCAATTAACGACTTCGACTTCCTGGCCGGTACCTGGGACGTAGCCAACCGCTGGCGCACGGATTTCCTGGACGATTCAAGCGAATGGGAGAAATTCCCGGGAGTTTCCGAGGCCGCGCGGCGTTTCGGCGGCGCCGCCAGCGTCGACGAGATCACGTTCCCCGCCAAGGGATTCGCGGGGCTGACGCTGCGCCTGTACCACCCGGCCGCCCGGCAGTGGCCCCTGTACTGGCTGACGGACCTCACCCGGCGCACTTGACAGGCTTGATAGCTAACCGCTATCTATTGAACGAAGCGATGGAGGGCGGCTACCGCCGGGCCGGACGTAGTGGCCAGCAGTGTTGGCTACCCAGCGGGCGGCCAGAGCAGCTTCACGGCCCTGGCCCGCGCGCCCGGCGTCACCGCCGCCAGCGGCCCGTACCCGGTCGCCTGGCCGGTACTGCAAGTCAACGGGATCACCGCGGACGTCATGGCCGAAGGACGCGACAGCGCGCCCGCCCCGGTCGACCAGCCGCAGGTCCTGCAGGGCACCTGGGTACGAGCCGGGGGAGTGGTCGTGGAGCGCGCCTTCGCCGAGGCGCTCGGTGTCCGGGTCGGCGATCAGGTCACTATGGACGGCCACCCCTTCCGGGTCACGGGCATCGCCGTCACGGCCGCGGTCCCGGTGTTCTCGCAGGTCTGCTACTACGGCGGCTGCAGCCGCCCGGACGGCCGCCGTCCCGCCTTCGACACCGGCCTGGTCTGGCTCACCCAGGCCGCCGCCCGCGCCCTGGCCACGCCAGGCAACCCCGTCACCTACTACCTCAACCTCCGGCTGGCTGATCCCGCGGCAGCCCCGGCCTTCGTCAACCAGCACCAGCCACCCCAGGGATCGGGTCCGCTCGCGCTGACCGCCTGGCCAGGCCTCGACCAGGCCGCGGCCACCCTGGTGGCCCAGGAGCAGCAAGTCCTGATGCCGGCCAGCTGGCTGCTCGGGCTGCTCGCAGTGGCGAGCGTCGCCGTGGTGGCCGGCGGCCGCATGGCAGACCAGGAGAAGCGGGTCGGCCTGCTGAAGGCGGTGGGCGGCACCCCGTCGCTGGCGGCCGCCGTGCTGCTGGCCGAGCACGTCGTCGTCGCGCTGGCCGCAGCCACCGCCGGGCTCGCCGTCGGCTGGCTGGCTGCCCCGCTGCTGTCCAACCCGGGCGCATCCCTGGTGGGCAGCCCCGGCGCACCCCCGCTCGCCTGGGGCACCGCCGCCCTGGTGGTGGCGGCCGCGGTCGCGGTGGCGGCCGCCGCGACCCTGATGCCCGCCGTCCGGGCCGCGCGCATCAGTACGGTGGCCGCGCTGGCCGAGGCAACCCGGTCCCCGCGGCGCCTAGCACGGCTGATCGCCCTGTCGGCCTGGCTCCCGGTGCCGCTGCTGCTGGCCCTGCGCCTGATCGCACGCCGCCCGCGGCGCGCCCTGCTCAGCGTGGCCAGCCTGGCCATCACGGCCACCGCCATCGTGGCCGTACTGACCTTCCACGCCACCGTAGGCCCGCACGTCGGGCCGGCCGATCCAGGAGACAACCGGGTCAGCCAGGTCCTGCTGGTCATCACCATCGCCATGATCGTCCTGGCCGCCGCCAACACGATCGTCACCAGCTGGGCCAGCGTGCTGGACGCGCGGCGCTTCGCGGCCGTGGTCCGCTCGCTGGGCGCCACGCCGCAGCAGACCGTGGCCGGGCTGTCGGCCGCTCAGCTGATGCCCGCGCTATTCGGCGCCGTCATCGGCATTCCGGCCGGGACCGCTCTCTACGGCCTGATCCAGAACGGCGGGCCGCAGAGCAACCCGTCAGCCTGGTGGCTCCTCGCCGTGGTGCTGGGCATCCTGATCGCCGTCGCCGTCCTTACCGCCGTCCCCGCCCGCCTGGCCGCCCGTCGCCCCGCGGCCGAGATCCTGCAAGCCGAGACATCCTGACCCGACGCCGCGCACCCTCGGTCCCGGCTGCCAGAATGAAGCCCATGCACACCAGCCGCGGTTCGTCCCGGACAAAAGGCTCGTCGGGATCGATCCTGAGCATCGGCTCGAGCGGGTCGATCCTGTCGATCGGCTCCGCGGGCTCCATCTTGTCGATCGGCTCCGCGGGCTCCATCTTGTCGATCGGCTCGGTCGGCTCGCTGGGCTGCCTGCTCTCGGTCGGCTCGGTCGCGAGCATCGGCTCGATCTTCTCCGGACTCTCCCAGTGGTCAATCCGGGCCTGGCGCGGTGCGCACCCGGTCCCCGGCCGACCCGCCGACTCGCCCTAGTCGCCAGCTCAACCGCTCCAGCGCGCTCCTGCCATCTGGTTCGCGGACTGGCAATGGGGCCGTCCCGTCCCCTTGAGCAGGCCCACCAGGAAGATCAGCAGGCCCAGGTAGAACACTGCGGCGTTCGACAGCACGCATGGCCCCCCCGCCAGCGCGACCAGCCCGCCGGACACCACGAACACCGGCCGCCAGCGCGCCCGCGCAACGTGCGCCAGCCGCGTGATGCCCACGACTGCCAGCCAGGCGCCGATACGGAACCAGCGGCGGATGCTCCGCGCGTGCACCGGCCTCGCCGGGCCATATCGACCGGCCTGCCTGGCCGACGCGCTCCACACCACGATGTCCCCGCGCCGTGCCTGCCGCCTCATGACGACAATCCTACGCCCTGTCCTTTTCGGGTGATTCCGCGAGCCCCAGGCCTTGGCACTCCTCCTCCTTGCTCTCCGCTGCCTCAGCCGGTAGGAACGGTCACGATCGGGCCATGCGCGTGGTTCAGCACGGCGT
>Ga0210395_10004773_pt1 | contig 10402 bp, 9 predicted proteins | sample IncBWH4OmetaG_FD_150861 | JGI IMG/M metagenome (GOLD analysis project Ga0210395, IMG submission 150861) | Forest soil microbial communities from Barre Woods Harvard Forest LTER site, Petersham, Massachusetts, United States - Inc-BW-H-4-O ...
CGCGTCACCGTCATGGCCGCGCTTGTCCCGGATATCGCCGTCGCACTGTGCCGCGACGGATGGCCGGGACAAGCCCGGCCATGACAATTGCCCTTCAGTCAATCCAGGAGCACGAAGTCGCCTCACAGGCCTGCTGTGAAACAGGCACTGTCGCGCGATGACTGGATTTGATTCGCCGGCTCCGCAGCGGGATGGCTACGACCCGTACACCACACGCGGCAACCATAACGTCAGCTCCGGCACGTATGTGATGATCCCCAGCACCACCAGCAGCAGGATCAGGAACGGCAGGATCCCGCGGATCACCTCGCCCACCGGCGCGTCCGATATGGTGGACAGCACGTAGAGGTTCAGTCCCACCGGCGGGTGCACCAGTCCCACTTCCATGTTGTGCGTGAAGATGATGCCGAAATGCACCGGATCGACGCCAAGCGGCATCAGCGCCGGCGCCAGGATCGGCATCACCAGCAGCAACGTGCTGACCACCTCCAGGAAGCAGCCGATGATCAGCAGCAGCACGTTCATCGCCAGCAGGAATTCCCACGTCGCCAATCCCTGGTGTGCGGCGAAATCCACCAGCCGGCCCGGAATGCCGGAGCCCGTCATCCAATGGCCGAATACCAGCGCCGTCGCGATGAGCAGCATGATGACAGCGGCACTGCGCAGCGCCTCGGCGATCACCACCAGCGTCCGCGTCCAGGGAAAGCCGCGATACACGACGACGCTGACAATCAATGCGGTGACCGCGGCCAGTGCTGCGGATTCGGTAATCGTCATGAAGCCGCCATAGATGCCCATCAGCACCACGAACGGCACGGCCATCGCCGGCAGCGCGCGCGCCGTGACCCGCCATCGTGCCCGCATCGTCATGACCGGTTCGCGCGGAAAGTTCTTGCGCCGCGCGTAGTACAGCACCCACAGGAAGAACGCGCCCGCCTGCAGCAATCCCGGCAGGATGCCCGCCAGGAACAACCGCGGCACCGATTGCTCGGTGACGATACCGTAGAGGATCAGCGCCAGCGACGGCGGGATGACCACGCCGATGGTCCCCGACGCACCGATCACACCGAGCGCGAAGCCGCGCGGATAGCCGCGCTCGATCATCGCCGGCAGCAGGATCGTGCCCATCGCCAGTGCGGTCGCCACCGATGACCCGGAGATCGCAGCGAACAGCGCGCACGACACGACGGCCACAAGCCCCAGCGACCCCTTGATGCCGCCAAGCCAGGCGGTGGACAGATCGACCAAAGCCTGTGCGACGCCGCCACGTCGCATGAATGCCGCAGCCATGACAAACAACGGCAAGGCCATCAGCGTGGTGGAATTCAACTGGTCGATCATGTTCTGCGCCACGCCGATCATCGGCTGGCCGGACACGAAGTACAGGATGGCGGCGCAGGTCCCGAGCACCAGGAAGATCGGCATGCCCGCAGCGAGCAGGCCAAAGAACATCACCAGGAAACCGACGGCCCACATCGTCCGCTTCCTGCGCTATTCGGAGATCGGTATCGCGAGATCGGCTGGCGCCTCGTGCGCGATGGCGTGACCCACCGTCATCGTCGCCGGATCGAACAGGAAGGCGTAGCGGACCAGCCGGATGATATAGCGCAAAAACATCAGCCCGCCGCCGACCGGCAACGCCGTGTAATAGATCCAGATCGGGAATTGCAGGTCCGACGAACTCCGCTGGTCGAACAGCAACGCGGTGTCCACGACGACCCAGCCATACCAGAACATGCCGAACGTGAAGGCGATCGCCACCAGGCAGTTGAACATCTCGATCCAGCGCTGCGCCGCCGGCGGCAGCAGTCGCAGCACGAGGTCCGGGCGCACATGGCCGTCGCTCTGCACCAGTTCGCTCGCAACGATCATCACCGCCCATACGGCAATATAGACGATGACCTCTTCGGCCCAGTTGATCGCGCGGCCAGGGTCGATATAGCGCCCCAACACCTGGAGCACGGCGATCACCAGCGCGAACGCGCCGAGCAGACCCACCAGTGCGCGCTCGATCCAGCCCCAGGCTGCCAGGATGCGCCTGAACCCGTCTCGCCCGTGCGCCGGTTCAGGCACCAATGTCCGCCATCACCAGTTCAACCAGTTTGGGCGAGATGTGCGCTTCCTCTACCGCCTTGTCCTGCACCTTCAGCAACTGCGCATGGGTGGCATCCAACTCGGACTGCGGCACATCGACGAATTTGACGCCCTGCTTCTCGAGCGCCACGCGGCCGCTCTGCTGCTGCTTTGCCGTGTTGGCGCGATAGGTGGCGATGTTGTCGGCCCACAGCTTCCGCATCGTCTCCTGCAGCTTCGGCCCCGCTTTCTGCCAGAAGTCGGGATTGACCATCGGCACATAGAGCCCCATGCCCTGGTTGTCCTGCAGCGAATAGCGCAGGCCGGAATCGAACAGCTTGGAGCTATTGACGCTCTCGTTGCTGCTGATCAGCCCATCGAAGGTTCCCTGCGACATCGCCAGCGGCACGTCGGGCCAGGCGGTCACGTTGGCGATGCCGCCGAAAAACCTGATGCGGAACGAATTCAGCACGCCACCGGGGCTGCGCAGCTTCATGCCTTTCAGGTCGGCAACCGAGTTCAGCGGCTTGCGGGTGGAGTACCAATCATTGAACCCGAGATCGAACCACGGCCCCAGAACTTCAACTTTCAGCTTGGCGGTGATTGCCGCGTCGACGAACTTGCCGCCCGCGCCATCGGCCGCCTTGTGCACGACGTCGATGGGACGGCCATACAGCGCCGGAAGCTGCGAGAAATCCGCATCGGCGATGAAGCCGGTGATGGTCCAGGTGCCCGGGCAGGCCATCTCGACCTGGCCCTGCACCAGTGCCTTCGCCACCTGCAGGTCGGGAAACAGCGAGCCGCTCTCGAACAGCTTGGTCTTGACCTGGCCGCCCGACGCTTCCTCAAGCTTGCCGAGATAATCGCGGAAGGCGACGTTGCGGGGGTGCGACGGGGCGGTATCGAGCGAACAGCGCAGTTCCAGCGGCGCCTCGCCCCTGGCATGACGCAGAATGGCAAAGCTGCCCAATGTCGCGATGGACGCCCGACCGAGGGCGCGACGAGAAATGCCCTGGTTCATGGGCGTATCCTCCGATTATCACAGATGGCGCGGCGATATGACTATGCCTGCCGGTGGCGTCAAGGGAGCGCCGGCCGCCACGCATCGGCAAAACCACGAACCCGCGGCAGCAGAATCATGTCCCACGGGCTCGGCATCGGGCCGACCGGCACATGCACCAGCGCGGGCGCGTTCAACGAGAATGCCTGACGCAACGCGGTTTCCAGCGCCTCGGGCGTCGTTGCGCGGAACGCCGCCATGCCGAAGCTCTCGGCAAATTTGACGAAGTCCGGATTTGTCAAATCGCAGGCGATCAGCCGATTGCCGTATTGCTGCTCCTGGATGCGGCGGACGTTGCCAAATGCGCCGTCGTCGAACACCACGACGACGACCGGCAGCCTGTGGCGCATCGCGGTGGCCAGTTCGGCCGCCTGGAACATGAAGCCGCCGTCTCCGGTCGCCAGCACCACCTTGCGTCCGGGCGCGGCGGCCTGCGCGCCGAGCGCGGTACCGTAGCCCCAGCCCAGCGTGTCCTGATAACCCGGCGACAGAAATGTTCGCGGCGCATGTACCGGGAACGCCAGGCGGCTGGCGAAACCGACCTGGGTAACCTCCTCCACGTAGATACCGTCCTCCGGCAACGCGGCGCGGATGGCGCGCAGGAAGCTCATCGGCGGTTCCTGTCGTGCGAGACGTTCGGCGAAGGCCGCACGCACGCTGGCGATTTCCGCATCACGCCGGCGCACATGGTTGTGGGCCGCAATCTCGGCATTCAGTGCGCGCAGCACTGTCGCCGCGTCGCCGATGAGCGCGCAGGCGGGACGGCGGAATCGGTTGATCTCCTCGGGATCGATGTCGAGCCGCACGATCGGCAGGCTGTCGTCCACGCCCCAGACACTCTGCTGCCAATACAGCCGCGTCCCGATGGCCAGAACGGCGTCCGCATGCTTCCACAATGCGTGGCCTTCGGTGAACGACACCGCGAGGGGATGCGCCGTGGGAATGACACCCCTGCCGCGACGGAACGAAGACACCGGCGCCTGCAATGCCTCGGCGATCGCGCGCACCTCGGCTCCGGCACCCAGCGCGCCGCCGCCGACAATGATCAGCGGACGTTCCGCCTGGCCCAGCAGCTTCGCCGCGCGGGCCACCGCATCGGCATCGACCGGCGGCAGGCCTGGTGCGGCGATGTCCGGAAACTCGACCGCGCCGGTTGCGCCCCACGTGTCGATCGCACATTCCAGTGCCACAGGCTGCGGCCGCCCGCTGCATGCGATGCGAATCGCGTCCGCCACCAGCGCGGGCGCTTCGTGCGGAGCACGAATGCGGGCGGCATGTTTGGTGATGTGGCGCAGCAGGCCGAGTTGGTCGTGGATCTCGTGCAGATGGCCGTGGCCCTGGTCGATCGCGAAGGACGGGATCTGTCCGGCCAGCGCGATCACCGGCGCGCCCATGCCATAGGCGGTGAGCAAAGCCGCCGACGCATTCAGGATTCCCGGCCCCGGCACGACGGCGAAGGCCTGCGGCTTGCCGGTCACCAATGCCGCGCCGAGAGCCATGTAGGCGGCGGTCTGCTCATGGCGGGGATGCAGCACGCGGAACCGGTCCTGCGCGCGATGCGCGGCGTCGAACAGATGGTCGTTGTGCACGCCGGGCAGCGCGTACAGCGTGTCGATGCCATGGCGGATCAGGCTTTCAATCACCGCGTCGGCGGTTCGCATTGACTGCATGAGACGATGCTTCCTTGATCGCGGCGTCAGGCCGGTGGCGTTCCGGGAACCGACCCCGGGAGTGGATCGAACGGTCGTAGTTCCACCATCTGCGCGGCGCCGCGCAATACCTCGAAGCGCGTCTTGTCGTCCTCACGCCAGAAGCGGATATCGAAGCTGCGCCGGCCAAGCCGAAGATCATGCAGGGTGATGTCCGGCAGCCACGCGGGCAATGCCGGATCGACGAAGACCCGGCCGCGCGGCGCATCCGGTCGGATACCCAGGATCGCCTGCAACAGTGCGAACACCGAACCGGCTGCCCAGGCCTGCGGGACGTTGGCACCAAGATATTGCACCGGGAAATCCGTCTCGCCGCGCTGCACGCCGGAATACAATTCGGGCAACTGGTTGAGCAGGAAGTGGCTCGCCGCACCGGAGATGTCACGCGCGACCTGGCCGACTTCGCGCGCATAGCCGTAGCGCTTGAAGCCGAGCGCGATCAGGCTGTTGTCGTGCGGCCAGACCGAGCCGTTCTGGTAGGAATACGGATTGAACGCGGGATGCCGCGCCGACAGCGTGCGAATGCCCCATCCCGAGTTCATGTCAGGCGCCATCAGCCGTGCCACGACGCGGGCGGCACGCTCCGGCGGCACGATGCCAGACCACAGCAGATGGCCGGGATTGGATGCAACGGTCAGTACCTGGCGCTTCTCGCCATCCAGCATGTAGGCGTAGAAACCCGTCTCCTCGTCCCAGAATGCTTCATTGAACCGGCGGAACAAGGTTGCTGCCTTGTCGCGCAACCAGGCGGCGCGATCCGGTCGGCCGAGTTCGTCATACACCTCGGCCATGCGCAGCCACGCGTCGTACACATAGCCTTGCAGTTCGCATACCGCCTTGGGACCCCTGACCGGCGTGCCATCGCCATAGGTCATGGAATCGCCGGCATCCTTCCACGACATGTTCTCGTAGCCGACCGGCGATCGCGTTTGGTACTCCTGGAATCCGTCGCCGTCGCGATCGCCCCAATCGTCGATCCAGGACAGGCAACCTTCTGCCTTATCGATATAGCGTTCCAGCAACGCACGGTCGCCGGTGGCGCGCCACGCGGCATGCAGCGTGATCAGATACAGCGGTGTGGCATCCGCGGTGCCGTAATACGGCGTGTGCGGAATCAGCTTGAGATGCGCCAGCTCGCCGTAGCGCAGTTCGTGCATGATCTTGCCAGGCTCGGCGTCGCGATAGTCATCGCGCTCGGTCGCCTGCCAACGCCCCAGCACATCCAGGGCACCGCGCGCGAACTCCGGATAGATCAGTATATTCTGCAGCGATACTATCAGGCTGTCGCGGCCGAACGGCGCCATGAACCACGGCAGCCCCGCGGCGGGCACGAACACCATGTGGTCGGTGCCGACGATCGGCAGGCGCAGGGCTGCCATGTCCTCGATCGCCTGGCGGTAGCAGCGGTAGAACTCCTCGTTGCTGGTGCGGATCTTCAACACCGCATCCTGCCAGTCGGCGTGCGCCTCGGAATGGTGTTCGGCGAGCAGACACTCGTGCGGACCATGGAAATGCCGATTGCCGTCGATCAGGTCGTAGATCAGGCAGCAATGCCAGGTCTGCCCTGGATCGAGCCGCACCTCGAAACTCAGCCGTCCGTTGGCGTAGGCGGCGCGCTGGTCTTCGTGCCGCGTGCCGATATGCACCGCACGGATGAAATCCTCATTGCGATAGGTGGTGCGCAGCTTCTGCTGCGCGTCGGACCACTCGGTGGTGATACGGCCGCGCCGCACGATACGGGACGACTTGACCTCGAATACGTCGGCGAAGTCCGAACGGATGGCGATCTCGAGGTTGAACCGGACATGCTTGGGTCCGTGGTTGGTGATGTCGAGGTCCTCGTGCATGCCGCCGGCCAGCCGGCGACCGATGACGAAACCCAGCGTGCGCGCCGGTATGGTGCCGTCCTCGGTCAGGAATGCGCGATTGGTGAGGAATATGCGCGCCGTGTCGTAGGTGTTGGCGCCACCATTCAGCAGGTCCCACTCCTCGCCGTTGGCATAGATCGCCCAGGCGCTGATCAGGCGCGTATCCAGGAAATACAGCCCTTTCTCCGAAGGCCATGCGATCTGGCCGTCCAAATCGGTCACCAGCACGGTCTGTGCCTGATGGATAGCGATCTGCGGCGGGCCAACCTGCACCTTGAATGGCATCGCTCTGGGTCCTCCTGGGGCGGCGCCAGGATATAGGGATTCCCGGCGGATCGGCAGGGTGGCAGGCTCGTGCGCGGACAATTCGGATCGAAGTCCGATTGCGCACCGGGAAGGAACCATGACAGCTCTGACCGACGCCATGACGCCCTGGCACGAATTCTATATGCTGCTCGGCACGGCGTCCGCCACCATGGTCGGACTGCTGTTCGTTGCAGCGAGCGTCGGTTCCGGGGTCTTCACCACCGACCGACCCGCCGCGTTGCGCGTGTTCCTCTCCGCGAGCGTCGTGCATTTCAGCAGCATCCTGACCGCGTCCCTGGTCGTGCTTGCCCCGCTGCGGAGCGAAATGCTGTTCGCTGTGCTGATCCTGGGGTGCGGGCTGTTCGGCCTGGCCTATTCCTGCCTCGCATTGCGCGACACCATGCGCGACGGCCTGAGCGTCCGGATCGCCTGGGATGACAGGCTCTGGTACATGACGCTGCCCATCATTGCCTATCTGTTCGAAACCGCCTCCGGCGCCCTGCTGGCCGTGCGGTTGGACCTGGGATGCGTGGCACTCGCCCTGGCCGTGGGGATCCTGCTGGTGATCGGCATCCACAATGCCTGGGACATCACGGTCTGGAGCATCACGCGCCCGCGCGACTGACGCACGCGTGCCGAGCGGGCCTGCCTTTCGGTCGGCGGCTACCACGCCCGGAAACCCGCCGCTATGCTTCGCCGCAACACGCGGAGGAAGCGCCATGAAGATCACCGGAACCAGGACCGACATTTTGCGCATTCCGGAAGACGACCCGCTGGCCGACATGCCGGAGGAGGCGGGCCGCCTGCGCCCCATCGTCATCCTGCGCGTCCAGACGGATGCAGGGATCGAGGGCATCGGCCTGACGTTCTACGGCGGCGCGATGACCGGCACGCTGCGCACCGCGGTCGATGAACTCGGCGCGCTGCTGGTCGGCGAGGATCCGATGCGGATCGAGGCGATCGTACGCAAGCTGCGACTCGCAGCGGGCGACTCCTGCGGCCCTGCCGGCATTTTCACGCTCGCACTGTCGGCGATCGACGTGGCGTTGTGGGACATCAAAGGCAAGGCGCTGGAGCAGCCGCTGTGGCGGCTGCTCGGCGGCATGCGCGACCGGGTGGCGACGTACGCGTCGGGTTCGCTGCGCCGCGGGCTGACGGATGACCAGGCGGCCACCGCCGCGCGGCGGCTGGTGGCGAAGGGCTTCATCGAGATGAAGACGCAGATGGCGCTGCCCGGCAGCCCATCTCCGGCCGAAGAGGTGCGCCGCGTGCGCGTGGTGCGCGATGCGATCGGACCCGACATCAAGCTGATGTGCGACATCAACCAGCGCTGGCGGGTGGAGCAGGCGATCGACATCGGCAGGCGCGCCGAGGATGTCGGGCTGTTCTGGCTGGAAGATGTCACCACGTGCGACGACTACGCCGGCCTGGCGCGGGTGAACGAGGCGCTGTCCACGCCGATCGCCGGCGGCGAGTATCTGTGGGGCATCACGCCGTTCCGCCAGATGATCGAGGCGCGGTCGGTCGATTACGTGATGATCGATCTGTGCCGGGTCGGTGGCGTGACGCAATGGATGAAGGTCGCCGGCATGGCCGAGGCGTTCAACCTGCCGGTGGTGAGCCATGTGATGCCGGAGATGCATCTGCACCTGGTTGCGGCGGTGCCGAATGGGCTGACGGTCGAATACATGCCGTGGATGCTCAAGCTCTACGAGGAGACGCCGGCGATCGAGAAAGGCCAGTTGGTGCTGCCGAGCAAGCCCGGGCTGGGGCTGAAGTTCGACGAGAAGGCGGTGGCGGCGTACCGGGCCTAGCGCCGGGCACCGAATGGACGCCTTCGCGCTTCTCGTCATCCGTCCGACGACATAGTGCGGGAGAACCGGTCGATGGCGAACGACGACATCATCCTGAAGCTCGAATGCGCCGACTACGACGACAGCAGGATCGACGCGGTCACCCGCGACCTTGCCCGAAGCCTGCGTGAGGAAGGCGTCGGCGCGGCCATGGCATCCCAGGGGGATGCCGCTCCCGGCAAAAAGGGCGATCCCGTCACCATCGGCGCCATCGTCCTGACGCTGATCCAGACCGGCGGGGTGGCGGTCACCCTGCTGCAGGTGCTGAAGGCCTACCTGGCCCGAAAATGCTCCGACAATGCCGCCGGAGAACATTGCTGCCTCATTGTCTGTAGCGGGGCACTCGATGTTCAGGGGAGCGGCGTGGCCCCTCAAGGGGGCGATCATTGCATCTCGCTTTTCTGGATCAATCGTTCGCCATGCAGATTCCCTCCTGAGTAGGGCCGCGCGCTCGCCGGCTCGCGCAGCCTGTTCCCGCGCAATGGGCCGCTTCTGCATTAGCCGTCGCGATTTCTTTTTTTGCCGCTTCAGCTTCTGCCGACAACCGCACGGTTTCGTTGTCCAGCTTTGATACACGCTCGCGGGACATTTCCCGTTCTCTATCCCAGTGCGCTTCCTTGATGTTTTCCATTTTGCACAATGACAAATGTGGATACACCGCCGGCTAGTAAGCTTTCTAGTAGGACGACGTTTGCGATATCCAATATACGTGTAGCAGACTCCAATGAAGGCGCAGAGAAAGGCCACATTCGAACCCCGAGTATTTTTTGGGTGGCATAGCCGTCATTCAACTGAAAACAGGTCAGAAATCAATTTTAGACCCCATCTGATCAAGGATCACAGTACAACCCGAAAGCAGCCGACCAAGGCTCCGGCGAGTTCGCTCGCCAAAACTAGAAAGTTCTTAGTGTCTATCCGGGAACATCTTGAATCGTTGGAATCACTTGTGATTCGCTTCCGGCGGTGCGATTCGCAGGAGCCGGGGGATGTGGACGAACGAGAACCGTGGTCGGTATGACCGAAGCAAGCTACGCTATCCGAGCGACCTGACGGACGAGGAATGGGCACTGATCGGTCCGCTGATCCCCCCCGCGAAGCGCGGCGGCAACAAGCGAACGGTCAACGAACGCGACGTGGTTGACGGCGTGATGTACATCCTCAGCACGGGCTGTCAGTGGGCTGCACTGCCGAAGGATCTACCGCCACGCAGCACGGTCAACGACTATCTGCGCCGCTGGGACGATGACCGCACACTGGATCGTATCCATCACGCGCTTTACGTGAAGTGCCGGGAACTGGCCGGGCGAGAGGCCAGTCCGACCGCCGCGATCATCGACAGTCAGAGCGTCAAGAGCGCGGAAAAAGGGGGGTCTCGATCGATCCTTGCGGGTATGACGCTGGCAAGAAGATCAAAGGCAAGAAACGTCATCTCACGGTAGATACCGAAGGTCTGCTGCTGTGTGCCATCATTCATGCGGCCGACATGCAGGACCGCGACGGCGGCGTCTTGCTGATGAGCACGATGTTCGGCCT
>Ga0210395_10004774_pt1 | contig 10401 bp, 3 predicted proteins | sample IncBWH4OmetaG_FD_150861 | JGI IMG/M metagenome (GOLD analysis project Ga0210395, IMG submission 150861) | Forest soil microbial communities from Barre Woods Harvard Forest LTER site, Petersham, Massachusetts, United States - Inc-BW-H-4-O ...
CGCTGCCCGCTTTCGCCGAAAAACGCGTTGCGCTGGTGGTCGGCAACGCCACCTATAGCCACGTTTCGCCGCTGCAAAATTCCATCAACGATGCGCGACTCTTGGCGGACGCGCTGCGCTCGGTCGGATTTACGGTAATCGGCGACGGCGCGCAGCTCGATCTTGACAAACGGGCCTTCGAAAAAGTTGTTCAGGAATTCGGCGCCAAGCTGCAGGGCGCCGACGTCGCGCTTTTCTACTATGCGGGCCATGGTCTGCAGATGCGGGGCGTCAACTATCTCGTGCCGATCGATGCCAATCCGAGCCGCGAGGCCGACGTCGGCATTCAGACGCTCGATGCCAATCTCATTCTCAACCAGATGGAAGGGACCGGCACGAAGCTCAATATCGTCATCCTCGATGCCTGTCGCAACGATCCGTTCAGTGGACGCGGGCTGGCCATGGCCCGCGGCCGCGACAACGAGACGGTCAAGATGCGCGACATTGGCGGCGGAGGATTGGCCGAGATGCAGGCGCCGGAAGGCACATTGATTTCGTTCGCCACCCAGCCCGGCAACGTCGCATCGGATGGCGCCGACGGTGACAGTCCCTATGCCAGGGCGCTGGCGGAAACCATTCGCACGCCCGGATTGGGCATTTTCGATGCATTCAATCAGGTTGGGTTGAAAGTAAAGCGCGCGACCAGCGGAAGGCAGCAACCCTGGATGTCGAATTCGCCAATCGACGGCGCCTTTTATTTCGTCGCGGCGGCCGGCGGCGCGCCGCCGCCGCCGATGAATGTCTCCCAATCGGCGGAGGAAATCGCCTGGGATTCCGTTAAAGATACGGCCGACGCCGAATCCTTGCGGCGCTTCATTACAAAATATCCGCAAGGGGCGCGGACCGGCGAGGCGCGGTCGCGGGTGGCCGCGTTGGAGCAGGATGCGGTGGCGAAACGTCTGCAATCTGACAAGACCAAGTCCGCCGCTCTGGTGCCGGTCATTGTCGGCCAAATGTCGCCGGAACAGGAACGCGGTCTCAAGCCGCAAGGACACTTCAAGGAGTGCGAGAATTGTCCGGAAATGGTGGTCGTGCCCGGCGGCAGCTTTGTCATGGGCTCGCCCGGCAATGAGTCGTCGCGAAGCGCCGACGAAGGCCCGCAACAGCAAGTCACGATCGGGCACGCCTTTGCCGCAGGCCTCTCGGCGGTAACCTTCGCCGAATGGAATGAGTGCGTGGCGGAGGGTGGCTGCAACGCCTATCGGCCGGGCGATTACGGATGGGGCGGCGGCAAGCGCCCGGTCATTAATGTGTCGTGGAATGACGCCCAGGCCTACGTGAAATGGCTGTCGCAAAAGACCGGTGCGCCATATCGCCTGCTCAGCGAAGCAGAGCGCGAATACGTCACCCGCGGCTGCGCGTCGACGTGCCCGTCGACCCCATTCTGGTTCGGCGCCGAGATTTCGCCGGAACGCGCCAACTACGACTGGCGCTACTCCTATGCCGGCAGCGCCAAGGCGCTGCCGCCGCGGCGTACGGTCGCAACCGACATGGCCGAGGCTAATCCGTTCGGCCTTTTCCAAGTGCACGGCAATGTGCGCGAATGGGTCGAGGATTGTTGGAATGCAAACCTTTCCGGGGAGCCTCGGGACGGCACGCCACGCAAGACCGGAGACTGCGCGAGCCATGTCGTGCGCGGCGGCTCCTGGGCTGACGAACCCAAGGATCTGCGGTCAGCCAAACGCAGTTGGGAGATGACAACGGAAAGGCGGGCGGAGATCGGATTTCGGGTGGCACGCACGCTGCGTGATTGAGGCGGCGAGGCGTAAGGTTATTTGTTGAAGATCAAGCGCTTTCACGAGGGCGAAGCCTTGTTTGCGACCTGCCGCCACGGTATTGTTTTAACAACTTTTAATCTTCCTTATCGATTTCTTACCGAGAATTGGCCGCAATGCTGAAGTAGCTGCGACGGTGGTATGCGATGAGGGGTAGAGACGATGCTGATCTCAGCAGATGGCATAGAGGCCGGTGACGCAAGAGCGAGCGGCGCGGTCGGCTTAGCCGCCGGGCCGGCGATCAGGATGCAATCCTTCAAGCTCAAAGGTGGCGCCCGGGTGGTAGCCGCCTTTTTTGTCGGCTTGTGTCTCGCGCTTTCGGCGACGGGCAGCTATGCGGAAAAAGAAAAAGACTCGAAAAGCTCCAGCCAGCCGCAAGCGCCAGCGCGCCGCGCCTTCCTGGTCGGCATCCAACGCTATTCCGACGGCTATATCCAGCGGCTCGACCGCGCGGCGAACGATGCCAAGGATCTGGCGAAGGATCTGGAAGAAGTCGGTTTCGACAAAAAGAACATCAAAGTCGCCACCGACTTGCGCGATCGCGATGCGTTCGAGAAGGAGTTCTCCGCGTTTCTCAATACCATCCATGACGGTGACGAGGTGGTGTTCTACTTTTCCGGCCACGGCTTCGGCGTCGAGGCGGACCAGACCAACTATCTTTTGTTTGCCGATCTGAAAAGTCCATTCACCTACGCGAAATCGCAGATGAGCGACCAGGATCGCAAGAATCCGGACGTGGTGCGGCTGCGCATTTCCCAATATCTCGACGCCTATCAGAGCAACGAAATCACCAAAGGCGTTTCGGCCAATGAGATTCAGCGCCGGATCGCGGAGAAAAATCCCAAAGTCGTCATCATGATCTTGGATGCCTGCAGGTCTCTGGTGCAAAGCGACGCCGCCGGCGCACAGGACATCAAGTTGCTCAAGCGCGGCGACGATTCGGGCAGCCGGTTGTTGCAGGCGAGAAAGCCGCCACCCGGTTTTCTCATCCTGTTCTCGGCTTCGTTCGGTGAACAGGCCGCCGAGACGCTTGGCAGCGACGACGTCGGCCAGAACTCGCTGTTCACCGGGGTGCTGCGCTCCGAGCTGCAGCGGCCGGGGCAGTCGGCGATTCAGCTTGGCGAACGCGTCAAGCTGATGGTGCAAGCCATCGCCGACGACAAGGGCCGGCAGCAGGAGCCCGAACTCTTTTATGACGAGAAGAACACGGCGAGCCTCGATGATTTCTCGTTTGTCGGTTCGATTGGCCGCGAACGGTACCAGATGACTGAAGATCGCTGCGCTGGCGAGGACGCGGACTGGAAGCAAATAGCGACGCTGCAGAAGCGCGACCTTTATGAACGCCACATCCGCAGATTCGATCTTTGCCCGCATGGCACCGCCGAACTGGCCCGTCGCTCGCTGGCGACGCTGGCGTTGAACTCGGACGATCCGATCGAGCCGACGGTCAGAACCGACAAGTCAGTGAATGAATGCGACGCGCTGGCCGCCTCGCCGCTGGACATGGATCGCGCGCGCCCGCCGGCCACCGGCGTGACAACGGAAAATCTCGATGCCGAGGCGGCGATCAAAGCCTGTAACAAAGCGGTGGCCGACTTTCCGCGCATCGCCCGCTATCTCTACAATCTCGGACGGGCCTATCAGAAGCTCGCGCTCCGTCCGGGCCTCGGCGATGACGAGCGCCGGCGCGTCCTGGCCAGCGCCCGGCTCGCTTACGATGACGCCGCGAACCGTCGCGGCTATATCAGCGCGTTGAACGACCTCGCCGTGCTCGATGAGACGGACGGCCGCACGGCCGATGCGCTCGACCTGTTCAGGCGCGGGGCGCAGCAAGGGCATCCGCTGGCCATGTATAACTTGGCGTTGCATTACCGCGACGGCATCGGCTTGCCGCGTGACGACGGCCAGGCTTCGGAATGGTTCGCGCGGGCCGCCGGAGCCGGCCTCGTCTCGGCAATGGTCGAGTATGGCCGGATGCTCGATCGCGGCAGCGGACAGCCCGATTCAAAGCCCAACCGGCGCCGCGCCATCGAATGGCTGCAACGCGCCGCCGACAGCGGATCGCTGCGGGCGATGTATTATCTGGGCCGGATTTATGATCACGGTCAGGGGCGCGATCTACTGCTGGCGCTGCTCTGGTATGGCCGGGCCGCCGAAGCTGGCTACAGCGACGCGCAAGTGCGTGTCGCGCAGATCGTGGAAAAAGGCGAAGGCCTCGCCAATCCGCAGCCGGAAATCGCCGAGCGTTATTGGCGGTTTGCCGCCAACCACGGCGACCCATTTGCCCAGGTACAATTTGCCGACAAGCTGCGCAGCGGTCTCCTCATGGTGAAGGAGGAATACGGGCAGGGCGAAGTCGTCACCATGCTGACGCGGGCGATGAGCCAGGGCTCGGCGCACGCGGCTGTGGCGTTGGCGCAGATCTACCGCAAGGGTGAGCTTGGCGAGGACAAGAATCCGGTCAAGGCCATGGAATACGCCTACCATGCCATCGACCTCGCGGTTTTGGCGGACCCGACCACGCTGGACGGCGATCCGTATTACGAATTCAGCGCTGGGCACCTTCTCGTCGAGATGGCCAAGGGGGGCGAAGCGGTCGACGCATTGGGGCGGCCGTTCTTGACGCCGGAAGAGATCGACCGTCTGCAGCGCTATTACGGCACAGTCGATCCTGCGACCAAACAGGTCAAAGTGCGCGGCTTCAGGATGCCGGTGTTTTGCGACTCCGATCAGGAATGGTACGTCCCGGTGCAGATTTGGGTTTGGGACTGGGGCCGCTCTGAGGCGCCGACCGAGTTCCAGATTCGCTACTACGAGCGGCTGGACGGTTGTACGTACAATACCTCGCTGCGGGCGACCCTTATCGACATTTACTCCCAGGCCAAGAAGAGCAAGGTTGCGTTTGCCGACCTGTTAGCTCAGCGCATCCAGACTCTTGAGGGCCAAAGACAAAGCAGCAAACCAAAATGACAGGGACGGATGCCGGCGCCGATGATTGGGCTACGCATTGACTGCGCCGGCGCTCAAACCGATGCACACGCGAACGAGTTAATGACGTTTGGAGACGGGATATGAACAGGTACCTGCCAAGCTTCACGGCGACATTTGCGGGCGTTGCGTTGTTGGCCATGGGCGTTCTGATCCTGCCGGAGCCGGCCGCCGCTCAGCTCGGCGGCTTCGGCATTCCTGGCCTTGGGGGCTTCTTCGGCGGCGGCGGCGGCGGCTACTACCGCCACGGCTACGGCGGCCGGGGCTATAATCGCGGCGGCGGTGGCGGCGGCGACAGCGACGACAACAATTCGCGCCAGGATCGCAACGACCGCCCCGCTAGCCTCGCGCCGCCGCCGAGCAAGATACAGAATGCTCTGCTCCACGCGGTGGCGATGCTCAATCCGGATGAGCTCGGGCTTGCGTCCGCCAACAGCGCCACCAATAAAGCGGTCTCGCCGTTGGGCAAGGCTACTTCCAAGGAGACCGAGCGCGACTGGACCGGAAGGGTGACGGACATTCTCAACGCGTACAGCAACTACATCAAACGCCAGGATAAGCATGTCACAACCGCCGGCGATGTGACCGAACATGCCATCGAGCAGTCGTTGGACCAGGCGATCAAGGACGCGAAGCTTGATACGTTTTCCAGTTTCCTCGGCGAAAACTGGACCAGCGAGCGATTGCGGGCGATGGTTCTTGATCTCGTCTATGCCGATCTCGGCACCCTGTTCAACGGCAACAGCCGCGCGCCGATGCAGGAACTCGACCAATTGATCCAGCACGCCGCGCAGGCCACCTATCGACGGCTGTTCGAGCTGTCCGAGCTGATGGCGGCCAACCGCGGTTCGGCACTGTTCGTGCAGCGCCTCTATCAGACCCACGGCAGTCACGCGAGTGATCAGTTGCGTGAGGATGCCACCGACATGATCGCGCACACGGCGAATGCGGCGGTCGGCAAATTCGAGATCGCCCTGCGGCAGAGCGAGAACGGCTATGCGCTGCGCTATCGCGCCGAGCGTATCGTGTTCGACTGCCTGTCGGACAACGTCGAAAAAATCTCGTCGTCGGAAACCGACATCGCCGAGAAAGGCGAAATTGCGCAAAGGGTCGATGCGACCGTCAAGACCGACTGCGTCGGCTGGATTGAAAATCAATTCGGCGGCGATGCCCGCGCCATCAAACCGCAGACGCCGATGCCGTTGCGCGCGGTCTGGTCGGCGACCGGTCCGAACACCGATCCGTCGATGTTCGGCACGGCAGCGAGCGAGTTGCGGTAGCAAGCTGCGCGGCCGCGAATTAGACGCGGGCAAGACGCCTCGAGCGCGCGGCTCGGTTACGCAGTCGAGCCGGCGCTGATGGCGGATTTTTTCATCTCCTATACCTCGTCCGATCGCTATTGGGCGCATTGGATCGGCAAAGAGCTCACGGCGCTTGGGCACGTCGCCCACGTTCATGAATGGGAGATCGAGAAAGGCGGCGACATCTACGGCTGGATGGAGCAGCGGCTTGATGCCGCCGACCACGTGCTTTGCGTCGTCTCCGACGAATATCTCAAAGCGCCGTACTCGACGCTCGAACGCAATGCGGCGTTGTGGAAGGCGGCGGCCAGCCGGCCGGGCTTCGTGCTGTTTGTCGCGGTCAAGCCGGCGCGCCTGCCGGTGCTGTCGGATCATATCCGGCGTTGCGAACTGTTTGGCGTCGACGAAGACACGGCGCGCAATCGCTTTCGCGAATTTTTGCAGAAACGCGAGGCGCCCGACCGGATTGCCTTCCCCGGGCAGGCGTTCGCGGTTGCCAATATCCCGTTGCATGTGCCTGCGCATTTCCTCGGGCGGGACGATGCGCTCGCCGCCATCGAAGCGGCGCTGCGGCGCGCGACCGACGGCCCGACGGTGGCTGCGCTCTACGGCCTTCGCGGCGTCGGCAAGACGACGCTCGCCGCAGCCTACGCGGAACGCCATCGCTCCGACTACCGCGCCACATGGTGGATCGGCGCGCAGACCGAAGACCGCATGCGGACGGATCTCGTCGCGCTCGGCACGCGATTGCGCTGGGTGACCGCTGACGACAAGGAGGCCGAAGCGCTGGCGATCGTCGCCGAACGGCTCGAGCAAGAAGGCGAAGGCATCCTGCTGATCTTTGACAACGCAGCGGATGCCGCCGCCGTCAAACCCTATCTGCCGCGTGGCGGACGCTGCAACGTCCTGATTACGTCAAACACCCACGCCTGGCGTGGTATCGCGACGCCGGTGGAAATCGGCGTCTGGAGCAAAGAGGTCGGGGCCGATTATCTCGTCGCCCGCACCGGCCGCACCGACGAGCATAGCGCGGCCGAATCGCTGTCGGAAACATTGGGGGGACTGCCGCTGGCCCACGAGCAGGCCGCCGCCTATTGCGAGCGCCTGGAAAAGCCGCTCGCCGAATATCGCAAGCGCTTCGAGGCAGCGCCGGCGCGGATACTCAGCGATGCCCGCGATGCTCCGGCCGAATATCATGATCGATTGACGGTGACGAAGACCTTTGGGCTCGCTATCGACGAGGCAGCGAAGCTCCGCAGCGCCGTCGAGCCGTTGATCAAGCATGCAGCGTTGCTTGCGCCGGAGTCCATTCCGCTGTTTTTGTTCGAGGAGGGCCGGGAGAAGCTCGGCGAGCCGCTCACCACCGAACTTGCCGATGACGGCCTCGACGAAGCGCTGGCGGCGCTCCGCGCCTTCGCTCTCGTCGATCGTCAATCGATCGCCGATGAACGCGATCCTGAGATTGTCACCGAGACCATTCGTCTCCACCGCCTGGTGCGCCAGGTCGCGGCCGACCGTTGCCCGGATGCGGAACGGGAAAACGCGCGATGCGCTCTGATGAGAGCACTTGCGGCGGTTTATCCCGATGAAATTTCCGATGCCAGAACCTGGCCGCGCGCGCGGCGTCTTGACGCCCTGGCTCTGGCCCTGCTCGAAGCGACGCCACCCGAAGCGGTCGAAGAGGCGGCCGGGCGCCTTTTGCACGGACTTGGGACCTACCGTCAATACGCCCTCGGCGCCTTTGCCCAGGCTCGTCTGTTCTACGAACGTGCGCTGGCGCTGCGTGAAAAGTGCCGCGGCCGCGACCACCCTGATACTGCGGAGACGCTCAATAATTTCGCTTTGTCGCTCCGCGAAGAGGGTGACCACGAAGCGGCGCGAGCGCTGCTCGAACGCGCGCTCGCCATCAACGAGAAGGCATTCGGACCCGCGCATGCCGCGACGGCGACCAGCGTCAACAATCTGGCCTCATTGCTCCGCGAGCAGGGGGATCTCGCCGCGGCACGGCCGCTGCTCGAGCGCGCGCTTGCCGGCGTCGAAAAGATGTTCGGCGCTGACCATCCGGCGACGGCGACAAGCCTCGGCAATCTCGGCCTCGTGCTCAAAGACCAGGGCGACCTCGCAGCGGCACGCGCGCTGTTCGAGCGCGCGCTGGCCATTGACGAGAAGGCTCTCGGCGCTGATCACCCGGATACGGCGAACGATGTCGGCAATCTCGCCTTCCTGCTCAAGCAAGCCGGCGACTTTGGTGGAGCGCGAACATTCTATGAGCGCGCTTTGACCATCTATGAAAAAGCGCTGGGCCCTACCCATCCCCACACCGTCGCAAGCCTTGCGAACTTGGCCTCGCTTCTCCACGACCAGGGCGAACTGGCGGAGGCGAGGTCGTGCTACGAGCGGGCGCTGGCGATCAATGAGAAGACGTTGGGCCCCAACGATCCGGCGATTGCGGTTAGCCTGAACAATCTCGCAGGCCTGTTGCAGGACCAGGGCGACTCCACTAGCGCGAGGCCGCTTCTCGAACGCGCGCTCAGTATCGCCGAGAGCGTGCTCGGGTCGGCTCACCCGAACACCAATCGGTTGCGCTCGAATTTGGCAAAGGCGCTACTCTCAATTGGAGACATTGCGGGCGCGGAGAAGCTTGGCGCCGCGGCGCTCGCGGCTCACGAATCCGCGCTCGGCCCATCGCATCCCTGGACACTTGATACCGCGGGCGTCGCGGCACAGGCGCTCGACGCCGCCGGACGAAGCGGCGAGGCTGCAGAGCTGAGGCAGCGCTTTGGCCTGGACCAGCCGGCGCTCCAGCGCTCGACTGGCTGACTTCGCCGACCAGCGCTATCGCGCGGCGCGTTCGCGTGGTGCGTGGGGTGTCTCGCCGGCACGATCCGCCAGACAATCAGCAAATACTCTGCCGATCATCACCACGACCGGCCCGGACGGCGCCTCCGCGGCCAACCGCGCTGGCAGGTCGGCGATATTGCTCGCGATCCGGCATTCGTCGGCCCGCGCCGCTTGTGCGACGGCGACCGCGGGCGTGGCAGGATCGAGGCCGGCCGCGCAGGCTTTGGCAACCAAAGCCGGCAGCGTTTTGACCGGCATGTAAACGATCGTCGTCACCGCCGGATCGGCCAAGCTTGCCCAGTCGATATCGTCCGGCAGTTCGCCGTCGCGGCCATGACCGGTGATGTATTGCACGCGGCGCGCTTGCGCCCGGCGGGTCAACGATACCTTCAGCCGGCTCGCCGCCGCTTGCGCCGCGGTCACGCCCGGCACGACATCGACGGCGATTCCGCCGGCGCGGCAGGCGGCGATCTCTTCGTCGGCGCGGCCGAAGATCATCGGGTCGCCGCCTTTGAGCCGCACGACGCGGCGTCCGGCCTTAGCGAGCGACACCATCAGCGCGTTGATGTCGTCCTGTTTGCATGATGGCGCGTGGCCGGTTTTGCCGACCAGCATCTTCTTGGCTTCGCGGCGGGCGAAGTCGAGAATCTCCGCTGACACGAGATGGTCGAACAGAATCACGTCAGCCGATTGCAGCGCGCGCACGGCGCGCAGCGTCAGCAATTCCGGATCGCCCGGTCCGGCGCCGACCAGGATGACGGAGCCGGCCTCGGTCGCGCCATCCGGCCGAAGCAAAGCATCGAACTCGGCCTCGGTCGGGATAGTGTCGGGCGCGGCGAGAGCGCGGTCGGCGAATTTCTCCCAGAGATGTCGCCGGCTACGGAATGACAGTGCCAGCGCCTGCACCTTCGGGCGCCACGACCGGGCGGCGTCGGCCCAGCGCGCAAAACCTTTCGGGATCAGCGCCTCGATCTTGGAGCGGATCGCCTGGCCGAACACCGGCGCGGCGCCGTCGGTCGAGATGCCGATGACAAGCGGCGAACGGTTGACGATGGCGCCGAAGGCAAAATCGCCGAAGGCCGGCCGGTCGATCACATTGACCGGCACGCCGGCGGCGCGGGCCGCGGCGGCGAATTGCACAGCTTCGACATCGTTCGCGCATTCGGCCACGGCGATCGCCGCTCCGGCAAAATCGGCCGGTGTCCACGTGCGCGAATGCACGGCGATGGCCCCGGCCGGCGGCGTTGATGCGAGTGCGCGCATGTCGTCTGAGGCCTCGGGAGCAAACACGTCGACCTTGGCGCCAGCCGCCGAAAGCAGCTCCGCCTTCCACGTGGCGGCCTGAGCGCCGCCGGCAACGATGGCGCGCTTGCCCTCCAGCGCAAAGAACGCCGGCAGCCGCGATAGGCGCCCAATGCGTGCCGTCGGAACCTTGGTTGGATCGCGGCTCATGCGAA
>Ga0210395_10004775_pt1 | contig 10401 bp, 16 predicted proteins | sample IncBWH4OmetaG_FD_150861 | JGI IMG/M metagenome (GOLD analysis project Ga0210395, IMG submission 150861) | Forest soil microbial communities from Barre Woods Harvard Forest LTER site, Petersham, Massachusetts, United States - Inc-BW-H-4-O ...
AATTTGGTTGCTTTTCTTTAGGCTACCTCCTTTCTTACGAAAACCCTTCCATGATTTTCTCTTTGGTGTCGGGGTGATTTAGCTCTCGGGTTTTTTCGTAGATTTCTCGTCCTTTGTATGCCCACCAAAGTTTGTCGAGGAGAAAACATGCACTGAACCCGAAGATGAAGAACCATTTCTTTTTGATGCTCGTTCCTTTCTCGCTGTTTTCGCTGGGGTACCGGGTCTTTTGTGTTGAGTCATTTGTATTTCCTTAGCCAAATCGCGAAGCCCATGCCGATAATAAAGCCGAGTATGGCGACTTCAAGTTTTGTCATACCTCACTCAATTGTTCTAGCGTTAGCCAGGCGCGACAAATTGATGCTCCGCTGTCAGTTGCAAAACTTCCTATGACTTGTAGAGCGTATGATGCGCCAGCGGCTTGTGAGTAATAAACAGGACCAAAAATGTTCAATTGGAAACTGTTTGCAAGATTGAACCCGTTTATAGGACCAATAGCGCCCGTTTGAAAAATCTGACCTATAGCTTGGAATTGATTTCCCTGGAGTTGACCTAATGTAATGTTAGGTGCGGTATTTCCGGGGGGACCGCCTCCGGCAATTAGGTACCCAGATAAACGGTATAGTCCCGTCGAATAGGGCGAAGGTAGGGAATTCGCATTGTCCATAATTACCGCAGGAACGGCGGGTAATTGTACTCCCGAAACCTGTGCAATTACTTTCGGGAATAGTAGCGCGTCGCTTAGTGTAGTCGGACCACCTACTGCTTGTGTGACGTTGATTTGTTTTGAATTGTTTACAATTGGAGCAGCTACAGTTGGATTGCCGACCGGTGTATTTACAGTTATGCCCGCACCGGCGGAAATCGAGTTTACGATTATATTGTCCTCGAAAACTGTACTTCCATTTGTGCCGGAAGTTTGCGTGACGGTCATAGCTTGTCCGCTGTAGGTTATCGGAGCGTTTACTGTGACGGCGCCAAAGTTTCCGGCTAAAGTAATTCCGTTTCCTGCTAATAGCGCGTTTACAACCGGGCTGGGAGTCCATGTGCTATTTGCATTGTTGAATACCAATGCATATAGATTTTGTGGTGGCACGACGCTAAGCGGATTTCCACGTAATCCTAATACAGTGAGAAGTCCAGAATACGGTCCGGTTACGTCTCCGTTTGCATTACCTGATATTGGTCCCTGTACACCTTGTGGTCCTTGTGGTCCCTGCGGTCCTGTGGGTCCATTTGCTGGACCTTGTGGACCTATTGGACCTGTTGGTCCTTGTGATCCCTGATTTCCCGTAGGAATATACGGCAATTAGTCCTCCCCGTCATCTTGCATTGGAATTGCACTTCGCATTACTTCCTGTGTTAGCCATCCGCGTTCGTTTTGTACGCGAGTACGTTTAGGAACTGCGGGTTTTGTATAGGTCTTTGCTGTAGAAAGACTCCGGCCACCCGGTTCGATTCTCGTTTTCTTTCCGAGTGTAGGGGAGAGTGGAATTCTCCCGGCTATCAAATCACGTCGATATTGCTTCAAACCTTCGATATTTGCGCTGCGAAGTGACGAAGAATAGCCTCCATTCTTTTGTATGTCGTAATGGGCTGTCGCTTTTCGCGGTAAATCACCAGCCGATATAGCATACATATCGCGCATATTCGAGTCGCCTTCGCCTAATGCTTTGAGTTTTCCTATCATAAACCATTCTTCGTATAGGAATCCCATAAGCGCTTCGGCTTCGGCTGCGGGTACGATTGCAGCATCCGTTAGCCATTGTAAAAGTGTGAAATTGTCTTTCACGTCGGTAGCGATTGCGTTCATCATATCCATAATGTATGCGTAATTGTACGGTCGGTAAATTGGGCTTGGCGGAAATTGATAGACGAAGCGTTGTTTTTCTAGGTTCCAGACTTTCATTTGTCTGTAATTGTATAGCGTATTGAACACATTTCGTACCGGTTTCCATTTAGCGAATTGGTCGCAATGGATATAGCCGATTCTTCCTTCGCTAACGATCTCCTGTTGGTCAGGATCGTATTGCATATCTATAGTCGTAGGCCAGAGAATAGACCAATATGCCGCGCTCAAATCAATGTACGCGAGTTTACCTTGATAGCGGTGGCTGAAATAGTTCGTCGGTTTTAGGTGACATAAATCCTTATGTTTGCTGTATTGGGGACGAAGTTTTTCTCCGGCGGTATACTGACATAAAGCCAGATATCCCAATGCATAATCCGTGTATGTATAAGGTACCTGAGTAACCCATTTCGTATGACAATGTCTGTCTGTGATTGAGAAATTCCCCACAATGACATCGTGGTCAAAAGTATGGGACCGCACATATGCCAATGGTCCTTGTTTGATGGGGATTCGTTCGTATTTGTCATTTAGATACAACCAATCATCTATCGCTTGGAATAGCGGAAAGTTGGGGATTATCACTTGATGTGGTCGCATTTGTAGCGGATCTTTTGGTTCTATATCGGTTAGGACCATGTTTACAATTTTACGCGGTAACATAGTCCAAATTGTCATACGATCTTCTGGGCTTAGGTAGGCGGGGATACTGATGTGAAGGTCTGATCCACGTTCGCTTTTGTTATCATTACCGCCCATTGAGTTATTGTCCCGTTTGATATTTTGACAAGAAGGAAGTAATTATTTGTAACAATCTTCCTTGCTGCACGATACGCATATTCGGGCCGGGACCAAACGCGCCCATTATCGAGCCAATGTCCGAGCGCAAAATCATCCATTGTTTCAGCGACATCGCTTGTAATGATTCCGGCGCCCTTGTAAGTTTCTTTTCCGTCATTATCGTCATGCCAGGGCCTCGCTGGTGGCATTTCATTTTTCCTCTCCCATCAAGTCAGACATTTGCGTGAGGTACATTTCAAACCATTCCTTATCGAGATTCAGCATTTCTGTGATTACTGGATCTTCTCCGACTAATTTGACCGCGAAGAAATCCATTTGATTTAGTAAAGCAAGAGACGCATCGTAGCGATTAGCGGCACTTTGTATTTCTGCATATAGCAGGCCCACTTTTACGAGTATCTCTTTCTTATCTCCGGCCCACGTCATTCTGCGTACAAATTCAGGAATGCATCTATTTCTTCGTCAGTTTCCGTCGTATCGAAAATGTTACTGACGCGAAATACGAATCGTAAACACGCATCGCAGTTAGGATTGTCAGGACTTATGGCCCAAACTCCCGACATTACGTGTTGGATTCTCACGGTTTCAAAGCAGTACGGACATTCTACTAGGTATTCTGGGTTTATCATAGCAGGTCCTTTAGGTTTGCGCCGACATTAGTTACGGCAGTTTCGATTTTAGTCCACAGTTTATGAGCAGTTTTCTGGCTATCCATTAGCATTGCTAGCCGATCCTCGGTCTTGTCTTGCATCATTTTTATCAGATCGTAGATCGCACCGGCTTCTTTTAGCTTTACGTCTGCCACGTGTAGAACTTCCATAATGTGGTCTTCAAGTTTCTTGAATAGTTTTATGTTGTTTTCGACTTCCCTGGTTGCGGCCTTCAAATCTTTGAGTAGCGGTCGCGCTTCGGCGATTAGCATTTGTAGTCTGAGGTCCAAGTCCTCACTTTCTGATATTAGCGATTGAGATTTTGAGTCCGAGTGTGTTGTCAAGGTCTAAACATTCCATTCTAAAAGGGCAATATTTGCATTGCCAGGGCGTTTTTGCGTGTCCTTCTTCATCAATTGCGGTCCAAGGTTCTAGGGGTTTTCCGTCCCAAGTGACCTTCTCCGGGGGATTATGTGCAGTCGAAATGTAGGAAATACGCTCGATTTCTGCTTCAATACCTCGCAACGCAGGCCAGAAGAATGTTTTGAATTGTCCTGTATCACGAGCAAGGTAAATAATTTCGATGTATCGTCTCTGGAAATAATGAGCGTAAATGCTAGACTGTAATAGGTGGTCATCCTGTGGAGCATCCAGATATTTGAAAGCATATGCTTTTGATGTTTTTAGCTCCCCTACAGAATTAGGCGAAACGAAATCCGCCCGGCCAATTACATTCCAGCGCGGGCGGAAATCGACGAATTGCTTTACGAGAATTTGGGTTTTCTCTCCCAATTGTTCTATAGCAGAATCAAACCAATCGTGAATTGCTTTTCCCATGACCATTACCGGAGCGGGACTTGGTTGATCTTCCTTGATTATATGGGTTTTGAACCATATCTGACGCGAGCATTTTCCTGCTAAATGCGCGTGTCCTATCTCGGTTTTTGCGTGGTGTGCGTCACGATCATAGGGAGGATTGCTCAGAATTAGGCTAGCGATCTTGCAGATCGAACCCGATTGCAAGTTGTTTGACTCCATTAGTTTCCTTTGGTTTCTTGGTTAGGTATTTCGGACAGCCGCAATGAAAATGCAGACAAATCGTGTTTCGTTGTTTGTGGGAATGCCAAAATCTCTCGTGTCCACATATGCATTTCTTCGATAATGTCATAGGTGCCTTTCATGTATGAATTCCCATATCCTCCTGTACCGGGCTTCGATTTCTCCGTGCCATCTCTTATGAGAATCGTAGTCTATGATTGCGGCTCCGCATAAATTGCATACCATAATCCTATCGGTTTCCGTAGGACTGTGATATGTCACAATCCTCCAAGTCTTTTCATCAATCTGCGTGCTCCTGCTTTCGTCAATTGGCTGATATTGACGAACCAATCCCCTCTGTCTACGTAGTAGTTTACGATTTTTGCCTGGATTTCGGGCCATTCATCTCCGAGAAAAATCATCGCTTGTTCGTTTATAATCTGTCGATTTGGTCCGAGTTGATGCGCTGTAACTATATAGCCTTTTAGATCCAGGGATTTCTTTATCACATGAATGATATCGTCCTCCGTAGGAATTTCTTCCACATCTATTTGAATTTCACTTTGACTCATATCGGGCGCTCCCTGTACGTTTTGCAGTCACAACCTTTCTTTAGGCATATTCCATTTGCCCACTTATGAAAAACTCTGAGATGCCCGCAGTAGCAGAACACCTCAGAGAGCTTTTTGTTTCCTCTCAATTTTGTTTCCTTTTCTTGGTGGGGCATCATGTATAGCCCCTGGTCTACGGATTCAACAACGCATGTCCCTAAATTCGTACCGTAGTCCACATTTTGTTACTTTCTAGCGAGTAGCCCGATTATGGGTTTCGCGCAGTGTGGGCACGAAAACTCCACGATTTGGTCCGCAGTTTCCATTTCCTTTTCCGGCTCGTCAAAAAGAGTCGGCTGAGTCTCCGGCGTTTGTGTCGTTTGTGGTTCTATATGTGGAGATTCTGCGGGTTTCATGCCATTAGGCATCGTATGAGATGCTGCGTTATAGGTAACTCTCTCGTTTGGCGGAAGTGTTTCCCCATGAATGTAGCTCCATGCTGCTCGCAATGTAGTAAACGGACCAGTTCTTTCTTTGCTTCTGGAATTGTCTACTATCCAGTTATTGCGTGGTCCGCCCGGATTTGTACTGCTTTTTGTTCCGGTGTAAATTACCCACGGGAAATCCGAGTCTCTGTAAACGCTTTCTTTTGATGCCGAGTTTCCCGACATTAGGTGTGTTCTGGTCTGAGCCATTTTGTTTTCCCTTTCAGGGTTTTCCGTTGGAAGTGTGGGGATCACGGCTGCCCCACGGTCTACGAATTCGACGACGTTCCCCGATCTGTAGGTTCCAGAGGAAACCATTATGCAGCGGAAAACAGTATCGTAGTCCGAATTTGTGTTATTTTAGAACCGTTCTTCTTCTTTTTCCGGCTCTTCTTGGCCGCTTATAGCGTCGAATTGTTCTGCCAGCGCTTTCATTATAAGCGCATTAGAGGAGTCTAGCCAAAGTTGTGAACCTTCTTTGGAAACTACGCCACCAAGCCAGCCACCGACTTTTGACGCTCTTTCGAGAGAAGATGTAATGGCTTTTGCGAAAATGAGCATTTCATTTCCTTCGTAGCCATTTCCATCGTCCGCCCAAACTATAGCGCGCCAAGGAGCGGATTTCCAGCCTGGTTGTTTGTCAGCCAATTCTATCGGCTCAATTATGACCGGTTTACCGATGAACATTTGGAGCTGTACGCTCTTTGGTTTCTCGGTTTCTACGAATTTCCTAGGGGATGCCATTTTAGCATTTCCTTTGTTTTATAGACCGGGCCAGTCGGCTCGGCTCAGATGGTCAGCCTATCAGCCTATAACCACCTACACAAGAGATATCTTCGACCTATAAAGAACGTGCGTTCGCGATATGAATTGACTACAAAGTCAAAGTGTGCTAGACTTCACCGGAGGCGAGACTATAAATGACGGATTCTACAAAGATAGAAATCGAAATTCCTGAAGAGCCTACTGAAAAAGTAGAAGAAGTTCAGGAACAAGTAGATAAACTCGAAGGTAAAGTTGAAACACTTACCGAAGTAGTATCAGAACCCCCCGAAATTCCCGAACACGAACATGCATTTCACCACGAAATTCTCACGCGTTTATCCCGTTTAGAGGATACAACAGATACATTAGTGAAAAGGGAGGTAACGCGTACTGTGGATGATATGCACGAAAAGAACGCGGAGCAAGTTGCGGAAGCCGAGGCCGAAGAAGAAATTCAAGAATCAACACCGAAAGAAACAACCATAACAACAGAAGAAATTCCACCCGATCCAACAGAAGAAGTTACGATAATCGAGCCGCCGGTCGAACGTTCGCGCAAAGAAACCCCTCCTGGAATTTGGGGTGTAATCAAGAAAATGGGGTTCTAAATGACAAAGCGTAGAAATAAGCGAAAGTCTTTTTCTACGCCAAGTGCAAAAAACGCATTAGGAAAGGCGCTAATGTCCGTAACTGACACTCCAGAAACACCACAGGAAGAACCTAGGAGATCAATTTACGAAGCGGAGCCAGAAGAAACTCTGCCAGTAGAAACTCCCGAACCGGTAGAAACTCCCGTTGAATCGGAAGAACCGGAGGGAAGAATTGACGAGGAATTACGCGCTCGAATTATGGCAAGGCGTGAACAACGCCAAAAGGAAGCAGTTTCCAAGTTCGAGCGATTGGATACAAAAGTACAAATTGGTGATGTTGGCCGCGAAGAACTTAGTCGACAAATTCGCGCGAGACGCCAACCGGTAGTAAACAAAGCAGCGGGAACGCGTCCCGAAGTTATAAACCAGCGAACCGAACAATGGAAAACCTGGATTATAGAGGATGCAAATCCCCTGCTTTTGAAAGCCACGCAAACTTGGTGTCAAATTCCCGACCGGTGGCTTGATGATAAAATCCTCAGCGCAATTGATCCTAATACCAATAAAGCGCTAGTATTCTGGGACCCACCTTTACGATCGAGATTGGAACTTTCCGAAAAGAAAGCCAAGACTCTCGCGAAGGCAGCGGCAGAATTCTCCGTTTCCCCAATGGGCGTTGCAATTGTAACCTGGGTAGAAACTCACCAGTTTATAATTTCAGTTGGTGCAGCTATGGTTGTGGCCGCGCAATACGGATGGACACTAATGCAGACAAAAGCAGAAGTTGCACAGGTCCGAAATATCGTGGAACAACAACAATTGGCACAAATGCAACAACAGGCTATGGCAGAAAACGGAATGGCTAATGGGTCCGCGGTGCGTTATCCGAATTTCGGGGAAACGACCAACGATTACGATGCCGAACAGAACTCCTGATATTGCATTCAATCAAAGATTCGCGGGCGTCGGTAAAACGAGGTCCGGCAAAACAACCGCAGCTATAATTCTCGCATCAATTTTGGTCCCCTGGAATAATCTCAAACACCGTCCAGACGATTTAGAGGTTTGGTGGACCGATACGAAACACGACCCACGCGATTTGGATATGCTTTTCCGTTGGGGGTTTCGCGATGATCCAAAAACGAAATCAAACTACAGGCTCTTTCACATTGAGCGTGAAGGTAAAAAACGTCAGTGGGAAGTCGCTCAGGAACTTTTTGCGCGAGCCTATAATAACTGTGGCATTCTCGTTGTCGTTGACGAATATAGACAGGTTGTTCCCAACACTGTTAGTACCGGAGACGACTTACTGGATGTTTTTACACGAGGCGGCGGACTTGGCGTGGGAATTATCGGACTAACACAGGAACCCGTTTATGTCCCACGACAATTGTTGTCTCAGGCAACACATCAAATGTTTTTCGATCTATCCTATCCCAATGATATCAAACGTGTACGTGAGTTTTACGAACCATACAATAGACCGCTTCGAGCTGGTGATAAACATGGTCTTTATCACGTCACCGTTGATTACGACGGATACGGCGTTTACTATAAGCATATCAAAGAATGGGTCGAAAGCAATGCTCTGCTAGAAAGGATAGCAGCATAAATGCCTAGAAAACGTAGTGGGATGGGGGGTGGCGATTATACAAGTCAAGTCGACTATAACAAAACAATTGGACAAGTTTTCGGTGTCGGCGGACCTGGAATAGATCGACCATCAAACCTCCCTAAAATCGGGCATTTCTTCAAGCGCGAAGCTAAAAGAGTAACGCGCAGAAAGAGGTGAATTTTGGAAGGCCGAATAAACCTCGGGTTTATCCATAACTGGATAGCCATTGGTGGAACTGCATTTCTCGCTATAGGCGTAGGAATGCTTTTTGCTAAACTGGTAGCTTCAAAGTCGATTCCCCTTCTTTCTTCCGTAGCACAAGGGGTAATCAACTTCTGGAATATGACCGTTTCTATATAAAGGGGAAATTCCTTTGTCAACCGCACAAGCTCCGTCTCCGCAGGAAATTACATATGGTTGGCTTCGCTATGCGAAAGACGACTATACCTCCGTACAAAACGGAACTGCTCCCTTTTCTTCCGCTGGTGGACAATCCGCCGCAAGATTCAATTGGGACGTAGATACCCCACGAAATCCTTTTTGGGCCTACGCAATTGGTTTCCAATTCAATCTCACGATAAACCTGTCAATTCCCGCCGGTGGAAGTGTAGTTCTTTCGCCATTTGCACCGTATTCTGGAATTGGCGTACAATTGACAATTGGTGGTGGTCAAGCAATTCAACCAATGTCACTTGTACCTTTCTGGTTGGATGAATTGACCAGTCGTCGTGATAACGATTGGACGCAATACGCACCGTCACAGGTAATGAATGCGGATTCCGCCGCGTCTGTTCCTGGTGTTCCACAATCCATGAATTTCAATCCCGATTGGGCATGGGATGGATCGGATATGGTTGGCGGAACAAATGGCGTAATTCAGCCGCTTTCTATAACTGACGCTAGCGGTGCAAAATACACTCCCGGTCAAGCAATTCCCAATTCCGGCGGCACGGTATTAGCCCTGGTTTTGACAATCAAATTCCAAGCATGGATGCAATTGGGCCGTAAACTTTATGGCCGTAATCTGGAGGATTTGACCGGTTGTATTCCGATGGGCGATCCGGCAAACCGTCCCACACTAAACGTAAACATTGCAAACTTGGTGGGAACTTTCCCCGAACAGAATATGTTTGTTCAAGCGGGAAGCGGTGCAAGCCTAGCTAGCGCAATGACTTCGCCTAACCCTGCAAATCCCTGCACCTGTCAAACGATTTGGATTTGCAAGCAGCTAGACCAATTGCCCGACAATGTTTCGGTGGGAACTCCGAAAGTTTTGTCTGCCTTAGAAGTAAATACGAATGGTGGTTTCGCAATTCAGAATGCGGGACAATTCGTGAACATGATTTTCGACACCGCAATGGTTTACAACAAACGATTCCATGTGCTGGTGAATAACCAACTTCCAATGACCGCGGACTATTTCGGTATTTGGTATTCGGAAAACCAATCGAATGCCAGGCATTTCTGGAACGGCCAAGACAATAACATGCAGGAGTATTTCCGCAGAATCCGCAGGGTTTATGGGCGTTATCTGCCGAAAGGCGTTTACGTCGCAGACCTTGTTGGTGGCGAATTCCCTGAATTCCCGCGGGAAACTCCCTATCGTGGGGAAATCGTAACCTCTACTACACTCGCGGGATTGACTGGCCTAAAACCGTATCCCAATGCACAAACCACAATTCGTATTCCTGCGGGAAGTCCGATGACGGCTGCGTATGTAAATACGTATTCGTTCGGTACGGTTCCTGTTTCCTACTAAGTGGAGGACAATGTAATGTTTGTTTCTCTTGTTGAACCTGTAGAGGGTGGTCAAAGTGTCGAAACCCTCGCAGTTCTTATAAACGTAACTCCCGACGGTGAACGCGGATCACTTCTCGTACTTTTCCCAAATGGTAACCAATCGGTACAACACAATGTACCATTCGACGGTTATCAATTTGCGGGTGGCAGATATATAAACGGAACACCACCGGCAAATCTCGCTCCGCCCGCAGGTCCGCCCGCAAATGGAGAAATAGAAGAACCGCCGCCCGAAGAAGAAGAAGAAACACGTTCCT
>Ga0210395_10004777_pt1 | contig 10399 bp, 9 predicted proteins | sample IncBWH4OmetaG_FD_150861 | JGI IMG/M metagenome (GOLD analysis project Ga0210395, IMG submission 150861) | Forest soil microbial communities from Barre Woods Harvard Forest LTER site, Petersham, Massachusetts, United States - Inc-BW-H-4-O ...
CCGGTGATCGTCCGCAGGCGCGCGCACCATGCGAGCACCGACGGCTGGACCGCCGGCGTGGCCGACCGCATCTGGGCCGGAATCGGCCGGGTCACCGGCACCATCGTGGCCGGCCACGGCCGCGAGTTCCTCGTCGACACCGGGCGCCAGGGGCGGCCGTCCGAGCACGTCATCATCGCCGAGGCGTCGCTCCCACAGATCCAGGTGCGCTTTCCCATGCTGGCGCCCGGATACCTGCTCGACGTGATCGGCACCAGGCACCGGGGCTATCTCCTGGCCGTCACGCCGGCCACCGCACAGCCGCCCTATGCCTCGGGCCACCCGCCCGCGCCGCGGGCCGGAGGGGGGGTCACCGATCCGCTAAGCGGCACGGCGGTCTGGCACGAGCCCGACGACGGCGGCGCCGACCTGCTCGGACTTGAGTACCCGGCGCTTGACCCGGAATCGGAGAGCGCGGCGGACGAGGCCGGTCAGGGGTGCGTCCGGCTGCCGTATCTCTCGATCGGCAGCGTGGTCAAGGTCCGCAACGAGTGCACCGGGCGCGCGGCGGTCCTCCCCGTCACGGGCGACGGCGGGCGCGCGCGGCAGTTCTGCGACCGATGCGTGGCGTGCGGCACATCGCCGCGCGGCCGGGTGGCCGACCTCACCATGGCCGCCTTCGTGGAACTCGGCGGCGACCTGGAGAACGGCTGCTTCAACGCGACACTGACGGTGGCTACCTGAACAGACTAAATAGGGGAAACCCGCTTACAGGTTGATGGGGGGTTGATTCACAGTGAGCGGAATTGGCGTGCTGAACCTCGTTCGCGAGGTCCAGATCCCGCTACTCGCCATGCTGCTCATCGCGGGCTGCGCGGCCAAGGCCGGCCGCGTGATCAGCGCGCGCTCGGTCGACGCGGGCACCGGTCCGTCCGTCCTGTTCCCGCTCCGGCTGCGCCGCACGGCGGTGCTCGCCATGTGCGCGAGCGAGCTCGCTCTCGGTGCCGGGCTGCTGCTCACCGCGGGCGGCTTCGGGGGCGGCGAGCTCGCGTCGGCGATCCGCGGCGCGACCGCGCTGCTGTTCGGCACGGCGGTAGGCGCGCTGCACGAGCTGCGCACCCGGCGGCCGGGCGCGGGCTGCGGGTGCTTCGGCGACCTGAGCGAAACGCCGGTGACCTGGCGGACCATGACCAGGGCGGGGCTGTTGTGCGCGGCGGCGCTGTCGTCGATCGGCGTGCCACCGCTGCGGATGCCGGACTCACCCGGCCAGGCCGCCGGGTACCTGGTGGTCATCGCCGCCGAACTGGCGGCGCTCGCCGCGCTGTCACCGGAGCTGGGCCAGATCATGGTCCGGCTCGGCCACGCCGAGCCCTGCGAGGTACGCCGCGTCCCCGTCGCCCGCACGCTGGCCGTTCTGCGGGCGAGCACACCGTACCGGCGCTGCGGCCCGTACCTCGTCTCGGAAACGCCGGCGGACATCTGGCGCGAGGGATGCTGGCGGTTCCTCGTCTTCCCCGGCGTGATCGCGAACCACCAGGTGGACGTCGTCTTCGCCGTTTTCCTGATGGGCCACCGCGTCCCCGTCCGGTTCGGCGTGGTCGAGGCGGACACCGGGATCACGCGGCCGGAAGATACTCCGCTACAACTCTCTAACCATCTATAAGAAAAACCAGATACAGAACAATAAACCCAATATTCCGAACGGTCCCGTGCTTCGCGCCCCGGCAAACGGCTCAGGCTGGCTGGGAGCGGAGGAACTTACCGAAGTGCGGGACGGTGAACGCGATGAGGCCGCGCTCGGAGCTGTAAATCAGGCCCTTCTTGATCAGGCCGTCTCGGGCCGGGGAGAGGCTCGACGGCTTGCGGCTCAGCTCGTCGGCGACGATCGAGGTCGGCACGGGCTCGTCACCGATCGCGGCCATCGCGCGCATGTACTCGCGCTCCGCCGGCGTCGCGCGCTCGTAGCGGGAGCCGAAGAAGCCAACGGCCAGCTCTCCCTCGGCCTCGGGCGATGCGACCCGCACGTCCACCGCGGTGATCGGGCTGGCCGCCGCGATATCCCAGGTGACCTTGCCGTATGCCTGCACGAAGTACGGGTAGCCGTCGGCGGCAGCGTACAGCGCGTCGAGTGCATCCTGCTTGAAGAGGACATCCTCGCGCTCGGCGGGAGCGATGAGGGCCTGGTCGGCCGCGTCCCGGTCGAGCCGGTCGATTCGGGCGTAGCGGAAGAGCCGTTCGGAATAGCTCTTGCTCGCGGAAAGCACCGAGGGCAGGTGCGGCAGGCCCGCGCCGACGACGATGAGCGGACCGCCCACCTGGGAGAGCTCATGACAGGCGGCGCACAGCGCCGACACGTCGGGGGCGGGCACGTCCTGCATCTCGTCGACGAACAGCGCGATGCCGACGCCGAGGTCGGCGGCGACCGAGGCAGCGTCCGTGAACAGCTCGGTCAGGTCCACCTCAAGGTCGCCCGAGTCGGCCCGGCCGCGGGCGGCCGGCACGTCAATGCCGAACTGCGCGGTGACCGACGTGCCTTTCGGCGCCTTCGGGTCGCGGAGCGCGAAGGCCTTGAGGACGCTGAGGAAGTCGTCGATGCGGTCCGGCGCCCGGTGCCGTGGCGCGAGCTCGCGGACGGCCATGTGCAGGGCGCCCGCGATCGGACGGCGGATGGACTGGTCCGGCCTCGCCTCGAGCTTGCCGGTCCCCCACAGCCGCTGTAGCGCCATCGACCTGAAGGTGTTGAGCAGCACGGTCTTGCCAACGCCGCGCAGGCCGGTGAGCACCATGGACCGCTCCGGGCGGGCCCTGGCCACCCGTTCGAGGACGATCTCGAACTGGCTGATCTCCCGGTCCCGGCCCGCGAGTTCTGGTGGCCGTTGCCCGGCACCGGGCGCGTAGGGATTCCGTATCGGGTCCACGATCGGACTCTATGACGCCCTCTACCCAGATCCGTAGATTTCCGTAGAGAGCGCTACGGCGTGTCGCGCGCCCGCTTCTTGTCCCCGGCAGCGCCCTCTCCCCTTGGGCGATTCCGGGCGAGGGACAACGGGTCGTCCCCCTCGGAAAACCTAGTTGTTTCGGCCAAGGAAGCGCTTCTGCGCCTCAGCGAGCTTGAGGTAGGCGCGGGCCGCGATTTCGGCCCGCCGCGCGGCGTACTCGTGCGGCGCCACTTCGTATCGAGTGAGCGCGACTTGCACAGCCGCAAGGTCTGACTCGTACTCGTCCTCAATTTCCAGTGCGTCATCCACGTACTGGCTATCTGCCTTGCTCATGTTTCCAGTCAACGCAGTGGCCTTTCATCCTGTCTCCCCCCCGGCATGACAGTCAACCGCATGGGCCGGCGTGCACGGGCTAAGCTGCGAGAACTCATTTTTCACAGCAGAAACAGGCATGTTTGGCGGCCACACACGGCCATCGTTGTACTCCGGTGTTTTATGTGATCTGGATCACACTGGAGTTTTACTCGCCGCTTGGTCTAGCGTGCCCGCTGGCCGGGCTGTTGATGCGGGCGAGATAAGCGTTATACGCGGCCAGTTGATCGTCGTCCTCGTCGACGTCCGCCGGACGGCCGGCGGAGGCGGTGAGGGCCGCTCCCGGCACCCGGTCCTGGCCCGCGGGGCCAGCCGGGGCGGGGGGCATGACCTCGGCGATCCGGTCGGCCATGGTCGTCCGGCGCACGCCCTCAAGCCAGCCCATGGCCACCGCAGGCCGGGTATCCCGCGTCCACTGGAAGAAGACGGCCATGATCATCACGAACATGATCGCGGCGCCGCCGATCCACATCACCGCGCCGCCGTCGTGCAGGTCGCTGACCGGGGACGGCCCCCACGAGCGCGGCTCCATGGGCACGAAGGGGTCGGTCTGGTACGTGCCGAGCACGACGCCCGTGAACGCGTCCACCGGCATCGCGATGAACAGCAGGATGAGCCGGAGCGGATAGGAGACCTTCCACTTGATGGGCTCCCGGCCGACCAACGGCAGGAAGTACAGGTACCCGACGATCAGGTAGAGCACGTGCTCGCCCTCATGCACCGCGTCGTGTTCCGTGACCAGGTTCATGAAGCCGGTCAGGTGGGTGCCGACGATCGTCGCCGTATAGGCGGCGACGCCGAAGACCGGCCAGGTGATCCAGCTCACCGGCGTGGACCGGATGATCTTCTTGACCCAGGTATGGACCGGGTTCCTGCTCGCGTGCAGCAGCAGCGTCACCGGCTCCCCGAGGACGAGCAGCGGCGGCGCGATCATGATCAGCATCAGGTGCTGGATCATGTGGTCCCAGAACAGCGTGTCGTCGTACGTCCCGATCCCGCTCTGCGTCGCGAGGTTGATGACCAGCAACCCGAGCAAGAACACGATGGTCCGCCCCAGCGGCCACGGCCGCCTCGGATGGCGCTTCCATACCCGGAACACGCCCCACAGGTACAGCGCCGCGAGGAGCGCGGTGAACCCCGTGACGATCGGCGCGAACTGCCAGTTCGTCGCGGCCTCAGTCAGGCTGAACGGCGGCAGCGCGGAGCTTCCCATAGAGCTGAGGGTACCCCTACACGGCGTCGTAGCCGGCGTCAGGCTACGCGGCGCTGAGCCCGCTCGCGCGGCGCCGTCTCACGCGGACGGCGTGGGCCAGTTGCAGCTGATCGTGGGATCGACACCCAGGTAGTTGAGCGGACCCGAGGCGATCGTGGCGGCGATGGTCGCCCCCTGGCTGCAGCTCAGTGACGGGCTGTTGTAGTACCCGCGCTGCCCGGCCGCGGCGGCCCCGATGATGAGCCAGAGGAAGAGGATAAGAGTCTTCCTCGACATGCCCTCTCCGCCTCCTCAAGGAAAAGCCGACACGGTACCTAGTCTGGATAATAATGCGCGAGACCGCACATCCCGTCGCTTTACCCGCATCGCCACGCCGGTGAGATGAAACGGACATGCCACCCGTGAAGTGCGTGCTCGCTGTTTCTTCTGAAATTTCCCGGAACGATCCATGGCGTTTGATGTGCGGTTGCGAAAGAATCCGTGTCGGTGTTGGACAGGACGGAGAAGGCGGGTCGGGCAATGAGGTTGCGGTGTGCCGCGCTTGCGGCGGTCTTGACGGGTTCGGTTCTGACCGGGTTGATGACCATGGCGTCCGCCCCGGCCCGCGCGGCGCAGAATCCCTCGATCACCATCCGGGCGATCGACCGGGAAGGCAAGGTGGTCGCGGTCACCGCGTCGCTGCAAAGCCCGGTCGTCTCCCCCACGGGCATCGACGACACGCTGACCAGCGCGCATTCCACCCGGGTGCCGCGCGGGACCTACAACATCGCCGCCTGGGTCCAGGAGCCGAATGGCTCCGCCGAGACGCTGGTCGACCGGGAGCTCGTGGTCACCGGGAACACGACGGTCACCTTCGACGCGCGCCAGGGTCACCGGATCTTGTTCAAGGTCAACGGCGATTCCACCGTCGCCCAGGACTTCGTGCTGGCCGAGCCGTACTCGCCCAGGGGCTGGGACGCCTTTGACGGCTACGGCAGTCCGTCGGCGCCGGCCGTGTACGCCGTCCCGGGAACGATGGCGCCCGGCTACATACTGTCCCTCGAGGCCGATCTGGTCCGGCCGAACGAGTTCCTGAGCCCGGTGGAGTACGTTCTGGTCCGCGAGCTCAAGGGCAAGATCCCGGCGAACCTGACGTTCACGGTCAACAAGGCCGACCTCGCCAGCGACCACGTCACCGTGAAGGCGATCGATCCCGGCGCGCAAGGCGGCGTCGCCTTCGAGCCGGTCATCAACGACAACGGGCCGGCCCTCCCGGTCGGCCAGTGGGCGAACCCGCCGTTCAGCATCGAGTTCCATTTCACGCCGGGGTACGCGTGGGAGTCGCAGACGATGTCCGGCACCGACAACCTGAACGACCTGCCCGTGTTCGGCGTGCACAGCTACTCGCAGACGTTCGACAACGCCACGTTCGGGCCGTCCTGGGAATTCGGCCCTCAGCTGGGCGGAAATCAGCTGCAGACGCCGACGCCGTGGGGTGACTACCTGTTCGACGACCCGACGCAGCAAGGCGGGACGTCGTTCGGCATGGCGGTCGGCTCCGGGCAGACCTGGCTGTACGAGGGGAAGAAGCTCATCGCGCACAAGGTCAACGGCAGCGTGTCCGCCACGATCTCCGCGACCCCGCACTGGTACACCCTGCGCGTCCAGGCGAACAGGGCTTCCGGGGCGGTCCTGTGGAAGTCCGAGGCGCTGTCCTTCAACTTCCAGGCGCAGGCCAACGGCAATAACCCCGACACCTTCTGGCCGCTGATCATCCCGGGCGGGCTGTCGCTGCGCAACGCGGCGGCACACGGCACCAAGACCCCGGTGCGGATCTACTTTTCGGATGGCTCCGACATCGCCGCGCACAACGTCCGGGTGTGGGCGTCGGTGAACGGCGGCAAGACCTGGCAGGCCGTTCAGGTGAGCCAGAGCGGTCCGCACTGGACCGCGGTCGTCACCAACCCGGGCAAGCCCGGCTTCGTGTCGCTGCGCGTGCAGGGCACCGACCCCGCCGGCGACACGGCGTCGGTCACCACGATCAACGCCTACGCCGTCAGCTGACCGGGTCCGCGGCAGATTCGCGGCAGGGTAAGCGGACCTGCGGGGGGACGGCTGCCTCGGCCGGTTCGGCGGCCTTGGCCGGGGCCGGCGGTCCGGCGAGCCACTTTGAGAGGACGAACGACACCACGACCGCCACGATGGTCAGCGGCAGCACCTTGATCCCGTCGGTGCCGAGGAACAGCGTGGTGAGCATGACCGCTGTGAGCGGGAGCTGGAGCATCGCGGCTGTCATGGCTCCGATGCCGATCGCGGCGCCCGCGATCATCGGCAGGCCGGGCAGGTGCGACAGGGCGATGCCGCCCACAGCACCAACGAACATGCCGGGGAAGGTCGGGCCGCCGCGGAAGCTGCTGAGCGAGATCGAGTAGGCGAGCGCCTTGCATACCAGCAGCAGCACCAGCGTGCCGACGGTGTAGCTGGCGGCGTGTTCGAGCAGCGGGGGCAGCGCGCTCTGGCCGGAGAACATGACGGTCGAGGACGCTTTCCCGGTTCCCTCCGCGAACGCGATCGCCAGCCCGGCGACGGCCAGGCCGGCCAGCGGCGTCAGCAGCATCAGCCGCTCCTCGACATGCGGGCGCAGGAACAGGGCCAGCCGCTTGATCCCGCTACCGGCCACGGCCGCCGCGACGCCGATGACGAGTGCCCAGCCGAGCTGAGCCACGTCGACGTGCGCGGCCGCGGGAAGGTCGGGTATGGCAAGGGAGAAGGTTCCGTATCCGGTCAGTGAGTCAAGGCCGATGAAGATCAGGTAGCCGATGCCCGCGCCCAGCAGGCCGGGGATCAGCGCGACGGTGGCCATCGCGCCGCCTAGTCCGGAGGCCTCCAGTAGCAAGACCGCACCGGACAGCGGGTTGCCCAGCAGCGTGCTGACCGCCGCGAAGCTGCCGGTCGCGGCGATGACCGCGGCCGTGCTCGACGGCACGTCGCGCCGGGACAGCTTGACCGCCAGAACCGCAAGCCCGCCGCCCAGGGCGATGACCGGCGCCTCCGGCCCGATTACCGCGCCCAGCGACAGGCCGGCCAGCGCCGCCAGGAAGATGCCGGGCAGCTCGTTCGCCTGCGCGACGCCGCCCGCGTGGAAACCGTCGGCTGGCGAGTGACCTCCCCGGCCGGGCAGGTACTTGATCGTGGCCCCGACAATCGCCCCGGCGACCGCCAGGGGCAGCAGCGGCCACCAGGGCGGCTCGCCGTGGAAGCCCAGGCCCTTGGGCAGGCTGGTGAAGACCCAGTTCTGCAGCTCGGCGACCAGCTTGAGGTACCAGTAGACCAGGAAGGAGATCACCACCCCCAGCACCGCCGCCAGGATCAGCAGTGCCACGTATTTCCTGGTCCGCAAGACAGCGTACGGATCTGCTGGCGTCCCCGCTGGCGTGCTCACCGGCATCGCCTCCCCAGAGCGCCCCGGCCCGCTTGGCCTAGGCTGACGCTCCACGGTTACGCGCGTTCCGGCATCTGTGCATCACCCGTCGCGCGTGATTGCGGGCTTACACGCGGCTTGCCGCTCCCCAGTAGAACGGTCCCGCTGTCGCGGTGACCTTGATGTCCCACCCGAGTTGCTGGAGCCGGCTTTCCAGGTCTCCTGGCTTATGGGGCACTTTTACTATCCGGTAAGCGGTTCCGTCGGGAAGCCGCCGGCGGATGGTCGAGGATGCCGGGCCTTCCACGAGTTCGTCCGGGGTGCGGTAGGCATCGTCCATGAAGAACACGCGGCCTTGCGACTTGAGGCAGTCAGCCACGAGCGACCAGAAGGACTCAAAGCGTTCGGCCGGGACGTGCGAGAGCCAGAAGCCGAAGAAGACCACGTCGTAGCGGCGGTCCGGTCTCCAGGTAAAGAGGTCGGCCTGGATGAAACGGACCCGCTCACTGGAGACTCGGGCTGCCGCGATGGCGAGCATCTCCGGAGAAGCGTCGACCGCGGTGACGTCGGCCGCGTGGCCGAGCAGTTGCCCGGTCCACACCGCGGGACCGCAAGCAAGCTCCAGCACGCTGCCCCTTGGCCGGAAGGCATCGAGCGCTTCAGTCAGTTCGCTGCCGCCGGGAAGATCCAGGCCCCGATCGAGGTAGTCCGGTGCCAGGGCTCGGTAGTAGCCGACCTGTTCAACGAGGAGTTCGTCCATGGACGCAACGATCGAGGTTGCCCCAGGGGCAAAGTCAACAGCCCGGCGCCGCGACGAGAGCGCTTTATGTCACCGCGGGCGTTTGCCGCCGTTGACGGTTGCGGTGCCGGAAAGGCCCCCGGTCGCCGGGGGCCTTTCCTGGACGAGGGACGCCCTAGTTATCCCGCGGCCGACCGCAATCATGCTGGCGCAAGTCCTTGATGCGCTCAGCCAGGGCCAGGGCGTGGTAATCATCCCGAAGGAAGTGGAGCTCACCACCCAGCAGGCGGCCGACCTTCTGAACGTCTCCCGGCCGTACCTCATCGGCCTGCTCGAGTCGGGGAAGATCCCCTACCGCAAGGTCGGCAGACACCGGCGAATCACCTTTGAGGCACTAACGGAGTACAAGCGCCGCGATGACCTTGAGCGGCGTGCGGCCGCAGACGACCTGGCCGATCTGAGCCAGGAACTGGGGCTGTACTGACCAGTGCCCTTCATCGTCGTCTACGACGCGAACGTGCTGTATCCCAACACGCTCCGGGACCTGCTGATCCGCATCGCTCAGCAGCCGCACCTGGTGCAGGCGAAGTGGACCAACGAGATCCTCGATGAGATGCTCCGCGCTCTCCGGAAGAACATGCCGGATATCACCGAAGAGCAGGCCGCCCGGCTCCGCGAGCGCATGAATAACGCGGTGCGGGACTGCCTAGTCGAGGGGTACGAGCTGCCCTGCAGAGATCAGACGGTCTATGTCCCCATTCTGCGGAACGCAAGACCGCTGCGGCGCCACGCACCGCATCAGCGGGATACGCGCAGGTCATGCGGAGGGCGTAGTGCGGAGGGCGTGGGATTCGAACCCACGAGCAAGGTCACCCCTGCTAGCGGTTTTCAAGACCGCCGCCATCGGCCACTAGGCGAGCCCTCCCGATGTCGACCAACCTTACGCGAGCGGAAAGCCCGGCGTGGCACCACCGAAGGAACGGGGGGGTCGCCCGAAACCGTCGGCGACAAGCGCGGCCAGTTCGAGGTAAGCGTCGGCGGTATCGGCGCTCAGCAGTTCGAGTTCGACCTCCGCGCCCTCCTCCAGGTGGGAGTCGAACGGAATGCGGACGACCGCGCGGCAGCGACCGGCGAAGTGCTGCTGCAGCCGGTCGACGTCGACCGCGGACCTGGTCTTGCGCCGGATGGCGGACAGCGCCACCACTCCGCCCCTGACCAGGTCTACGTAACCGTGTGCCTCGAGCCAGTCGAGGGTCGCGCTCGCGCTCCGCGCGCCGTCCACGGACGGGGAACTGACCAGGACGATCTGGTCGGCGAGTTCGAGGATGCCGGCCATCGCCGAGTGCAGCAGGCCGGTGCCGCAGTCGGTGATGCAGATCGAGTAGTAGTGCTCGAGCACGTCGGCCACGGCCCGGTAATCGTCTGCGCTGAAGGCGACCGAGACGGCGGGGTCGCGGTCGGAGGCGAGGATCTCCAGCCGGCTCGGCGCCTGTGAGGTGAACGCCCGGACCTCGGTGTACCTGCTGACAAGGTCGCGCTCGTTCAGCAGGTCGCGGATGGTCGCCGGCGTCTGCAGCCGGACCTTGTCTGACAGCGTGCCGCGGTCCGGGTTGCCGTCCACGGCGATCACCCGGTCGCCGCGCAGCGACGCCAGCGTCGAGCCGAGCCCCACCGTGGCCGTCGTCTTGCCGACGCCGCCCTTCAGGCTCAGCACGGCGACGCGGTGGTGTCCGCCGGCGACGGGCGTGCGGATGCGG
>Ga0210395_10004782_pt1 | contig 10393 bp, 6 predicted proteins | sample IncBWH4OmetaG_FD_150861 | JGI IMG/M metagenome (GOLD analysis project Ga0210395, IMG submission 150861) | Forest soil microbial communities from Barre Woods Harvard Forest LTER site, Petersham, Massachusetts, United States - Inc-BW-H-4-O ...
GAAGCGATAGACGTGGGCGGCGACGAGATTGATGAGCAACATCCCGCCGATGAAGTAGCCGCCGGGAAAAACCGGCACGGGAAAGCCATTGATTGATTGCACCACGATAAAAGTGAAAAACCATTTGTGTTGGATGCCCCACACGCCGAGGTGCACCTGATCGAGCGTGGCCAGGAACACGAGCAGGATGGACAGCACGAGCAGCACGACCGTGAGCCGCAGCGACACGAAGAAATTAATGAAAGGCCGCAAAAGTTTGTTCATATTACGGGGCCTTCACGGTTTTGAGGAAATCAAGGAAGGCGGTTTTCTCGCGCGCGACGAGTGTGTCGGGCCCGGTCATCTTGAAGAAATAAGTTTGACCGTCGAACGACAGGATCGCGCCGAGCATCCGCGCGGGCGCGCCGCTGGCCTGGCCCGTCAGATCGACGGCCGTGAAATGCAATCCGCCCGCGCCATCGAGCGCAGTGGTCGCGCCTGCGAGGTTGTCCTCGGCGAGCGGCGCGAGGCCGAGCTGGCCGCGCCAGCGGTTGATATTCGCGAGCAGTCCGCCCGCTTCGCCGGGAAAGGCGATGATGGAAATGTCGGCGTCGCCCGCATCGCTGCTCACGCCGAAACTGCCGAGGCGCATCGCGCCGAGCGGCTTTGCCTGCCAGTCGGCGGGCGCGGTCCAGGTGAGCGAGGCTTGAGGCACCGCGTCCGTCGGGGTCGGCGTCGCGGTCGAATCGGCTGGCGCGGGCTCGGCGTTGGCGTCGGGGGTTGCACCGGTGTCGGGCATTGCGCCGCCGGCGAACGGAGCGAAGGGAGCTTTGGGCAGGTCGTTGGTGCTTTGCGCCTTCACCGGGCCGGCCACCGCCGGCGCGGTGGCAAATGAGACCGAGTTCAAAAACGACATGAACGCATCGTGTTGCGCGGTGACGAGCGCGTCGTCGCCCAGGAGCTTGAAAAACCACCGGCGATCCGGCTGCTGCAGCCATGCGCCGAGCATGCGCACGGGCTTTTGCGCGCCGCCCGCGGTACCGCTGAGTTCGACGAATGAAAATTTTCCCGCGGGCGCGTCGATCGTTTGCACGGTTTGCGCGAGCGTGGCGTCATCGATGGGCGCGAGGCCCACCTGGCCGCGCCAGCGATTGACGTTGGCCAGGTCGCCGCCCACGTCACCCGGAAAAGCCGTGACCGATATGTCGGCCTTGGCGCCGTCCGGGCCGCTGACGAGAAAGCTACCTTTGCGCATGCCGCTTGGGTCAGGCTGCGTGGTCCAGCCGGCGGGCAGGGTCCAGGTGATGTCCGAAGTTCCGTCCGTGGCCGGGGCGGGAACGGACGGCGATGGCGCATCCTTGGGCACGCGATAGGTGTCAATTCTTTCGTCGCGACAGGAGGCGAGAAGTGCGGCGGCGGCGCAGAATAGGAACAGGCGAGGGCGCATGAAGGGTCAGAATCGCCCGCCGGGGCAGAAATTTCAATCCTATACGAAGTGCCAAGTATCAGGTAACAAGTGGCAAGAGCTGAGGCTGGCTGGCCGAGCATCGATCCGGTTTGTCATTCCGAGCCGTGCGAGGAAGCTCAGGTCTTTGTTTGATGGCAGGCAGAGATTCCTCGCACGGCTCGGAATGACACAAAAAATATCTGTGCCCATCCGTGTAATCCGCGGTTAAAAAACCGAAAATCCCAGACTCCAAATCCCAAAAAAAATCAAAGGGCAGCGCGCAGAATTGAAATTCTTAAGGTTTTTTTGGCGTTTGGGTATTGGCGTTTGTGATTTGCGCGTACCACCGGAGTTTTCCAATAGCCTGCCCGCCACCAAATTTCAAAAATGGGGTCCGATCGGCGCGTCACTCGCGGCAGATTTTGAGATGCGATCCACCGCAAAGGTGCCCGTGTGATAATTGTGGCAGAGCTGGCACGACTGGCCGGCGACACTGGCTTGGTGACAGGCGCTGCAGGTCGCCTTGGGCAGGTTGCGAAAATTACTTTGGAAATGGCCGGGGGGAATGTCGGTCGCGAAGGAAGACATATAATCGGCCTTGGGGTTGAGCACGTGACAGGTCTGGCAGCCCTGATCGGACAACAAGCTGAAGTGCGCGGAGTGATTGAATTTCGTGGCGGGGTGATCTTGTGGATCGGGGCGTGGAGCATGCCACTGCACGAAATGCGCGCCATCGGCGGTCGGGTCGATGCTGTGGCACTTGGCACACAATCCCGGGGCTTTTGAATCCGAAAGATCGCGCAGCACCAACGCGGCGGCAGCCGCAGTGGCGGGATTTGACCCGCTGCGGCCGGCGGCATCGAGCCAGGTCGTGAGAAATGCGTCGGCGTGTCCCCCCGGTCGGTAGTAAAGCGTGTAGCTGTTATCATCCCGATACCAGCCGCCGGTGGAAACCCACGACGCCGGGTCGCTCGCCTCGATCTGAGGCGCAGGCGAAGAAGTCGCGGCGGGTGTGGGCGCGGCGGGCTCCGGTCCCGCGAGGAGGTCATCTCCCGCTGCTGCCGTGGGTTTTGGCGTGGCCGGCGCGGGCGCGGCTGGTTCAGGTCCCGAGAGGAGATCATCCCCCGTTGCCGCCGGTGCGGGTGTTGGCGCGGGCGCAGGTTTTGGGGTTGCTGGCTTATCGGAAGCGGCGAGCAAATCATCATCGCCAGAAGAAGCCGCAGTGGATGATGGCGTGGCGGCCGGGACACTAGCCTGCGGCATGGGTGCTGGCGGAGCTGGCAGCGCCGGGAGCACGCCTTTGCGGTAATTGGCAATTTCCATGGGTAGCGCGGGCCACCAGGCGGCCTGCGCTGCGAGCAGGGTATCGCTGGCGAGCTGGCCGACCAGATTCCCGCGTGGAGCCTGCGCAGAAAATTCCGGCCCAAGCTTAGCCAGCAATGCGGTTTGTCCGCCGGTGGTCAGGTCGGAAAAAAGCGATTTGATGCGCCAGGCGAGGCTGGCGGCCGCATCCAGTTGCGTGCTGGTGGCGGTGGAAAGATCTCCGAGATCGACGCCTTGCAAGACCGCAAGGTTGTCCCGGGCCACCGGATCATTAGCCAAAAGCAGGCGCAGAAATGGCCCGATGGGCCCATCGGCGAATTCCGGCCACTGGCCGACGGCACGCCCGTGCTGGACGAGGGATTTCACATCGAGCCCGGGCACGCGCAAAAAGGCGATGCCCTTGGGGCCGGCGGAGCCTTCGCCTTCGATCTGGGCCTCGTGGCAGGCGGCGCAGGTCGTGGCAAAATCTTTCACCAGCATTTTGCCGCCGGCTCCCGCCGGCGTATGGCAATCGAGGCATGAGGTTGGCGCCTTGCTGCGCACGGCGCTCTCCTGAAAATGCTGCAACAGGTGGGAGCTGTGGTCGAAGATGATGTGAGTGCGTGCGCGATAGGGATAATTGAAAAATTCAGGATGGCCGTCGGCGAAACTATTAAAGGTGGCGCGATGACAAACCTGGCACTGGCGGTCGCTCATGTGCCGCAAGTCAGCCTCACGACCAAGATGTTCCTGATGGCAAGTGGTGCACTCCACGACGGCATGCGCCATGTCGGCGGGGCAGGTCTTGCGTGCCAGGCCTAGGATCAGGTCGGGGATTTTTTGTGACGTCGGAGCAGATCCCTCTCGATCAAGTTCAATCGCGAGCTGACCGTGAGGAGCGAGCGGGTGATGGCCAAGGTCATGGCAGTTGAGGCACAATTCGCTTTTCACCGGGTGGCTTCCGGCCAGCGCCGACCAATGGTCGTGCATTTTGTCCGTGCCATGGCAGTCGGCACAAGTCATGGCCGAGGTGGCATGCGCGGCCGTGAGATGACCAGGATTAATCCAGCGTTCGGGCGTATTGCGGCCCAAAGCCAGCAACAGCAGCCCGACCGTGAGCAAGGAAGCTAGAACGGTGACGAGGCGGCGACGGCTACGGAGGCTTCGCACCGGCTGGCAAGGTGGGATCGGGCAGCCACAGGTGCCATCGGGATTCGGACCTTTAGGACAGGCGCCGCCATATTCTTCCAGGCGGGTGCAATGCCAGCGGTCACCCTGGCGTCGCGGGGTGCATTCCCCAACCGCGCGGCAATGCCCGTCGCGATCCGGCCCGAGCGGGCAAGGCCGGCCCTCGCCGGCATGGCCGCAAACCCATGGCTGGTTGGGGCGGTCGTAGTTGCCCTGTTTGATGCCGAGAATCTGGAACAGGCGGCTCATTTTAAAACCACCCAATGGTGTAGCGCAGCGCGAGGCAGCCGTGGACCAGGCCAAGGATGATGAGGCTGTAAGTGAGAGGGATGTGCACAAACAACCAGAGTTTTAGCAGGCGATTTCCCGCGTATTGATAGTCGAGGTCGCGCTTAGCCTCGAGGCAATCGTCGAGCTCGCGGGCGATGGCCTGTTCATCCGGGTTGAGGTAGCGTTGCAGGGCCTTCAATTCGTTGTGGACCTGCAGCAGCACGGGATCCACGCCAGTCAAGGCCAGCCACCAGCCCGGCTTCCGGTCGAGATAGGCCCGCAAGTGCGCGACATAAAAATCGGAAAGGCTCGAGGAGGCGGTGGTTTCTTCGCCGTGGCGCACGCGGGCTTCCACATGCTCGCGCAATTGCAGCCGCAACGCCGGGATCCGCTCGTAGACGATAGGTTCGCCGGAGCGCGTCATGCGCGACGGCAGCCAGCGGCTGATCAACAGGCCGAAGACGCCGCTCAGTGCGACCAGGATAAACAGCACCTCGAGGATTTGCTCCATCGTTCCGTGCGGCCAGCTCCAGTTGGTGTGCAATAAAAAGACGAGCACCGTCAGCCAGCCGGTATAAATATGGAACTGCATCCAGGTCGAGGCGCGCCAAAGCGGCAGGAACGGAAATTTTTTGCGGGCGTTGAATAAAGTCAGGACGATAACCAGCGCGTAGAGGATCGCCCCGGTGTAAAGGCCCGCCGGCAGCATCGCGACCCGCAGTATGCCATGCAGGAAAATCAGCGCGGCCGCAAAGGTCGCCAGCCCAAGGCCGGCGGCCAGCCGGCGATAGAGAAGCAGTCTTACCGGTTTAGCCATGCCGCGAGAGTATGCGTGTCGTTCATATCCGTCCGCGTCAGCGCGTCGTGGGGACAGGCGCGGACACAGGCCGGGCCGGCCGGGTCGTCGATACAAAGATCGCATTTTTTGGCCTGCATGATATGCGTCTGCGTGGTGTGATCCACCAGATGGCGGCCGGATTCGTCGCGCATGGCCACCATCTGGATGTTATGGTAGGGACAGCCATTGGCGCAGGTGGCGCAGCCAATGCAGGTCTCATGATTGATCACGACCTCGCCGTGGGCCGAGTCGCGGTGGATGGCGCCGGTGGGACAGCCGATCATGCAGACCGGATCGACACAGTGCATGCAGGCTTGGGCGACCATGATGCCATCCCAAACCGGGCCCTGCCGGATAAAGCGGGGGTTGTTGTCATGGTTGGCCGAGCAGGCCCGCACGCAATCGTCGCATCGAGTGCAACGATCCATGTCGATCAACATGGTGGCGGTGCCATTGATGAAACGATGCTCGACGAGAAATTCCAGCATGTCGGTGTCGAGCCGGTTGGGCGACGCGAGGTCGCGTCCGGGCGGGCCTGGCAAAAAAACGGCGGGCAAACGCTCGAACTCGGCTGGCGGCAGGGTGGGCAGGATCAATTGCTCCACCACCGCGGTCGGGATAAAAAGCGTGTCGACGTAGCCGACGGCACGCAGGGTTTGCCGGAGATTAGTGGCCGCGCGGGGATTTTGCCAGTTGTGCGCGATCTCCGCCAGGCCGAAGCAACCGCCCTTGCCCAAATAACTCACGGTGCGTTCACCATGATTGTAGCGTTCGCTGAGGCGCGCGAAACCGCCGCGAATAAGCAGCAGGCCGTTTGGATATTCGCCTTCACGGTGAATGATCGGCTCGCGGGCCAGCCGTTCCGCGTGGGAGACGTCCCCGCCCAGCATGGTGGTGTTCCAATCGAAACTTCCGTGAGTCTCGAACCGAGTTTGATCGCCGACTTGCGTGAGCGCCTCCTCAGAGAGATGCCGCAGGATGGGTGTTTCCCGCAGATGGCTGAGCAGGCTGCGTTCGCGATAAAGGCGGTCGATCTGTTCCTTCCACTCCGGCGCATGGCGTCGCACGTCGCGCAAGCCCTGCCAGCGCATTTCGAGCAGGCGGACGGGGCCATCGGCCACGACGGTGCTGCTGCGTGGCGTGCGGCTGAGGGCGGCGAGTTCGCCGAAAATCTCACCCGCCTTCAATTGAACCATCTTATATTGGTTAAGCGTGCCGGGCACGTCCTGGAGAAAAATCCCGGCGACGGTTGCTGCTGTCTTGGTGTCGTGGGACTTGGCCTCGCGCGACCGGCGGACTTCCGGATAGGCGGATGGGCGGAAGGCACGGGCCAGGTGGCGCCAGAATCCGGGTTTGCGCGATGAACGGTGGCCAAGCACATCGGCGGGCAGTTCGCCGAGGATTACGCGAACCGTGCCGGTGAGGATAAGAAAGGCGGAGTGGCCGTAATCACCCTGCCGCACGATGATCTCGTCCGCTTTATATTCTGCCACGCGGCAGTCGTTAAGGAGGATGCCGCTCAAAGGCAGTCGCTCGGGAAAACGCCGGGCGTCGATGGTCGAAAATGGCGGTACGGCCAGCAGCGCCTCCACCATCTCGGGCTTCATGTCAGCCGAGTAGGGAACGCTCCAGCGCTTGGGGCGGGCCATGAACGCGACCTCGCCACTGTTTTCTTCGACTGGCGACCCCGGCGTCATGGCTGCTTTGGGCCAATCCTAACTAGGGAGCCGCGCTGATTTGATAAGGCGTGCCCTTGTACTGATCGGGACCGGGCAGGATCGGATCGATTCCGGCCAGGCGGTCGCCTGTGACCTTGCGGGCAAACTCCCGGCCCAAGCCTGCAATTTTATCGGCCGCAGCCGACAATTCCGGACCATTGTTGAGGCGCAGCTTGACGCCGTTGGCCACCGCGATGATCGCGGCGAGCTCATCGGTCGGGGCGAGCGACTGGATCCGCACCAGCTCTTTGCGCGCATTGTTGGCCCGGTGGGCGTTGGTGATGCCGTAGGTGGCTTTCTCCGTGGCGCGGGCGACAGCGCGCAAGCTGTATTCCAAATTGAGGATGGCGCCGACCACGTAGAGCATGCGCTTGTGCTCGGGCGTGGCTTCACCATTAGACTTGTTGTCCGTCTGCAAAAAGTTGTGGCGCACCATGCCTTGCGACCAGGTCAGCAGGTTGAAATCGGCGCTGCCTGCGGTGTGACCGCCGACGTTGGTTAATCTCTCGTCGGTCACGATATGGCATTGGTAACAGTTGGCCGCGACCGCATAGAGGTTCTCTGGATAAATCATACCGGCGGCGGCGGCCTTGGCATGGCGGATCTCGCAGTGTTCGGCCGTTTCTGTTGCCTTGGTGATGCCCTTGCCGCCATAATCATTATGCACATCGATCCATGCTTTGGCGGCCCCGTGGCATGATTCACAGGAAACGCCGGCGATGACCTGGCTTTCGCCGTCGATCACCTTGCTGGTATAATGGCAGTTCAGGCAGAGGCTCTCGGACTTGATGCGGCCGATGCCAAGTTTATCCGCAATGGCGCGCGCCTCGGGGCGGCGGTGCATCTCGTTGAAGGTTGTGAAATGCGGGGTGAGCTGCCACGCCTGCACTTCGTTTTTGTGGCATTCACCGCAGGCTTCCGGCCCCTTGACGTTGGCGGGATCGGGCGAAGCGAACGCGGGACGAAAAAACAGCGAAGCGAAAAGAGCAAAACAGGCGAAGGTTGTTTGGAACCGGGGCTTCATATCTGCGTGATTGGTAAGGCCAAAGTCTTTGTCCTGGGCAACCGATCTCCGAGCATTAGACGGGCCAGGTTTTTCGATTTTGCCTCTGGTCAGAAAAGACGATTCGAAGATCATGGGGTGCAATCTGGACGCAAGCTGGAATTTGTAACTTTTTCAAAAAAAAGTCACAAGCGGTACGTTGACTGCTCATCGGGAATTAAATCTTGTTCCGGAACGGACCGCCCTATCTCCAACTCAATTTATTTTTTATGCACACCGTCAGCTTGATGGAACGGCCAGCTTCCATCGCCCGGGTCATGGTATTGCTTTCCATGTCGGCCGGTTTTGGGACGATTGGGTTGGCGGATAGTCCCAGCAATCCGCCGGCAGCCACTTCCCCTGCCGCGGCCCAAGCGGCGTCGTCCGACGATTTGCTCGCGACTCCTGCGCCCGCCGCCAACCCGGCGCCCGCGGCGAGCGATGATCTGCTCGATGCCACGCCCCCGCCGTCGAACGCGCCGACCGCGGAAAAAGCGGACGAGTCCGAAGAACTTGAGACAACCACCAACGAGGAGGCGATCAAGGCCCATAAAAAACTTTTCCTGGAAAAACGTTTTCCGTCCGCGACCACCTGTGGCGTTTGCCATCCCACCCAATTCCGCCAGTGGTCGGTTTCGTCCCACGCCTATGGGCAGTTGAGCCCGGTCTTTAACGCCATGCAGGCGACGATCGTGAAGGAGACAAACGGCACCAACGGCGACTTCTGTATCCGTTGCCACACCCAGGTCGGCATGCAACTGAAGGAGGCGGTTTTAATGAGCAATCTCGATCGCGATCCGGCGTCGCGCGAAGGCATCACCTGCATCGTGTGCCACCGCGTGAAGAACGATTATGGCAAGGTCAGCGGACGCACCTCCATCGTCGAGGGCGACGTCTTCCAGCCGGTTTTCGGCCCGACCGGGAACAAAAACCTGAAATTGGTGCTGGCGAACACGGACTACTACAAAGTCGTCACCAAGCCCGGTGAGGCGGGGCGCGGCATTCACGGCGACGTAGTGAAGTTCGATATCCTGACCAAGCCCGCCTTCTGCGGCATGTGCCATGATGTGAACCTGCTCAACGGCTTCCGGCTCGAGGAAGCTTTTTCCCAGTTCAAGAACGGTGCGGCCGATAAACGCGGCGAATCATGCCAGGATTGCCACATGGGTTTGATCCCGGGCAAGGCCTCCGGTTTCGCTTTCGGGCCGGCGGCGAACATCGGCGGCAAGACGACGCCCCCGCGCACGCTCACCAATCACATGTTTGCCGGCCCCGATTACTCCATCGTGCATCCCGGCATGTTTCCGCACAACGCCAAGGCCCAGCAAATGGCCAGCCTGCGCGAGTGGCTGCAATTCGATTTCAAGGCCGGCTGGGGCACCGATGCGTTCGAGAAACACATCCCGGCGGGATACACGTTCCCGGATCGCTGGAAATCAATCGATGATCGCTACGATGCGCGCGCCATCATTGACGCGCAATTCGCCCTCCTCGGCGACATCAGGCAGCAGCGCTTCCAGATCCTGCGCCGCGGCTACCAGCTCGGCGATTTTGTCGTGAAGGAAAATGATGCGGATGGCCTGAGATTCAAGGTGCAGGTGGTCAATGGAACTGACGGGCACGGCGTGCCGACGGGCTTCGATGCCGAACGCATGTCGTTTCTGCAAATCACGGTGCGGGATGCCACCGGGGCGGTCGTCTTCAAGTCTGGCGACCGCGATCCCAACGGCGATGTCCGCGACATGCATTCCGCTTACGTGGTCAACGGCGAACTGCCCCTCGATACCCAGCTCTTCGCGCTCCAGTCGAAGTTTATCACCACCAACCTCCGCGGCGGTGAACGCGAGCAGTTGCTCGCCGTGAATTACTCGATCGATCCACTGCCCTATATTCGTCCCAATACGTCGCCTGGCATCCTTGTGGCCCAGCCGACCGGGGCGCGCAAACAGGCCAAGGTGCTCCCGCCGCGTGGATCGCGCTGGGCGGTTTACGATGTGCCGGCGAAAAATCTCACCGGGCAGGCGCCTTACACCGTGAACATCCGTTTTATCGCGCAGATGGTGCCTGTAAATCTGCTCCAGGAAATTTGCGTAACGGGGCTGGATTACGGTCTCAATCCGCGCGAAGTCGCGAACCGGATCGTGAAGGGAGGCCATGTGCTTTGGGATCGCACCTTCGTCATACCGTCGGACACCACCCATCCAATCAGCCTCGCTCCGACCGAGGAAGAGATCATGGCCCCGCCGCCTCCCGGCGAAGTGACCGAGCCCACGGAGTCCGCGCCACCGCCGAAACTAACCGAGGTTTCGCGGCCCGCTCCTGTTCTCCCGCAAAAACTTTAGCCCCATCGTGATGAAACCTTTTTGTTGGCGCAATTTATCTGGCCCGTGTTTTTTAACTTCGTTTTGCCTGGCGGCGACGGCTTTTTCGGCGGGTACGGATTCGCCCAGCCGCCTGAGCGACCAGCCGATCCCGTTGCAAACCGCGACCTTTCCAGCCCGGCCGGCGCCAATTGTCGAGATTGGCCAGAATCCATTCCTGGGCTCGGGTTACATCGCCCCTGGGTTCATCAGCCCGACCGGCGCGGTCTGGCAGCCCGTGTTTATCGT
>Ga0210395_10004783_pt1 | contig 10393 bp, 8 predicted proteins | sample IncBWH4OmetaG_FD_150861 | JGI IMG/M metagenome (GOLD analysis project Ga0210395, IMG submission 150861) | Forest soil microbial communities from Barre Woods Harvard Forest LTER site, Petersham, Massachusetts, United States - Inc-BW-H-4-O ...
CCTGGCGGCGCCGGGTCCGCCAGCAAGCCCGCTGTCAGCTATCGAGACGCAGACCGCTGTCCGGCGCCCGGCCGGGGCTGCCTTGGACCGCGCCCCGGTTCGTCCGGCGTCGTCCGGGAGCGTGCAGCGGCGGGAGGGGGTCCCGGGTGCGCAGCGGCCGCGCCGGCGGCGCCGCGCAGTGACCGTGGCGGGGGCCGTGCTCGCCGCGGTCGCGGTGACCGGATTGCTGGCACGCTGGCCGCCGGCCGTGTTCGGCGGCGCAACCTTGCCTCTAGCGTGGACCGCGGCCACGGCGCCGCTGCCCGCGGACGCGGCCGGGGTGAGCTCGCTGGATACAGAGCCGAGCGGCGTCGCGTGCCCCGCGGCCGGCAGCTGCGTCGCGGTCGGCTATATCAACTTCTACCAGGCGTCCGGCAGCGCCACCGAAAAGCCCCTGATCGAGACCCTTTCCAAGGGCGCGTGGACGGCGTCCGACCATGTGGCCGGCCCGGCGGTTACCGCGCTCGGCGCGGTCGCATGCCCGGCGCCGGGCTCCTGCGTGGCCGTCGGCGACGACTTCACCAGCAACGGCTACTTCTCCGGCACCGCCGCTGCGACGCTCTCCGACGGCACTTGGACCGGGACCAGCCTCCCGCTGCCGGCGAACGCGAATCGGAGCAAGGACGCGTACGCGAGCCCGAACGGTATCGCCTGCCCGGCGCCGGGCACGTGCGTAACCGCCGGCGCTTACGACGAACAGAACGGCGACCCGCTGGCGTTCATCGACACGCTGTCCGGCGGGAGGTGGACGGCGATGCAGGCTCCGCTGCCCGCGGGCGCGGTCCCCTCCGCGGCAAAAGGGGGAGTGTCGACCCAATTGCTCGGCGTTGGGTGCCCAGCGCTCGGCGCGTGCGTCGCGGTCGGTTTGTACACCGAGCGCGGCGGTGCCGCGGCCGCTTTTGCCGACACGCTGTCCGGCGGGACGTGGACGCCCGCGACAGTACCGCTGCCGGCCGACGCGGCGTCAAACGGCCAACTCGCCGGACTCGCGGGGATCTCCTGCCCGGCCCCGGGGACCTGCACGGCCGTCGGGGCCTATACAAGCCGCGGCGGCCAGCCCCGGTACCTGGCCGAGACGCTGGCTGGCGGGACCTGGACAGCGGCGGCGGTGCCGCTGCCCGCCGGTGCCGCAGCGACCCAGAAATGGAGCGAGGGCGGGTCGGCCGCTCTAGAGGCGGTCGCGTGCCAGGCGCCCGGCTCCTGCGTGGCCCTAGGGTCCTACGCAGCCGGCGGCGGAGCGGTCGACGGTGCGATCGACACGCTATCGGGCGGCACGTGGACGGCGGCGAAGGCGCCCCTGCCTCCCGGGGCGGCAACCACGGACCAGAACGTCTCCTTCGCGGGAGCCGCCTGCCCCGCTCCCGGCAACTGCGTCACGGTCGGCAGCTACAAGGCGCAAGACAACCCGAATACGACCTTCATCGAGACAGCCACCCGCGAGCATGGATAGCCCATGCCGGTCATGCGGCTGTGGGATGTCACGCCGGTGCACGCTCGGCGTAGAAAGGGAGCGGCACGCCATGGGCAGCAACCCGATCATCCCCGGCTTCCACCCGGATCCGACCATCTGCCGCGTGGGCGAGGACTACTACATCGCTGTCTCTTCCTTCGAGTATTTCCCCGCCGTGCCGATCTTCCATAGCCGTGACCTGGTCACCTGGACGCAGATCGGGAACATCCTGGATCGCGAGAGTCAGCTGGACCTGCGCAAGGCGATCGACAGCGGCGGGATCTTCGCCCCGACACTGCGTCATCGCGGCGGCCGCTTCTGGCTGGTTACGACGAATCAGGCTCAGATGGCCCAAGGGCAGCTGATCGTGTCGGCCGAGGACCCCGCCGGGCCATGGAGCGAGCCTGTGTTCGTCGCGGGCGCGCTCGGTGTCGATCCTGATCTCACGTGGGACGAGGAGGGCGGGTGCCACCTGACGTGGTCTACGTTCGGCGACACCTCGATCATCCTGCAGGCCCCAATCGATCCGTGGACGGGTGTCCTGCTGTCTGAGCCGCGGCGGCTCTGGAGCGGAACCGGGCTCGCGGCACCGGAGGCTCCGCACGTGTACCTTCGCGACGGCTGGTGGTACCTGGTGGTCGCCGAGGGCGGCACCGCGCGCGGTCACGCGGTTTCGGTGGCGCGGTCGCGATCCATCACCGGGCCGTACGAAGGCAATCCGGCGAACCCGGTTTTCACGCACCGCAGCACCGCGGACCCGGTCCAGAGCACCGGCCACGCGGACCTCGTCGAGCTGCCGTCCGGGCAGTGGGCGGCGGTGTACCTGGGTGTGCGGCCGCGCGGGTTCACCCCGCAGTTCCATGTCAACGGACGCGAGACGTTCCTCGCCGCCGTTGGCTGGGAGGACGACTGGCCCGTTTTCCACGAGGGGCGCTACCAAGTGCCACCGGCGGACACGACGTTCATCGATGAATTCGACGGCGGCGCACTGCGGCCGCAATGGATCTCCCGCGCGGGCGATCCGCTCGCGTTCGCCGCCCTCGGCGCCGACGGCCTCACCCTGCGCAGCCCCGGCGAAGAGAACGGCGAGCACGAGTTCGTGGCCGTCCGCGCGCGCGACGAGCAGTGGGCCGCTGAGGCGGTCATCCGGTCGGGCTGCGCGAAGCTGATCCTGTGGCTCGACACCTGGCACTGGGCTCGCGTCGGCGTCTATCCGGACGCCGTCCGGGTGGAGGTCGCGCTCGGCGAGATCCGCCAGACGCTTACCGAGATTACCGCCGAAACGGGCAGCGGCGTCACGCTGGCGATCCGTGCGACGCAAGCCGCGGCGCAGGCCGGCCGCATCTCCAGTCCGCCCGATCGCCTGGCGTTCGGACTCATGGAGGGCGGCGTGTTCCGGTCGCTCGCCGCGCTCGATGGTCGCTACTTCTCAACCGAAGTCGCCGGCGGCTTTACGGGACGGGTGATCGGCATCGGCGCCGCAGCGGGCGGCGCGACGATCGCACGATTCGCATACACGCCCCTCCACCCCGACAAGCCGCCATCGGACGCCGCGACCGCTTACGGCTTCTAGGAAGCCCGCCGCAGCCGCTTTGCGAAGGCGGCCGCCGCCGCACCCGGGTCGTCCGCCTCGGTGAGCGCGCGGACCACCACGACCCGCGTCGCCCCGGCCGCCAGGACATCGTCCAGTTGAGCGAGCCCGATCCCGCCGATCGCGAACCACGGCCGTGCCACGCCGAGCGACGCCACGTGCGACAGCAGCCCGAGCCCGGTCCCCGGTCGGCCCTGCTTGGTCGGCGTCGGCCATACCGGGCCCGCGCAGAAATAGTCCACGCCGTCCTCGACGGCGGCGGCGGACGACTGCGCGGGGTCGTGGCTGGACCGGCCGATGATCGGCTCCGGACCCAGGATTCGCCGCGCGACCGGTACCGGCAGGTCGTCCTGCCCCAGGTGCAGCACATCCGCACCGGCCGCCAGCGCTACGTCGGCCCGGTCGTTGACCGCGAACAGCTTGCCGTGCTTCTCACACGCCGCCGCGAACACCTCGAGCAGCGCGAGCTCCTCACCCGCCTCAAGGCCTTTCTCCCGGAGCTGCACGATGTCCACCCCGCCGTCCAGCACCGCGTCGAGGAAGCCCGCCAGGTCCCCCTGGCCACGGCGCGCGTCCGTGCAGAGGTAAAGCCGCGCGTCGTCCAGCCGCGCCCGCAAGTCACTCATCCGGCCATCATCCCGCATCATCTGTCGACCGCTGAGAACGGAGCTGCGATCATCGCGGCATGACGGACACCCGCCCCGCCACCCGGCGAAGCTCCGGCCGCCAGCCTTTGTCCCCGGTTTGGGTCGCTATAACGACCGAAACCGGGGACAAATTGAGAGGCCTTCGCCCGGTCACCCCGCAGACCGCCGACAGCCGGCAGCCGACGGCAGAGTTACACTGACGTAAATAGAGCACGGGAGCCGAGAAGCGGCTGAGAGGGAGGCGCCACGCCTCCGACCGTCGAACCTGATCCGGGTAATGCCGGCGAAGGGAGCGCACAGCAGTGGACGCAGACGTCATCGTCGCGGGCGGCGGCGTGATCGGCACGGCCATCGCCTGGCGCGCCGCACGCGACGGCCGCAGCGTGCTCCTGGTAGACCCCCAGACAGACGACAAAGCCAGCCTTGTCGCGGCCGGGATGCTCGGCCCGGTCTCGGAGTCCGTCTTCGGCGAACAGGACCTCCTCAACCTGAACCTGCTCGCGATCGGCCGCTTCCCTTCCTTCAATAAGGAACTCGAGGACGCCACCGGCCAGCGCACGGGGCTGCGCACCGAAGGCACCCTCGCCGTCGCCTACGACAGCGACGACCTGGCCGCGCTCGATCGCCTCACCGCGTTCCGCCACTCCATCGGCCTCGACGCCGAACGCCTCGACGCCCGCGAGTGCCGCAGGCAGGAGCCGTTCCTTTCCCCGGCCACGCGCGGCGGAGTCCTGGCCCAAGGTGACCTGTCTGTCGACAACCGCCGCTACCTCGCCGCGCTGAAACAGGCCGCCGCGAACGCGGGGGTCCGGACCATGACCGGCTATGTCACCGAGGTCTCGGACGGCCAGGTCAGCGTCACTACCCCCACCCAAACGGCAGCTCCGCCGAACGTGAGCCCCGTGAGCCCCGTGAGCCCCGCCCCAAATCGGCTGTCCGCCCGCCACGTCGTCATCGCGGCCGGTTACGCCACAAGCGCGATCGACGGCGTCCCCGACGAGGTGCGCAAGGCGATCCGCCCGGTCAAGGGCCAGATCCTGCGCCTCAGGCACCCACGCAACATCCCGCCGGTCCTCACCCACACGGTCCGCGCCATCGTCCAGGGCCACGACGTTTACCTCGTCCCGCGCGCCGATGGCGAACTCGTCGCCGGCGCCACCCAGGAAGAACGCGACGACCGGGACGTCACCGCCGGCGCGGTCCACGACCTGCTGCGCGACGCCACCACGGCGGTCCCCGCGATCAGCGAGCTGATCCTCGCCGAGGCGAGCGCCGGCCTGCGACCGGGCACCAGCGATAACGGTCCCATCCTGGGCCAAGTAGGAACGGAGCGCCTCATCATCGCCGCTGGCCACTTCCGCAACGGCATCCTGCTGTCCGCCGCCACCGCCGACGCTGTCGCCGTGCTGCTGGCAGGCGGCCGGCCGAATACGGCCTGGGCCCCCTTCCAGCCGGAGAGGTTCCGATGACTGTCACCGTCAACGGCGAGCCCCGCGACCTGGCGCCGGGCGTCACCCTCGCGGACGTCGTCAGCCAGGTCACCGAGTCCGCCAAGGGGATCGCCGCGGCCCTCAACGGCGAGGTCGTGCCGCGTCGCGCGTGGCCGGACACCCCGCTCGCCGAGGGTGCTCAGGTCGAGATCGTAACCGCGGTCCAGGGAGGTTAGGAGCATGATCATTCAGAACGGTCCCGTCACTTCGCCCTCCACCGCCAGCGGCGCCATTCCCGACGCGGGCCCGGTCCGCGGTACCGCCCCCGCGGCTAACGGCGCTGGCCCCGTGGCTAAAGACCCCGCGGCTGAACACACCTCCGATCGCGCCTGGCGGCTCGGCGGCCTGGCGCTGACCTCTCGGCTGATCGTCGGCACCGGCGGCGCGCAGTCTCTCGACGTCCTCGGCAAGATTCTCGCCGCCTCGGGCACCGAGCTCACCACGGTGGCCATGCGCCGGGTCGGTCTCGCCGGTGCGGGATCCCTCATCGGGACTATCGAGGCAGCCGGTATCACCGTCCTGCCGAACACCGCCGGCTGCCACACCGCCGCCGAGGCGCTCCTCGTGGCCCGGCTGGCCCGCGAGGCGCTGGAGACCGACCTCGTAAAACTCGAAGTGGTCGCCGACGACATCACGCTCCTCCCCGACCCGGTGGAGCTGCTCGACGCGGCGCAGCTGCTCGTCGCTGACGGCTTCACCGTGCTGCCCTACACCAACGACGACCCGGTGCTCGCGCGCCGCCTCGAGGAGGCCGGCTGCGCGGCGGTGATGCCGCTCGGCGCGCCGATCGGCTCCGGGCTCGGCATCAGGAACCCGCACAACATCGCCATGATCGTTGAGCGCGCCGGGGTGCCTGTCATCCTCGACGCGGGCGTCGGGACCGCGAGCGACGCGGCGCTCGCGATGGAGCTCGGCTGCGCCGGCGTGCTCGTCGCCTCGGCCATCACCCGGGCGGCCGACCCGGAGAAGATGGCGTCCGCCATGGCCCTGGCGGTGGCGGCGGGCCGGGCCGCCTACGAGGCGGGCCGCATCCCGCGCCGCTGGCACGCGGTCGCCTCGAGCCCGATGTCTGGTCTTCCGGTTGGCGGACAGCCATGATCCCCCGGGTGCTGACCGTCGCTTCGTCGGACTCGGGCGGCGGGGCGGGCATTCAGGCCGACCTCAAGGCGTTCGCGCGCTGCGGCGCGCACGGCATGTCCGCGATCGTCGCCCTCACCGCCCAGAACACCCTTGGCGTGACAGCGATCGCGGAACAGTCACCGCAGTTCGTTCGAGAACAAATAAAGGCGGTTCTCGACGACATCGGCACCGACGCGGTGAAGACCGGCATGCTCTTCTCTTCCGCCATCATCGAGGCGGTCGCCGACGAACTGGCCGGGCGCGGGCTGCCGCTCGTCGTGGACCCCGTGATGGTCGCGAGCTCCGGCGCGCGGCTGCTGCTCCCGAACGCGGTGGCGACGCTGACCGGGCGGCTGTTCCCGCTCGCGACGGTCGTCACGCCCAATCTCCTGGAGGCGCAGGCGCTCACCGGCCTGGACACGGAGGACCGTGCCCTCCTCGCCGAACGCCTCGTGGCGATGGGCGCCAGCGCCGCCCTCGTCACCGGCGGGCACGGGGCGGAGCCCGCGGACCACTTGTTCGACGGGCGGACGCACCTGACGATCGCCGTGCCCCGGTACGACGTCGCGGCGACGCACGGCGCGGGCTGCACGCACTCGGCGGCGCTGGCGGCCGGGCTCGCCGCGGGGCTGTCGCTGCCGGACGCGGCGAGGCAGGCCGCCGCGGTCGCCACCGACGCGGTGGCCCACGGCCTGACCGCCCTCGGCGGCGGCGACGGCCCGGTGCACGCCCTTCACGGACTGCGTCCCAAGGATTACCTGGAGGTCATCTCCGGGCAGCCCGCCTCAGCCCCGGTGCACAGCGGTAGCTGAGTCGGCACTCAGCAGACTTCCAGTTACGCGAACTAAGGTCGCCTCAGGTAAGTGACAGACGCGATCATGGAGGCTGGAAGCGTGCCGGAGAAGGCGATCATCTCGCATCGCGGCGAGAAGTACGAGATCGGACGCGGAAAGCGGTTTTACGGCATCTGGGTCGTCGGCGCACCCTATGACGCCCCGGTTGACCGCTGGCCGGAGAACCGGGACGGCTGGGAGCAGGCCTGGCGGCGGTTCGTCTCGATCGAGAAACCCGAGACGATAGCGGCCGTCCAGTCCTCGCGATCCGGCCTCCGGCTGTTCAACCGGGGGACGGACGCTCCGGCGCCCGCTGCCCCCGGAACCCCCGCGCCCGGAGCCCCAGAGCCCGCCGGCCTGATTCCCGACGACGGCGCTGACGACCTGATCAGCTTCGGCGGCGCCGAGGACGACTTCGGCGGCGCCAAGAACGACGCTGTTGAGGCCGGGGCTGAGATCGCCGGTGCCGAGACCGGCAGGGCCGAGACCAGCAGGGCCGAGACCAGCAGGGCCGAGACTGACAGCGCCGAGACTGACAGCGCCGAGACTGACAGTGCCGAGGTCGGCAGTGCCGACGCTAGCGGCATCGCGGCCAGCGTTCCGTCGAAGGACGCATCGACCCCAGCAACCCCATCTGATGCAGCGGCCCCAGCGGCTCCGTCTGCCGCGGCGTCCCCGGCGTCCCCGGCGTTGCCGGCGGCTGGCGGTACCCCGCGCGGCCCCGTGCCTGTTGGCCCGAGGTTCGCGATGCCGGTACCAGCCGGAACCGCACCGACTGGCAGCGTGCCCGCCGGGACCGTGCCTGCCGGGACCGTGCCTGCCGGGACCGTGCCTACCGGGACTGTGCTTGCCGGAACTGTGGCCGGCGGGACCGTGCCCGGCGGAGACGCCCGCCGCCCGGGAACCGCGCTGCTCGCGGCGGAGGGCATGCTCGTCTTCGGCGTCGTGCTCGGGCTCGGCGGGCTGTTCCCCGCCTACGTCGGGGGACAGAGCCTGCTCTCCCAGGGCGACCAGGTCGTGCCGCACCTCCTCTACGTGGTGGGCTGGGCGGTCAGCGCCGCGCTGATCGCGCTCGGCTTCGCCCGGTCCGGGACCGCGCGGCTCGGGGCGCTGTTCGGCCTCGGGCTGAGCGCGGTGACGTTCGGCTTTTTCGTCGCGGACCTCGGCGAGGTAATCCAGGGCGGCGCCACACTCGGCACCGGCCTGATCGTGAGCCTGCTCGGCTGGCTCGCCTGCACGGCGGGGTCGGCGCTGACGCTTGGCGTCGTGGGCAGGGGAGAGCCGGCCGATGCTCCGGCCGCGGACTCCGTGCCCGCCGGCACCGAGCCGGGCTTCCCGCAGCCAGCGTATGGCCAGCAGGGTTACCGGCAGCCGGGATACGCGCCGGGGTATGCGCAGCCCGGTTACGCACAGCCCGGATACTCCCAGCCTGGGTACGCGTACCCCGGTTACGGACAGCCCGGTTACGGACAGCCTGGCTACCACGCACAGCCCGGTTACGGACAGCCCGGCTACGCACAGCCCGGTTACGGGCGGACCGGCTTCGCCACGCGCGCCCGCCACGGGATCGCCGGACGGAGCTGGCTGGCGTGGCCGAGCCGCTGGGAGCTAGGACCGTTCGGGCTGCTGCTGCTCGCCGGGATCGGCACGGTGGCCGCGTTCGCCCCGTCTTGGGACAGCTACACGCTCACGACGGCGTCGGGCACCTCGCAGACGATCACCGCCGGCAACGCGTTCTCCAACCCGGGCTGGGTGATCTTCGGGAACGTCGCCGTCATGGTGGCGGTCGTGCTGGTCGCCGCGCTGGCCGCGCTGTGGCGGCCGCCCCGCCTGGGCGCTCTGCTGCTCGCCGGCGCGATCGTGCCGCTGGCCGGGCAGGCGGTCTCCGCGCTAATTCAGGTGAGCCACCCCGCGAGCGCCTCGATGTTCGGTATCTCCCAGGCGCAGGCGAGTGCCATAGGTCTCACGATCACCTCTGGTATCACGTCAATATTCTGGGTTTACTGTGTCTTTGTAATATCCCTGCTCGTTTCGTGCGCTTGGCTGATGACCGCGCCGACGCGTCCGGCAATGCCGCCAATCCTCGGGATGCCGTGGTCGCCTGTTCCGCACGGCGATGACGCGCACGCCGACGCCGGCGGTGCCGACCCGGGGGATGACACGGATAGCGAGGGCGGCGCCGAAGGCGGCGGGCAATCCGCATACGCCTGAAAGCACTACGTCTCCATCAAGGAGGCTGTAGCAAAACGCCCCCGGCAACCATGCCGGGGGCGTTACTCCTCCTTATGGGGAGCGAAGATCAGTGCCGGATCCGTAGAAATGGGTTCCTTCTACGTATATAGCATAGCTACTTGCCGGTGGCAGCCTGGTACTTGGCAACCAGGTCGGCGGGCACCCGGCCGCGGTCCTTAATGTCGTAGCCGTTCTCCCGCGCCCAGTTCCTGATCTCCGTGGTGTTCACCGTCGAACCGGCCCCTCTTCCCCCACGACCTGCGGCGCGGCCCGCGCGACGGGCGGTGCCGCCCACCTTACGCGCGTGGCTGACGTACTTGCCGAGGGCCGAACGCAGCTCTTCTGAGTGCTGCGCGTTCAGGTCGATCTCGTATTCAGTGCCGTCGAGGGCGAACCGGACCGTTCCCTCTGCCGCCCCGCCGTCAATGTCGTCTATGAAGAGAGTCGTGATCTTCTGGGCCACTTGGATTCCGCCTTCCTTGTTTCGACAGCCATCATAAGCGATGGACTGTAGCGTTAGGCGCGCGGCAGACCCACCCCGTCCTGCCAAAGGTCAGCAATTGGCCGGTCCCCGTCCAGGGCAGCCAACCCTTTGTGCTAGCGCTTACTCAGGATAACCATATCTTACTGCCAGCCTATCCGGTATGACATATCCGACACAAATCGGTCGAACTGGGCTTGTCGTGTGATGACTTTGCCGTGACCGCGGGATCGTCGCACGTTATCACGGTTAGCCGCAAGTACCTGAGCGGCTGCTTACGGCAATCACGGACAATGGGATACGCCGTGGTTTCCGTGTCTGGCCCATGATGCGGAACTCGCGGGCTCTTCACATCGGCCAGCTTTCCCTGCTGTACCCCATGTCCCAGAACATCAACTCGTACCGGCTCGTGGTCCGGAAGTGCCGCCGCACGAGGGCCCGCTCGCCAGCCGACAGCCCAGCTCCGACGCGGTCAGCCTCGGCGATCACGGCGCTGACGACCTCGCCGTAC
>Ga0210395_10004787_pt1 | contig 10389 bp, 7 predicted proteins | sample IncBWH4OmetaG_FD_150861 | JGI IMG/M metagenome (GOLD analysis project Ga0210395, IMG submission 150861) | Forest soil microbial communities from Barre Woods Harvard Forest LTER site, Petersham, Massachusetts, United States - Inc-BW-H-4-O ...
TTGCGCGGATAGGGCGTGATGTTGGGCGGCGAGGCGTGCACCAGATTGCCGTGGAACATCAGCACCGAGCCGGGCTTGCCGGTCGGCGCCACGATGCCGCCCTCGGCGGCGAGCCGCGTTACGGTCTCCTTGTCCAGCGTCCACAGCGGATAGGACGTGGTCAGCGTGTCGTGGCCGGCGTTGAGCACGCCCTGCTTGTGGCTCTTCGGGATCAGCAAAAGCGGGCCGTTGATCGGCATCACCTCGTCGAGGAACACCGCGATGTTCATGGCGCGGGCCTGCGGCATGCCGTCGTCGCGCGCCCAGGTGCCGTAGTCCTGATGCCATTGCCAGACGTCGCCCTCGAAGGCGGCCTTGGCGTTGAGCTTGAACTGATGGACATAGACCTCTTCGCCGAACAATTGGCGCAGCGGCTCGACCACGCGGGGATGGCTGGCGAGCAGGCGGAACGTCTCGTTGAAGGTGTGCGCGGCAAAGGCAGTGCGCGGTGCGCCGGTCTTCTCGCGCCACACCTCCTGGCGATCGAGTTTCAGGATCGCCTCGGCGTCGTCGCGCAACAGCGCGATCTCTTCCTCGCTGAAGCAGTTCGGGAAGAACAGATAGCCCAGCTCGTCGAACTCTTGCAGCTGACCCGGCGATAGCTTCATGGCGTTTCCAGACATGTTGTCGTTAGCGCGCGGCGTGGCGCGCAAGGAGTAGTGGGTAATTTATCCCATCGCCCGCGACCGATCCAGGTTTGCCGGGCGGTCAGGCCTTGGCGTAGTCCGGGAACTTCGCCGCCCCAACCCGGTTTGTGTCAGTATATTTGATCGGGCGCGCGAAATCCCTTGCGCCACCTCGCTTTTTTTGGCTGGAGCTTGAGTTGAGCTTGTCAGGTGACCCAGAACAGGGCCGGTCCCAAACCCCCGGACGGCTCAAGCCCTTCGCGCTGATCGCGGCGCTCGGCATCGTCTATGGCGATATCGGCACCAGCCCGCTGTACGTTTTTCAAGCCATCGCCAGGACAAATCAAGGTCATTACGACGAACTCAGCGCGCTCGGCAGCCTGTCGCTGATTTTCTGGACGCTGATCATCGTCGTGTCGCTGAAATACGCGCTGGTGGTCATGCGCGCCGACAATCACGGCGAGGGCGGCATTTTGGCGCTGATGTCGCTGACCCGGGCAAAATGGCACGGCCGCAACAGTTATCTCATCGCCTTCGGCTTGATCGGTGCGGCGCTGCTCTACGGCGACGGCATGATCACGCCGGCGATTTCGGTGTTGAGCGCGGTCGAGGGGCTCAAGCTCGCCAGCCAGGATTTCGCCCGCTACACGATGCCGATTGCCGCGGTTGTCCTGCTGCTGCTGTTTCTATTTCAACGCCTCGGCACCGCCGCCGTCGGCCGCGCCTTCGGGCCGGTGATGCTGCTTTGGTTTTTGGTCATCGCCATCCTCGGCGCGATCGGCATCGGCAGGGCGCCGCACGTCATCGTCGCGGTCAATCCGCTCTATGCAGCGGCGTTCCTGATCCATCACGGCATCGCGAGCCTCGCCGTCCTCGGCGCGGTGTTTCTTTGCGTGACCGGCGCCGAAGCCATGTATGCCGACATGGGCCATCTCGGCCGCGAGCCGATCCGGGTCGCCTGGACGGCCATCGTCTTGCCGGCGCTGTTGCTCAATTATGCCGGCCAAACCGCTGTCGTGCTGCAAAACAACGGCGGCGACGCCAATCCGTTTTTCGTGCTGGCGCCCGATTGGCTGCTCTACCCGATGATCGTGCTGTCCACGTTCGCCACCGTCATCGCCAGCCAGGCCATCATCACCGGCTCGTTCTCGCTGACCCGGCAGGCGATGCAGCTCGGCTGGTTGCCGGGAATGCACATCAATCAGACGTCATCGGAACAGTATGGCCAGATCTACGTGCCGTTCGTGAACTGGCTGATGATGCTGGGGACGCTGGCGCTGACGGTGATATTTGCCAGTTCGGATCGGCTTGCCGGCGCCTATGGCGCGGCGGTGTCGACGACCATGCTGATGACCACGGCGATCCTTTACCGCATCATGCGGGTGACGTGGCGGTGGCCGGCGTGGGCTGCGATCGGCGTTTTCTCCCTCTTCATGACCGTCGATATCGCCTTCTTCGCCGCCAATACGCTCAAGATCGCCGAGGGCGGTTGGATACCGCTGGTCGTCGGTGGACTTCTTTTCATCGTCATGACGACCTGGCGCGCCGGCATTGACGCGATGCGTCGCACGCACGAGCGCGAGACCGTGACCGTTGCGCAATTCATCCGGCGATTGCGCGACCACAAGATCGAGCGCGTTCCCGGCCGCGCGATCTTCTTGACGCGGCTGCGTGGCTCCATTCCGCCAATGATCGCCGATCACGTCCGCCAGTTCGGATCGCTCTACGAAGAGGCGATTGCGCTGACGGTGAGCTTTTCGATCCGGCCGCGGGTGCGGCCCAACAACCGGCTTCACGTCGAAAAGCTGGGCGAGGGTTTTTGGCACGTGACGGTTCGCTTCGGCTTTGTCGAGGTCCCGAACGTCGCCAAGGCGCTGCATCTGGAAAAATCCAAGTGTCCGATCGATCCGGACAACGCGATTTATTTCAGCGAGCATGACAACGTAGTGGCGCGCAAGGGCAAGCCGCGGCTGGCCGCCTGGCGGCGCCGGCTGTTTTCGTTCCTGTCTCGCAACTCGATCCATCCCGCCGACCGCTTCAACATTCCGGCGGAGAATTTTGTGCAGATCAGCCGGCAGATCGAGGTTTGAGCGGCGGTGATGTGAAAGGCCCAGAGAGCGGCCTTGATCGCTTGGACAGCGTTTCTGTTCGTGTTGATGATCTTGTCAAGGACGGCGCGAAGCGCCGCCGCCTCCGGCGGTCTACGATCCTTGACAAGATCATCAACACGAACAACTGGCAGCCAAGCGATCAAGGCCGCCATCCCGGTCAGTGAAAAGTGTACCGGCCATGCGGTTGCAAGCCGCTGGGTTTTGGAGGAAAGTCGGGCAAATCAAGAATCCGTGGAGGATGCTCCCGTGGAAATCATCCCGCTGGGTCCAGGCTTTGCCGCCGAGCTGCGCGGCGTGACGCTGGCCGATGTCGCGGCCGACGATGCCGTTTACGCTGCGGTGCGCGCGGCGTTCGAGGACCATTCGGTGCTGCTGTTTCGCGGCCAGGAGGTGAGCGGCGAGGGCCAGCTCGCCTTTTCGCGCCGTTTCGGGCCGCCCGAAGTGACCAAGGTCGGCTCTCTCGGCACCGGCACCAATTTCGTCATCCTCACCACCATCGGCGACGACGGCAAGGTGGTGCCGGAGGATCACCGCTATGCCATGCGCAACAAGGCCAATCAGCTTTGGCATACGGACAGCTCGTTCAAGGCCGTGCTGGCGCTGACCTCGGTGCTCGCGGCGCGGACGATCCCGGATCACGGCGGTGAGACCGAATTCGCCTCGACCCGGCTCGCCTTCGAGCGGCTCGATCCGGCGCTGCAGAAGAAACTCGAGACTTCGTTCGCCTGGCATCACTACGGCCACTCGCGCGCCAAGGTCGCCTCAGGCCTCGCCACGCCGGAGGAGCTCGACGCGCTGCCGCCGCGGTGCTGGCGCCTGGTGTGGCGCAATCCGGTCAACGGCCGTGGCGCGCTCTACATCGCCTCGCACACTTATGCGATCGAAGGCATGGAACGGGCGGCGGGAGAACAGCTGATCGCGGAGCTCACCGCCGCGGCGACCGCGCCGGGCACGACCTACGAGCACAAGTGGAAGAGCGGCGACGTCATCATGTGGGACAATCGCGCCACCATGCATCGCGGCCGGCCGTGGCCCGGCAACGAGCCGCGCTATATGGTGCGCACGACGATCTCGGCGACCGCGGCGGACGGCGTCGAGACCATGCGCCCGCCGTCATTGCAGGCGGCGGAATAGCGGCGGCGAAAATAGGGAATTGCCCGGGTGCACACAGTGACGGGCTTTTTCCGTCTAGCGTTCTGCTGCGTAATGATCGCATTGAGCGGTGGCGCCAACGCTGAGAATTGGCCGAGCCGTCCAATCAAGCTGATCGTGCCGACTGGGCCCGGCGCCGCCACCGACGTGATGGCGCGGCTCGTTGCCGACGGCGCGTCGCGCACGCTGGGCCAGGCGATATTCGTCGAGAACGTCCCCGGCGCTTCGGGCATCCTTGCCCATGAGACCGCCGCCCGCGCCTCGCCCGACGGCTATACGCTGCTGTTCACCAATACCTCCGGCATGGCGATCAATCTCATTTCGTTCAAGCAACTGCCGTACGATCCGACGCGCGATTTCACCGCCGTGGCCGTGGTGTGCAATCTGGCGCCGCAGATGCTGTCGGTGAACGAGGCACTGCCGGTCACGACGGTCGCCGAGCTGATCGCCTATGCCAAGGCCAATCCAGGCAAGCTCTCCATCGCCTTCGACAACACCGCGGGCGCCGCGGCGTTCGGCGCAAAGCTGTTCAACAAACGCGCCGGCCTCGATCTGATCGAAGTGCCGTATCGCTCCGCCGCGCAGATGGTGCAAGATGTTGCCGGCGGCATCGACCAGGTGATGATGAGCTCGATCGCCGCCGCCAATGCGGTGGTCCAGTCGGGCAAGGTGCGCCGTCTCGCGGTCACCTCGGACCAGCGATTTCCGGGATTACCCGATTTGCCGTCGCTGCGGGAGACGGTGCCCGGCGTGGTGATGAACGGCTTTTTTGCCATTGTGGCGCCGGCGGGCACGCCCGCCGAGATTATCGCGAGGCTCAATCGCGAGATCGGCCAGTACCTGCAAGGCCCCGAGATCCGGGACAGGCTGCTAGCCTTCGGCCTCGCGACAGGCGGCGGCGGCACGCCCGAGAGCGCCGCCGAGAATATTCGCAAGGAGCAGGAGCAGTGGCGCGCGTTCGGCAAGGAACTCAACGTCGAGCCGCAGTGACGGCGTCGCGCGGGAGTGAGGAAAAATCATGGCGCGCAACGTTTATCTGGTCGGCAGCGTGCCGATGGCGAATGCGGCGGAGGTGTTCGAAACCGTCAGTGCCGCGCTGGGCGCGCGCATCAAGCGGCTTCCGGACGGCGAGACCGGCGCGCGCGGCGACTGGATCACCTGGCTCGAGCCAGTATTTTCTGAAAATCCGGCGTTGCAAAAATCCGGCGAATTCTTCCGCGTGCACTCAAGCGGCACCGGCCGCGAGCGCTACGCGCTCAAACCCGGATTTAGCGCCGAGGCCGTGCGTTTCGACAATTTGTTCTATACGGATATTGCAAAGACATCCTACGCCGACTTCAGGCGGCTAAAGGACGCCGGCAAGATCGCCGCGGGCACGAAATTCCAGGTCGATCTGGTGCCGGCGCATTCGGTCATCTGGTTGTTCCTGGTCGATGCCCTGCACGCGCCGCTCGATCCGCTCTACAACGACGCGGTCAAGCGCGAGATCGACAAGATTTGCGCCGCCATCCCGCACAGCGAATTGGCGATCCAGTTCGACGTCGCTTCTGCCGTGTTCGCCCGGCTCGAACGCAACGAGGCGTCGAGCTACGGCCGCAGCAAAGCAGAGATGCAGGAGACGTTCAGCGCCATTGTCGCCGATCTCGGCAACCGCGTGCCGGCCGGCGTCGATCTGCTCTATCACCTCTGCTATGGCGATTCGAACCATCGCCACGTGGTCGAGCCGACCGACATGGACGACATGGTTGAATTCGCCAATCGGCTAGCGCGCAACATCAAGCGGCCGATCGATCTCATTCACATGCCGGTGCCGCGCAACCGCGCCGATGACGCTTATTTCGAACCGCTGCAGCGATTGGCGCTGCGGCCCGAAACCGAACTTTGCCTGGGGCTCGTCCATTACACCGACGATGTCGACGGCACGAAGCAGCGGCTGGCGACGGCGAAGAAATACGCCGTCAATTTTTCCATCGCCACGGAATGCGGGTTTGGTCGGCGCGACCCGAGCACGATTCCGAAACTGCTGCGCATTCACGCCGAAGTCGCGGATCTGGATTAAATGTTTGCTTTGCGCAAAAAAGGCCTCACGCGACTTGGGGTCGCCACGCGATGACGCCTTCCGTCCGCGCCCGCACTTCGGGCGAGGCCAGACACGTGGCGACCGCCTCGTAGCCTGGGGCACCGGGATATGGGGCGACGCTGATCGGGGGACTGTGATTGGCGGGACAGAAAATGATCGCCTCTTCGGCACCCACTGCGGCCAAGTCCAGGATCGCGCATGAGCGTGTGAGCAGGAAAAGCGGCCGCGCGCCGGACCCGCGGCGGCGTAGGTGGGCGATGAGGGCCTCTTGTGCGGCCTGGTCCAGCCCCTGTTCCACCATGTCGACAACCACGATGGCCGCGTCGTCGGATTCTAGTCCGACAAGAAGCGCAACAAGAGCCTCCGAGGCCGCGGCACCGTCTTCAACGAGCCAAGCCAAAGTCTGATCGACCCTGGACCTAAGTGCCGGGTCGGCCTCCAGTTGCGCCCGCGCCTTAGCGCCGCCGTGCTCCAACCGGTCGAGGCCCAGGAAGACGGCGTCAGGCAGGGTTTCAGCCAGACGCTTGGCCAACCGTGTTTTGCCGCTGCCCAACGGACCGACGATATAGTTCAACGGCCACACGTCGCTTAGTTCGAACCGTTCGCCGCCCCAAGGCCAGGGAAGATCGAAGGCGACGCTGAACGCGGCGGGCGGCCCCAAGAGGCGCACCAGTTCTCCGGCTGTCGGGGACTTGCCCTGCGCGAGACCGGCCCGCAGCTCACGGACCTTCTCGACCACGCCGGCCAACTGGCGGATCCGGCCTTCGAGTATGGCCTGGTGCGCGGCGAGCGCCGGCTCCAAGCCTTGAGGATCATCTCCGAGCACCCGCGCGACCTGGGAGAGGCTCAATCCGAGCGCGCGCAGGGCTACGATCTCGGCGGCTCGGGCCATCTCGTCGGGACCGTAGACCCGCCATCCGGCCGCGGTTCGGCTGGGGGTTATCAGGCCGTGTCGCTCGTAGAGCCGCAGCGCCTTTGCGGAGACGCCGAGCCGCTGAGCGGCTGCGGAGGGGTTCAGGAATTGGGCGGAAGCGCTCACGAATCACCTCGGTGTTTGCCGACCGCTGTCCTTATCGGGGCAGTCCCAGGGGCCGGGTCAAGCGGGTGTTCGCGGCATTCGGCAATTTTCTCCGCGGACCTGGATAACGTGCCGACCTCGATGTTTAGCGAGCGGGATGATGAGCCGTACGCCGAAAAATTCTCCATGGCCACGGAATGCGGTTTTGGCCGGCGCGACCCGCGCACAATTCCCGGGCTGCTGCGCATCCACGCCGAAGTCGCGGATCTGAACTAACTGGGGCGTGGACTTTCTTCAAATCTTGTCGAAGCCGCCGCCCGCTGCGACGAAGCCGCCGGTGACGCGCAACGATTCGATTGAGCCATGCTGCTCGATGGGCTCGACGTCCGGCCTGTTGGTCTTGACGCCGCCGGCGATCTCGATCTCGCGCGCCGAGCCGCCGGGCTTGATGCTCAGAGCGATGGCGGAAAGGTTCATCACGACACCTTTGACCAGCGACGGACCGGTGCCACCGAACGTTTCGATGCCGCGGTGTACGACGAGCCGGCCGATCGGCTGGCTGATCTGGATGCCGACAGCCCCATCGGCATGGGTGACGACACGGTCGAATTCCGCAAGGTTCACGGTGCCGGTATAGACATTGAAGCCGCGAGCGCCTTGGCCGAAGGTTTCGATCGGCGCGTTGACTTTCAGTTCATGCACGATGCCGAAATTCACGAAACCGATGCCGCTTGGACCATGCGAGGTGATCTTCGCCTCGGCGGTCCAGCGATCGACCACGCCCCAATTGTCGAGCACCATGTCGTTGACGCCGTAGGTCACGACCGGGCCTCGATTGCGCACGACGTCAACATGAGCACCATAGACCGTGAAGACGCCGCCCGTGATCTGGTCCGGCGTGCCGGGCGCAATCCCGCCATCGCTGTAGACCGCATCGGTCTCCAGTCGCCGCACGTTTAGCCGGCCGCCCTTGTCGCCGGCGCCGCTCACGAAAATCCCGCTGCCTCGAACTGGCGCTCCGTCGCGACTAGCCGAGAGGTGGACGAGGTCCGCGCTGACGACCACGCTTTCGTCGGGCTGCATGTTCCACAGCGTGAAGGCGCCGTGCAGGACATAGACACCGTAATCGTGGGGCCGTTCGCTCTCTCCTCGTGCGTCGGCCGCTATGATGTCGAGGCCGTCCACATCGACATGTCCGCCGCGCACTTTGTCGCGTGCAAGAATCTGAACGCGGCCAGTCGTCGTTACGCCGCGCAATTCGATCCGCCCCAGACTCGCGACGGAGGTATCGTTGAATATGGCGCGTTTGTCCGGGGAGGCATCGAGACGAATATGATGGATCCGGTTATCGGAAGAAAGCTGAACGCCATCGGCATCGGCGGTGAACGCGATGGTGGATTGTTCGTCTGCGCCGCGCAGGGATTGTCCAGGCAAAAGACTGATCGACGGTGAATCGGTCAAGCGGCCGCTAATGGCAATGTGCCGGATGCTCTTGTCTTTGGTTGCCGCGATCAATGCATCGGGTGTCGCGACCACTTTTTCTGAAATGTTCATCGTGCTGTCCTCCCGCGGGAGCCCGCTTGCAGGCTCAAGTAAAGAGCATATGCCTTAGCCACCTTCAGCAATAAAACGATTGCGCATCTTGCCGAGGCTTTCGATCTCGGTCTCCATGACATCACCGGCTTTGAGAAAAGTGTTGGTGCCCTGGCCGACGCCGCCGCAGGTGCCGCAGCTGAAGAAGTCGCCGCTTTGCAGGCTCAAAATGTCGGAGGCGTATTCGATCTGCTCCTCGGGCGTGAAGATGAATTGCGAAGTGTTTCCGTTCTGCTTGATCTCACCGTTCACGGTAAGCCGGATGAACAGGTTCATGTGGTCGCCCACGAAGGCGCGCGGCACCAGGAACGGGCCGGTCGGCGCGAAATTGTCGTGGCTTTTGCCGTTGAGCCAGTCCGAGCGCAGGCCCGGACGATCGGCGCGAATCTGCAGATCGCGGGCGGAAACGTCGTTGGTCGTCATCCAGCCGGCGATGTGATCGAGCGCGCGCTCGGCTTTGATGTGCTTGCCGGGCTTGCTGATGACGCAAGCGATCTCCGCTTCCCAATCGATCTTTTTCAGTCCGGTCGGAATCGCGATGTCGTCATAAGCGCCGGCCAGCGTGCTCGGCGCTTTCAGGAAGAGATAAGGCGCCGACGTTGATTTCTCGCCGGTGAATTTCGGACCACTCGCCGGCGTCATGCCGGCGCGGATCATCTCGTCGACGTGCTCCTGAAAGTTCTGCGCGGCATAGAACATCTTGCCGGGACGCCGCACCGGCGGCAGCGCGCGCAAGCCGCCAAGCTTGACCGCGCCGGGTCTGCCTTCCTTTTCGAGGGCGGCGACGATCTCCTGCAGCGCTGCAAAGTTTAAGTCCCAGTTGGGCAACAAGCCGTCGATGCTGTCGGTCGTGCTTAGCTTGCCGCCGTGCGCCGATTTGAGATCGACGACATCGTCATCGAGTACAATGGCGGCGAACGCGGCGCCGCCTTGTTTGGCGAATGTGCCGAGCTTGAAAGGCGTGCCGTTCATGGCTTCTTTGCTTCCGCGTAGGGATAGATCATGTCGCCGGTCTTATATTCTTTCGGCCACACGATGACTTCGTGGGTGGTGTCCTTGAACTGATCCATGCCATTGCCGGTAACATGCTGGAACTGGGTGAAGAAAACGCGCGACTTCGCCCACTCGCCGTCCTTGCCGAAGGCGATATCGCCGACCACGGTCTTGAAGGTGTGGCCGCGCATGTAATCGGCGAGCTTTGCCTGGTCGAGGCTCTTGGTGCCTTCGACGGCTTGGGCCAGGACCTGTCCGGCCGCATAGCCGAGCGGTGGGAACGCCCAGCCGCCCGGATCGATGCCTTGGGTCGCGGCGGCGGCCTGGTATTTGGCAAGCAGCTCCTTGGTGCCGGGGAACGTCAGGCTCGGCGCCGGCAGGAACACTTCGTTGTTGACGATGCCGTTCGCGAGCGGCCCAAGCTGCGCCTTGATCGGCGTCACCAGGAGACCGATGAAGGCGCCGCCGAACATTTTCGGCGTGATGCCGACTTCGTTGGCGGCCCGGATGATGCCGACGGAGTCCGGCGGATAGGCGGCGACGAACACGATGTCGGGATTGAGCGCCTGCACCGCGCGCATGATCGGCGTGTAGTCGGTCGTGGTCGGCGGATATTTCTGGTCGAGGATCAGGTCGAAGCCGCCGATCTCCTTGATGCTTTGCCGTGCGCCGTCGGCGGCGTTCTGGGCAAATTCGGCGTCGGCGGCGACGATCGCGACCGTCTTCGGCCGCGGCGTGGCCGCTGCCGCAAGCTCGAAGAAGCCGTAGGCAAAGGCC
>Ga0210395_10004789_pt1 | contig 10385 bp, 10 predicted proteins | sample IncBWH4OmetaG_FD_150861 | JGI IMG/M metagenome (GOLD analysis project Ga0210395, IMG submission 150861) | Forest soil microbial communities from Barre Woods Harvard Forest LTER site, Petersham, Massachusetts, United States - Inc-BW-H-4-O ...
GGACCTGTTGCTGCTGCGCCAGGAAGGCGTCACCGAGCTGCTGCGTCCAGTCGAGTTTGTCGTTCATCATCTGCAAGGTCTGCGGCACCGCGGTGAGCGCCTTGACGCTCGGATCCCAGGATTGCGACTGCAGCGCATCTTGAAGAGCTTCACCCTTGACCGTTGAATTGGCTTGCGACCAACGCGCGGCCTCGATGACCTCCAGCGGATAGGTGGAGGCCATCAGGACCTGGCTCAGAAGCGGGTCCGGATAGAGCGCGATCGGCGCCACCAGCTGTTCAATCTGTCCTTCGGACAACTGCTGATCGGTCGGCGTCTGGGTCTGCGCCGCGACGGCGTCCTGGGCACGAGCCGGCGCAACCGCGGCGCTGCAAATCAGGATTAACGGGGCAGCGCACAGAGCGAGCCGGCGAAACGTGTTTATTTCATATTTCATTTTTCATCTCCTTTTTTCCAATTGCCTGTATCGCGAACCGCCATCGAGACATCATGGGCCCGATGGCGATCGCGCATCGGCTCACGGACAAATGCGTTGGTTGTTGTGCCAAATGCAGGTCGAGCCGCGGTGATAGGCGTAGACGTTGCCGTAACGGCCAACGACCACCGCACCATTCCGGTTGACGCCGACGGCGCCGCGCTGGCCAACGCAGCCGCCACCAAACGCACTCCTGGCACAGGAGAAAGCATTGGCGTCGGACACACTCAGCGCAGATCCGAGCAGTGCGACAAGAGCGACCGCAGTAAGCTTTGCGCGCGACTGCCGCGACAAATTGAAACGAGTCATCGTCTTCATGTTTGAATTCCTTTTTCGATTGTGAAGGTAGCGAGTCCGCCGCTTGGCCTGCCCGCTTGCGGCAAACCAATGATCTAGCCGGCCAGCGAAAACAAATACCGCTTCGATATGCTGGTATCGGCGCGCGCTATGGGCTCGCATGCGCTCTCTTCAAAACCGGGGTAACGGCGCCGGCGCGATCGATTTTCGAAATATTTAATCAATGGATTGCGTTGGTCGGCGCCGGTCGCCGCTGCTGCGCGAAGTGATGGGACCATGGGACGCTTCTCACGGATCCGTGACCCGACCGTGCAAGCGCTTTCAACCGACGGTAGAACGGATAATCTACGCCAATAGCTCTGCGAAGCTGGTCGCGACTCGCATGGCGGAGCCCGGCTACTGGCTTGCGAAAACCGCGGAACAATAGATGATACGGAGCGCGGTTAGACAGGGATCACATGCAATTCCGTCAACTCCGATATTTCGTTAAAATTGTAGATGCCGGCAGTTTTTCCCGCGCGGCCTCCTTGGTCCATGTCGCCCAGCCGGCCTTGAGCCAGCAAATCGCCGAATTGGAAGAACGGCTCGGCGTCATGCTGCTTCAGCGCAGCGCCAGAGGTGTCCGGCCAACCGCGGCGGGTGAGATTCTCTACAAAGAAGCGATGGCAATTCTGCATCAGCTCGATCAATTGCCGAGCGCGATCGGCCCAAGTAGCGGTGAGCCCGAAGGGACTGTCAGCTTGGGATTCATATCCTCCCTTACTTCAAAGCTGGTAGGAGGCGTCCTGGAAGAATGCCGCACTAGACTGCCTAAGGTGACGCTGCGGGTGTCGGACGGAGATAGCCTGGGCCTGGAGGGCAAAATCGCATCCAATTTGGTCGATCTGGCCGTGCTTTACGAAGACGAATTTGCAACCGCGCTGACGCGCAAGCCGCTCTACCGCCAGAAAATGTTTCTGATCTCGCGCGCACCGTTACCCGATCATAAAGATCCCATTTCGCTTGAACGAATTGCGGAGATTCCGCTTGTGCTTCCCGGTACGGCCAACGGCCGTCGCGCCCTGATTGATCGCGTATTCGCTGCTGCGAAGCTCACACCTAAGATTGTGTTGGAAGCCGATTCTCTCGCCAGCGAAATGTGGGCGGTCCGAAACGAAATCGGCTGCACGATCCTGCCGGTCGGCGATATGTCTCACTTCGGACCCTCCGCTTTCGCAAAGCCGCTGTTGATCGAGCCGCCGATCCAACTCACCTGCTCGCTCATCCATTCGGCCGACTTCCCTCTCACCAACGCCGGCGAGGCCGTACGTGACTTTCTCCTGGACTTTATGAAGCGTCGCCTGCAGCAGCCCGACATGCCCGGCACGGAATGGATTTGCCAAGAACTGAACTAGGTCGGGACCAGTGAAAACCCGACAGATCAAGGATGCTGTTCATGCGCGCCTTCGCTAACGAGTGCTAGACGGCTGACGTCTTTTATTCCATGCCCTTCCAAATCGGCCAGTACCGCCTCGTCCGACAGAGGCAACTTGCGTGAGCGCTTCCAATCGTGATGCGCGGTCTCGACCAGCCGCCTCACCACATGTTTGGAAGAGGTTTCAACGGCAAGTTCTCGCCTGTCGTCGAAGCTTCCAGGACTGAGATTGATTGATCCGACGATCGCCCTTTCGTCATCGGCGATCATGATCTTGCCATGCAATTTAAGATCCCTGAGCGTACGGACCTTCGCCCCGACATCATGCACAATGCGCAGTCCGCTCACGCCCTCGAACAGTTTCTTCCTTTTGAGCTTGTGCAACGCGCGCGCCATGATGCGGACGCGAACGCCGCGATTGACCGCGCGCACCAGGCGTTCGATGATCACCATGTCCTGATACCGTTCGTTCTGAAGCCAGAGCGTTTCCTTCGCGGAGTCGATGAAGTCGGCGATGCGCTGGCGGCCGTTATTCGGACACCAGATCAATTCCGACTCGGCCGCCGGCTCGAACGGCTGTCCATCCCAATCGGCGTTGAAGCAGCGCACCATCTCCGCGACCTCCGTTTTGCTAGTCGTTTCGACGGCGTAGTCGCGGGTCTCGGTGAGGTCGCGTGTTTCCCAGTTGAGCGATTCGATAAATCCGACTTTGTCGTCAATCACCATCGACTTCTGGTGGGTGACCGCGAATTCCGCGCTGCTGTCACGCACGGCGATCCCTGCTTCCTTTAACATCTCACGCGCGGCGTCGTTGTCGCTCGTACCATCGCGACGGGCCGGGTTCAGCATGACGCGAACCTTTACGCCACGTCGCTCGGCGGCGATGACGGCGTTAATAAGGCTCGGGTCCGTGAACAGGAACATCCGGATGTTCATCGTGTGCCTGGCGGCGTTGATCGGAGCAAGGATTGCGTCCGCAGTGTCGTCGGGAAGAACTATCAGCCTGTGTGACATGGTTTGTTTCCTTGGATTTAGGCAGGCCGTCACGCAGCAACAGCGGCGTGGGTCGGGTTCGTGGACTGTTGAGCGCGATGGAGCTTGGCGAACACGCCGTCGCGGGCGATCAGGCCCTGATGGGAGCCCTCCTCCACGACTACGCCGTCTTTAAAGACGATGATCTTGTCGGCGCCGACCAGCGTATTGAGGCGATGCGCGATCATGATGACCGTGCGGCCCTTCATCAAACGCCGCAACGCCTCGATCACGAGGTGCTCCGATTCCGTGTCCAACGCCGCGGTCGGCTCGTCCAGCACCAGGATCGGGCTGTTGCGAATGACCGCGCGCGCAATCGCGATGCGCTGACGCTGACCACCCGACAGGGTATCGCCGCGCTCGCCGACCATCGTGTCGTAACCAAGCGGCATGCGGCAGATAAATTCATCGGCGTTCGCGACCTTCGCGGCGGCGAGTATCTCTCCATCGGTCGCCTCGGACCGGCCATACGCGATGTTGCCCCGGATCGTACCGGGGAACAGCATCGTATCTTGCAGCACAAAGCCAATCTGAGAGCGCAGCGCCGCAAGCTTGTAGTCGGCGACATCGATGCCGTCGATCCGCACGTGTCCGAACAACGGATCGTAAAAACGCGGCAGCAAGCTCAGCACGGTCGATTTACCCGACCCGGTCGGACCCACGATGCCGACGACCTGTCCCGCCTCTATGGCGAATGAGACCTCATGCAGCACCGGCTCATCCTTGCTGTATCCAAAACTCACGCGATCGAAGGTGATCGCGCCTTTGACGCGTCCTGGATCGACGGCATCGGCACGCTCCTTGATCACCTCGTCGGCGGAAAGAATCATCTCGATACGTTCCAGCGCAACGGTGGCCTGAGCAACCACGCTGGTCATGCTCGCAAGATCCTTCACCGGTTTGAAGAACTGCTTCAGGTAGGCGAGGTAAACAGTCAGCGCACCCGCCGTCATGGTTCCCGCGACGATCAGCGACGTGCCCTTCCACAGCACGATAGCGGTGCAAATCGCCACCACGATGCCGACAATGGGCGACATCAGCGATTTGATCTGTCGTGCCCGAAGGGCGGCCGCGACGGTGGCGTGGCTTGCCGCTTCCAGATGCGCCAATTCGAGGTCCTGCCGCCCGAACGCTTTGGTGACACGGATCGATCCAAGCCCGCGCTGTACAATCGACAACACCTCGCTTTGCCGTGCACGCACGGCCCGCGTCGCCTCCTTTACGGCCTTCTTGAAATGGAACACAAATGCGAGAAGCACTGGCGTGAACGCAATCGCTATCAGCGTAAAGTCCCAGTCGAGCCAGAACATCAATCCCACCATGAAGACGATGGTGATGAGATCGATAACGATATCGAGCGTGGAAGACGACGCGAAATCCTGGATGGTGGCGACGTCACTGGTGATGGTCGAGACCAGCGCGCCGATTTTTGCGTGATCGTAATAGCGGAGCGAAAGCCGGTGCAGATGCTCGTAGACCCGAAGCCGCAAGTCGTTGGCAACCCACTGGCCGACGCTTGTCGTAAAGTAGTTGTCGATATAACTTGCGATCGCGCCGACCACCGCGATCGCAAGCGTCGCCGCGCCCGCAAACAGCGCAACGCCAAGCGTATGCTTGCCGAAGCCGCCATATTCATGTGCCCAGTCGAGCCAGTGCGGCAGGTGGTGGTTGCCGAGTGCGTCGTCGATGACTAGTTTCAGGGGCCAGGGCGCGGCGAGGCCCATGCCGATTTCGATCAGCATGGCGACGAACACGATTACGAGCCAGCCGCGATAGGGACGAAGAATCTCGAATACCAAACGTGTCATGTTGCACCTATTGCGCTGAGACCTCAGCCACTTTTTTCGCAATCGCTGGGCGCGGGCTGCCCCGCGAAGCAAGCCGCACGCGATGAGGCATCCGGTTAGACCGTGACGTCATTCCACATTCGCGCGGAAATGAGATCGGCTGGCGTATCCTTCGGACACGGTCGGCTCTCCGAACATCACCTGATGACAGGCCGCGCTCAGCCGGGATTCATTGCCGCGCAGGCATGCGACGATTCGACCGACGTCGGGAATGTCGCTTCCGCACAGGCGAAACACGTCCGGCCGGCAGGCTTCCTGCTGTGCCGTGGTGGCCTGCGCGAGGGCCTCGCCGACACCCAGCGTTAAAACGATCAGCGCGACGCTGGTGATCTTGCTTGTAGTCCGGTTCATGAGTTCTCTCCTTTTGACAATAGAAATGCGGACGCCGACCTAGATGACCTCATACGCAAAGAGCGTGGCGACGAGCGTGATGCCAATCAGGCCGAAAAGAAAAATCACGTCGGCCATTCGTTCGATCTGAAAGCTCAACCTGGTTCGATCCGAAAAGCGGATCGACAGATACGAAGTCAGCGCGCTCGCGAGGAACGTGACGGCGGCCATCGCCGCATATTCATCGACACGCGACGATCCGTGCCTCGCGTCGGCAAGCTTGACCAATCCGATAAGCGTCACGCATACGCCGATCATCGTTCCCGAAACCGGGAGAATGTGGGAGGCGAGGCTCTCGCTTCTGGTTCGTATCGTGATGCGGTTGGACATATCCTGCTCGCTGACTTTTTGACTTTGTTTCTCACTCGCGGCGCGTGTTCGTCACACGCGGCGCGCCGGTTCGCCCCTGTTCGACCCCTTGCCCGTTGGGAAGCCGGCGAGGCGCATCAGCTCCCTCGGATGACCGTATCCAAGCGCGTGGCAGACCAAGATCATGTAGATGAGGTTCAGCATCGAATTGCCCTTCTCGAACATAGGCAATCCGAAATGGCCTGCCCGCTTGACGGGGCGGACCAATGCTCCGGGCCGGCTTCGAAAACAAATACAGCTTCAATATGCAGGTATCGGCGGAGGCTATGGCTGGACTTCATCGAGCCCGCTTGCGCCCGGGACGCACTCCTTGCGGCGACAACTTTTGACGAGTGCATTCAATCGATTAGATACCCCGCCCTTCGGTCGAAGGCCGCTTATTGAAATCGTTGACCAGATCGAGAAACGCTCCGAACACAAGCCTGCTTTCGCGTTCGAAGATCTCTCGCCTGTGCAAACGAGCGGTGTCCGACGCATAGACGTTGTGCGGTTGATTGGCCCGGCCATCGGTCTGCGTTATGCCCCCATCTTCAATCCATATTTGAGTCAGACACCGCTTTACGGCAGTGGTGCGCCGCGCAGTAAGTCGCCTCGACTGCACGAGAACGAGCGAGCTGCGATCTTGCTGTTGTTTAAATTTTGACAAGGAAAGGAAAGATCATGTCTCAGTCAAAACTCACGCGCCGTGGCTTTGCCGCGGTCGCTGCGACGGGTGTGGCGGCCATGGGGTTGCTCGGCGCGTCCGCGACATCCGCCGATGCCTACCAGGGCAATATGGAGCACGCATTGTCCGCGCTCAATCAGGCTCTCGCCTCATTGCGGGAATCCACTGCAAACAAGGGCGGCCATCGTGTCCGAGCGATGGACCTGGTGCGACAAGCCATCGAGGAAACGCAGGCCGGCGTCGAGTTCGCCGACGAACACGGCGGTGGTGGCCGTTAATTCGATCGGCAGGCGCCGCCACTACAGCGGCGCCCGTCGTCATCATGATATCCGGTCAATAATCGAGCGATGGCGTCCGATACGCGGGTGCATGCCAGCCTCCTCAATCCAGCCATGACGCACCCGGTCTGTTGGACCGGTGAATATGATCCTTCAGAAAATCGATCAGCAGCGTCTTCACGCCTTCGGCCGCGAGCGTAAGCTGCGATTCGTTCGACCAGATCAGGCAGCACGTCAGGTAAAATGTCGGCTCGATCAGCACCGGTTCGGCGAAATCGTCCAACGAAAAACCCGACATATCGCCAAGATTGAGGATCGTGCTGCCCGCGCCCGAGCGAACCGCCGAAAGCTCGCTCGCCACGGTAACAGCCTCTGCCGCCAAATTCAGCGAGAGGCCAGCCTCGGCGAAGGTCCGATTAATCACGACCCTGCGGGCGTTCAGGCCCGCAGGCAGAACCAGCGGAATTTTTGCAACTTCCTTTAACGAGATCGATTTGGCCGCAGCATGTGCAGAGCGCCTGCTACTGATCAGGTAATGGTTTTGCCGAAATAGAGGCTGGCGAAGCACAACCGGAAAAAACTCGTCTTCATAGGCGAGTGCCAGATCGAGCCTGCCCTTCTCGACTTCCTCGCGAAGGAATTCGCTATCACCGTCGATGAACTTGAGCGTGATCTTTGGATAATCTGCCCTGCACGCTTCAATGAAGGGTCCAACCAGCGTCGTGGACAGGGACGCCGGCATTCCCAAGCTAGTCTGCCCTTCAACCGTGCCCGAGCTGGAGCGAACCAGGCCCGGCAGATTCTCGTATTTGCGCAGGATCGATGACGCTTCATCGTAGAATTTTTGTCCCGCGGCCGTCGGCCTGATCCCTCGCGCGCTTCTTTGCAGGAGCGAAACGCCGAGAGAGGCTTCCAATTCACCGATTTGCTGGCTGAGAGCCGGCTGCGCAACGTGAATTGTCCGCGCCGCCTGCGAAAAGCTGCCCGCCTCGACAATTCTTACAAAATAATAGAGATGGCGGTAATGCATCCGACAACCCTCATCGGCACCAAACCGTAACAACTTTTACATCCAAAAGCGATGAGGTTGTCGAGCTCTCCCTCGTTTTGGCTCGGGCCCGAGCAGTGCGACGACGCCGATACTGACAGCGCCGCCGATCATCTCTTAACCCTGTTATCCGCCGTCGATGAGCGCATAGGCTTTTCCGAAGGATGCGGCTTCCGGCGGCGGCGCGAGGCGGATAGCGGGAATCTTGGCAGCCATAGGCTCCGCCGATACCGGCATACCGAAGCAGTATTTGTTTTTTGAGTGCCGCCTGAACACATATCGCGCCAGGGCGAGATCGCTTGATCAGCCCCTCATTCACGAAGGCGCATTCACATGCCAAAACTTGTCTATCGCGTGGTCTCCGCCTGCGGTGCTCTGGGATACGGCTATCCGAAAGAATCTCTGGAAGCAGCCATAAATGGCCGCGTCGATGCCATTATTTGCGACGGCGGCTCGATGGACGCAGGGCCCTATTATCTTGGCACCGGCACTGAATATTTCGAGCGCGAAGCTGTGAAGGCGGACTTCTCCCGCATGGTAGAGGCCGGCAAGAAGATCGGCTGTCCGGTCATCCTCGGCAGCAGTGGAATGGCCGGCGGCAACCGCAATCTCGACTGGATGGTGGATCTCGCGAAGGAAGTTTTCGCTGAACTCGACGTCAGGGATGCCAAGGTTGCCGTCATCGGTGCCGAACTGGATCCTGAAATCGTCATCGAGGAATTTCGTAACGGAGCCTTGCGCGCGACCGGCCGTGGTCCGAACCTGAGTGAAGACGCGTTGCGCGAAAGCACCATCGTCGGGCAAATGGGAATCCATCCGCTGATGACGGCGCTGGAAGACGGTGCGCAGTATGTCATCGCCGGCCGATCCTGCGATATCGCCCTATTCGCCTCCGACATGGTCCGTCGCGGAATCGATCCCGGCCTCGCCTACCATGTGGGTCATGTGCTCGAATGCGGCGCGCTTGCCTGCGAGCCGGGCTCGCCATCCGATTGCCTTGTTGCAGAGATCTATGACGACGGCACCGCGGTTTTCATACCGCCCAATCTGACGCGCCGCTGCACGGCCTATTCGATCGCCGCGCACTCACTCTACGAGGAAAGCCATCCTCAACTGCAATTTTATCCCGAGGGCATTCTCGTGATGGAGAAAACGCAGTTCTTCTCCAGGGACGACCGGACCGCAGGAATTCGAAACAGCCGCTTCGTACGCTCCAGCAAACCCAGGCCATGGAGCATCAAACTTGAGGGATCGCGGCGGCTCGGCGCCCGCAAGGTCTCGCTGATCTATATCGACCCGGCTGATCTCGCGAAAATTCCAGCCGACGTTCTGGTTTATGGCCGCAACGGCGTGCAGGTAACGCCGGTCGCGGGGTCGCAACGCGAACTCGGCGTCATCATCGAAACGATGGCCAAGACCGAAGAAGCAGCAGTGTTGCTCGCGAGCGTACTTACGCACTATCTTATTCACTACGGATATCCCGGCCGCAAGGCGACCGCCGGCAACGTCGCCTATCCGCTCTCCCCCAACCTGGTCAGCTTCCGGCGCGAGGACAGCCTTTATGGCGCCATTGTGCCGAGCGGCTCCCGCGATCCCGTGTTCTTCGAGAATTACCCGAAGATCAAGAAGGCTGTCATCAAGCTGGTCGAGAATGAATTCCCTAACGCGCTCGCCGGTGCCAGTTATACGATCACCGACGCGGACGCGTCGAACCCCGCCATCCTGTTGCGCACCGTCGATCGAGACCCGAAGCAACTCTCCGAAATTCATGCGCGGGAAATCGAGCAAATCGTCAGACTGGCCAAGCCGAAGGCCAACTCGCAGCTAAATCTCGATGCTCCGGATGCCTATGCCTGGTCGCTCTATCATCTGTTGCAGAACGAAGAGGTGATCAAGAACTTGATGTTTCCCATCACCTATTATCGCGCGAATGGCTCCGGTTGGACCGATGAAGGCAGCAAGCAAGCTCGCTATTTCGACATCGGTGAGACCGGCTATACCGGCAATCTCGACGATCGTACGCTCTCGCTCATCGCCGACGTCGAGTCGCGCTGCGAACCGCACGGTACACATCGGCTGCTGGACATGGCCGTGGTGATCCGCAGCAAGGATGCCGGAATCAATCGCCTGACCTTCGACATCATCTTCACCTCAGGTGAAAACTACGAGGCAGCGTTGCGCTCCAACGTCTTCAGCAAAGACAACATCGCTAGAGTTCTTGGTTTACCTGTCGATCGCGTGGTCGGAACGTTTTTCGTCGACAGCTGCAACGCCATCAAAATCTCGATCGATCGGCCTAATATCTCGGCGTCCGTGGACGAGCGGGACGTCTTTGGGACTCAACAGCAGGCAGCCATTGAGTGCCTGACCATCCCGATTTACGCCGAGGCGCTGGCAAAGGCATCATCATTCTGACGGCTAATCGATGTCCCTTTTGGATTATCAAGTACGGCGAACCCGACGATCACCATCGTGGTGATGTAACGGATGATGCTGCCTTGTGCACTCATCCCCGAGCGTTCCTTGCGTCAGCGCGGTGCTTGGTCCCATTTCGTCAGAAAGGGCCGCTCC
>Ga0210395_10004790_pt1 | contig 10385 bp, 6 predicted proteins | sample IncBWH4OmetaG_FD_150861 | JGI IMG/M metagenome (GOLD analysis project Ga0210395, IMG submission 150861) | Forest soil microbial communities from Barre Woods Harvard Forest LTER site, Petersham, Massachusetts, United States - Inc-BW-H-4-O ...
ATGTCGGCACAGCTACCACGGACTTCATGAAGGCGGTGCCGCAGGGCATCAATGTCGACCGCATCGCCGACCAGCCGGAAGTCGTCGAACACGCGGTCAGCGAGTTCGTGCATTCCTTCATCGAGGCGCTCGCGATCGTGCTCTTCGTCAGCTTCGTGGCGCTCGGCTGGCGTACCGGAATCGTGGTGGCGATGTCGGTGCCGCTGGTGCTTGCGATCGTCTTCATCGTGATGAATGCGATGTCGCTCGATCTGCATCGCATCACGCTTGGTGCCCTGATCATCGCGCTGGGGCTACTTGTCGACGACGCCATCATCGCGGTCGAAATGATGGTGGTGAAGATGGAGCAGGGCTGGGACCGTTTCCGCGCGGCATCCTTTGCCTGGGAATCGACGGCTTTCCCGATGCTGACGGGAACGCTGGTGACGGCTGCCGGATTCCTGCCGATCGGCTTTGCCAATTCCGCGGTCGGCGAATATGCCGGCGGCATTTTCTGGATCGTGGCGATTGCGCTAGTCGCCTCCTGGTTCGTGGCAGTGATCTTCACGCCCTATATCGGCGTCAAGCTGTTGCCGAATATCAGTGTCAGCCACGGTCATGATCCCCATGCGATTTATGAGACCCGCTTCTACCGCCTGCTGCGCAGCATGATCCAGTGGTGCGTCAGCCATCGCCTCACCGTAGTGCTTTCGACCGTCGGGATTTTCGTGGCCTCTATAATCGCCTTCGGCCACGTCCAGCAGCAGTTCTTCCCGCTTTCGGAACGGCCCGAGCTGTTCCTGCAGTTGCGGCTGCCCGAAGGCACGGCCTTCAATGTCACCGAAAAATCGGTAAAGAAGGCGGAATCGCTGCTCAAGGGCGATCAGGACATCGCAACCTACACCTCCTATGTCGGCCAGGGCTCGCCGCGCTTCTGGCTCGGCCTCAACCCGCAATTGCCGAACGAGGCTTTCGCCGAGATTGTGATCGTGGCGAAAAACGTGGAAGCCCGCGAGCGCATCAAGGCGCGCATCGAGAAGGCGGTCGACGACGGCGTCATGAGCGAAGCGCGGGTGCGGGTGGATCGGTTCAATTTCGGTCCACCGGTCGGCTTCCCGGTCCAGTTCCGCGTGATTGGTCCTGATCCCCAGACGGTTCGCGAGATCGCCTACAAGGTTCGCGACGTGGTCAAGGAGAACAAGAACATCAAGGACCCGCAACTCGACTGGAACGAACAGTCGCCCTACCTGAAGCTGGTCGTCGATCAGGACCGCGCCCGCGCGCTCGGTCTCACGCCGCAGGACGTGTCGCAGGCGCTCAGCATGCTGATCTCCGGCGCGCCGGTCACGACGGTTCGCGACGGTATCGAGAAAGTGGAAGTGGTGGCACGCGCGGTACCGTCCGAACGGCTCGACCTCGCGCATGTCGGCGATCTCACCGTGACCTCGCGAAACGGGGTGGCGGTGCCGCTGCAGCAGATCGCCAAGATCGAGTATGCGCACGAGGAGCCGATCCTGTGGCGGCGCAACCGCGACATGGCCATCACCGTGCGCGGCGATGTCGTCGACGGCGTGCAGGCCCCCGATGTGACCAACCAGATCTGGCCCAGGCTGAAGGACATCCGCGATCATCTCGAACCGGCCTACCGGATCGAGCCGGGCGGCGCTTTCGAGGAATCCGCCAAGGGCAACGCCTCGATCTTCGTGCTGTTTCCGATGATGGTCATCGTGATGCTGACGCTGCTGATGATCCAGCTCCAGAGCTTCTCTCGCCTCGCGCTGGTGTTTCTCACGGCGCCGCTCGGCATTGTCGGCGCTTCGCTTGGGCTCAACGTCGCCAGCCAGCCCTTCGGCTTCGTAGCGCTGCTCGGCCTTATCGCGCTTGCCGGCATGATCATGCGCAACACGGTGATCCTGGTCGACCAGATCGAGACCGATGTCGCCCACGGCCTGACCCGAAGGGAAGCCATCGTCGAGGCCACGGTGCGGCGCGCCCGTCCAGTGGTGCTGACGGCGCTTGCCGCCATCCTGGCCATGATCCCGCTGTCCCGTTCGGCGTTCTGGGGGCCGATGGCGATCACCATCATGGGCGGCCTGTTTGTTGCAACCTTCCTCACCCTGCTGTATCTGCCGGGTCTCTATGCGCTTTGGTTCCGCAAGAGCCTTGAAGAGAGCGGGGGAAGTGAGCATCTTGATCTTGCGCCGCAACATCGGGGCGTCGCCCAGGAGGACATCACCCAAGCCGCTTTTCCGCTTGCTGCGGCGGCGGAATGATTCAACATTGAGATTACCGGTTTGAGCACAGGCATGACCCTGATTTCCGAACATATCGAGCCAGACACAAGGGAACGCATCCTCGTGGTCGCGGAGCGGTTGTTTCGCGAAATCGGCTACCAGAAGACCACCGTTGCCGACATCGCCAAGGCGCTGCGCATGAGTCCGGCCAACGTGTACCGCTTCTTCGATTCGAAGAAGGCGATCCACGAAGGCGTCGCGCGCAGCCTGATGGGCGAGGTCGAGGTCGACGCGCAGCGCATCGCCGATGCGCCGGGTCCCGCCGCGCCCCGCCTGCGCGAGCTGTTGACGACCGTCCATCGCATGAACTCGGAGCGTTATGTCGGCGATTCCAAGCTCCACGAGATGGTCGAAATCGCGATGGAGGAAAGCTGGGAAGTTTGCGTGGCCCATATCCATCGGATCACCGAAAGCATCGGAGCTGTGATCGCGCAAGGGATGGCTTCAGGAGAATTCGAGAAGGCGGATGTGCCGCTTGCGGCACTATGCACCTGCACCGCGATGATCAGATTTTTCCACCCGCAGATGATCGCGCAATCCGTCAACAAGCCGGGGCCGTCGATCGACCAGATGATCGATTTCGTGCTGGCCGCCCTTGCGCCACATGGACCGGTGAACAAGAGCCGTGAAAGCTGAGATTTTTCTGTCATTGCGAGCCAACGGGTCCGCGCAAAAGCGCGGACCGATGACAGGCTCGACGAAGCAATCCATGGGGCCTTGTAACCTGATCTGGATTGCTACGTCGCTTTGCTCCTCGCAGTGAAAGTAAAACCGGAGATAGATCGTGGACGCATCCAGCCCAAAAGACTTGCACTTCTACGAGCCACGCAACGGTCATGGACTGAAGCATGATCCGTTCAACGCCATCGTCGCCCCGCGCCCCATCGGCTGGATCTCGTCCCGCGACGGCAGGGGCAACGTCAATCTCGCGCCCTACAGCTTCTTCAACGGCTTCTGTTACACCCCGCCGATCATCGGATTTTCCTCGACCTCGTGGAAGGACAGCGTCGCCAATATTCAGGAGACCGGCGAGTTCGTCTGGAATCTTGCCACCATGGATCTCGCCAGGAAGATGAACGCAACGGCTGCGCATGTTCCCCACGAGGTCAGCGAATTCACCATCGCCGGGCTGACGCCCGCGCCTTGCAGGCTCGTCAAGGTGCCCCGGGTCGCAGAGAGTCCGGTCTCGTTCGAGTGCAAGCTGGCGCAGATCATCCAGCTGCAGGGCGCCGACGGCAGGAAGGCGAATGCATGGCTTACCCTTGGTGAAGTCGTTGCCGTCCATATCGACAAGGCCATGATCAGGGACGGTATCTATCAGACCGCTCTGGCGCGCCCCATCGTGCGCGCGGGCCGCAAAGGCGACTATTTCGAGATCCGGCCGGACGCCATGTTCGAGATGCAGCGTCCGGATTAGCCACCGTTCGTGTGTCGTGTTCTTGGAACTGTCGGCCCGCGCCGGCTGTTGTCGACGCGGCGCATTCCGCGTCAATTTCATCTTATTTTGAATGCTAAGTATCAACCAAGTTCCAACGCATTCCGCTAAGGTAGGCCGTTTATTGGCATAAGTGTATCTCGCCCCATCGCGCCGCTAACGCCGACCAGGAGGACATCGCCATGAGCTCCTTTCGCCGTGATTACATCACCAAGCCGATCTTCTCCTGGGCGCGCGGCGTGTTGCCGTCGATGTCGGATACCGAGCGCGAAGCGCTGGAGGCCGGCGACGTCTGGTGGGATGCCGACCTCTTCACCGGCAATCCCGACTGGTCGAAACTGCTTGGCCAGAAGCCGGCCGCACTGACGGCGGAGGAGAGCAGTTTCCTCAGTGGTCCGGTCGACGAGCTCTGCGCCATGCTCGACGACTGGAAGATCAATTGGGAGTGGCGCGACCTGCCGCCCGAGGCCTGGGACTTCATCAAGCGTAAAAAATTCTTCGGCATGATCATCCCGAAGGAATTCGGCGGGCTTGGCTTTTCGCCCTATGCGCATTCGGAAGTCGTTCGGAAACTGTCCTCGCGCTCGCTGGCCGCTGCCGTCACGGTGATGGTGCCGAATTCGCTGGGGCCCGGCGAGCTTCTGATGCGCTTTGGCACCAAAGAACAGCAACAGCGCTGGTTGCCGCGGCTGGCCGATGGCCGTGACATTCCCTGCTTCGGACTGACGAGCCCTGAGGCCGGCTCCGATGCCGCCTCGATGGTGGATTCCGGCATAATCTGCAGGGGTGACTTCGAGGGGCGCGAAGTGCTCGGGCTTCGCCTCAACTGGCACAAGCGCTACATCACGCTTGGTCCGGTCGCAACGCTGCTGGGACTCGCCTTCAAAGCCTACGACCCGGATCATCTGGTTGGATCGCAGGAAGAACTCGGCATCACCGTTGCGCTGATCCCGACCCGTCTTCCCGGTGTCGAGATCGGGCATCGTCATTTGCCGGCGATGCAGGTGTTCCAGAACGGCCCGAACTGGGGCAAGGATGTCTTTATCCCGATGGACTACATCATCGGCGGCCAGGAGCGCCTCGGCCAGGGCTGGAAAATGCTGATGACGGCACTTGCCGCCGGTCGTGGCATCTCGTTGCCGTCGTTGTCGGCGGCAGGCGCAGCCTTCGCGGCGCGGACCACCGGCGCCTATGCGCGGATTCGCGAGCAGTTCGGCATCGCAATCGGCAAGTTCGAAGGCATCGAGGAGCCGCTCGCCCGCATCACGGCTACCGCCTATCTGCTCGATGCAGCGCGGCGGTTGACCTGCGCCGCGCTGAACGAGGGACGTCATCCCGCGGTGATCTCCGGCATCATGAAGCTGCAGGCGACCGAGCGGATGCGGATCGCAATCGACGACGCGATGGATATTCATGGCGGCAAGGCGGTGATCGACGGCCCGCAGAACTACATGGGCAGTCTTTATCGCTCGGTTCCGGTCGGCATTACGGTCGAGGGCGCAAACATCCTGACCCGCAACCTGATCGTGTTCGGGCAGGGCGCGATCCGCGCGCACCCGTACCTGCTGCAGGAAATGAACGCGCTCGGCGAGCAGGACCGCGCCAAAGGGCTCACCGATTTCGACGCCGTGTTCTGGAAGCATGTCGGCCACAGCATAACCACGCTGTTTCGTGCCTGGGGCCGAAGCTGGAGCGGCGGGATGTTTGCGCCGGCGCCGGATGCCGGCAAGGCGACCGGGTTTTATCGTCAGCTCTCGCGCTATTCTGCGGCCTTTGCGCTTTGCGCCGACATGGCGTTGTTGACGCTCGGCGGCGCGCTCAAGCGCAAGGAGATGCTTTCGGCGCGGTTCGGCGACATTCTCTCCGAATTGTATCTGCTGTCGGCAGCGCTCAAGCGCTGGCAGGACGAAGGATGCCAGGCGGCCGATTTTGCCGCGCTCGAATGGTGCATGGCCAGCGGCTTCCGCACCATCGAAAACCGCTTCGCCGAAATCCTCGGCAATCTGCCGAACCGCTTCATTGCCGGAATCCTGATGTTCGTCGTCCAACCGTTCGGCGCGCGCGTTCTCGGTCCTTCCGATCGCACGGTGCATGAATGCGCGCAGCTTGTGCTGGAGCCGTCGGCAGCACGCGACCGGCTGACGGCGGATCTGTCGCATGTCGATGACGACCGCGGCGTTGCCAGGCTGGAGAAGGCATTTCTTCTCGTTACCGCTACTGAGGAGATCGCCAGGCGAATGCACGCCGCCCGCACACATGACTGGCAGGAAGCAGTGAAGCGGGGTGTCATCACGCAGGCGGAGGGCGAGCAGATCGCCAGCGTGCAAGAAGTGGTCGCCAAAGTGATCGAAGTCGACGATTTTCCTCCCGAGGCGCTGTCGCCGATCTACCGGAAGGCGGCGGACGTGCACCAGTTCTTTCAGGAATTGGGTGAGCAGAGGGCGGCAAGCTGATGGCTCGGCCGGTTTATATCGTCGACGGCAGCCGGACGCCGTTCCTGAAGGCACGCAGCGGGCCCGGCCCGTTCACGCCGGTCGATCTCGCGGTTCAGTGCGGCCGCCCGCTATTGGCGCGGCAGCCATTCGCGCGCTCCGCCTTCGATCAGGTGATTCTGGGTTGCGTCAACGTCATTGCCGACGAGATGAACCCGGCGCGCGTCGCCGCGTTGCGACTCGGCATGGGCGAATCGATGGTTGCCTTTACCGTTCAGATCAATTGCGGCTCCGGCATGCAGTCGATCGACACGGCGTATCGTTACATCCAGCAAGGCATCTCGGATCTGATCCTGGCCGGCGGCACGGAAGCGCTCAGCTATGCGCCGCTGGTGTGGCCGCAGCAGGGGGTGCGCTGGTTCGCGGGCCTGGCGGGCGCGAAGGGAATTCTCGCAAAGCTTGCAGCGATCGCCAGGGCCCGACCGGCTTATTTCAAGCCGATCATCGGACTCGAGCGTGGCCTGACCGATCCGATCACCGAATTGAACATGGGCCAGACGGCCGAAGTGGTCGGCCATCTCTTCGGTATCACCCGTGAACAGTCCGATGCCTATGCCGTTGAGAGCCACCGGCGGCTTGCCAACGCGCAGGCGCAAGGTTTCCTCAAGGGCGAGGTCGAGACCGCCTTTGCCGGCGACGGCAAATTCTACGATCACGACGATGGCGTCAGGCCGGATTCCACGCCGGAGAAGCTGGCCGAACTCAAACCGGTATTCGAACGGCCGTGGGGCCAGGTCACCGCCGGCAATTCTTCCCAGATCACCGACGGCGCCTCCTGGGTGATCCTTGCTTCGGAAGATGCGATCAAGAAGCATGGGCTGATGCCGAAAGCTGCCATCGTCGACAGCCAGTGGTCGGCGCTGGACCCATCAATCATGGGGCTGGGGCCGGTGCTCTCGGCGACCGAGCTTTTGAAACGCAACAAATTGTCGCTCGCAGATATCGAGACCTGGGAGTTGAACGAAGCATTCGCAACCCAGGTACTGGCCTGCCTTGCGGCCTGGAACGATGAGAAATTCTGCACCGAGATTTTGCGCCTCGACGGCGCGGCTGGCGAGATCGACCGCGGCCGGCTGAACGTCGACGGCGGCGCGATCAGCCTCGGCCATCCCGTCGGCACCAGTGGCAATCGCATCGTCCTGCACCTCGTCAACGCGATGAAACGGCTTGGTACCAAACGCGGTATCGCCACCGAGTGCATCGGTGGCGGCCAGGGCGGTGCCATGTTGATCGAAACGGCATAGGGTACGCCATGGACAGCAAAATCATGGACGTGCTTGCCGATCGCGAGCTCGAACTTGGCCCAAAAGCCGAGGCGAATGGTCCCTATCGAAATTTCAAGCTGACGCGGGACGTCGACGGCATCGCCTGGCTGCTGTTTGATCGCGCCGATAGCAGCGCCAACACGCTATCGGCCGATGTTCTCACCGAGCTTGATACGGTCCTCTCGGCGCTGGAAAGCGAGCGGCCGGCGGGGCTTGTCGTTCGCTCGGCCAAGGCTTCCGGCTTCATCGCCGGCGCCGACGTCAACGAATTCCGTGGTGCGACCGATCCCGCTCCCGTCGAAGCGGCCATCGGCCGGGCACATGCGGTGATTGATCGCCTCGAGGCGCTGAAGGTTCCAAGCGTCGCCGTGATTCACGGCTTCTGCCTCGGCGGCGGCCTGGAAGTCGCGCTCGCCTGCCAGTCGCGGATTGCGATCGACGGCGCACGCTTTGGCTTTCCGGAAGTGATGCTCGGCCTGCATCCGGGTCTTGGCGGTACCGTACGTTTCACGCGCCTCATCAATCCGATGCAGGCGATGACGCTGATGCTGACTGGCAGGACCATCGATGCGCGGAAGGCGAAGTCGCTCGGGCTGGTCGATGCGGTGACGCAGGAGCGGCATGTCCGCAATGCGGTGAAGGATGCAATATTCGGCCGCCTGAAGCGCGCCCGTCCCGGCACGCTGAACGCGATTTTGAATTCAGGTCCGGCGAGACGCTTTCTGGGTTCGCGAATGCGCAGCGAGGCCGAGAAGGCAGCACCTCACGAGCATTATCCGGCGCCTTCAGCCCTGGTCGATCTCTGGGAAAGGCATGGCGGCGACAGGGCGGCAATGCTCGCGGCCGAAAAAATCTCGTTCGCCAATCTGATGGTGACGCCGACTGCGCAAAACCTGATCCGGGTGTTCTTCCTGCGCGACCAGATGAAGAAGCTCGCAGGCCCTCGCAACAAGGTCCACCATGTGCATGTCATCGGCGCCGGTGCGATGGGCGGGGACATCGCCGCCTGGTGCGCCAATCAGGGAATGTGGGTGACGCTTGCCGACATGAAGGCGGAGCCGATTGGCGGAGCGATCAAGCGCGCGGTCGACCTGTTCGGAAAGATCATGCGCGATCGCATCGATGTTCGCGACGCCCTGGACAGGTTGATGCCAGATCCCGGCGGTGAGGGCGTGCCGACGGCCGATCTGATCATCGAGGCGGTGCCTGAAAACCTGGAATTGAAGCAGAAAGTCTATGCCGGGCTCGAACCGCGGATGAAACCGGGGGCAATCCTTGCCACCAACACGTCGAGCATTCCGTTGCAGGACTTACGCGCGACCCTGAAATCCCCGGAAAGGCTTGTCGGCCTGCACTTCTTCAATCCGGTATCGCGCCTGCAGCTTGTCGAGGTTGTCAGCCATGACGGCAGCGATCCGCAACTGTTGAAAGACGCGCTTGCCTTTGTCGGCGCCATCGATCGCCTGCCGCTCGCTGTGAAAAGTTCGCCTGGGTTCGTCGTCAATCGCGCGCTGACGCCTTACATGCTCGAGGCCATGGTGATGCTGGACGAGAAGGTCGACAAGGTCACCATCGACGCTGCCGCGAAGAAATTCGGCATGCCGATGGGGCCGATCGAGCTTGCTGACCAAGTAGGTCTCGATATCTGCCTTGCCGTTGGCGACATGTTGCGCTCGAAATTCGGCGAACTGCTGCCGCCGACGCCGGCGTGGCTGCGCGAAAAAGTCGCCAAGGGCGAACTTGGGCGCAAGACGGGCAGGGGGTTCTATGTCTGGAAGGATGGCAAGGCGGAAAAAACGCCGGCTTCCGCAACCGCTTCTCAGCCGACCGATGAAATGATCGACCGCCTTGTCTTGCCGATGTCGAATGTCTGCGTCGCCTGCCTGCACGAAGGCATCGTAGACAACCCCGACGCGGTCGATGGCGCGATGATTTTCGGCACCGGCTATGCGCCTTTCCGTGGCGGTCCGTTGAACTACGCGCGAGAGCGCGGCGTCGACAATGTCGTCTCCACGCTGCGGGCACTGGCTTCAAAATTCGGCGGCAGGTTCACGCCGGACACAGGCTGGGATAGTTTCAAATAGAGCGGGGTAGTTTTTGGTAGAAATGCCCATTCGACGAAATCGGTCGACCTCTCCCGTACGGGAGAGGTCGGATCGCATTGCCAGATGCGATCCGGGTGAGAGTCCCGCTCCATCGATGGACCGTAACCCCTCACCCCAACCCTCTCCCGGAGGGAGAGGGAGTACAGATCGTCACGCTCCAACGCGATCGCATCAATTGGTATTCGAATTGGCAGGATATTACGAATGACCGACCCACAAGCCATTCACGCACCGCCTGTCGCGGAAACCTCGCCGTGCGGCGATCTCTGCACCCGTACGCTGGCGATGCCGGCCGACACCAACCAGAACGGCGACATTTTCGGCGGTTGGCTGCTGAGCCAGATGGACATCGGTGGCGGTGTGTTCGCCTCCAAGATCGCGAAGTCCCGAACCGTTACGGTTGCAATCGAGGCAATGAATTTCCGCAAACCGGTCTACGTCGGCGATCTGGTTTCCGTGCATGCCAATCTGGTGAAGATCGGCAAGACCTCGGTCACGGTCCATCTCGAAGCCTGGGTTCTGCGCCGCAAGGAAATGCGGGCGATCCTGGTGACCGATGGCAATTTCACCTATGTCGCGATCGACGATCAGGGTCGTCCGCAAGCTATCCAGCACGACCAGCCGCCGGTCTCGGCGTAATCATCCCTTCCGCGTCGGTATCGGCCTGACGCGTCGCGCGTGACGCTTCCGGCATACCTGTCGGTATCGCGTTCCGTATCCCCTTCCGTATCGCTTTCCGTATCTCTTGGCATGGCAACGTGGCACAATGGGCCGCACGGTGCCCTGTGAAGTCACGTGAAGACCGGGAGGCATTG
>Ga0210395_10004791_pt1 | contig 10385 bp, 9 predicted proteins | sample IncBWH4OmetaG_FD_150861 | JGI IMG/M metagenome (GOLD analysis project Ga0210395, IMG submission 150861) | Forest soil microbial communities from Barre Woods Harvard Forest LTER site, Petersham, Massachusetts, United States - Inc-BW-H-4-O ...
AACAAAAAAATGTAATTTAGACATTTGTAAATATTCTCTATCCGTGAAACACAAAGCAAAAATTTTATTTACACAGATTGTTAACAGCAAAGACTATTATGTATTGTTGGGTAGACGAATCTCATCGAATGAGTCTTTCTGGTGGATACCAGGAGGGTCTGTAGAACCTGGCGAAAATGAGTTTGAGGTAGGCCTGAGAGAATTGGACGAAGAGCTTGTTTTACTTTCTCCATACATAGATGCTCTTCAGCTTTTTTCTTCTTCGTTGCGGCAACCTGAAAAAATTCAATATAGATCTTTAAAGGCATTTAATACGATTTTTATTGTACTACTTAGAGAACAAACGTTTGATCTGCCTGGGATTAAAGATGAGTTTGAGGAAATGGCCTGGTTTAATATTGATCAGCTTCCAGAAAACATGTCAAGGGAATTTGAATATATACGTGATGAATTTATAAAAACCATTAAGAAAATCGTATAAAATTTTAAATCATTCCCAACGCCTTCAATTCAAGATATTTGTTTATTGAATTTAAAGGTAGCTCTTCTGGTTTTGTTAAGATACTTTGAATGCCATATTTTTTCAATTCATTTACGATTCGGATCTTTTCTTGAATCATTTTTTTAGCCATGGTTTGCTGATAGATCTGTTCGGTATCTTTCGCATGGATTATGGCGTAGCTACTAAGTTCTGTATTCTCAAAAAATATAACGACAAGCAAGTGTGACCTGTTCATTTTTCTCAAATAAGGAAGCACACGTTCCATCGCCTGATAACTTTCAAAATTACTAAATAAGAATATCAAGCTTCTTCCTTTGATACTTGTTCGGATAGCTTGGTATAACAATTCATAATCGGATTCAAGAACATGCTCACGTTCTTTGTACAAAGCTTCCAGTATATTTTTTAATTGTCTGTTTCCTTTATCTGCACTTACAAAACGGTTTATTACATTACTGAATGTAAGTAATCCAACTTTATCATCTTTACGTAAGGCTGTATTTGAGAGTATCAAAGCTGTATTTATGGAATGATCGAGTAATGTAAGTCCATCAAAAGGCATACGCATACTTCTGCTTTTATCGAGTATACAATATACCTGCTGTGATTTTTCTTCCTCGTATTGATTGACCATTAACTCACTTTTTCTGCTGGTGGCTTTCCAGTTAATGCTTCTGTAATCATCTCCCCGCACATAATTTTTTATCTGTTCAAATTCGTAACTATGTCCTATGCGGCGAAGTTTTTTTATTCCGTAATGATGAGATATACGGGTAAATGTTTTTAGCTCCAATTGTTTCATTAACAATATAGATGGATATACGGGGACAGTTTTACTGGTTGGAAGTTCGTATTTTCTTTCAACCATACCCACTAGGCTTTTGATCAATAAAATCGTTTTTCCGAAATGATATTCACCTCTGCTCAAAGGTCTTAATGAATATTCTATAATCTGTTTTTCATTTCCATTCAGTTTTATAATACTATTGAAATTCCTGCTTTGAAATTGTTCCGGTATTTCATCTGTTAGTGAGATGGTAAACGCAATGGAACTCATGTTTCTCAGAGTAATATGTATCATATTATCCGATCCCATTGACATTACGTTTGGTGTTTTTCGTAAGCCGATGAATGTAATTCCGGAATTAAATAAAAAGAATGCATCTGCAATTGTGATAATACCAAGCAGTATTAAAAATACTTTCGCAGGTATAAGTAAAAAAGGGAGCAAGTATGATGTTACAAATAGGAATATGATACCCGCTGTAACAGCAAAGAAGCGTAGTGTTAAAAAGATATTTTTATAGAATACAATCACCTTGGAACTTCTATTTTTTCAATAATTGATTTAATAACGCTCTCTGTGGTATCGCCTTCCATTTCTTTTTCAGGTGTTAAGATAATCCGGTGGTTCAAAACCGGATATGCGACATATTGAATATCCTCTGGAATAACAAAGTTTCGTCCACGTATTGCTGCAATTGCTTTACAGCTTTTCAGAATAGATAAGGAGGCTCTTGGAGAGGCCCCAAGATATAGATCCGGATGATTTCGTGTATTAAAAACAATCTGACCAATGTAATCCAGCAAATGTTCTTCAATATGAACTTTCTCAATCTGTTCAGAAATAAATACAAGATCATGATAATTTAGTACAGCGTTTACACTTTGAATGGCACGGCTGCTAAAGTCTTCCTTAAACCTGCGGAGTATGCGTTTTTCTTCTTCCAGAGTGGGGTAGTGCAATTTTATTTTAAAGATGAAACGATCCAGTTGTGCTTCTGGTAATTTGTATGTTCCTTCCTGTTCTATCGGATTCTGAGTTGCAATAACAAAGAATGGGAACTGAAGCTGATGTGTGGTTCCGTCAACAGTAATTTGTCGTTCCTCCATTACCTCAAATAAAGCTGCCTGTGTTTTGGCTGGTGAACGATTGATCTCATCAATCAGAACAATATTGGAAAATATAGGTCCTTTGTTAAACTGAAACTCTGAATTTTTAATATTGAAAATGGTGGTTCCTATAACGTCTGTTGGCATTAAATCAGGTGTAAACTGAATACGGTTGAAATGAACATCAAGCGTTCTTGCTAATGTTTTGGCGGTAATTGTTTTAGCAATACCAGGTACTCCTTCGAGTAAGACGTGACCACCGGAAAAGATTCCTGCTAGTAATAATTCCAGCATTTCATCCTGTCCAATGACAACTTTATGTATTTCATTCTTTACCTTCAGAACCATTGTACTGAGTTTGCTGTAGGTATCATCTGCTGAAAAAGAAAATGTGTTTTCCATTATGAATTTATTTTTTGATAGATGAATTGCATGTGAATATAAAACCGATGTAAATCTTTACTGGTAACAGAATACCCAGGAAGTGTCAATTTTTTATAATCAGCAAAAAGCTCATTATAAAGTTGTTCTTCAATACCTGATTTAGCCGCTATCCATTGAACAGACTGAGAATCTTCTGGTTTTATAAGAATACCATATTTTTGCTGAATAAACGAAATAAACAAACGCATATTTAATTGAATTAATTTTCGGTGATTACCGATTTGCATATATAGACGTCCTGTTGTATTGATATATTCAATACTGGTATTGCTGACTGGTTCCAAAACAGGCATAATGGAGTATTTTCTTTTGCTTTTTAAAATAATAAACAATAGGGTGGCGCCAATCATAAGATACCATGCCCATTTAAAAGATTCGACTGAAAGAATATATTTTAAATAATCTTTTCTTTTTTCGTTCGATGGACTATCCTCCAGAGGATTCTTGCTGAATTCGTCCCAGTATATTTTTTCATTACTTAAAATAGATAAAGCGTGTTCAGTATGACTCAGTCCTGTTTTTGTTTTTAAAAAATAATTGGTAAAAATAATTGGATTGGTATGGATATATATCATTCCTTTTCCATAAGGCATACCAATCATATTATATTTAATGTGACCATCAGACGTTTTAAATGAGGATAGAATACAACAGCTTGGGTCGGGTGCTGACATAGAATCCATACTCGTCCATGTATAAGGAAAATATTGATTCCATAATTTTTTAATCGGTGAATCAAATATATAGTTTATGGATGGATCAGCAATTGGAGAATTGAACTGGATATTTATTTTTTTGCTAGCAAACGATTCAGTTTTTAGGATGGTACTGTCGCTATAGATAACAGATTTACTTACCAACGGAGCTTCAATTTTATAAGATGAATCATACGACTCTTCTTCATAGGATGTTGTTGTGTCATAGTTCATTGTACTGTCGGGTTCCATTGAATCGTTCAGCGTGTCGGTCTGTTGATATATCTCTACGGAGTCTTTACTTACATTTGTTGAATCGTAAATGTATACACCACCATTTTTTAAGATATATGAGATGGGATATGGAAAGCTGTTTGCTGCGATAAAAGCGGTGTTACCTTTTTCAATAAAAGAAAAGAAGGTTTTTTCATCGTTTGGATTCAAATAAAAATGATCCCCGATAAAAAGGTAATTAGTATTAACAGAGTCATCTGATACAGGAAGAACTGTGTTCAGCGACTTATTAATAATACTTATTTTGTGGTGATACTTGTCTTTGATTAATTCCTGAAGTAGATACTCTCCATAAGGATCTTTTGATTTACCAATATAGTGTTCAGTCCAGTCTATGCTCTTTTTTGAATTAAAATAAAGAATGGCAATCAGTATGATTCCTATCAATACTATCGTAACCCAGATCAGTGTGGATCGATTTTTCATTTGATAGGAAATTGAGCATTAAAGGATTCAAATTGATTGCGCGCAACAGAGAACATCTGTTCATCCGGAACAAGCTGACCGTACCATATTGTTTCATAAATTCTGGTAAGATTTATGAAATCACTAGAACGGGTATGATTGAAAAATTCGGTAATATAATGAGAATTCGTTTTGTCAGCTTTCCAGAGGATATGTCCGTTTAGATGCAGGAGTTGTAGTGTTTTTAGATAATAAATTCGTATTGAATTTCGGAAATCATTTTCTTTAAGATATTCATCCAGCATTTTTTGAAGCGGCCATTCATCAATATTATCTTCATTAATTAAAGCATCATTGACAGTGATATGTAATGTTTGATTTACGGATTTGTTTCTTTTTAATATGACAGGAATGATCTTGGCGATAATGAACGCAAGGATTGCGAGTACCAATATGAATCCTATGATTTGAATAAGAGGTCCTAAAAAAGAAAGATCTGGGGGAGTTGTTGTTGTTTCTTCTTTTATTTCTTCCGCGTAATTCAATCCAGATGCAATCGTATCCCATTTTTTTTCATCAAGGTGATTTGTTGGTAATTTTAGCGTAGAAGAAATACTATCGTAGGTTTCCGTATTACATGTGTTAATAGGATATTCTTTTATTTCAGCTTTAATCCCTGATACAGAATGAAGCAATAAGCCGCAAATGAATAGAAAATGTACGTATATCTTCATTTCGTTCCAGGCCAGTTAAATTGGATTTTTCGAATTAATTCGGCTGCACTCTTAATTTCTTTCAGGCTGTATAACTTCCATATTGTACCATATAAGCATAGTGGTAGCAGAAAACAAATACCGGTATAATGAAGAATGGTATAAAAACTGATATATACCCAGCGTATGGTTTCCGGTTCGGTTTTAAAGTTTAATAATATGAATTCAATAAAGAAATAGGTGAAGGGGGATTCAATAAACAGATAGTATAGAGACATGAAAATACATAGCATGCAGAAAAGACCTACCACACTTGAGTATTGTTTGCTTATATACCGAAAGGTTCGTTCGGTTGCAGTGAAAAGGTTGCATTGTTCTATAATGGATACTGCCAGAATAAGAATTAAAGCTGGTGTTATTATTGCCATTACAATGAGCATGAGAATTGTTACTGGAATCAGCACAATAGAATACAACAGTAAAGAAATTAAGACAGATTTATAAAAATGTCTTATCCAAAATTGGATTATAGAATTGGTTTTTAAATGAACGGAATGATTAATGTTCCATAGAACAATTGTCAAAATAACAGCAAGATTTAAGACGTGAAAAACATGTATATACCAAGGCATATTTACATCGAAAAAATGGTTAAAGAAGATCCATTCTTTGTAATTCACATATTCAGGAAGATAGGAGTAAAGGGTAATAATTATTGTGAGGCAGGCTATTGTAAGCATACATGTTCGAATCCATCCGAATGAAAAAAAGAAATGATGAAACATGGAAAATGATGCTCGTATCAGTTCTGTATCATTTAATATGGAATGCTTTTCAGGACTTTGATAAGTCTGCGTTGAAATACGAACATCTTTTATGGCCGTAGAGAAACCTTGCCTCTTTTTGATAATCGGATATATAATAAAATACCCGATTATGAACACAAGTGAAAGTAGTATTAATACAAAACGGATTACATCCGGAGTTTCCGTATACCGTGTTAGAAAGCTTTCAATGATTGCAGCGAAAAGAGTTACAGGTAAGGTACCCATAAGCAGTTTAAATGCATTCATTGCTGAGCGCTGGAATGATTGCATACGGGAGTATGTTCCTGGGAAAATCAATCCGGTTCCCAGTCTGATTCCCGCAGCGCCTGCTAGAACCATTCCTGCCATTTCAAGCGTTCCATGAAGCCATATGGTTAAAGCAGACTCTGCAAATAAACCTTTTTGTATAAAGAAATACTGAAATACACCAACCATGATTCCATTGTAAAACATGATGACAATAGAACCGATTCCAAGAAACAAACCACTGGCAAATGTTATAAAATCAACTTTGATATTATTCAGAGAAATGCCCATGAACATATCCATTTCCTTGGATTTTTTGTAAACGGCCATTGGATCACCTTTGTCAATGTTTTCTATAGTCATGTTTACATAATCATCACTTATAATCATACGTACAAAATCCGAATCCTGAATAGCAGAAAATACACCTATAGTCACAGATAAAATGAATACAAACATACTGATGGTAAGTTCTTTTCTTGAATCCCATACAATTTTTGGTAATTCTTCTTTCCAGAAAAAAACAATATCGGCCCAGCTTGAGCGGCGGTTTTTATATATTTTTGAATATACTTTTTGGGTTAAATTATTCAGATACAATCGAACGGAGCGATTGGGATAAAAAGTACGTGCGTATGACAAGTCATCACTTACCTGAATAAATAAATCACTTAGCTTATCAGGATCCTGTTCTCCAGAATCTAGACGCTTTTCTAAATCTATCCACTTTTCCTTATTTTGTTTTATAAAAAGTGATTCTTTCATTTAAAAACAGGTAAATTCATCCATCGAAAAAGAATTAAACGTACAGATGGTGGACATGCAATCTTTTCGAGTCAATAGTATAAAAACATTTTAAAGGCACAAAATTAAAGGCTGATTAAATTACATTTTTTATGCCACACATTGATATACAGACCACACAGAATGTAGTAATAGAATATGAAGCGGCTTCTCTGCGCGATCGTATCGTTGCGTTTTTTCTGGATCTATTTGTGATGGGAACCAGTTTCTCAATATTTGTTCTTGTAAATGAATTGTTTTTCAAGAGTGGAACTCTTTTCTATTTTTTCATTGCTCCGATTTTTATCTTCTATAGTCTTGTTTCTGAGGTTTTTAATAACGGACGGTCAATTGGCAAACTAGCTTTGGGTACACAAGTGATACGTTTTGACGGACAAGAGGCTCGGCTGAATGATTACCTTACACGTTGGGTATTCAGAACGGTTGATATAATTTTGAGTTTTGGTGGACTGGCCAGTATCATGATCAGTGTAACTAAAAACAACCAGCGATTAGGTGATTTCGTAGCCAATACTGTTGTTATTAAAACGAAACCAACGTACACGGTAACTCTCGAAAATGTTCTGAAGAAAAAAAGTGCGGAAGGTTATGAACCTTCATATCCTCAGGTAATGCAGTTTTCAGAAGATCAGATGCTGGTTTTAAAAAGCACTATAGACAGGTATCAGAAGTATCCGAATGAATCGCACACTGAAGCAGTTTTATTGCTGGCCTCAAGACTTGCTGTAAGTATGGGGATTCCTGTTCCGAAAAAGAAACTGGATTTTTTAAAACAGGTGCTTAAAGACTATGTAATTCTCACACGATAGAATAATCTATCGCTACTTCCTTCGTTATAGATTTCAGTGATGGCGGGCAATTGACATGTGTTTTTTTGCTATATTGCTGTTAGCAGGAACTGAAAAATAGTTTGTGGTATCAGGTCTGTCATAAATATATCAGCTTAAATGAATCTTAAAATAATCAATAGTATTGTTTTCATCTATACATTGACTTTCGTTTGTGGAAGTGCACAAGCGCAGGATACAGTTCGGATTGGTGTTACTGGATTAACCTGCTCCAGTTGTTCAAAAGCTGTTGAACGAGAAATGATAAAAATTTCTTTTGTGAAATCGGTAATCATGAACTTGAATACAAATGAGGCAACAGTTATTATTGATGACATCCAGCAGGTAGATTGGAGTAAACTTGCTAAATCTGTATATAATGCAGGTTTTTCTGTGGGTTATTTTAATGTTCCATCCTGTAATAAATCAGATATTGCCTTTGGCGATAAAGATTGTAAACAGGCATACCAATATATAGGGCCTTCAGATAGATTGCCTGATGCGGATTATTATCATTTAGTCGGCAAGTATTTTATGGATAAAAAGACATATAGTAAATGGCAGGCTATATTAAAAGAATTGCCTAAAACGGATCTGAAAGAGCCTATTTATTATTACTATTAAATGCGATACTTCGTATTACTGGTTCTGTTCAATTGTATTTCATTCCATGTGAATGCGCAGGAATTATTTCCGGATGCAGAACCCGCTTCAACAGTTCCAAGGCGTGTCTTAGGTTATCGGATTATTCATAAAAATTTTCAGGAAACATCTTCGTATCGAAATAAAAACTGGTATGGCTTGCGATTAATGTATGGTATTACATCTAAGTGGACGGTCATGACTACAATTGGAGTGTCGAACCATCATTTTCAGCAGTTTCCCACGGATATTTATAATTATTTTTTTAATCACCATCTTAGTATTTATCCTGCAGCGGGATATCATATTGAAGGTTTAAACTTATATACCAAATATCGTTTTCTATCCTTTGATAAGCATCATCAACATCTACGTCTTGCTTTTTTTGCAGAAGGCTGTAAATCTTTTGTTGCTCATGATGATGCCGAACCTACCTTAATGACAGACAATTCAGGAGTTGGAGGAGGGTTGATTGCAACATATCTCTATGAACGCTTTGCTGTTTCTTTAACAGGTGCTTATCTTCGTCCATTTAAATATTATCAGAGTAATATTGATATTACATTTCAATCCGGTAATTCGGCTTATGGTGAACTATCCACGGGTTATAGGTTATATCCCTCGACTTATTCATCGTATTCAAATATTAATATCAATTTGTATTCTGAATTTACTTTTAAAGAATACGGAGGTGCAAAGATTACTCAAGACGGCATTCCGGTTGATTTTTCATATTACGCCAGATCTTATCCGTATACATATCTCCAATTAAAAGCAAATTCATATATAGATGCGAAGTTTTATCTACAGATTATCAATAATTCAAACAGTCGTTTCGACCTGGGATTTGCTATCCCAATCGTAAACAGATCTTATACCTATTGGGGGCCAATGTTGATGGTTCAGTACCAGACGTATTTGTATAATGATAAAAAAAAGGTGAAAACTTCAGGAAAGAGGAAGTAGTGCTTTAACTATTAATGAAGAATAACAATATTATTTCAGAAATCAGTTCATCTGATCTTCTACCTTTTTCATTTGTTTATCAAGTATAAAAGTTCCAAACGGAAGAAGAGAGGATACAAATGCCCATACTATCTGCTTTACAGACCATTTCAGTCTTAGAAAACCCAATATAATAGCATTGATAAATAAGATGAACAATAGACCATGAACCCAACCGGTATATTTGACAGCTTCAGGTATATTTGCTAGATATTTTAAAGGCATGGCAATAAACAATAATGAGATATAGGAAATACCTTCGGCTATACCAATATATCGGATGATTCGGGATACTTTTTTTAATGTTAATGGTTCAGTGGGAATCATAATTCCAGAATTTTTTTCTTTTAAAGGTATTTCATTTTTAAAGGTATTACAAAAATAAATTCATTCTTCTAATGAACACGATTAAATGGATTTCAATTCGATCTTACAAATCCGTATATTGCTTTAAGGATGACCTGTTTGAATGTATATGGTGTATTGTAAGTATTTGTTAATATGATTATTAAGAGGATATATACAAGAATTTTTAAAATTATACTTATTGTTTTTTCTATTCTGGCAGTTCTGGCAGGTGTTTTTTTCTTTATTGTCGCGTTACATGAACCGGTAATTAAAGACCCGGTATATTATAATTCTTTAAAAAGAGATTCAATAAACAATGGTTGGGTTTGCGGGAAAAACTGGATTCATAAGAATGATGTGGGCCTGTATGAAATGTATCTAGAGGGAAATCCGTATGAAAGAGGATACATTAACGGTTTGTTATCACAGGAATTAGTTAAAAGACAGGAAGACTTTTTTGTGAACCGTCTGAATCAGATGTTGCCATCATCTGTATATCAATATTTCCTGAAAATGTTTGTATTATGGTTTAATAAAGATCTGGATGAAAGTATTCCGGAAGAGTATAAAGAAGAAATTTTTGGAGTGTCTCAATTTGCCTCTGATCGGTACTCATATATTGGCCGTCCATATCAGAGGTTATTAAACTATCATGGAGCTCATGATATAGGACATGCTATGCAGAATATGAATCTTGTTGCTTGTTCTTCCTTTGGGTTGTGGAATGAATATACCAGTGA
>Ga0210395_10004792_pt1 | contig 10383 bp, 8 predicted proteins | sample IncBWH4OmetaG_FD_150861 | JGI IMG/M metagenome (GOLD analysis project Ga0210395, IMG submission 150861) | Forest soil microbial communities from Barre Woods Harvard Forest LTER site, Petersham, Massachusetts, United States - Inc-BW-H-4-O ...
CGGTTCGACCCATACCGCTTCACGATATAATCATTGACCAGCGCCTTGAACTCCTCGGCGATGCGAGGCCCGCGAAGCGTGACGGTCTTGACCCCGTCGACGAACACCGGCGCGGCCGGCGCTTCGCCCGTTCCCGGCAGGGAGATGCCGATGTTGGCGTGCTTGCTCTCGCCGGGGCCGTTAACGATACAGCCCATCACCGCGACGTTGAGCCGCTCGACGCCGGGATAGAGCGTGCGCCACTGGGGCATCGACTGGGCGAGGTAGGTCTCGATATCGCGCGCCAGCTCCTGGAATACGGTCGAGGTCGTGCGCCCGCAGCCGGGGCATGCCGCCACCTGCGGCGCGAAACTGCGGAAACCCATGGTCTGCAGCAATTCCTGCGCCACCTTCACTTCCTGCGTCCGGTCGCCGCCCGGCTCCGGGGTGAGCGAAATGCGGATCGTGTCGCCAAGCCCCTCCTGTAAGAGAACGCCGAGCGCCGCGGCGGAGGCGACGATGCCCTTCGAGCCCATGCCGGCCTCGGTCAAGCCCAGATGCAGCGCGTAATCGGAGCGCTCGCCGAGCATGCGATAGACGGTGATGAGATCCTGAACCGCCGAGACTTTCGCCGACAGGATGATGCGCTCGCGCTTTAACCCAATCTCCTCCGCCCGCGCCGCCGACATTAGCGCCGACCTCACCATCGCCTCGCGCGTAACCGCGCCGGCCTCGAGCGGCGCGGCGCTCGCCGCATTCTCGTCCATCAACGAGGTCAAAAGCTCCTGATCGAGCGAACCCCAGTTGGCGCCGATGCGCACCGGCTTGCCGTTGCGGATCGCAATCTCGATGATTTTGCCGAACTGCAGGTCGCGCTTGTTTTTGAAACCGACATTGCCCGGATTAATGCGATATTTGTCGAGCGCCTCCGCGCAGGCCGGATGATCGGCGAGTAGCTTGTGGCCGATATAGTGGAAGTCGCCGATCAGCGGCGCCGTGATCCCTCGCGCGCGCAGGCGGTCGCGGATATGCGGCACGGCCGCAGCGGCCTCCTCGCGATCGACGGTCAGGCGCACGAGCTCCGAGCCTGCCCGCGCGAGCGCCGCGATCTGGCGCGTGGTCCCTTCGATGTCGGCGGTGTCGGTGTTGGTCATCGACTGGACGACGATCGGCCCGCCCCCGCCGACCACGACCGCCGCATCGCCGTCGCCGACCCGCACCCCCACAGTCGCGTGGCGGGAGAGCGGCCCTGAGGGCGTTTCCGACATCGCAAGGCTCATTGCCGCCATCCTTTTACCGTCGCGCGCCGACCGAATTAACCCCGGCCGAATCTAAGCGCTCAACGCGAATTTGTCATCCGCGACCTTTGCAGTGCAATGAATCCCTCGAAAGCTTCACTGCAATGCAATATGACCGCTCTCGCGCGGACAGTTCTCCGCGCAGTCCAATGAGGAGAAACGCCGATGTCGCTCGCCAAACGTCACGCCCTCGTCACCGGTTCGACAAGCGGCATTGGCCTGGCGATCGCCCGCGCCCTCGCCAAGGAAGGCGCGGACGTTGTCATCAACGGGTTCGGCGACAAGGCGGCGATCGAGGCCGAGCGCGCCAGGATCGAGAAGGAATTCGGCGTCAAGGCCTTCTACAACGGGGCCGATATGGCGAAGGGAGCGGAAATCGAGGCGATGATCGCCGACGCCCAGAGCAAGATGGGTTCGCTCGACATTCTGGTCAATAACGCCGGCATCCAGCACGTCGAGCGAATCGAGGACTTTCCGCCCGAGAAGTGGGACGCCATCATCGCCATCAACCTCACCGCGGCCTTCCATGCGGTCCGCGCCGCGGTTCCGGGGATGAAGGCGCAAAAATGGGGCCGCATCATCAATACGGCCTCGGCCCACTCGCTGATCGCCTCGCCGTTCAAATCGGCCTATGTGTCGGCCAAGCACGGCCTCGCCGGACTGACCAAGACGGTGGCGCTCGAGCTCGCGACCTTTGGCGTCACGGCCAACTGCATTTCGCCCGGCTATGTGTCGACACCGCTGGTCGAGCGCCAGATCCCCGACACGATGAAGGCCCGCAACATGACGCGCGAGCAGGTGATCAACGATGTGATCCTCGCCGCCCAGCCGACCAAGCAATTCGTGAGCGTCGAGCAGGTCGCCGCGCTCGCGGTCTATCTCTGCTCGGATGCGGCGGCGCCGATCACCGGCGCCAATCTTTCGATCGACGGCGGTTGGACGGCCGGCTGAGCGGCGACCTCGGCTACCGGTGCTTGAAGTTCGCCGCGCGCTTCTCGGCGAAGGCGCGCATGCCCTCCTTCTGGTCTTCGGTCGCGAACAGCGAGTGGAAGATGCGGCGTTCGAACCGCACCCCTTCCGCGAGCGTCGTCTCGTAGGCGCGATTGACGGCCTCCTTGGCGGCGTAGACTGCGGGCCTCGACAAGGCGGCGATTGACGCGGCGACCTTGAGCGCCTCCTCGATCAGCGAGGCGGCGGGGACAATGCGCGAGACGAGGCCCGAGCGCTCGGCCTCGGTGGCGTCCATCATGCGCCCGGTCAGGATCATCTCCATTGCTTTGGATTTGCCGACCGCGCGAGTCAGGCGCTGCGTGCCGCCGGCACCAGGCATCACCCCGAGCTTGATCTCGGGCTGGCCGAATTTGGCGGTGTCGGCGGCGAGAATGAAATCGCACATCATTGCGACCTCGCAGCCCCCGCCGAGCGCGAAACCAGCGACGGCGGCGATGATCGGCTTGCGAACGCGCGTCACGTTCTCCCACCGGCCAATGAAATCGCCGAGGAAAGCCTCGGCGAAAGTCTTGTCCTGCATCTCCTTGATGTCGGCGCCGGCGGCGAACGCCTTCTCCGACCCTGTCAGCACGATAGCGCCGATTGCGGGGTCGGACTCGAAGTCCTCGAGCGCCGCGTTCAGGTCCTCCATCAAAGCCGCCGACAGCGCGTTCAAGGCTTGCGGACGGTTGAGCCTGATGAGGCCGACCGCCCCATGCGTTTCGACGATGACGTTGGCGTAGGTCATGGCCTCGGGTTCCTCCGGATGTCTCATCCAGGCCTAGCCAATCAATGGGTCGATGGAAAGAGCCGCGGGGGCAAGACGCTTCTCACGCCGCCCACAGTCTCGCGGGCTGATCGATTCCCTTCAGTTGGTAGTCCCGCCCGGCGCTCTCGGGCAGCGCGGCGGCCGCCTTTTCGCGAACGGCTGCGGTCATGAGAATTTGGTCGGCCGCCGCGGCGCTCTGCGCGCGCGAGGCGACGTTCACCACCGTGCCGATTGCGGTTAGATCCTGGTGCGTGCGGCCAAACTCGCCGAAATTGACGCGGCCCGTGTCGAGGCCGATTCCGACGCCGATTGTTGCCGCGTCAACGCCGAAGGCGTGCGAAAGCTCTTCGCGCCGCACGCGCCAAAGCTCCTGGATTTTCCGCGCGGCCGCGACCGCATGCGCGGCATGATCCTGATGCTTGATCGGAAAATTGAACACCGCCATAACGGCGTCGCCCATCGTCTTGTTGATGATGCCGTCGTTCTCCCAGATCGCCTCGCCGCAAACGTCGTAGAAGGCGTCGAGAAGCTTGGCGATCGCGCCGCTCGACTGCGACTGCGAGAGGCTCGTGTAGCCTCTGAGATCGGCGAACAAGATGGTCGCGTCGATCTCGACCTGCCGCGCCTTCATGACCCGCTCGAACATCGTCTCGCAGATCGTGCAGGTGTTGGGGTTCATGCGGCTTTGGCGGATGCCGACGGCGCGGTACGGCAGGGCGGCGACAGTGCGCAAAGCGATGGGCAGCTTCATATTCTGCCAGCAACCCACGCAGAAGATCGGTTGCGACGCCATCCATGGCTCCCTCAGAGTGGGAGCGCGTGTTTAGCACCGGGCGGATGGGTGTCAACCGGACGTGGCCTGTCAAATATGCAGAGGATGGCCTAGCGCGGCGAGCGCTGCCTCATGGAAGGCTTCGCTTAGCGTCGGATGAGCGTGGATGGTGAGCGCGATGTCTTCGAGCCGCGCGCCCATTTCCAGCGCCAGCGAAAAGGCGGCCGAAAGCTCCGAGACGCCAACGCCGACAGCGTGGATTCCGAGCACGACATGATTGTCGGCGCGCGCGACGACGCGCACGAAGCCCTCGTCGTCTTGGAGTGTCATGGCGCGGCCATTGGCGCGGAAAGGAAAATGGCCGACGCGAATTTCGCCATGCGCGGCCTTGGCGGCGTCGGGCGAAAGTCCGATGGCGACGATCTCCGGGTCGGTGAAGCAAATCGCGGGAATTGCGACATGGTCGAAGGCGCGCTTATGGCCGGCGATGATCTCGGCGACCATTTCGCCTTGCGCCATCGCGCGGTGGGCGAGCATCGGTTCGCCGGTCACGTCGCCAATCGCCCAGACGTTGCGCATCGAGGTCGCGCAGGTCGCGTCGATGCGCACGAACGGGCCACTCATCGTCAGATCAAGCGTCTCCAGTCCGAAGCCACTCGTGCCGGCCCGCCGGCCGACCGCGACCAGCACCTTGTCGGCGGCGATAGCGTGGTCCTTGCCATCCGCCGCCGCGACCTTAAGCGCGCCGCTGGCGTGCGCAATCGCCCGCGCGCCGACGAGCGTCTCGACGCCGAGTTCGGCAAGGCGCCGCACGACCGGCTGAGTCAGCTCCAGATCGTAGAGCGGCAGGATTTTCGGCAGCGCCTCGACGATCGTCACCTTGGCGCCGAGCTTCGCGAAAGCCACGCCGAGCTCCATTCCGATATAGCCCGCACCGACCACCGCGAGCGATTGCGGAACCTCGGTCAGCGCCAGCGAATCGGTCGACGACAGGACATCGCCGCCGAATGGCATCGCCGGCAATTCCACCGGCTCCGAGCCGGTCGCAATGACGAGATGCTCGGCCTGAATATGGCTCTCGCCAGTGTCCTCGCGTACGGTCGCCGTCTTGCCGTCGACGATCGTGGCCGTCCCGAGGAGCGTGCGCACCTTGGCCTTCTTCAGAAGAACGCCGACGCCGCCGGTGAGGCGAGCGACGATCGAATCCTTCCAGGCGATCGTGCGGGCGAAGTCGAGCTTCGGCGGTTCGATCGAGAGCCCGATGGCGCTTAAGCCCCGCGGCTCGCGAAGGCCATGCGCTGCGCCGGCCGCGTGGATCAGCGCCTTCGAGGGAATGCAGCCGACGTTGAGGCATGTTCCGCCGAGCCGGTCGGCTTCGACGAGAATCGTGTCGAGGCCGAGCTGTCCCGCGCGGATCGCGGCGACATAGCCGCCGGGGCCGCCGCCGATGACGAGAACCTTGCAGCGAAGCTCGTTCATTTCGTCTCTGCCGCCTTGCAATTCCGGGCCTTGTCACCCCCGCGAAGGCGGGGGTCCAGTCGCCGGCCCCACAGAGAGCTCCGAAAGCCGCACAAGTGCTGCTGGATACCCGCTTTCGCGGGTATGACACTCTCCACCCGTCACTCCTCGATGAACAGCGTGGCCGGGGCCTCGATCAGCGTGCGCAGGCGCTGGATGAAAGTCGCGGCGTCATAGCCGTCGACCACCCGATGATCGAACGACGACGACAGGTTCATGACTTTTCGCGGAACGAAGCCGCCATCGCGCCAGACGGGCTTCACGACGATCTTGTTGACGCCGATGATCGCCACTTCCGGCCGGTTGACGATTGGCGTCGAGACAATGCCGCCGAGCGCGCCGAGCGAGGTCAGCGTGATCGTCGAGCCGGAGAGCTCGTCGCGCGCCGCGACGCCCTGGCGCGCGGCCTCGCTCACCCGGCGCATTTCGCGCGCGCATTCGTGCAAGCCTAGCGTCTCTGCATGCCGGACGACGGGAACCATGAGGCCGTTCGGCGTTTGGGTCGCCACGCCTAAGTGGACGGCGCCAAAGCGCGATATGACGTCGTTTTCGTCGTCGTAATGAGCGTTGACCTGCGGGAATTCGCCGACCGCCTTGACAATCCCGAGTATGAGGAACGGCAGCAGGGTCAGCTTCGGGCGCTCTTCAGTAGCGCGGGCGTTGAGGGAAGCGCGCAGCTCCTCGAGCGCGGTGACATCGGTTTCTTCGACATAGGAGAAATGCGCGACCCGGCGCGCCGACTCGGCCATGTTCTCGGCGATGCGCCGTCGCATGCCGACGACCTTGATCGTCTCGACGGCTTTATTGGCCACCCGGCCTCGCCGTTCCGATGACGGCTCGGGCGGGCGGGCGATATAGGCGTCGAGGTCCTGGTGGGTGATGCGTCCCGCGGGTCCGGAGCCGCGGACAAATCTGAGATCGACGCCGGCCTCGCGGGCGTTCAAGCGCACGGCGGGCGAGGCGAGCGGCTTCTCGCCTACCGGGCGCGGCGCGCCAGTGCGCGGCTCAAGAGGGCGCGGGGGCGCCTCGGCGCGCATCACGGGCGCCGCCGGCGCCGGCTCGATCAGCTCGGGTTTGACGCTCTGCGGGGGCGCTGGCTCCTGCTCCCGCGGCCGCGATTTCGGCGGAGCGGGAAGAAGCGAATCCGGCAGGCCGGGCGCGTCGATGCGGATGAGCTCGGCGCCGACGGCGAGCACGTCCCCGACTGCGCCGCCGAGCGTGAGCACGCTGCCCGCTACGGGAGTCGGGATTTCGACCGTCGCCTTATCGGTCATCACGGCGGCGACGACCTGATCCTCCTTGACGAGATCGCCGACCTTGACCGCCCATTCGACGATCTCCGCTTCCGCCACCCCCTCGCCGACATCGGGCATCTTGATCGAGCGCACGCCCATTTCATGCCTCCATCGCCTCGACGAGCGCGCGCCCGACACGCGCGGGGCCGGGGAAATAATCCCACTCTTCCGCGTGCGGATAGGGCGTGTCCCAGCCGGCAATGCGCCGGACCGGCGCTTCCAGCGCATAGAAGCAACGCTCCGTCACTTGCGCGGCGAGCTCGGCACCGAAGCCCGAGGTCAGCGTCGCCTCATGCACGATGACGCAGCGGCCGGTCTTGTTCACCGAAGCCTCGATCGCGTCGACGTCGAGCGGAAGCAGCGAGCGCAGATCGATGATTTCCGCATCGACCCCGGTCTCCTCCGCCGCCGCCTCGGCAACATGGGTCATCGTGCCGTAGCAGAGGACGGTGACCCCCTTCCCCTCGCGCCTCACCGCCGCCTTGCCGAGCGGCACGACATAGCGCCCCGCCGGCACATCGCTTAGCGGATGCTTGGCCCAAGGCACGGTAGGCTGCTCCGGGTGGCCGGTGAATGGGCCGTTATAGAGCCGTTTCGGTTCGAGAAAGATGACCGGATCGTCGTCCTCGATCGAGGCGATCAGGAGACCATTAGCGTCGTAAGGATTGGAGGGGATGACGGTCTTGAGGCCGGAGACGTGCGTGAACAAGGCCTCGGGACTCTGGCTATGCGTCTGCCCGCCATAGATGCCGCCGCCGCACGGCATGCGGATCACGATCGGAGCGAAGAACTCGCCGCCCGAGCGGTAGCGCAGCCGCGCCGCCTCCGACACGATCTGGTCGTAGCCGGGATAGACATAGTCGGCGAACTGGATCTCGGCGACCACCCTAAGCCCATAGGCGCCCATGCCGATCGCCACGCCCACGATTCCGGATTCGTTGATCGGCGCGTCGAAGCAGCGCGACTTGCCATACTTGCGCTGCAACCCATCGGTGCAGCGAAACACGCCGCCGAAATAGCCGACGTCCTCACCGAACACGACGACGTGCTCGTCCTCGGCCATCTTGCAATCCATCGCGTCGCGGATCGCCTCGACCATCGACATGCGCGGCATGGCGCTAAACTCCGAGCTGCTGGCGCTGCTCGCGCAGATGGCGCGGCATCTCCTTATAGACTTGCTCGAACATCGTCGCCGCGCTCGGCTTCGGTCCGTCGTGCAGGGTGCCGTGGCTCTCGGCCTCCTTGGCGGCGTCTAGGATCTCGGCGTCGACCTCGGCCTGCATCTGCCGGTGGCGCTCCTCGCTCCAGGCGCCGATACGAACGAGGTGAACTTTAAGCCGCTCGACCGGATCGCCCAACGGCCAAGCGGTCCATTCGTCCTTGGGGCGATATTTCGACGGATCGTCCGAGGTCGAGTGCGCGCCGGCGCGGTAGGTCACCCATTCGATGAGGGTCGGGCCCAAATTGGCGCGCGCCCGCTCGACCGCCCACAGCGAGGCCGCATGGACCGCCAGATAGTCGTTGCCGTCGACGCGCAGGGAGGGGATGCCAAAGCCGTGGGCGCGAGCAGCGAATCTGGCGCTCTCGCCCCCCGCGATGCCCTGATAGGACGAGATTGCCCACTGGTTGTTGACGACGTTGAGAATGACCGGGGGCCGGTAGACGGAGGCGAACACCAGCGCCGAATGGAAATCGCTCTCCGCCGTCGCGCCTTCGCCGATCCAGCCCGAAGCGATGCGCGTATCGCCCGAGATCGCCGACGCCATCGCCCAGCCGACCGCATGCGGATATTGGGTGCCAAGATTGCCTGAGACGGTGAAGAACCCGGCCTTCTTGAACGAATAGAGCCCGGGAAGCTGGCGGCCTTTGAGGTGATCTTTCTCGTTGGAGAAGATCTCGCACATCATGTCGACGATCGGCCAGCCCATTGCAATGAGCAGGCCCTGTTGGCGGTAGGTCGGAAAACACATGTCGCCGTCCGCGAGCGCCTTGCGATGCGCGGTCGCGATCGCCTCTTCGCCGAGACAGGTTATGTAGAATGACGTCTTGCCTTGGCGCTGCGACAGCAGCATGCGCGCGTCGAAGGCCCGGGTCAGCATCATGTCGCGCAGGCCCTTGCGCAGCTCGTCGGGGTTAAGCGTCCCCGCCCAGTAACCGACCGCCTCGCCGTTATCGTCGAGCGCGCGGATCATCGTATAGGCGAAATCGCGGATGTCGGAGGGGCTGACGTCGATCGGCGGCCGAGGAACTTCGCCCGCCTCGGCGACGCCGACATGGCTGAAGTCTGGCCGGCCGCCCGGCCGCACGGTCGGCTCGGGCACGTGCAGCGAAAGGCGGGCGGCGCTGGTCATCAGGAATCCTCTGCGGCGCGGCGATGGCGCTCTCACGCTGATTTCGGGCGAGTTTAGCGCCGGGCGGGCGCGATTGTCATGCGGGGGGTAGGGAAGCGCGGCACGCCGTTGACAGCCGACCGCTGGCGCTCTTAAGAAGCGGCCCATGCCCAGGTGGCGGAATTGGTAGACGCACTGGTTTCAGGTACCAGCGGTGCAAGCCGTGAAGGTTCGAGTCCTTTCCTGGGCACCAAGCCTAATCTAGGCTGTTGATTTCTCGATAATTCCGCAGTATCAGCGACTTACGGCTCCTCGGTGGTACAATCGAGGAGTCCAAATGGTCCTGTTCATGGCGCGTCCTTTCAAGCACCCCAAGACCGGCGTCTACTGGTTCCGCAAGGTGGTTCCAGCCTCGATGCGCCCGCTAGTCCGTAAGGTCGAGGAGCGCCGGTCGCTGCGGACCAAGGACCCCCGTCAGGCAGCCCTAAGGTTCACTGAAGTTGCCGCTAAGGTGGCCGCTGAATGGGAAGCGCTCCGCCGCGGGCCGGTCATGGCCGATCTAGCGCGGAGCTTCGTCCAACAGCTAGACCCCGATGGCCGCGCGGCACTCGCTGAGGACCTCCTCGAAGTGGACCTCAGGGCGGTCGGTGTCCTCGACGAACGGGAGCTGCCGTACGACTGGGAACCTGGGGACAGGACCCCAGCAACCCAGAAGGCCATTTCTCGAGTCCTAGAGCGCCAAGGCCGGCATCATGAAGCTCGCAGCGGCGCATGGGGTCGGCGTGGGGACGGTCCAGCGGATCAGCCGTGCATTGGCGCTCAACGCCGCCTAGCCGCCAGTGTGCTCGCAGGTAGTCCACCGACCGAAATCGATCCTAGCGGATAGAATCAAACGCTTCGAATCCTCCGCGAGCCGGAAAACTCCTTGAAATTGCGGAGGGTGCTCCGGACTCTTCCGTTTGGTTTTAACCACTAGGCGACTCTGGGGACTCACTGGCGGCCCTCTTGGGCTGCGGCACCTCTACCAGCGGCGACCCTCAGAGGTCCGTCCACGGTCATCTGCGAGTCTTGGCGAGGCATCTTAGAGCTGAGCGTGTCGGGAACATCTCGCGCCTCGCAATGTTCGCGAACCGGCGTGCCGTCACCGCCTCGTCCTCGCCCATGAGGCGCGAGTAGCTCTTGAGGTCGACGGCGAGGGTCGCTGCGAGGCGGCGGTCGCGGTCACTATTCGGGGACGCCCGCTTTGCGCAGGCCGTCGAAAACGAGCTCAATCTTGGCTAGAAACGTCGGGTCGCCGCTCACTGCCGTCCAGATGGCACGGGCGCGGGAGACGGCGAAGGCCGGGTTGAGCGCGAGACCGGCCTTGGTTGCGGAATGCGCCTCGTCCAGTCGACCAAGCTGCGCAACGGAAGCGGCCAGGAAAAAATAAGGT
>Ga0210395_10004793_pt1 | contig 10383 bp, 7 predicted proteins | sample IncBWH4OmetaG_FD_150861 | JGI IMG/M metagenome (GOLD analysis project Ga0210395, IMG submission 150861) | Forest soil microbial communities from Barre Woods Harvard Forest LTER site, Petersham, Massachusetts, United States - Inc-BW-H-4-O ...
GTAGCCGGGAATGATCGTCGTGACCTCGTACCGCCCCGCCTCGTCGGTCACCACGTAGCCGTGATACCGGTAGCCCACCATGTCGTAGTTCCCGTCCAGGTCACACGACCAGAAATTCACCACCGCGCCGGCGATGGGCGTGCCCTTCTCGTTCAGGACCCGGCCAGTGAGGATGACCCCCGGCGTGTCACCGGGTTCCAGCAGGTTTGATCGCCGCGGGGCGCCCAGCCGGAAATAAGGTCCCTCGATCTCCTGCGGTGTCTGCTGAAGTTCGCCCGGCCCGGGCGGCGGCGTTTCCCGCACGCCCGGCGTCTTGCCGGCCTTCGCGCCGGGCACGCCACGGTCCGGTATCTCCTCAGCCTTGGCTTGCTCTCGCACCGTCATTGTGACCCTCCCTTGGTATCACCACGCCCCTCGCGATCGGCTCCCTATACCGAGTGCAACTCGTTATCGGCTCCGTGGCGTCGTCGCGAACCCCAAATACGTTCCGACGCGATTTGTGCGCCCGCGACCAGGGCGGCGAATTTCGCCCACGCCACCTCCGGATGCGTGCGCGAGATGGTGGCTGCCTGGGCGAAGCCGCAGTCAGCTCCCCCGATGACGTTCTCCGGGCCGGCGATCCTGGCGAACCGCTCGAGCCGCTGGGCGACCAGCCGCGGGTGCTCGACCGTGGTCATGTGGTGGCTGATGACACCGGGGATGAGGATCTTGCCGTCCGGGACCTTCGTCTGCTCCCACACCTCCCACTCCCACTCGTGCCGCGGGTTCGCGGCCTCGATCGAGTAGGCGCCGGCGTTCACCTGCAGGATGAGGCCGATGATCGCCTCGAGCGGCGCGTCCGCGACGTGCGGGACGTGCCAGCTGCCGAAGCAGACGTGGTAACGGATCTGGTCCTCGGGGATCCCCGCGAGCGCGTGGTTGAGCGCGTCGATCCGCAGCTGCGCCCAGCGCCGGTAGGTATCCTCCCCCTGCTGGACCAGGTGGTCGTACATGTTGGCCAGCAGGGCGTCGTCCACCTGAAGAATGAATCCCGCCCGGTGGATGGCGAGGTACTCCTGCCGCAGCGCCTCGGCGATGGCGTAGACGTACTCTTCCTCGGTTTTGTAGTACTCGTTCACGCCGTTGTACGCCACGCTCGCCGGCGCGACGCTCGTGAAGAAAACCTCGCGGTCTGGGTGCCCGGCCGTGGCCGCCGTCAGGTTGGCCAGGTCGCGGTCGACCAGTTCGCGGCCGGTGTACTCGATCGGGCTGACGCACACCTGGGCCGGCGCACCGGTCAGCGCAGTCGGCATTTCCGGGTTGTCCGTGAAGAAGCCCTTGAACCGTTCCCGGTCCCTGCCGAGCCAGTCCAGCGGCTTGAGCCGGTCCGGGCGGATCTCGAAGCCGCTGATCCGGTCCAGCACGTAGCCCGACCAGCTCGACTTGCCGAACTCGCCGTCGTTCACCACATCGAGGCCGACCTCCCACTGCCTGGCCACCACGTCGGTGACCGCTTCGGTGAGCGTCCGCTCGTAGTCGGCGCGCCTGCCGGCGTCAGCGTCTGGCCCCGGCTCCTTGATCAGCGCGGCCGGGCGGATCAGGCTGCCCGTGTGCGTGGTCAGGAACCCTGTCTCGCTGCGATGCACGGTGTTCTTCCTTCTTCTTGTTCTTTGTCCGGATGTCACGGCCACGCCGCGGGCAGGTCAGTAGCCCGGAGCGCCCAGCCGCGTTCCAGCGCGTCCAGCCGGTCGGCCATCCCGACCGAGGCGAGGATCTGCTTGGCGTCCTCGCCGGGCCGGCGCGGCGGGTGGCCAGCCAGCGCCGGAGTATCGGAGAGCCGCGGCGAGACGCCCGGCATCGTGCAGCTCCCGACGCCCGCCACCTCCTGGGTGACACTCAGCCCGCGCCCGCGGACCAGCGCGTCGGCCATCAGGTCGGCGACCGGCACGACGACGTGCGCGGCGACGCCAGCATCGGTCAGCCGGGCAATCAGGTCCTGCGCGCCGACGGTCGCGAACGCGGCTTCTAGAGCTGTCTCGAGGGCCGCTCCGGTGCGGGACGCGATCTCCGGCGTCCGCGTCACCGTCGCCAGGGCCGGGACGTCCTCGCGCCGGGCAGCAAGGAAGAACCACCGGTCGGTGGCCCGGTAGTAGCGCTGGAGCGGGCTCTCGCCGAGCGCGAAGTAGCCGCGCGGCTCGGCCGGCCGGTAACCCGGGAAGTCGAACATGAACGCCGCCTGGTGGTAGGTGGCGGTCTGGGCGAGCGAGGCGCTGGCGAGCTGACCGCGGCCGGTCGACTGCCGGTGGTACAGCGCGAGCGCCGTCGCGAACGCGCCGAGGACGCCGGTGCCGATGTCGACGATGTTGTACGGGCCGAGTACCGAGGGCAGCTCGGTCCGCTCCATGATCCCGGTCACCGCCTGGCCCTGGCGTTCCCAGCCGCGCCACCGTGTCCAGGGGCCGCCGAGGCCGTAGCAGCTGATCGAGGTGTAGACGACATCCGGCCGGCGCACCCGGACCTCGTCGTAGCCGATGGCGAGCCGTTCGGCGGTGCCGGGCGAGAAGTTCTCGAGCACGACGTCGGCCTGGTCCACCAGCCGCCAGTACACCTCCTGGCCGGCGAGCGTGCCGAGGTTGAGGAGCAGCGACTCCTTGCCCCGGTTGAGGTACCCGCCGACGCCGGCCGCGGGATTGCCGATCTTCACGACGTTCGCGCCGAACTCGGCGAGGATCCGGCCGCACGTCGGCCCGGCCAGCGCCAGGCCGAGGTCGAGCACGCGGATTCCGCTGAGCGGCTGGGCCAGGCCGGGCTCTGGTCCAGCGGCCGCGGCGGCGCCGGGGGCGCTGAGGGCCGGCTGAGCCGCGAGCTCGGCGAGGACCGCCGCTGTGTCCGCCCCGGCCAGGCGGCGCGGCCGCACCGGCGGGTCGGGGAACTCGCTCAGCCCGACTGGCACTCCCGCGCACCAGATGGCACCAAGCTCGGGGTCGGTCACACGGGCGACCGCGTGCGTACGGCGAGCGTGGTCAGTGCCGATCCACTGGGCGGGTGTCCGGACGAATCCGATAGCAGCGCCAGCCGCGTTGCCGATCTCCTCCCACTCCGCCGCGTCGCGGGTCAGGAACTCCCCTCGAAGGGCGGCGTGCAGGCGCTCGTTGATCTCCGGGCGCGCGTTAGCCGCGAGGTCGAGCAGCTCGGGATCAACGCGCCCGAGCAGGCCAGCCGCCCGGGCGAACCAGGCCAGGTGGCGGGCGCTCGAGGTGTCGAACTGCACGTACCGGCCATCCCGGCAGCGGTACGCGCCCGCGCCGCGGCCATGGATGGGCCGCGGCGGGCGCAGCCCGCGCTCGTTCGCGTAGGCGCCGCTGTGCCCGATGAGGGTGAACATCGCGTCGAATAGCGGCACCTCGACCCGCTGGCCTCGGCCGGTCCGCCGCAGCGCGATCAGCGCCACCACGATGCTGACCGCCGCCAGGTACGCGGCGAAGCTCGAGGAAAGCGGCAAGGCCGAGTACGTGGGCCGCTCCCAGTCCCAGCCCGGCGGCTCCTCGCCGGGCCGCGGCGTGCAATTGGCCGTCGCGGCGGCGATGACACCCTCGTAGCCGCGCAGGCTGGCGCGCGGATCGTCGGCGCCGAAGCCGGGCAGCGAGCACGTAATGAGGGCCGGGTTCTCCTGCCGGAGCGCGTCGAGGTCGAGCCCGAGCCTCGTCAGCACGCCCGGCCGGAAGTTTTCGATCACCACATCGGCGGTGGCGGCGAGTCGGCGGGCGGCGGCCAGGTCGCCGGGCCGCTTAAGGTCCAGGATCACCCGGCGCTTGCCACGGTTAAAGAACGCGTCCGCGACACCGGCCCAGCGAGGCCCGCCGGGCGGGTCGATGTGGATGACGTCGGCACCCTGGTCGCCGAGGAGCACGGCCGCGAGCGGGCCGGCCACGTACTGCCCGAAGTCGACTACCCGCAGACCAGCCAATGAACCCGTCGTGCCAATGTCCTCCTCGATGACCGTCTGAGCCTCCTTCACAGCCCGCGCTGGCTGCCGTCCCTTCCCCCAATGATCTTCGCGGCACCAAGCCCCTGCGTCTATAGCCTGGACGCGGCCCCATAACCTGCCCGAAGATCGAATCGGAGAATGGTGCCTGACAGCCCGATGCCTCGCGGGCACGGTAGCGGCGGCTGTAGCTCGCCGAGAGGAGCGCAATGGACAAGGTGGTCACCAACGTGGCTGACGCTGTAGCTGACATCGAATCGGGGAGCGTCATCGGAATCGCCGGGTTCGGCGTCATCCACGGGTTCCCGGTCGAGCTCATCGCGGCGGTGCGCGCGCGGGAGCTGCACGACCTCACCCTCGTCTGCAACTCCCTTGGCCGTGACCCCGGTCATCCCCTCTCGATCATCCAGGCCGGCCAGGCGAGCCGGCTCATCGCCGCCTTCTCGGCCCGCGCCGGAGGTGTCGCGGGCTCCGCCGCGGCACTGAGCCCCGTTCCGATCGACGTGGAGCTCGTGCCGCAGGGTGTCCTCGTGGAGCGGCTCCGCGCCGTCGCCGCGGGCATCGGCGCGTTCTACAGCTCAGTCGGTCAGGACACGGTCGTCGCCGAGGGCAAGGAGCGCCGCGAGTTCGGGGGCGTAACGTACGTCCTCGAGTCGCCGCTGTCCCTCGACTTCGCGCTGATCTACGCGCAGAAGGCCGACCGCGCTGGCAACGTGTCGTTCCGCGGGACGAGCCGGAACTTCGGGCCGAGTTTCGCGAAGGGCGCGAAGGTTGTCATCGCCGAGGTCGACGAACTCGTCGAGATCGGCGAGCTCGCGCCTGGCGACGTCGACCTGCCCGGCATTTTCGTGGACCGGGTCGTCCAGCGGACGGCGAAGGCGGAGCCGCTCTGGCGTGTCCCGCGCGAAGCAGCGGAGGCGCGCACGTATCTGGGTCGACCTGGCCGGACCGCGACCCAAATGGCCCAGCGCATCGCCGACCTGCTGCCCGATGCCAGTTACGTCAACCTCGGCATCGGCCTCCCGACGATGGTCTCTGACCACCTCGATGGCCGCGACGTCGTCCTGCACGGCGAGAACGGCGTCCTCGGCTACGGGACGCGCCTCGCCCTAGAAGACGCCGACCCCGACTATTACAACGCCGGCTCGGAGCCGGTCTCACTCCGTCCGGGCGCGTCCGTCTTCGACTCGACGGAGGCGTTCGAGATCGCACGTTCCGGCCGGCTCAGCGCGGTCGTCCTTGGCGCCTTCCAAGTCGACAGGAAGGGCTCTTTCGCGAACTGGACGACGCCCGAAATGGGCGGTGGCGCGATCGGCGGGGCGATGGACCTCCTCGTCAAGCCGGGCAAGCTCATCATCGCCATGTGGCATTGCGAGCGCAGCGGGCAGCCGAAGATAGTTAACGCGTGCCAGTACGACGTCACAGGGACCGAATGCGTCGACCTCGTCGTCACTGATCTCGCGGTCATCGAGCGCGACGGGCGCGGGCTCGTGCTTCGCGAGTGCGCGCCCGGGTTCGAGCCCGCGGACATCGTGAAGCTCACGGAAGCGCCGCTCGTCGTCGACCTCTGGCCGTAGGCGTTAGCTCAATAAGTGCGTACCGCCGGCCGGGTATGCCACGCTATGCCTCGTGGCAGCACCAGTCATCCCGGCCGTGGAGTGGGCGTGGCAGCGGCAGAGCGTATGGTCGCAGACCGCTAACAAGCTGAAGACCGGTCCGACCCGGGCGCGAACCTGGCAGCTGGTCCTCACCGTGGCGGCCGCCGTCCTGGCCCTGGCTGCGAGCCAGCTGAAGGGGGCGAGCTTCCCGGCGTCGCTGGCTCTCGGCGTGGTGGCGGCGGTCGCGCTGGCCGTGGTCGGCTTGCTGCGCGGCCGGACGAACACCGAGCAGGTGCGGCGATGGACGCGGGCCCGGTCGGTATCCGAGGCGATCAAGACCGAGGTGTTCACGTACCTGACGGCCTCCGGCCGGTACGACGCGGCCGACCGGGAAGCCCAGCTGGACGCCGAGATCCAGCGCCTGGAGCGCGAGGCCGGCGACCTGACGCCGTTCACCAGGGGGATTAAGCCGGTGACGCGCTCGCTGCCGGCGGTGCACGACGTGGACAGCTACCTCCAGGTGCGGGTGCGCGATGCGCAGCTGCGCGACTACTACGAGAAGAACGCGGGCATCCTCGAAAACCGCATCCGGCAGCTGAAAGTCCTCCAGATTGCGCTCGCCCTCATCGCCGCTGGCCTGGCCGCGGTGGCATCGGTCGCGCCGAGCGTGGGCGCCTGGGCGGCGGTGGCTACCACCGCGGCCGGAGCGCTGACGGCGTACGTCGCCTCGGAGCGCTATGAGTTCCTGTGGGTCGAGTACAGCCGCACGGCGAGCGAACTGCGCCGCCTCCTGGAGCGGCGCAAGGCCGCCGACGGTCGTAACCTGAGCGACTCCGAACTCGTCAGCGAATGTGAGCAGGTGATCTCCGTCCAGAACCAGGCGTGGATGGCCAAGTGGGGCGACGAGGACTCGTCGTCCGGCCAGGGCGGCTAGCCGGCGATGCGGGCCCGAAGATTGCCCGATAGCGTGAAGTGTGCCTGCTCACACGATGATCTTGTCCGGCAGCGGACCTGAGTACCTCTCCCTGCTTCGGGTAGTGGGCGAGCGGGGAGGATGCCCGTGACAACCTCTTCGGTGCAATCACCGGTCGAAACGAAGGATGACGGCGCCGCACCGGTTTCCAAGCTGGATCGTGAGTCAGCGGAATTGCGGGCGCGCCGCCTGGCCTCTGCCCGCCGGCGGGCCACCGCGCTGCTCGCGGCGGTGACGGCCCTGTTCATCGGCGTGACCGTGGCCCGCCTGCACGGGACCTTCGCTGGTTACGTGCAGGCCGGCGCCGAGGCGGCCATGGTCGGTGGCGTCGCGGACTGGTTCGCGGTGACGGCGCTGTTCCGCCATCCTCTCGGCTTGCCGATACCGCACACGGCGGTGATCGTCGAGCGCAAGGACCGGTTCGCCGCCACGCTCGGACAGTTCGTGCAGGAGAACTTCCTGAACGCCGACGTCCTGACCGAGCGAATTCGGGCCGCCAAGGTCGTTCCCCGGCTAGGCGCCTGGCTGGCCGACGAGGCGAACGCCGCCCGGTTCGCCGGGCATGCCGCTGACCTGGTGGTCACGGCGGCCGAGGCGCTGCGCGACGAGGATGCCCAGCGCATGCTCACCGCCGAAGTTACCCGTGCACTCGACAGCGTCGACGTGGCGCCGCTGGCCGGGCGAGTCGTGCGGGCCCTCATCGCCGAAGGTCAGCACACCGAGTTGTTCAACGGGATGCTGTCCGGCATTGATCGCTATCTCGAAGCCCACTATGAAGAGCTTCGCGACCGGTTCGAGACCGAGGCGCCCCGGTGGGTACCCGACTTGGTGTACCGGCGCGTCTATGACCGGATCTACGCCCGCCTGCGCGAGCGGCTCGTGGCGATGGCCGACGATCCAGAGGATGAGACCCGCCGGCAGTTCGACGAGTGGATCGCCGGGCTCCCCGACCGCCTCGAGACATCGCCGGAGATGCGCGAGCGTGGCGAGCGCATCAAGCGCGACGTGCTCGGGAGCGCCGGGCTGCGGGACTGGTCGTCGTCGCTCTGGAAGAACGCCAAGGAGACGATGCGCGTCCAGGCGGCCGACCCGGACTCCGAGCTGCGCCATCGGATGGCCGGCGCGCTGGTGGCGGCCGGGCGGCGCCTCGGATCGGACCAGCGGCTGCAGGAGAGCGTCGAGCGGGTGATCGAGACGGGAACCCGGGCGCTCGCCGACCAGTTCCACGACGAGCTCGCCGGACTCGTGACCGGGACCATCCAGCGGTGGGACGCGTCGCAGACGGCGACCCAGCTCGAGCTGCTGCTCGGCCGCGACCTGCAGTTCATCCGTATCAACGGCACGGTGGTCGGCGCGGGAGTGGGCCTGGCCCTGCACGCGATCGCTCTGGCGCTGGCCTAGAGCTCCGGCGTGCGCGAGAGCACGCGAGGGTGCAGAATCACCTCAAGCACGTACATTCCTGGGAAGAGTCATGTCACTACGTCTCGTGCCGCCGCTGCCCGCCGGGACGCCCGGTGACCCGGGACTGACCGGTCCCGGCTCGGTGACGTGGCGCATTTCCCGCGAGCGCGTGGTCCCCCTCGGCGGGCTGAGCGCGCTCCTGCTGCAGTTGGCACATCCCCTGGTCGCGGCGGGAGTGGCCGAGCACAGCAGCTTTCGAGCTGATCCCACCAAGCGCCTGATGCTAACCCTCGAAATGCTGCTGGTCACGACGTTCGGCGACATCCGCCAAGTCGGTGCGATGACCAACCGCATAGCGCACATCCACCGCGTCGTGCACGGATCTCTGCCGCAGGACGTCGGAGAATGGCGCCAGCACGCTCCCTACAGCGCGACCAGCCCGGAGCTGTCCCTGTGGGTCTACGCCACGATCGTCGAGACCACGCTCAACAGCTACAGCGCGTTCGTCCGCCCGCTCGATATGAACGAGCGCGCCGAGTATTACCGGGAAACCGAGAGATTCGCCCAGCTCTACGGCGTAGGGAAGGACATCCGGCCGGCCAGTTATCAGGAATTCGGGGAGTACTACACCGAGACGCTTTCCCGGCTCAAGGCCGGCGATCAGGCTCGTTCGATCGCCCGTATGATCCTGCGGTCCAGGCTGCGCGGAATCCCGATCCCGCCGTGGAGTTACCTGCTGGCCGCGGGCCTGCTGCCCGCCCCGCTGCGGGCACAATACGGCTTGCGCTGGACCGCGGCTCAGCGAGCGTTGTGGTGGGTCTTCACCCGCCTCATTCATGTCGTGATGTGCTGGCTGGCCCCGGCCCGGCTCCGGTTCTGGGACCACTACCACGTGGCTGTGCTGCGCTGCCGCCAAACCTCACTGGACGCAGCCCCCTGATGCCGACCGTCGCGTTCATCGTCAACCGGAACCGGGTCCGCCATTTCCCGCGGCTCCATCGCAGGTCCGCGACCGCAGCGGCCGCCCGCGGCTGGGAGATCGAGTTCCTGGAGACGCGGTCGGCAGACGCGGGCGGCGGCGCGACCCGCCAGGCGGTCGCGGCCGGGGCCCGGCTGGTCTTCGCGGTGGGCGGCGACGGGACGGTCCGGGCCTGCGCGGAGGCCCTGGCCGGCACCCAGGTCCCGCTCGCCATCGTGCCGCGCGGCACGGCGAATCTGGTGGCTAACGCGCTGGGCATCCCAGCCTCCCTCAATGCGGCTCTCGCCGTCGGCTTCGGCCAGCACCAGCGGCGGATCGACCTGGCGGTCGCGGAGAGCATCACCTTCGCCGCGATGGCAGGTATCGGCCTGGATGCCGCGGTCGTGGGCGGGACCCCGACCGGGCTGAAAGGAGCGGCTGGCTGGCTCGGATACGCCGCGAGCGGAGTAACGCGGCTGGCGGGGGCGCCTATTCACTTCGAGATACGCCTCGACGGCGGCGATCCCATCGAACGCCACGCCCGCTGCGTGGTGGTGGGGATCGTCGGCCTGCTGCCAGGCGGCTTCGTCCTCCTGCCGGATGCCAGGCCCGACGACGGCCTGCTCGACGTGGGGATCCTCGCGCCTACCGGGCCGTTCGGGTGGCCGCGGGTGGCCTGGCGGGTGCTGACCCACAGCCACCACGATGACGGCATACTCGAGCGCTACCAGGCTCGGCGGGTCGAGATCGCGGCCGCTACGCGACTGCCGCGCCAGGTCGACGGGGAACTGATCGAGGCGTCCGCCTCGCTGACGGTGGCGCTCGCTTCCAGCAGCCTGCTCGTGCGCGTTCCGGACTCCCGTCGGCGGTGGCGGCGCGCCGACCCCTGACGGACCGGCAGTGCCTGCCACGGGTAGAGAAGCTCCTGCCCGATTACGACCGGCTGCGCTCGGTGCGCCGTAATGCGGCGATTGCAGGCAGATGCCCCCGGGCCGCGCAATGTCAGCCATCGCTTGCAAGCTGCGACTGCGAAGGGTCTGGTTCCGGCCCGGCCGGCCACGCCACGGGTTCCGGGAGAGGATCGGCGGCGGCTCTGATCGGGCGGCGGCAGGAGAGCACCACCGCCAGCGGCCAGAGCGCCTGCGCGGTGCCTGCCGCCCGCTCGGCCAGCCCGGTTTGCCCCGATCCTGTAATCAGCTCAGCGGCGAACCAGATGACCAGGCCGAGCAGCACCGCGACGGCCACGGCGGCTACCGCGGGCCGCAGGCTCCACGGAACGGCGCTGCCCCGCCGCCAGGCTCCGGCGGGCCAGGCAGTCACCCCCGCGAGCCCGATCGATGCCCAGATAATGTGCCCCCACGGGTAGGGGTCTCCCGCGCGCTCCGGATTCGCCGCCACCAGCATGCCGGCGACGGCTCCGGTGATCAGGATCAGCCGCCCGGCGGTCCGGGCCGGCCGCAGCGCGAGCGCGGTGACGAGGTAGCAGACG